>ENA-ORCZ01000487-ORCZ01000487.1-marine-metagenome-genome-assembly--contig:-NODE-487-length-16577-cov-4.444061_pt1 | contig 16577 bp, 15 predicted proteins | sample MGYA00237785_ERZ508519 | MGnify/ENA primary metagenome ERZ508519 (study PRJEB26189, sample SAMN06268790) | marine metagenome | isolation source: Bioluminescent Bay, La Paraguera, Puerto Rico | place...
TGATTACCACCGGGGTGATTGGCGGGGTAACCTGGCTGGTGCTTGATGTGCCGTGGCTGGTTGCCCTTCTGTTCGGGGCGATTGTCAGTTCAACCGATGCGGCAGCGGTGTTTTTCCTTTTGCGTGTGGGCGGGATCAATCTGCGTGATCGCACGCGCAGCACGCTTGAAGTTGAATCGGGTTCGAACGATCCGATGGCGGTGTTTCTGACCATCTCGCTGGTGGAACTGATCATTCTGGGTGGTGGCGAAAATATCGCGCTTGAACTCCTGCAACGCTTCATCCTTCAGATCGGTCTTGGCGCGATTTTTGGTCTTGCGGGCGGTTATGCGCTGGTCTGGATGATCAACCGGGTCAAACTTGAACCGGGACTGGTGCCGATCATTACCATGGCACTGGCACTCAGTCTGTTTGGCGCGACCAGTATTCTCGGCGGCAGTGGCTTTTTGGCGGTTTATGTTGCGGGTCTTTATGCCGGGAACAGCAACATGAAAATGAGCGTCGGCGTCCGGCGTTTTCAGCATGTCACCACCTGGCTTGCCCAGATCGCGATGTTTGTCACCTTGGGCCTGCTGGCCACCCCGTCCGAATTTGGCACGGTTGTTCTTCCGGGCGTCATTCTGGCGCTGGTTCTGGTGTTTGTCGCCCGTCCGGTGGCGGTCTGGCTATGCCTGATGTTCTTTAACTTCTCGCGTAATGACACCGCCTTTATTTCATGGGTCGGTTTGCGCGGGGCGGTGTCGATCCTGCTTGCCATCGTGCCGATGGTCGAAGGCGTGCCCGAAGGGCAGCTGTTGTTTAACACCGCCTTTATCGTCGTGATTACATCCCTTCTGTTGCAGGGCTGGACGATCCGGCGGATGGCGCATTGGCTGGGGATTATCATCCCGGCCAAGCATGGCCCGGTGGACCGTATTGACCTTGAATTGCCCGGCAATGCCAATCAGGAAATTGTTGTCTATCGCGTCCACGAAGCCAGTGCGGTTGCCACCGGCCATCGTATTCCGCGCTGGGCACGGCCAAGCCTGATCCTGCGCGATGGTGCGTCACTGCGCCCGCATTCCGCCGGGCCCATTCAGGGCGGTGATCAGGTCTATATCATCACCCCGCCCAAGCATGTTGAACTGCTTGACCAACTCTTTGCCGGTCCGGCCGAGGGGGCCAATGACGTCGAACTGTTTGGCGATTTCAGCTTCCCGGCCGATACCCGAATTGCCGATATTGGTCGTCTGTATGGCTTTGCCGTCGACGCTGATGACACCGAACGCACCGTGGCCGAAATCCTCGAACGCGATCTGCCCGGCGATCTCGAACTCGGTGATCGCATGCCCTATGGCACGGTGGAACTGATCGTGCGCCGCACCGATGACGAACATGGCGTGCTCGAGGTCGGCCTGGCGGTCGAACAGCAAAAAGCCAAACCCAAACGCCGCATTCCGATCTTCCAGTCGCGCAGCGAATTGCTGGCAATCTGGAAAGACTGGCAGAAACGCAAACGCGCCGAAAAGAACGCGGCCCTTAGCGATCAGACATCATCGACGGCCAAGGAGATTGATGATGGCGCCGACGAGGCCGATGTGACTGAGGCACCCGACGTGCCGGGCGCATCCGAAGCCATGATCGAAGATGTCGTAGACGACACGGCCGATGATACGTCCGAAGATGGTACTGAAACCCCCGAGCCAGAAGACAGCGGCAAAAAGCCCGGCAAAGCAGGTCGGTCGAAAAAAGCCTGATTGGCTATGCATTAGATTTCCGGCCTTTGGATTAGTTTGGCTAATGGCAGGATCAAAAAAGCTGGTTTGGCGTCGGTTCTGAACTGCCCTAAATTGCGGCTTCAATTCTTTTGGAGTCCTTGGGCCATGTTCGGTCTTTATGCAGCAGTTGTCTTGATCTGGGGATCAACCTGGATCGCCATTCAGTATCAGCTTTCGGTCGCCCCCGAAGTCGCCGTGGCCTATCGCTTTGCCTTGGCAACGCTGATCTTGATGGCCTGGTGTGGCTTGCGGCGTTTGCCGATGCGCTTTGGCTTGCGCGATCATTTCTTCATGGCGGTTCTGGGCGTCTGTCTGTTTTCGCTGAACTATGTGCTGATCTATGTTGCCAGTGTGCATCTGACATCGGGGCTTCTGGCGGTGGTGTTTTCGACCATCGTCATCATGAATATGATTAATGGCGTGATCTTTTTCCGCCGCCGTCCCGAAACCCGTACCGTAATTGGCGCCTCTATCGGTCTTTCCGGGATTGTCATGGTCTTTGCCAATGATCTGGCCGCCTTTGATCTGACCACGGGCGGCAGCATCGGGCTTCTGGTCTCCCTTGCCGGAAGCTATATCGCATCGCTTGGCAATATGGCGTCCGCCCGCAACCATGCGCGCGGCGTACCGGTCATGCAGGCCAATGCCTTTGGCATGCTCTATGGCACACTGTTGTTGTTTGGCTATATCGCGCTTGCCGGGATCCCGGTCACCTTTGACGCCAGCCCAAGCTTCATGGCCGCACTGGTCTATCTGGCCCTGTTCGGATCGGTTCTGGGCTTTGGCTTCTATCTGACATTGCTTGGCAAGATCGGACCGGATCGTGCGGCATACAGTTCGGTGATGTTCCCGATTGTCGCCCTGTTACTGTCGACCTGGTTTGAGGATTTCCATTGGACCGGCAATATAGTCTTCGGTGTGGCGCTGACATTGGTGGGCAACGTGGTTATTCTGACCAAACGGGTTCCCAAACCGGCGACCAAGGTGCTCGAACAGGTCGCACCGGTGCAGCCAGCTTGCGCAACAAACCCGACCGTGAAACCCTGATCGCGATACCTGAAGACGGAGTAAGAAAATGAACGGCGCGGCCTATTTCGAACGCATGGCGCAATATAATCTCTGGGCCAATGCAAAGGCCTATGAGACATGCGCGAAATTGCCAGTGGCCGAACTGGATGCCCCGCGTGCGGCCTTCTTCCCGTCGATCCTGCGCACGCTTAATCATATCCTGGTGGCTGACCGCATCTGGATGAGCCGCCTGCTTGGCTCTTCGATCTCCATGCCGCTTAACACTGTGCTGTATGAAAAGTTCGATGAACTGCGCAGCGCCCGCATGGCCGAAGATCAGGCGATCATTGAATTCACGCGCAACCTGACCGATGCCGAGGTAACCGCCGATCTGACCTATAACACAGTCGCGGGTGATGCCTATACCATGCCGCGCGATCTGATATTGGCGCATATGTTCAATCATCAGACCCATCATCGCGGGCAGCTCTCGAACATGCTGATCGAGGCCGGATTGGGACCGCTTGAGATTGATCTGGTCTTTTTCGCCCGGGAACAGTTGGCATGATCGAGCTTCTCGTTGCCTATACCCCGTTTCTGATCGCCGCCCTGTTGCTGAACATCTCTCCCGGGCCGGATATGGCCTATATTGTCGGGCAAACCGCCGTGCATGGCCGCAAGATCGGCCTGTTTTCATCGCTTGGGGTGATTTCGGGCGCCTTTGTCCATGTTTTGGCGGCAACTTTTGGTCTGTCGGCCATTCTTGCCACCTCGGCGCTGGCCTTTGCCATCGTCAAATGGATCGGGGTGGCCTATCTGGTGTGGCTTGGCATCGGCGCATTGCGCAGCAGCTTTGCCAAATCCGAAACAGATGCGCAATCGGCTGAACCAACCGCCCCGATTTCCACCAAACCAATGACCGCCTTTGGCGCCTGGCGGCAGGGGGTGATGATTGATGTGCTCAATCCCAAGGTGGCGATTTTCTTCATGGCCTTCCTGCCGCAATTCATTGATCCCGCGCGCGGCAATGGCGCGGTGCAGTTTCTGGTACTCGGCCTGATGGTGCTTCTGATCGCCTTTGTGGTTGAGGGGATGCTGGTTTTGGCGGTGGCCTCGGCCGCTGGCCGGATCAAGGGTAGTCGCAAGCTGGGTGCTTGGTTGAACCGGGCCCTTGGCGGCATGTTCATCGCCCTTGGCATCCGTCTTGCCATCTCCCAGCAATAGCTTGCAAAAATCAGCCTTCCTCAGGATTTCCGCGCCAGATAGGTGACCAGTGCCCGCGATGCCGGGGCAGCCGAAATGCCATGGGCAACCACGCTGATGCAGACAATCATCGTGCCGGCGGCAAACAGCGGTGTGAATTCGCCCGGGTCAATCATCGTCGCCATGATCAGCATGTAAATCACCGAGGCAATCCCGCGCGGCCCGAACCAGCCGATATAAAGCTTCTCGCCCAGGCTATAGGGGCTGCCGATCATGCAGATCCAGACACAAAGCGGGCGCAAGATTGCAAGGCTTGCAATCGAAAAGGCCAACATCGTCCAGGTCCAGCTTTCATAAAGGGCTGGCACAACGATCAGGCCAAAAACAAAGAATGTCAGCATGGTCAGAAGCTCTGACTCGGCCTCGCCAAAGCTTTCGATGGTGTCACGCACCTTGTCGCTTGAGATATTCAGCGCAAGCCCCCCGGCAAACGCCGCGACAAAGCCATTGCCGCCAAGCCTTTCCGCCAGAAGGAAAATGAAAAGGGCTGCCAGAACACCCAGCAACCGTTCAAACCGCACAACCATCGTGCGATACTTGACTGCATGATTGACGACTTGCCCGATCACAAAACCGCAAACAACCCCGATCACAGCGCCAACCGAAATCTCAAGCACCGCCTCGGCCACCCAGCCCTGATGTCCGTTGCTCAGTAGATTGGCTTCCAGCAAAACCGCGGTGGTAAAGACCGGCAGGACCAACCCGTCATTCAGCCCGCTTTCAATATTGATGCCCTGGCGCACCGGTTCGGGCACGCCCTTGTTTTCAAGCACGGGTCGGCCAAGGGCGGCGTCGGTCGGACTGACAATCAGCGCAAGAATAAGGGCGGGCACCAGCCCGATGGTCGGATCAAGCCCGACAATAAACGCCCACGTTACCCCGATGGTCAGCGGCAAGCCGATCAACAGCAGCCGGATCGCGACATTGCGCGCCGCACTTTCCTTACGGTAATCGAGCACCGCCGCATCGAGAAACAGAATGATCGCCAGCGTCATCTCGGCAAAGCTGGTGGCAAAATGAATGCTGCCCGAAAGCGCACTCATTGGCGCCTCGTGCCAGATGCCCAGCGGCAGGGCGACCAGCATCCCGGTCAGAACCATCATCATCGGCGAGGATATATTGCGGCGTTGCAGGCGGCGCGATTGCAGGCCGTACACCAGCCCGGAGCCGAGAAAAAGAATGATCACCCATTCAAACATGGCGCTGCCCAACCTGCTGTCCTGATGTTGCCCTGATCATGGCAAGTGTGCCCGAAAGGTCGCCATTCGCCAACTCGTTACAGCAGGCATCGGCCTTACGCGATGGCCTTTTGCAAAACCGCCAACCCCTCGGCATGGGCGCGGCTGTCACCGCTGGCAATCACCAAATCGCCACTGTTGATGGTAAGGGCATTGCCTTCCCAGTCGGTAATGATCCCGCCCGCACCCTCAATCACCGGCACGGCGGCACAGAAATCATAAGGCTGCAAATTCGATTCCACCAACACATCGCCAAACCCCATGGCAATCAGGCCATAGCCATATGAGTCGATCCCGTAAATTGGTTGCCTGGCTGCGCCAAAGACCGCTTCATATCCGGCAATTGCTTTTGGTTCGATGAAAAGATCCGGCCCGGTGGTGAAAATGGTGGCATCTTTCAGGTGCTGGCATGCGCGCGCCTTGACCGCATTGCCATTTAACGTCGTCGGTTGCCCTTCAACCCCGATCCAGCGTTCATCCAAAATCGCCTGATCAATCACACCCAGCACCGGCTTGCCATTGCGACACAGCGCAATCAATGTGTTGAAGCTGGGCTTGCCGGTAATAAACGACTTGGTGCCGTCAATCGGATCAAGGATCCAGACATATTGGGCATCAAGGTTTTCCGGCCCGTATTCCTCACCCAGAATGCCATGGTCGGGAAGCTCGGCATTGATCAGATCGCGCATGGTGCGCTCAATCGCCCGGTCGGCATCGGTCACAAGGCTGGCATCACCCTTTTCATCGATAGAAAGCGGCTTGCGGTAATAGCTTTGCAGCACCGGGCGCGCCGCATCGGCAAGCTTGTGGGCCATGGCAAGAAACGGGTGGCTGTTGGTCATCGGATTTCCTGTGTCGGGCACTTTAGGGCAGGGGTTAACGGGCGAAGATTGGCGCGAAAATCACGCCATCGCCGCCTTGATGGTCGCCAGAACATCCTGATGACAACGGGCATCGCCACTGGCGATAACGTCCCCGGCGCTATCCATATGAAGCGGCTTGCCCGCCCAATCCGTCATCACCCCGCCAGCCCCTTCAACCACCGGAACCAGCGCACAGAAATCATAGGCCTGAAGCCCGATCTCGACCACGGTATCGGCAAGGCCAAGGGCGGTCAGGCCATAGGCATAGGCATCCACGCCATACATCGGCACCCGGCAGGTTTTCGAAACCGCCTGATAGGCCTTGGCGGCATCGCCCTTGAACAGTTCCGGCGCGGTGGTGAAAAAGGTCGCGCTTTTAAGGTCTTCGCATTCGCGCGCGCTGATTTCGGTGCCATTCATCGTGCTGGCCTGACCCATGACGCCGACCCAGCGTTCATCGGTAATTGCCTGATCAATAATGCCCAGAACCGGGGTGCCCTTGTGGCACAGCGCAATCAGGGTCGCAAAGCTCGGCTTGCCGGAAATGAACGATTTGGTGCCGTCAATCGGGTCCAGCACCCAGACATATTCCGCATCGGTATTTTCCCGGCCATGTTCCTCGCCCAGAATGCCGTGATCGGGCAGTTCGGCATTCAGGATATCACGCATGGTGCGTTCGACCTCGCGGTCGGCAATCGTCACCGGGCTGTCATCGGCCTTCACATCAACCGCGACCGGGGTGCGGTAATATTTGCGCACGACCGGGCGCGCGGCATCGGCCAGTTTGTGGGCGATTTCCAAAAACGGATCGAGATTTTCCATAAAGGCATTCCTGCAGGCGGTTGATGTCAGGCAGCGGGGGATGAGGTCGCTATGATTATGGCCGGTACTATTTCCGCTTTGGGCCCGGAACGCAAGGACGCCATATATAAAGTCCTGAACGATAAGCCCCAAATGAAAACAGGGGACAGTTTCCTGTCCCCTGCGAAAATCGGTACTGACCTTAAATACCCGGTCAGAAAATGTCTTTAGCTATGATTACTGCGCGGTGGCCGCGTCGACAGCGTCGCCTGCTTCTTCCGCTGCGTCTTCCATGGCGGCAGCGGCATCATCGGCGGTTTCTTCAACGGCTTCGGCTGCCTCATCGACAGTCTCTTCAACCGCTTCGGCGGCTTCGTCAACGGCTTCTTCTGCGGCCTGGGCGGCTTCTACCGCTGCCGGATCGGGCAGGGCGACCGGGTTGTCAGACTTGGTGTTCAGCCAGGCAATAACCGCCGCACGATCAGATGCTTTTTTCAGGCCGCCAAAGCTCATTTTGGTGCCATCAATGTAGTCGCGCGGGTTGTAAAGGAACTCGTTCAGCTCTTCAAAGCCCCAGTTACCACCATGGTTGGCCATTCCGTCAGAGTAGGAGAAGTCATCCTTGTGCGCGAACGCGGCACCAACGATACCATAAAGGTTCGGGCCGGTTTTGTTCGGGCCGCCTTTTTCGACGTCATGGCAGGATGCGCATTTTTTGAAGACTTTCTCGCCTTCACCCATGTCGGCCGAGGCCAGCATGGCAAGAATCGGTTCCGGGCCTGCCGGTTCTGCCGGTGCAGCAGCCGGGGCATTTGCACCCGCCATCACATCTTCGGAGAACGGATATACCGGTGCTTCCAATTCCTCGGGATGGACCAGTGCGCTGCCGACCTTGCCGACAACCACTACCAGAAGCACAGCACAAATAACGCCGGCGACGATCTTGTTGATTTCCATCGTGTTCATGACGGGACCCCGTTACAGCCTAATCACTCTCAGGTTTTATCTTTATGTTCTACCTATGCGTTCCCGGCAATCCTCGATAAAGAGAAACACACATGTCACCGCTGGCAAAACTGGTTGGTGGGAAACTATACGTTTCAGCGATTTGCATCAACCTTTCTTAAACACCAAGGCGAACAAGCTTGCCTTAGAACTTTCGTCTAGTGTTCTGCAAAACGCGATTCCGCCTTTCGTCCTCCCACCAAAACCGGCTAATGTCGCGCCGATTCATACCTGTGTTCTGCCATTGCTTGTTCACATCACGCTTTGCGCAAGATCAAAAAGCAGGTGATTTGTGCCCCATGACTTATCCTTGGCCGGAGTGAAGAAATGTCGACCCCGCGCAATCCTGTCGTTGTAATTCCCGCCCGAATGGCGTCCACGCGTTTGCCCAATAAACCGCTGGCCGATATCTGTGGTGAACCAATGATCGTTCAGGTTTGGAAGCGCGCGACGGAGGCCGGAATCGGCCCGGTTCTGGTCGCCTGCGCCGAACAGGAAATTGCCGATGCGGTCACGGCTGCCGGGGGCATTGCCGTTCTGACCGATCCCGACCTGCCCAGCGGGTCGGACCGTGTGCATCAGGCACTGCAAACCTTCGACCCCGAAGGCAAATTTGATGCCGTGGTCAATGTGCAGGGGGATCTGCCGACCATTGATGCCGCCGACATCCGCGCCGTGTTTGAACCGCTTGCCGATCCGAATGTCGATATCGCGACCCTGGCGGCTGAAATCAAACGCGATGAAGAACGCACCAACCCCAATGTGGTCAAGGCAGTCGCGGCCTTTGGCACCGGTCGGGTTGCGCGCGCGCTTTATTTCACCCGCGCAACCGCACCTTATGGTGACGGGCCGCTTTATCATCACATTGGTCTTTATACCTATCGCCGGGCCGCGCTTGACCGTTTCGTTTCCCTGCCCCCGGCGGAACTTGAACAACGTGAAAAGCTTGAACAGCTGCGCGCGCTTGAAAACGGTATGGTGATTGCCGTCGCCCTTGTCGATGGCGTGCCGCTGGGTGTCGATACACCAGAAGACCTTGAACGCGCGCGACTTGTCTTGGGCGCGTAATTGGGGTTTTCTATCCTGCCGTCCCGAACCGGGGCGACCCTATAACAAGCCTTTATACTTACTTCAGGAAACAGCCAGATGACTGCGCAACAAAGGATCGCTTTTCAGGGAATGCACGGTGCCTATTCGGATCAGGCAGCCCGTCGCGCCTTTCCGGGTGCAACGACAGTACCGTACAGGACCTTTGAAGGCGCTTTTGGCGCGCTTGAGGAAGGCGACGTTGATCTGGCGGTGATCCCGATTGACAATACTCTGGCCGGGCGTGTCGCCGATGTGCACCACATCCTGCCGGAATCAGGGGTGCATATCATCGGTGAAACCTTCCTGCGCATTAACCATGCGCTGGTTGGCGTACCGGGCACCAGGATCGAAGACATCAAGGAAATCCACAGCCACGTTCACGCACTTGGCCAATGCCGCAAATTGCGCAAGGAACTCGGTGTCAATGCCGTGGTCGGCCCGGATACCGCTGGCTGTGCCAAGGAAGTCGCTGATCGTGGCGACAAATCGATTGCCGCCATCGCCCCGGTGCTGGCCGCCGAGATTTATGGCCTTGATGTGCTCCGCACCGAGGTCGAAGACGCCGAACACAACACCACACGCTTTATCATTCTGGCGCGTGAACCGCTCGACATTCCCAATGACGGCACCCCGGTGGTGACAAGCTTTGTCTTCCGCGTGCGCAACGTCGCAGCCGCCCTTTATAAGGCGCTGGGTGGTTTTGCCACCAACGGCATTAACATGACCAAGCTTGAAAGCTACATGGTCGAAGGCCACTTCACCGCGACCCAGTTCTTTGCCGAGGTCGAAGCCCACCCCGAACAGCTTGGCCTGCGTCACGCGCTGGAAGAACTGCAATTCTTCTCGCACGAGGTCCGCATTCTGGGTGTCTATCCGGCGCACAGCTTCCGCAAGGAAAACAACCTCCCGGCCGAATAGGCGGAAAAAAGAATTCGCAAAACAAAAAGGGCCGGACAAATCAATGTCCGGCCCTTTTTTTGATGTCAGGTTCTTACGACCCGGCCTGGTTCTTCAAGTCGGTCGAGAAACGCTGAATGATCCGGGTCAGCTCGGCCGAGCGATCCGAAAGCTCTGCCGATGCCGATTTCAGTTCATCTGCATCGTTGGTCGTGCCCTGGGCGTTCTTCATGGTTTCGTCAACGCTCTGGGAAATCTGTTTCACACCATCCGCACTGCGGTTGGCATTGCCCGAAATTTCCTGCGTTGCCGCACCCTGTTCTTCAATGGCAGCCGCAATTGCGGTTGATGCGCTTCGGACCTGTTCGATGGTTTCCGAAACCCGCGAAATGCCGGTCACCGCACGTTCGGTGCCGTCAACGATGTCATTGATTTGGGCGGCGATTTCGTCGGTGGCCTTTGCCGTCTGGGTTGCAAGGTTTTTGACCTCGTTTGCCACAACCGCAAAGCCTTTGCCCGCTTCACCGGCACGTGCGGCCTCGATGGTGGCGTTCAGCGCCAGAAGGTTGGTCTGACCGGCAATATCGTTGATCAGGCCAATGATTTCCTTGATCTTGTCGACAGTCTCCGACAGGCCGGCAACATCGTTCGATGCGCTTTGGCTTTCATCGGTTGCCCGTTCGACAGTGTTTGACATCTGGGAAATCTGAACGTTGATCTCGGTGATCGAGGATGAAAGTTCCTCGGTCGCGGCGGCAACTGCATCGACGTTCTGGGAAACTTCACCGGCGGCGGACGCAACCTGCTGGCTCTGGCCCAGAATGCCATCGGCACTCTGTGACATGCTCACCGCAAGATCGGCACTGCGTTGAACCGAACGATCAACCGCTTTGGCGATCCCGCCGACTTCGCTTTCAAGCTTCTCGGCGATGGCGCGGATATTGCTGCGGCGTTCTTCTTCGGCCTTTTGTTTCTGCACGGCGGCATCAGCTTCAAGCTGCTGGGCCTGTGCCGACTTGTCACGCAGTGCCAGAACACCGGCGGCCATGTCGCCGATTTCAACGAACCGGGATTCGGTTTCGACCGGGGCCTTGTAATCGCCATCGGCAATCGTGCGAATGCTGCTGTTCAGGCCGACGATGCTGCGCGTGATCCGCGTACCGACAAGCCAGGACAAAACACCGGCAATGATGATCGCAATCACGGAAATGATCGCAATGCGCTGCATGACAGAAATGAATTCCGCCTGAACATCGTCCATATAGACGCCAGCGCCAAGGGCCCAGTTCCATTCCTTGATCGGGCGTACATAGGCGGCTTTCTCGATCAGTTTGTCACCTTCACCCGGCTTCTTGGTTTCATACAGGATCACATCGCCGCCCGCCTTGGCTGCGGCAACAATCATGTTGCGCACCTTGCTGTCGGGATTGCACTTGCCAACATCTTCCGGGCTCAGCGGGTCGAGCTGCATGCAGTAATTGTAATCTGTCGCAAAGATATAGTTCTGGCCGTCAAACCGGTATGCATTGAGCACATCCAGGGCCGCAGCCTTGGCTTCGTCTTCGGTCATCTCGCCGCTTTTTGCTTTGGCGATATAACTGTTGACGATGGTGACAGCGCCTTCGGTCAGGTGCGAAATCTGTTCAAATTTCCCGTTTCGAAGACTTGTCTGATAGTTCAAGGCAACTGTTGCAATGATGGCAAGCAGCACCAGCAGGCAGATGGCGGGAATCGAAAATATCCCTGTGACGACCCGAAATCGCATGATTATCCCCTTCCAAGCGATTGTAGTGTTCGCACTATATGCACTCAATTTGGGAACCAAATTATTAATATTATATGCGTTGTTTGTTACATGGTGGTTACAGATTCTGTTTCCAACACAAGGGTAATGCGTTTTTGCATGGCTGATCGGCGCGGGGATTGATTGACTTATGGTCAAATGCCCTGTATCACCCCGCTCATTCCTTCGCTTGCAAAGACAGAATGAGCTGTCAGGAACTGTATGAAAAGGCGAGGGCGGGTTCGGCGTGATGACGTCGATGCCTCACATCATTTGCCTCTCATGCAGGGTCCGACGCAGTGGCTGCTCTTTGCCGCGCACCGGTCATGACTTCGTTTGGGCAGGCACCCACAGGCGTTAACATGGCGCCGACCGGATAAACGAAGGACTTTCCTTTATGACGAATTTTAATGGGCTCAACCTGATCGAGCCCCTGCTGCGCAATGTTGAAGCTGCCGGTTTCTCCGCGCCGACCGAAATTCAGGCCGCGACGATTCCTGCTCTTCTCGAAGGCAAGGACCTGATGGGTATTTCCCATACGGGTGGCGGTAAAACCGCTGCATTCTGCCTGCCATTGCTGCAGCGTCTTGCCGAAAACCCGCAGCGCCCGAAACCGGGTCAGCCGCGTGCGGTTATTCTGGCACCGACCCGCGAACTGGCCACCCAGATCGGCCAGTGCCTGCGTGATTTCAAAAAAGGCATCCGCCTGTTTTCTTCTGTTGTCTTTGGTGGCTCTCCGATGGGCCCGCAGATTCAGGAACTGCGCCGTGGCGTTGATATCCTGGTTGCGACCCCGGGTCGTCTGCTGGATCACATGTCGCGCAACACGGTTCGTTTCGACGATGTCGAAATCTTCATCCTTGATGAAGCCGACCGTATGCTTGATATGGGCTTCTCCGAAGACGTTCTGACCGTGGCTGAACTGCTGCCGAACAATCATCAGACCGTGATGTTCTCGGCAACCATGCCGGCCGAAGTCAAACACCTGACCGACCGTCTTCTCAAAGATCCGGTCAAGGTTGAAACCGCACCGCAGGCAAGTGTCACCGAACGTGTGACCCAGGTTGGCATGTTCGTGAAACGTCACGACAAGACCAAGCTTCTGGTTCAGATTCTCAACCGTGATGACACCGACCGCGTTCTGGTCTTTACCAAAACCAAGGCCGATGCCGACGAACTGTCGTTCCAGCTGCGCGATGAAGGCATCGACAGCGATGCCATCCATGGCGACAAACAGCAGCGCATCCGTCAGAAAATCCTGCGCAACTTCCGCAATGGTCAATTCCCGGTTCTGATCGCAACCGATGTTGCGGCCCGTGGTATCGACGTTCCGGGCATTACCCACGTTGTGAACTATGATCTGCCGCAGGATGCCGACAGCTATGTTCACCGTATCGGTCGTACCGGTCGTGGTTCTGCCGAAGGTATTGCGATTTCATTCTGTGAGCCGCGCGACATTCGCCTGCTTCGCAACATCGAACGCCTGATCAAACAGGATGTCGGGATCGACGAAGATCACGAATTCCATGCTGCCCCGCCGCCCCGTTCGTTCGGTGCCGGCGCTGGTGCTGGCGGTCGCGGTCGTGGTGGCCGTGACGGTGGTCGTGGCTTTGGCGGCGGCGGTCGCGGTGGTTTCGGCGGCCGTGATGGCGGTCGTGGCCGTGGCGGCTTCGGCGGTGGTCGTGATGGTGCCCGTGGTGACAATCGTGACGGTGGTCGCGGTCGTGGTTTCGCCGGCCCGCGTGACGGTGCCCGCGCCGAAGGTGATCGCGCAGCCCGTGGCTTCGGTGGTCGTGATGAGGCACGCGATGGTGGCCGTGATGGCGCACGTCGTGACTTCAATGATCGTCCGCGTCGTGATGGCGGTGATTTCCGCAATGACCGCAAACCGCGCTTTGACAATGATGACCGTGCACCGCGCGGCGATCGTGAAGAGCGCAGTGGCGGCCGCGGTGGCAACTTCCGCCCCCGTGGTGAAGGTGGCAACCGTGACGAACGTCGCTTTGCCGACAAGCCGCGTGGTGATCGTGGCGGTAATTTCCGCGGTCGTGACGGTGGCAAAGACGGTGGCCGTGATGGTGCCCGTCGTGACTTTGGCGACCGTCCGCGTCGTGCAGAAGGTGGTCGCAGCGAAGGTCGCGGCGGCAACCAGGGCATGAAGCGCCGTTCGGCATAATTCTGTCCCGCAGGTTTGCGGGCACTGTTGGGGGCTGCGCCGGGGAACGGCATAGACGTTTACGTCATGCCGGTGCGCAGCACTTCACAGGAATATTGTTAAAGGGGGACCGGCTGGAAACAGCTGGTCCCTTGCTATTTTGGCCTGTGTTTCGCGCACGGGTTTGTAACGTAAATCTGTTTAGACATATTCCAAAGTGTGGAACTGGTCTAAATATACTACACCTAAGAGTAAGGTATCTGTCATGTGTGCTTCCCGGTTCGGGAATGCAGGCAGAGGAAGAGTGGTAATGATGAGCATCAGAATTGCATTTCTGGCCGTGCTTTTGGCGACCGTTGTTGGCTCGGAATCCGTGCGTGCACAGTCGGGCAAAAGCGGATCTGTTTCCGATGTCGACGGGCAGCGCGATTGTTCGCGTCTGGTTGCGTCAGGCAATCCGGATTACCCGCCCTATCTCTGGGTGGCCAAGGATGGCCAGACCCTGCAAGGTGCTGCTGCCGACTTTATCAAACGTGCCGGTGAACTGGCCGGTGTTGAAGTCGACGTCGTCTATTCGGGCAACTGGGGCCGTGTGCAGCAACATATGCGCGACGGCACGATTGATCTGATCGCCGGGGCCTTTCTGACCCTGCCGCGTCTCGAATATATGGATTACTTTTATCCGGCCTTTCAGGGGACCCGCACCCTGATCTGGACGCGCGACAATCTTGATCTGGGTTACACTGAATGGTCCGATCTTGCCGGGATTGAAGGCCTGACCGTGATCAATAACAGTTTCGGGCAGGCGTTTGATACCTATGCCCGCCATAACCTGACCATCCGCGAAGTGCCAAGCCTCGAACAGGGTTTGCAGATGCTCTCGCTGGGTCGGGCGGAATACCTGATCTACGAGGAATTCCCGGGCAAGGCCGTGGCTGCGCATGAAAACATCACCAATATCCGCAGCTACGATACCCCGGTCAGCACCGAAAACCTTTATCTGACCATGTCGCACAAATCGGAATGCAACACCGGCGAACTGCGCGGCCGCCTGTCGCGTGCCGTCTTCGATCTCGTTTCCCGCAATGTGATGACCGAAATGCTCGAAGCAAGCATTCAGGAATGGGGCGACCAGACCAATTAGACGATGTCGGTTCTTCATTCTCCTAATATCCGGTATCCGAAAAAAGGTTGCTTCTCAGTCGACCCGCTTGAGAATGTGGGCGAATTCCTTTGTCTCAATATTGCGAATGCCGTTGGCGTGGAAATGCTGAATATGCGGGCCATGTTCGTGATGTTGGGCCTGTGCTTCTGGTGATGACCACTCCTCGACAAACACGAACAATCCCGGGTCGCTTTGATCTTCGAACAGATCATAACGGATGTTGCCATCTTCGTTGCGTGATGGTGCGACAAGGGCCGAAAGATCCTTGCGCAGGTCATCTTGCGTGCCGACCTTGGCTCTCAGGCCGACAACGATAACCATGTTGCTCATTGGGGGGCTCCATTGGAAAAGTGGCGGCCGCATCTGCAACCGCCACCATTGTGAGAATCAGGCGTTCTGGGCTGCTTTGGCTGCCTTTTCCGGGTTGAAACCGTCAAAGCTTTCAAACACATCCATGAAGCCCGGCACGGTTGCTTCGCGTGCCCAGTCACGTTGCAGTTCGCAATACATCTGAACGCGGCTGATCAGTTTGACACCGGCCTGCTCCATGCGGCGCAGGGCTGCCTCATGTGCTGCAACTGAGGTGCCACCGACGGCATCTACAGGCACATAGACTTCATACCCTTCCTGAATCGCATCAAGTGCCGGGAACGTCAGGCATGCTTCGGTCCAAAGTGCCGTCATGATCAGCTTTTTGCGGCCAACCGCTTTGACAGCCTTTTTGAACTCGGTGTCTTCCCAGCTATTGATCGAAGTACGGTCATAGGTCGGCAGATGACCAATGACATCCTGCAATTCCTGGATCGGTGGTTTGTTGCGACCGGTCTGGACATTAACCGTCGAATGAATGATAGGCAGGTCATAATTGACCGCAGCTTTGGCCGTGCTGGTGATGTTGAAGACAAGCTCGTCGCGCGGCATCGAACGGATCGACGAAACCTGGATCGGTTGATAATCGATAACGATCAGAGCCGAATTTTCAGGCGTCAAAAGCTGATCAGTCAGAGGATTTCGGATTTCTTCGCTAGCCATTTCTCATGATTCCCTTGTTTGAATATTGCGCTGAATGGGCAGATTCACCCTTGATCTGGTGGGCGATACGCGCATCCCGCCCACAGGATCAGAGCCGTAAAACGGTCTGACCCCATCAATCACTCGGCGGCGGTCACAAATCGCCCGCTGTTGAAGTCCTCAAAGGCTTGCTGGATTTCGGCTTCGCTGTTCATCACAAACGGTCCGCGACCAACAACGGGTTCATTAATTGGTTCACCGGTTAGCACCAGAAACTTGCTGTTGCCGTCGGCCTTGATCAAAACGCCGCCGTCTCCGCGGCTAAACAGGATGACTTCAGCTTCGCCGGCGTCATGCTGGTCTTCGATGGTCAAATGACCGCTAAGAACAACGACCATCGCCGTGTGGCCCGCTGGCAGGTCCAGAAACAACTCGGTTTCGGCATTCATGCTTAGATCCCAGACATTGATCGGCGTGAAAGTTCGGGCGGGTCCTTTGGCGCCAAGATACTCACCGGCAATAACCCGGCCTTCGCCGACAAA
>ENA-ORCZ01000490-ORCZ01000490.1-marine-metagenome-genome-assembly--contig:-NODE-490-length-16343-cov-4.314275_pt1 | contig 16343 bp, 15 predicted proteins | sample MGYA00237785_ERZ508519 | MGnify/ENA primary metagenome ERZ508519 (study PRJEB26189, sample SAMN06268790) | marine metagenome | isolation source: Bioluminescent Bay, La Paraguera, Puerto Rico | place...
GTATGTGCCAAGGTCGCGTCCTCTCGAAACCTGTTCAACCTGTACCGAAAGCCCGCATCACGTCCGGACACCCTTCTGCCCAGAAGGGATACGGAACCATGCCGGGCTCGTCGGGGACCGGGTACGGAAATGCCCGCACCGGCCAAGCGGCTTGTCTTTTTGCACCCTTCGAAACGCTTGTCCAGTTCAACAACCGCCCCAAAACGCATATGTCGCAGGCAAATCCACACCCGCGCCGCTTTTCTGCCCTTTTTTGGGGAACGAGTGCAAGGCCGGAATTCATCTGAATCCCGGCCTTGCTATAGGACTTTGGAGTTAGGCGGCCTCGACCGAGGAAAGGAACCCGCCGGACTGGTGTTGCCAGAGCTGGGCGTAGAGCCCGTTGCGCTCCAGCAGTTCCTGATGGTTGCCTTCCTCGATGATTCGACCCTTGTCCATCACGATCAGCCGGTCCATTGCCGCGATGGTGGACAGCCGGTGGGCGATCGCGATCACCGTCTTGCCCTGCATCAGGTCGAACAGGCTTTCCTGGATGGCAAGCTCCACTTCGGAGTCCAGGGCCGAAGTCGCTTCGTCCAGCACAAGGATCGGGGCATCCTTCAGCAGCACTCTGGCGATGGCGACCCGCTGGCGCTGACCGCCGGAGAGCTTGACGCCGCGCTCGCCCACATGCGCATCCAGGCCCTTGCGCCCGTTCAGGTCCGAAAGTCCCTGGACGAACTCGAAGGCATGCGCCTTCTTAAGTGCCGCCTCCACGTCGCTCCGCTCGACATTCGGCTTGCCATAGGCAACGTTTTCGAAGATCGAACGGTGCAGCAGCGAAGTGTCCTGCGTCACCACCCCCACATTGGCCCTGATGTCGTCCTGGCGCACCTCGGCAATATCCTGCCCGTCGATCAGTATGCGCCCGCTTTCCAGGTCGTAAAAACGCAGCAGCAGATTGACGAGCGTCGACTTGCCCGCACCGGAACGGCCGATGAGGCCGATCTTCTCGCCCGGCCGGATCGTCAGGGTCAGATCCTCGATGACCCCGCCTTTCTTGCCGTAGTGGAAGCTGACGCCTTCGAAGCCGATTTCGCCCTTCGGCACCGTCAGTTTACTTGCGCCGGGCACATCGACCACATCCCGCTCGCGCGAGATGGTGTTGATACCGTCCTGCACGGTCCCGATGTTCTCGAAAAGGCCCGAGACCTCCCAGAGGATCCATTGGGACATGCCCTGGAAGCGCAGCACAAGCGCAACGGCAACGGCGATCTCGCCCGTCTCCACCTTTCCCGCCTGCCACAACAGGATGGACAGCATCGCGACCGAGAACAAAAGCAGCATGTTGATCATGATCAGGGTGATGTTCATCCCCGTGACCAGTCTCATCTGGTGGAACACGGTCTTCAGGAACGACATCATCGAGGCCTTGCCGTATTCCTCCTCGCGTTCCGCGTGGGAGAAGAGCTTGACGGTCGAGATGTTGGTGTAGGCGTCCACCACATGCCCCGTCATAACGGAGCGGGCGTCGGCCTGGTCCCGCGAGACGTCCTTCAGGCGCGGGATGAAGACGCGCATGGTGAAGTAGTAGCAGATCAGCCAAACTGCAAACGGAATGACGAAGTAGACGCTTGCCTCGGCGACGACGAACACCGCCGCCACGAAATAGACCGTGACGTAGACCAGGATGTCCGCGATCCGGGTCACGACTTCCCGGACCGCGAGCGCGGTCTGCATCAGCTTGTTGGCGATCCGGCCGGCAAAATCGTTCTGGTAGAACGATATGCTCTGCCGCAGGAGATAGCGGTGCACCCGCCAGCGCACCGACATGGGATAGGTCCCCATGAGGCCCTGGTGGAACAGCATCTCCCAGATTGCGGAACAGCCGGGCAGAAGCACCAGCACCACTACGCCCATCCACAGTAGCTGGCCCCAGTTGTCCTGAAAGAAGGTCTCCGCGTTTGCCGAGCCGAGCCAGGTAACCAGCTCACCCAGAAACGTGAAGATCGTGACTTCCAGGATGGCAATCAGGGCACCAAGCACGGAAACCGCAACGAGGATGGGCCAAACCGGCTTGGTGTAGTACCAGCAAAAGGCCCAGAAGCCTTTCGGCGGCACGTCGAGAACCGTTTTCTCGAACGGATCAACTAGTCTTTCGAAACGGTCGAACATGGTTACCTCTCCGACCCGCTCAAGCGTAACACGGCGAGATGCTCCAGGGCATCTTCAGTGTCTTTGGGTCGCGGACGCGGGCGTATGACGCGGTCGGATGCAAACAGCAGCAGACTGACCACGAAACTGGTGAATGCGAGTGCCAGAATGAAGGTTCCCCAGAACAGCGCGCCGAAATGTTCGGCGAACACAGCCGCGGGCACAAGCCGACCCGCGATTTCCAGAGCCTCTATCCGGCTGAGATTGAAAGCGAGCACCGGGACGAACAGCACCACGGCGAGCGCGAAGGTGATACCGAGGAACAGGCCGGCGGCCAGAAAGAACCGTCTAAGACGGTGAAAGCCGCCCGGCATGGGCTTCTCGGCAAAAGACACCTCGATATCCGGACGCTCCGCCAATGCGGACAAGTCCGGCGAGTATTGAAATGACATCGGATGGTCTCCGAAACGGGATCGTAATCGATGGCGACCGCAAACACGCGCAGAGCGACATGCAGCCGGACGGAACGGCTTCAGCCGGTCGCCGCAAAGTCAGGGATCGGAAAAGGGGATCGTGGCTTCCTAACGGAAGCGGACAGTGATCCCGAGGCAACCCATGAGGGCGGCAGATGGGGTGATCATGCAACGATCTGTCATTTATGCCCTCCTGGTTGCGCAGCCGGGCGGCTGCTGGGGAAAGAAAAGCCAAATGGTGGCACTTGGCTGGTTGTGTTGGTACAGGCTTTCACCCGGGATGGGAAGAGCCAATGAGTCAAAATGGCTCACGAAGCCGGAAACTGTTGCCCTAAGGCCACAGCGTTTCATTCAGCCATCCTGTTGGCGCTTCAGTACGTCTCGGCCATCAGCTCGAACTGGTGCAGATGGACTTCCGCTTCTCGCGGCGACAAGAGTCCCGAGATCACCTCGCCCTGAATACTGGAGCAGCCGTATTCCTTCAGAAGCTCCATCTGCGCCGGAGTGTCGACCCCGTCCGCCGAGATTTCAAGGCCGAGATTGCCTGCAAGCCGGATAACCGAGCGAACCAGTTGGCGCTTGTTTTCCTGCACTTCCAGACCTGCGATCAGCTCGGGGGAAAGCTTCAGCTTGTCCGCGTCCAGATAGACCAGTTGTCCGGCGCCACCGTGGCCGCTGCCGAACTTGTCGAGCGCAACCTTGCAGCCCGTGCTGCGGAGTTTTTCCACCATCTTCACCAGGCCGTCAGGCTCGTCGAAACGGATGATCTTTTCGTCCAGTTCGACCACGATGTCATGCAGCTCGATACGGCTGTCCTTGCAAAGCCGTGTCAGTTTTTCGAGGAAGTCCGGCTCCCTCAGGCTTGCACCCGTCAGGTTGACCGACAGGAAACAGGGCACGTTGGAAGCCTCGCGCAGCCGTTTCACCTCTGCAATGCCCTGAGACAGTGCAAAGCGCTCGATCTGGGCAAGGCGCTTGACGTCCTCCTGCGACGACAGCATCTGCACCGGATCGACCAGCCCGTCGGAGGGATGCAGCCAATGGGCCACCACCTCGTAGCCGGTGATCTGGCAGAGTTCCAGGCTGTATTGCGGCTGCATCAGCAGGCGGAGATTTCCGCTCTCCAGGTCCCTATCCAGTTGCGCCAGCGACATGCGGCGGTGTCGGTGCTCAGCCCCCAGGGCATCCGTGTACCAGGAGACCTGCCCGCGTCCGGACCGCTTTGCCGCATAAAGGGCGATATCCGCGCGGTTGATCAGTTCCGAGGCGCTCACCTTCGACGCGTCGGCCAGCACGAGACCGACGCTGCCGGCGACCCGGAGGGTCTGGTGGTCGATCCGCAAGGGTTTGTCCAGCCCCTCCAGCAGCCTGCGGCTCATGTCTTCCATCTCTTTCGGACCGGAGGGCTCGGCGACGACGGCGACAAATTCGTCCCCGCCGATACGGGCCACCAGTCCGCCCTTGCCGACGACTGCTGTCAGGGCGGCGGCGGCATGGCGCAGCACTGCATCGCCGGCACTGTGGCCATGGCTGTCGTTGATGTCCTTGAAATGATCAAGGTCGAAAAGGATGATGCCGATTGGCCGCGAGTTCTTCCTGGCATTGACAACACTTTCCTGCAGATAGGCGGAGAGTTTCGCCCGGCTCGCGACCCCGGTCAGATCGTCATGCTCGGCCTGGTGTTTCAGCCGGTTGCGCGCTTCCTCCAGCTCCCTCACATGTGCGACCTGGCTGGTGACGTCCCGACAGATGAGAATGATCTTTGTCTCGTCCTCGGTCTTTCCCTCGACGACGGCAAAGGTCAGCTGGTTCCAGAAGAGCTCGCCGTTCTTCCGCCGGTTGAGGACGAGCTCCTCGGTACCGGATTGGAACTTTGTCAGATCGAAGCGGAAATTCGCGACATCTTCCCGGGAAATCCGGTTCTCCGGCGTCAGGATGAATTCCTGCGGCCGCCGCCCCCGGATTTCGTCGGCGGTATAGCCGGTGATGCGCGAATAGGCCGGGTTGGTCCACTCGATATGCCCGTAGATATCCTGCATGACCAGGCCTTCATGAGCATGCTCGACGACCAGCTTCAGGATGGCGGCATCATTGCCGAATCCGGGGAGCGCCGCAGCCCCGGCCCGGCTTGAGCGCGTACGCCCGACGAGATAACCGATGGCCAGCAAGGCTGCGGCGGCGCCGAGGCAGATCAGCAGATAATGTACCGGCACATCAGCAAGGAATTCGGCCATAGCCCATGTTCAGCTCAAGATATTGGTCCGGTGTTACTTTAGGTGAGCATTCCTGAACCAATCTCTAAACTGCAATATAGATTTTCCGTATATTGATATTTATACCAGTATTTTACAGACAGCGGCCGCGAATGTCTCAGGCCGCGAGCACGCTCTCCAGAATTTGGCGCACCTGATCCTGCAGGTTGCTGCAAAGCTGGCCCGGCACCGGTGCAGCGCCCGTCATTTCATCGGTGGCCGACCGGCTTGTTTCCATAAAGTCGCTCAGCGTATTCACATTGCTGGCAACCTGGCTGGAGCTGGAGCGTGCCGTCAGTGCGTTGCTGCTGATTACGTGCGTTGCCGTCGCCTCCTCCTCCACCGCCTCGCGGATCTTGCCGGAGATCTCGCTGCCCCGGCCGGTCTCCGCAAGCCGACCGACGATCTCGTCGCTGCGGTCAGCGCCGTCGATGCGAATGTCGAAATTGCCTTCCGACAGAAGTTTCAGGCCGTCCTGCATCCGGGCCGGCGGAAGGGCGAGACCGACGGCCAGGAAGACGGCGAAGGCCAAAAAAGCAACCCGACCGGTGACACCACAAGCGCGATCGTCCGGGACTGCGGCAAAGTCAGGACACCATCCGCGCCACCCCATAGCCCGCAGCCGCGGAAATCGCGGACAGAAAGGTGCCCCAGGCAACATCGACGGCCACGACCACCACCGGCCAGTCCCGCAGTGTCGCGTAATTGGTCATGTCGTAGGTCGCATAGGCAAAGAAACCGAAGAGAGCGCCCGAAAGGATCGCCGTACCGAAGCTTTCCGCCTTCAGCGCCGGCGCCACCGCAAATAAGACGATCCCGACCGCGAAGAACGCATAGAACGCGCCTGCCGCGGCCAGGTTGGGCTTTTCCATCAGCAGATGGCCGAGGTTTTCGGAGTAGAAGCGGGTGGCGAGGCGCGACAGCCAGATAAAGTCCACTCCGAGAAAAACAAGGGCGGTGGCGGCATATGCCGTGATGAATTTCAGCATTGTATCCTCGCGTTAAGCACCGCCTGTCTACGGCCCCGCCGCGACAGCGGATCAGGCCAGCGCGTCCTCGGGTTTCAAGAATCCGCCGGACTGACGGTGCCAGAGTTGCGCGTAGAGCCCGTCCGGATCGTTCAGAAGATCCTCATGCGTCCCTTCCTGAACGATCCTGCCGCGGTTCATGACGATGAGCCTGTCCATGGCGGCGATGGTCGACAGCCGGTGGGCGATGGCGATCACCGTCTTGCCCGCCATCAGGCCCTGCAGGTTCTCCTGGATCGCCGCCTCGACTTCCGAATCCAGCGCCGAAGTCGCCTCGTCGAGCACCAGGATGGGCGCGTCCTTCAACAGCACCCTGGCAATGGCGATGCGCTGGCGCTGTCCGCCCGAAAGCTTCACACCGCGCTCGCCGACAAAGGCATCGAAGTCCCTGCGGCCGCGCTTGTCCTCCAGCCGCTGGATGAAACCGGCCGCATGCGCCTTGCGAACTGCGTCCTTGAGCTCCGCTTCGCTGGCGGAAGTGCGCCCGTAAAGGATGTTTTCCCGGATCGACCTGTGCAGGAGGGAAGGATCCTGCGTGACCATGCCGATAGAGCGGCGCAGGGATTCTTGACTGACTTCTCGGACATCCTGCCCGTCGATAAGGATGCGTCCGGCTTCCACGTCGAAGAACCGCAACAACAGGCTCGCGAGGGTCGTCTTGCCCGCACCGGACGGCCCGACGATGCCCACGCGCTCTCCCGCCCGGATCGTCAGATCGAGATGGTCGATCACGCCGCCGGCCTTGCCGTAATGAAAGCGGATGTTGTCGAAACGCACCTCGCCCTTCGTCACCGTCAGCTCGGCCGCCTCCGGCGCATCCGTCAGCGTCACCGGCTTGACGATGGTCTCCATGCTGTCCTGAAGCGAGCCGAAGTTCCGGAACAGGCCATTGAGCTGGTTGAACAGGCGATTGAGCAGGATGTTCAGCCTGAGGACCAGGCTGAGGGCAAAGGCGACGTGGCCGGCGCTGATCGTCCCCTCCTGCCAGCCTTTCAGCGCCAGGGTGGCGATCGCAACGATCATGACGCCGTTGATCGTCGACATGATCATGCGGATGGAGGTCAGATGGCGGGTGAAGACGAACAGCTTCCCGATCATTGTCTCGAAGGAGGACCGTGCACCGCGGCTTTCTTCCACCGCCGAACCGAACAGCTTCACCGACTGGATATTGGTATAGGTGTCGACGAGACGCCCGGTAACGCCCGAATAGGAATTGGCGACCGCCTTGGCGGCGCTGCGCACGCGCGGCACGAAATAGACGGCGGTAACCGAAAAGCTCAGAAGCCACAGGGCAACGACGGCCCCGAGCCAGAGATCGAGATCGGCGACCAGCACAAGCGTGGTGAAGGCATAGACGATGATGAACCAGGCCACCTGCAGCAGGTTGGTCATGAAATCGCCGGCGGACATGCCCGCTTGCATGACCTTCTGCGACAGGCGCCCCGCCAGATCATCCTGGAAATAGCTGAGGCTCTGCTGCATCACCCGCTGGTGTGATTGCCAGCGAACCAGGTTGAAGAACCCGGGCACGACGGTTTGCTCTTCCACCAGGGCCATCAGGGAATGGGTCAGCGTGCGCACCACCAGCACTACGAAAGCCATGCCGATGAGCGTCCAGGCATGATCGGCGAAGAACGTTTCCCTGTTTCCTGTTTCCAGCAGGTCGACGATGCGGCCGAGGAAATTGAACATCGCCACCTCGACAAAAGCCGCCGCGCCTCCAAGCAAGAGCATTGCCGCAAAGGGCCAGCGGACCTGACTGACGAAGTAGAGCAGAAACGCAAAGCCCCTGTTGGGCATCTCGCTGTCGGGCGGTTGCCGGAACGGGTCTATCCAGGTCTCGAAGAGGCGGAAAATCGGGGACACGGGGCGTCTCCATTGGGGGCTGGAGCGAATCTTGCCGCTATCCTACGCATGGCAGACTGTGCTGGCCCAGCCAAAAGCGCGCGACACGGTTCATAAGGGCGCGGATGAGTTCGGCTCTTCACCTTCCGGAACACGACCCTGCGGGCCGTGCCGACCCTTTTCATATCGGCAAGAACCCGGTCGAGGTCCAGGATAAATCTGCCCCCGTGCTGCAGGTCACTTTCCGGAGAGTCGCTTTTTCGACCAACTTCCGTGAACCGCCTCGTCCGGTCCACCGCCCTGCGAGGCAGGATCTGACCGGAACCACCACCTCCGCTTTGCACTTTGCCGCGACTGCTGATATTTCCCGGCGCGGCTCAAACCTCAGGACCCCATGCCGGATATCGCCCTATACCAGCCGGACATCCCGCAGAACACAGGCACCATCCTGCGTCTTGCCGCCTGCATGGGCGTCACCGTGCATCTGATCGAACCGGCCGGTTTCCCGATTTCCGACAGTGCCCTCAAGCGGGCGGGCATGGACTATCTGGAGCGGGCCGCGATGGTGCGCCATCTCGATTTCGAGACATTCGACGCCTGGCGCAGGTCGGAGCAGCGGCGGCTTGTGCTGCTGACGACCAGAGCCGAGGCCGCTTATTCGGATTTTTCCTTCCTTGCCGGCGACATTCTCCTGATGGGCCGGGAAAGTTCCGGCGTCCCGGAGACCATCCACGCGCTGGCCGATGCACGGCTGACGATCCCGATGGCTGAGGGCATGCGCTCGCTCAACGTCGCCGTTTCGACCGGCATGGTGCTGGGCGAAGCCTTGCGGCAAACCGGCACATTCCCTAAAAGCCGGATATAGCATTCGCTTCCCTTCGCTTCAGGCGAACCCGTCAACTGTCCAGGCAAAGTTCATGAACGCACCTTCACCGGAGAACCGCGGCGGTCCGATCCCGGACGGCATCGAGGAGAAGAAGGTGGCCGCCCCGGCCTGGTTCCAGGAGCTGCGCGACAGGATCTGCAAGGCTTTTCAGCAGTTGGAGGACGAGATCGGCACCCTCGCCGGTCCGCTAGCCGACGAGCCCGCGGGCCGCTTCGAACGAACGCCGTGGGAACGCACGGATTCGACTGGCGCCAAGGGCGGCGGCGGTGTCATGTCGATGATGCAGGGCCGGGTGTTTGAGAAGGTCGGCGTCCATATCTCGACCGTCCACGGCGAGTTCTCGCCGGAGTTCCGCGGCCAGATCCCGGGCGCCAGCGAGGACCCGCGTTTCTGGGCCTCCGGCATCAGCCTGATAGCCCACCCCAGGAACCCGCATGTGCCGGCCGTGCACATGAATACGCGGATGGTGGTGACAACCCGCCAGTGGTTCGGCGGCGGCGCCGACCTGACCCCGGTCCTGGACGCCAGACGCGCCCAGGAGGATCCGGACACGATCGCCTTTCACGAGGCCATGCGTACAGCCTGCGATGCCCATGAAGTCGCGGACTACGACGCCTACAGGACCTGGTGTGACGATTACTTCTTCCTGAAGCACCGCAACGAACCGCGCGGCGTCGGCGGCATTTTCTACGATTATCTCAACAGCGGCCGCTGGGACGACGACTTCGCCTTCACCAGGGATGTCGGGCTTGCCTTCCTGCAGATCTATCCGGATCTGGTCCGGCGCAATTTCGAGAAGCCCTGGAGCGAGGCCGAGCGCGAAGAGCAGCTCGTCCGGCGCGGTCGCTATGTGGAATATAATCTGCTCTATGACCGCGGCACCATCTTCGGTCTGAAGACCGGAGGCAACGTCGCCTCCATCCTGTCGTCGATGCCGCCCTTGGTGAAATGGCCCTGACGCCGGCGGCCTTCAGCCGGCGGCCTTGCCCTTGACGCTGGTGCCTCGGCTGACTTCGCCGAAATCGCGCTCCAGCACCATGCGGGCGAATTGGGCCAGCATCGGCTGGTCGAGCTTGCCGCCCATGTCCAGCATGGTGCCGATGGCCGCACGGACCGGAAGCCCGTCCTTGTAGGCACGCGATTCCGTGAGTGCCGTGAAGATGTCGCAGATGGTCATCAGCCTGACCTTGGGCACGATGCGCTCCGCCCTGATGCCGTCAGGATAACCCGATCCGTCCAGGAATTCGTGGTGCTGGATGGCCATCTTCTTGATATCTATCGGCACTTCGAGCCGGGGCTTGAGGATCTCGCGGCCGAAAAGCGGGTGCTTGCCGATGATCTCCCGTTCTTCCTTCGTCAGCTTGTCCGCCTTGTCGAGAATAGTCAGCGGGATCCGCATCTTGCCGATGTCGTGCACCAGGCCGCCGGCGATGACTTCCTCGCAGTCCTTCTTGCTCCAGCCGAGAAAGCTGGCGAACATGCCCGCCAGGCCCGCGACCATCAGCGAATGGCAGTAGGTGCCGCTGTGATGCGATTGCACGGCCTTCATCCACGGCGACAACCCGTCGAGCGACAGGGCGGCAAGGATTTCGGCAGCGCTTTCGTTCATCAGGTTGACCTGGATGTTGGAGCCTTCCGTCGCCGACAGGCCGATGCTGTCCAGAAAGGTGTTGCTCTTGCGGTAGGCCTCTACCGTCCTCGCGGGAACGCCCGTCGGCAAGTCCGCGACCGGATCCTGCGGTATGAGCGTCTTGATCCGCCGCACGAGCAGCGCCAGCGGCGTTTCGCGGTCCATGATCTGGGTCTTGCCGAGGGCTGCGGCCTGGATGACCTCACGCCGGTTCTTCTTTGAGGCCAGGCAGATCACGGGGATTTCGGCGATGCTGTTCCAGGAAGCCTTGAGCGCCGTCAGGCCGGGGTCGCCTGCCTCGAGCAGTTCGACGATGGCAACCCGGGCCTCTCCCACCGTGCCGGGATTGACCCTGGCCATGTCGATGAGGCGTGCCGGAAAGAAGAAGGGCAGTTTCCTGACAGGCGAATCGAGTGGAAGCGGCCCGTCAGAGATCAGAACAATTTCCATTCAGCGCCTCTTTTCCCATCCGGCGTCCGCTCACGGTAATCATAGACCTGAAAAGTTACCTCCAGGAAAACACCAAACCGATGTGGCGCCATTGCCCTTGGGAAATTCTCAAGAGGCAGGCGGAATCCGCTGCAGCAACGTCTCTTTTTCCAACGCGAACCCGCTGTTTCGCCATTCGGATTCAAGCTGCTTCAGCATGTCGCCGAGTGCCGGCCCCGGGGTGTGCCCCCGCGCAATCAGGTCCGCGCCCTTGAGCGGAAAGACCGGCAAAGGCACGTCACGCAGTCTTTCCAGCAGTCTGATGAGGTCGCTTTCCATGGCGCTTCCCTGGGCGCGCAGGCCCGCCCAGCGCGCCAGCAGCCCGTCGATGGCTCCCTGCCGGCCGAACTCATAGGCGAGATCTTGCGCTTCAGGCAGCCTGGCGGACTGGCGCAGCCGGCGCATGGCGGCCCAGGCGGTGCGCATCCGCTCGCGTTCGGCATTCGACAGGCGAAAGCGGTCGCAGATCCGCTCCAGGTCCTCGCGCACGAACCCGGCCAGAACCACAAGGGCAAGCTCCGGATCGCTCACTTCCTCGCCGAGCGGTGCCAGGCTGCGCAGGGCAACGAAGTCCTCGATCCTCGCAAGACCGCCCGTGGCGATCTCCCAAAGGCCACAGTCATTCATCATTTTCAGGGCCGGAGCGGCAAGCGGTGCCCGCAGGAGCCGGCGCATCTCATGGCCGATCCGTTCTGCGGAAAGCTGCCGCAAACCGTCGCGCTGACGCAGGCAGGCGCCAAGGCCGGCCGCATCGATCTCGCCGGCGCCATAGGCCGCATAGATGCGGAAGAAACGCAGAATGCGCAGGTAGTCCTCACGGATCCGCGTGTCGGGATTGCCGATGAAACGGACGTGACGGTTGAGACAGTCCTCCAGACCGCCCAGCGGATCGTGCAGCCGGCCGCGCCGGTCGACATAGAGCGCGTTGAGCGTGAAGTCGCGGCGTTCGGCATCGTGGATCCAGCTCCTGCCGAAGACGACACGCGCCTGGCGGCCGAACGTCTCCACGTCCTCTCTCAGCGTCGTCACCTCATAGGGAAAACCGCCGCTGACGACAGTGACGGTGCCGTGATCGATGCCTGTTCCCACCGGTTTCAGGCCCGCCTGCAACGCGCGCTGCATCACCTGATCGGGAAGCGCTGTCGTGGCGATATCGATATCGGGCACCGCATGTCCCAGAAGCGTGTTTCTGACCGCCCCGCCGACCACCCGGGCCTCGTCACCGTCCTGTTCGACCGCCTCGAACACCGCCTGAAGGCCCGGAGCCTGCAGCCAGGCGGCATTTTGCAGGATGTCGTGAACAGCTTCGCTCATCGTGTCATTCATAGCGGCCGGGAACGAAGACACCGTCACGCATCTCGGAGGGACGCCAGCTGGCACCTTCAGGCGCATGGTCGAAGGAGGCCATGCCGACCAGACCACCGATCACCAGCACCAGCCCTGCGACGGTCAGCCAGGCGACGGGCTTTACGGTCCAGTTGTCGGGATCCTTGCTGCGCTTGGCGAGCCACAGCCAGACTGCGTATCCGATAAAGGGCAGCAGGAACAAAACAACGTGAACAAGGATAACACGAAACATCAGCGGTAGACCGTTTCATAGAGAGAGCGGATGATCCCCGCGGTAACACCCCAGATATAGCGGCCACCGAACGGCATGGCATAAAAATAGCGCTGCCTGCCCTGCCATTCGCGGCTGAGTTTCTGGTGGTTCGCCGGATCCATCAGAAAGGCGAGCGGTACTTCGAAAACGTCTTCGACCTCGTCGGGATTAGCGCGGAAGTCCACCCCGGAGGATATCGCACCGACGACCGGGACCACCCGGTAGCCCGATCCGGTCAGGTAGGGCGCCAGATGCCCCAGCGGCTCGACCCTGTCGGGCGCAAGGCCGATCTCCTCGTCCGCTTCCCGCAGCGCCGCGGCAACCGGGCCTGCGTCGGTCGGATCGATCTTTCCGCCCGGGAAGGCGACCTGACCGGCATGGGAAGTCAGATGTCCGGTGCGCTGGGTGAGCACCACATTCGGCACGCCTTCCCTGTCGAGAATGCCGATCAGCACCGCGGCATCGCGCGGCGGTCCATTCCATTTGGCATAGGGGCCGAGATCAGGATTGAGAATATGGTCGCCCGTGTCGCGCGCACTGCTGCTTCCGGCGGTGTCCGCCAGCCGCATGCGCAGCCGCCGGGCCCAGCCGGCGCCGCCAAGAACATCTGTGCCCGAAATCTGGTTACCAGAAAGCTTGTTGCCGGCAATTTCTTCGCCCGATTTTTTGTTGCCGGAAATTTCGTCACCTGGGCCTGCGCCGGCCGCAAGACTATCGGAGTGCGATACTGTCATTCCGTCGGATCGTCCCGTCCTGCGCTGAAGTGATCGGGGTCAATGGCGAAGAACCAGCCACTGCTCCAGACCCCCATGACCGTCTCTCCCGTTCCCGTGCCATCGTCTTCCTGTTCATCCATGAGATCCGCCAGTTGATACATGAGAGCGCGGGTGAACAGGGCCTCGATACGCCCCCTGACGTGAACATAGGGTTTCAAGCCGCCCGTGTCCGGTTCTTTTTCGAAGCGCAACGGATGGTCGGGGCCAACCGTCACCAGATCGCCGAGATTTGACCGAAGCGTGATCACCTGGCTGCGGCCCGCGCCCGCCACTGCCATCTCGACCGCAAGCAGCGGCGCATCCTCGACCGTTATTCCGATTTTTTCTACCGGGGTGACAAGGTAATGCCTGCCGTCCTCGTCCTTCCTGAGGACAGAGGCGAACAGCTTGACGAGCGGCATCCGGCCGATGGGAGACCCGAGATAGTACCAGGTCCCGTCTCGGGCGATCCTGATGTCCAGATCGCCGCAAAAGGGCGGATTCCACTTCTCCACCGGAGGCGGCGCCTTGGACCGGCCGTCGGCCCGGCTCATGAGAGCCTTCAGCCCTTCCGGCATCTGATGGGCCGGTATCGCGGTTCCCTCCGCCATGGTCACATTCCCTTTGCATTTCTGTAAGGCACCGGGATTTTTAACTATTTCCCGGCCGCCCGGAGAACTGCCGCTGCGTATCCGGCGACGGGCGTCGCGGCCTTTTCCCCAGAGCATGGAAAGAATCTTGGGCCTTTCCACTGTATGGCGCACAATTGCGCCTTATCTACCGATTTATATGGTGTCAGACTGCTTGAGTCGCAGCAACCGGCAGGCGGGAGCTTTCGCCTCGCGTTTCGCCGGATGACTGAAACCGAGACTACGGGAAAGGTGATACATGAGCGTTGTTTCTCCCTCCAGCCCCAGCGAAGAGGATCTCGCAGCGGTCGCCGAACAGGCGGAACGCGCCGTCAACCGGATCACCGACGCCAAGGCCGACATCGCCCGGATCATCTTCGGCCAGGAGACCGTGGTGGAGCAGTCGCTCGTCACGATTCTTGCCGGCGGCCACGGGCTGCTGGTCGGCGTACCGGGCCTCGCCAAGACCAAGCTGGTGGAAACGCTCGGGACCGTGCTCGGTCTTGACGCCCGCCGCATCCAGTTCACACCCGACCTGATGCCCTCCGACATTCTCGGCGCGGAAGTCATGGAGCAGAGCGCCGACGGCGGCCGCTCCTTCCGCTTCATTCCCGGCCCCGTCTTCTCGCAGCTGCTGATGGCCGACGAAATCAACCGCGCCAGCCCGCGGACCCAGTCGGCGCTGCTGCAGGCCATGCAGGAATATCACGTCACCGTCGCGGGACACCCCCACGACCTGCCGCGCCCGTTCCATGTGCTTGCCACGCAGAACCCGCTCGAACAGGAAGGCACCTACCCGCTGCCCGAAGCGCAGCTCGACCGCTTCCTGATGCAGATCGATGTGCACTACCCCGACCTGGAGGCCGAGCGGCGTATTCTTCTGGAGACCACCGGTGCCGACATGGCCAAGGCACAGGTCGCCATGACCGCCGAGGAACTGATGACCTACCAGCAGCTGGTCCGCCGGATGCCGGTAGGCGAATCCGTGGTCGAGGCGATCCTGAAACTCGTGCGCTCCGCACGCCCGGACGACAGTTCGGCGGCCTCCGACATCACCGGGCTGATCGCCTGGGGCCCGGGACCGCGTGCCAGCCAGGCCCTGATGCTGACCGTGCGCGCCCGCGCGCTGGTGGAAGGGCGTCTCGCCCCTTCGGTGGATGACGTTCTGGCGCTGGCCGAACCGGTTCTTCAGCACCGCATGGCATTGACCTTCGCCGCCCGGGCAGACGGACACACGGTTCGCGATGTCATTCGCCGGGTCAAGGCTCTCATCGCCTGATACTCTCAACGTCTTACGAGGAGCCCGACGGCATGGACCCGCGCAGCGCACAGGCAGGCATCGATCAGGACACCTGGCCGAATGTGATCGGCGAGGCCCGTTCTGTTGCCGACGCCCTGCCCGACCTGCTGGTCGAGGCCAGCCATGTCGCCAGTTCCATCATCGCCGGCTGGCACGGCAGGCGCCGCGCCGGCCCCGGCGAGAGCTTCTGGCAATTTCGGCCCTTCAACATGGGCGAACCCGCCAAGCGCATCGACTGGCGCCGTTCGGCGCGCGACGATCATCTTTATGTCCGCGAGCGCGAGTGGGAAGCCGCACACACCGTCTGGCTCTGGGCGGATCTGTCGCCGTCCATGGTGTTCCGCTCGCGCCTGTCGGAGATCTCGAAGCGGGACCGGTCGATCATCCTGATGCTTGCCCTGGCGGACATGCTGGCCGAAACCGGCGAACGCATCGGCCTCCCCGGCCTGACGCGTCCCTTTGCCGACCGGCGTGCCGCAGAACGGCTGGCCGACGCCCTCGCCCACCTGTCCAAGCCCGTCGCCCTTCCGGACACGATGTCGGTGAAACGCTTCGCCGATGTGGTGCTTGTCTCCGATTTTCTCGATCCGCTGCCCGAGATCTCCGCCTGGATCGCCCGTGTCGCCAGCACGGGGGCCCGCGGCCATCTGGTGCAGGTGCTCGACCCGATCGAGGAGACCTTTCCCTTCGACGGGCGGGTGGAATTCACAGATCCCGAACTTGGCGTCCGTCTGACCGCAGGCAGGGCGGAAAAATGGCGCGAGGATTACAGGCAACGGCTGGAATCCCATCGGGCGGAAATTCGCGACATGGCCCGCCGGGCCGGCTGGACCTACGTTCTTCACCACACCGACAGGCCGGCATCCGAGCCGCTGCTGGTGTTGCACAGTGCTCTGTCCGGCACGATGGACGTGATGCAAAGAGGAGGCTTCTGACCCGTGTTCGCAGGCCTTCCCCTGACCTTCACCGCCCCCTGGATCCTGGCTGCTCTGGCGCTTCTGCCGGTCATCTGGTGGCTGTTGCGCCTCACCCCGCCCCGGCCGCGCGAGATCCGTTTCCCGCCGACCCGGCTGCTGCTCGACATCGATCAGCACGAGGAGACGCCGCAGCGCAGCCCCTGGTGGCTGACGCTGCTCCGCCTTCTTCTGGCCGCGATCCTGATCATAGCGCTGGCAGGCCCTGTGTGGCGTTCCAGCGAGCCGCTTCAGACCGGCGAAGGCGTGCTCTGGGTGCTGGTCGACAATGGCTGGACCTCCGCCAAGGGGTGGGAAGCTCAACTGCGAACCGCCGAACAGATCCTCTCGGACGCCGAGCAGGAGGGCC
>ENA-ORCZ01000491-ORCZ01000491.1-marine-metagenome-genome-assembly--contig:-NODE-491-length-16300-cov-4.390495_pt1 | contig 16300 bp, 12 predicted proteins | sample MGYA00237785_ERZ508519 | MGnify/ENA primary metagenome ERZ508519 (study PRJEB26189, sample SAMN06268790) | marine metagenome | isolation source: Bioluminescent Bay, La Paraguera, Puerto Rico | place...
TATATCGGGGCATTGGCATCCTATGTCGAAGGCCGTTATGACACCAACGAAGACGGTGATCTGGATAGCTGGCTGCCCAATAACCGTATTCCGTCACCTTTCCGTTTTACCGGTTATGTCGATAGCTACGTCTGGGGCGATCTGAACATGCGCTTTGACGGGACCTATACGGCTGCGCGCACCAAGATCGAAGATGCCAAAATCAAGCCGAGCCTTGTTTTCAACCTGTCGGGCAATTATCCGCTGCTGGGCGGCACGGCGCGCTTCGGGATCGAAAACATCCTTGATACCAGTTATGAAAACCCGGCGGCAACCGCACTGCGGGGCTATTCGGTTGCCGGTCATGGCCGCACTTTATTGATCGGCTATCGCCGCGAATTCTGATGACGGCACCTGCATCGGATTGAACCAGTCAACGGCCCGGCGGTTTCCCGCCGGGCTCTTGCGCATAAAGGAAACCAGTATGTTTCGATCAAGCAACCCGGCCCCGGATATCGTCCTGTTTGAAATGATTGACCAGCAAAGCGCAGCGGATGGCACGGCCTATATCGCGGCCCTTGATGCTTTGGCCAAACGCAGCGAACCGGCCATACTGATTTTCCGCGTGGCAGGGTTTGTCAATCAGGATCACGATGTTCGCAAGCAGGCCGCCGCATGGTTCAAACGCAACCGGGATCGGCTGGATGTCTTTGCCAAGGGCTTGATCCGTGTCGATGAAGGCCATCATCATGGCGATGGTGGCCACGATCATGACGATGGACATGAAGACGGAGAGGACAGCAACTTCGCCCGTATGCTGCCCTTCGCGGTCAAACGTACCGACAGCCTTGATCATGCCTTTGATCTGGCGTGCAATTGGGCATCGGTTTCAAAGGGCTAAGGCGGCGTTTTGTCCGGCCTATCTTTTTCTGGACGCGAGGATCAGGAAATAACCCGTACCGATCAGGGCGGCGATCAGACCGGTCGGCAATTGCGCCGGATAGATCATGTTGCGTGCCAGCCATTCGGCGACCATCATCACATTGACCCCGATCAAGACCGCGCCCAGCAAGTGCCCGCCGGCAAGGCGGTAGCCCGCCACCCGCGCCAGATGCGGCGCCATCAGCCCAACGAAACTCAGCGGCCCGACCAGAAGGGTCGCACTGGCGGCTAGAATGGCAGCAAGCAGCATCATGGCAAACTGGAAGCCCGAAATACCAAGACCCAATGATACGGATTGATCCGTGCCAAGCGATGCCAGTTCCAGGGGACGACGAAGCGCAATCGCCACCACCAGAAGCACGCCTGTGATACCGGCAACAATCATTACCTCGTCCATATTGGTGAAATAGGTCGTCCCGGCCAGCCATGACATCAGCATGGATGTTTGTGTGCCGCCGCGGGTCAGAACAATGCGGACAATCGCGCCGAGAATGGCGGTCATCGCAAGACCATTGAGCAACATGTAATGCGGCGCATGGGTGAATTTGCGACAAAGGGCAAGCAACACCAGAAGCGACGCAATCCCGCCCGCGGCCCCGATCACCATCAATTCCGCACGTTGTCCGAAACCGAAAATCGCCAGTGCCATGATCATGGCGAGTGCGGTGGCCGAACTGACCCCGGTGATTTCCGGGCTTGCCAGCGGATTGCGCCCGACACGCTGAATAAGTGTGCCCGAAACCGCAAGGGCGGCGCCGCAAATCATCGCGGCAAATGTGCGTTCGGAACGGCCAATCAGGATATCAAGGCTGCTGTCTTTCCAGCCCAAAACGACAAAACCATGTCCGTCCAACGAGACGAACAATGAAAACACCACACCGATCACAAGACTGACGGCAAGCGCAATCGAAAGTGCGGTTTTGGAGACGATCTGTTGATCGCTGTGCTGATCGTCGCTTTGACTGCCGGGCATGATGCGCGCCTTGCGCAACATGAAAATGATGAACGGCGCGCCAAAGAGCGCGGTGGCGGCCCCGGTCGGCAAGGGATCGCCGCCAAATTCGTTAAACTGACGCACCAGAAAGTCGATGACCAACAGCGCAAAGCCACCGGTGAAAACCGAATAGACCATCAAGTCGCGCGACCGCGACAGCCCGGCAATCCGCAGGGCCGCCGGGATAGCCAAACCGACAAAGCCGATCATGCCGGCCGCCGATATCACCGAGGCAGTGATAAACACCGCCAACCCAAGGATCAGAAGGCGCAGAACCGTTACCTTGGCGCCCAGCGAACTTGCCGTGTCATCGCCAAGGGCGAGCAGATCAAGCGGGCGCGACAGTGCCAGAATGGCAATCATGCCAATCAGCACACGCGGCCAAACAAACTGCGTATCCTCCCAGCCATTCTGGGCCAGATCACCAGCCCCCCACATGAAGATCGATTGCAGATATTGCTCGTTAAACAGCAGGATGATCTGCGATCCCGACTGCAACAGCAGATTGACGATCATCCCGGCGAGAATTAGCCAAAGCGTTGCGTTACCACGATTGGCGGCAATCAGATAAACCGCCGCCAGCGCAATCAAACCCCCGGCAAGGGCAAAGGCCTCCTGAAACATGGCAAGCGATGCCGGCGCCAGCAGGACAAACAGGGTCAGGGCAAATTCAACACCCGCCCCGACGCCAAGGGTTGTGGGCGATGCCAACGGATTGCGCAAAACTGTCTGGATGGCCGCACCGGCAAGCGCCAGCCCCGCGCCACACAGAAACGCCATCGCAAGCCGGGGCAGGGTGCTGTAATGAAACAGGATCTGATCGAAATCGGTTTCATCCGGGCTGAACATGGCTTGTGGGACTTGTCCATTGGCAAGATACGGCCAGAAATCAATTACCAGCACGGCAAGGGTCAATAGCCCCAGAATGCCTGTCAGGATCGCCGGAATGGACAGTGTATCGAGAAAGCCGGATTTGACTGAGCCGTGAAGTACCGCATTGCTCATTGTTGCGGGCCGTTTTCAATGGTCTCGGTCAGGAGTTTGGCAAAACGAAGCCCGGACGGTACCCCGCCATAAGCCCAGACCACCGGTAATTCATAAACCCGGTTGTTTCGCGTGAAATCCATCACCTTCCAGATCGGGGAATTCAGAAGTTTATCCAGCACAACGTCGGGCACCGGATTGGTATAGACCAGCGTTTCCTTGGCATAGGGGGCAAGAATCTCCAGCCCGCCACGGCCAAAGCCCCATTTGTTGACCTCCCCGTCATAGGCGACCGGCACGCCCATTGCCGTCATCACCGAACCGGGCAGGGAGATATCGGCAAAGATCCCGACATTGCTTTCATCAAAGAAGAACACAACGTTGATTGTCTGATCGGGGCCGATGGCCGTTTTGATGCGGTCGCCATACTTGATCAATTCCTGATCAATATCGGTCAGATACGCTTTGGCCTCTGCCTCGCGCCCGGTGGCCTTGGCGATTTTGCCAAACACCTCGCGCGCGGTTTCGAACGCGGGGCGATTGCCATCAAACAACTGCAGTTCCAGAACCGGCGCAATCTCGGCCAGCTTTTCGTATGACATTCCGAGATCCGGAACCGAAATGATCAGATCCGGCTTCGCCGCACGAAGCGCTTCCAGATTGGGCGATGAACGCTGGCCAAGGTCAACGAAGCTGTCTGGAAGGTCAGGCTTGGCAACCCAGTCGACGTAATCTTGCGGGTCGGCAATGGCGACCGGATCAAGGCCAAGGGCAATGACGCTTTCGGTAAAGGCCCAATTGATGGTCGCCACCCGCGTGGCTGGGGCATCAAGGCGCAAAGTGCCGCGTTCATGTTCGATCTCGATCGGATCGGCGATGGCGGTTGATGCATGTGCACCGACCAGGGCAGCGCACAGCAAAACCGGGCAGACAAGCGCGCGAAGGATGTTCATGCCAGATGTCCCTTACGAACCGCTTGCGGCGGTGTCAGTATTCGTAACCGCGTCGGCAAGCAATTCGGCAAAGCGTGCCGCAGACAGTACCCCGCCAAAGGTCCAGCTTGCCGGGATGGCATGGACGTGGTCGTTGCGTGCAAACGGCATGGCTTTCCAGATCGCAGAGTTAAACAGGGTTTCGCGCGTGGTCGGTGCGATCGGCTCGACATAGGCGAACTGCACATCGCCCATTTTGGCCAGATCTGACACATCGCCATTATGAAACGCCCAGCCATTGACATCCCCGTCCCATGCGTTGGCAAAACCCATGCGGCCAAGCACGGAGCCAAACAGCGATGTCTTGCCATGAATACGGAAATGCGACTCATCAAGAATGCGCACAACAGCGAATTTCGCATCATCGCCGACGTGATCGCGGATGCGCTTGGCGGCGGCCTCAATACGGGCATTGACCGATGCAATGACATCCTCGGCGGCGTCCGGTTTACCGGCCAGTTTGGCGACATTGCGCAAAAGCGCCTCGGCCCGGTCAATGGCGGGCTCATCACTGCCGGTATTATAGATCGAATAGACAAATGTCGGCGCATAGCCAGACAGTTTTTCATGGGCCATGGCGACATCGGTGCTGATCAGGATGGCATCCGGCTTGGCATCGCGCAGGGCTTCAAAGTTCGGCTCCCGGCGGGTGCCAAGGTCGGTGAAGCTTTCGGGCAGTTTGGGTTCCACCACCCAGGCGCGGTATCCTTCGGCCTCGGGGATTGCAACCGGATCAATGCCCAGCGCGATCAGGCTTTCTGTCAGGGCCCAGTTGGAAACCGCAAAGCGGGTCGGGTGGGTATCAAGCGTGACGTCACCCAGTTCATGGGTAAAGGTTTCCTCGGCCATCGCGGGCTGTGTCGTAACAAATGCACCAAGCGTTCCGGCGACAAGTAAAAGGCGCGCTGCAATGCTGCCAATCCAAGGTTTTGATATCATGATTTCCCTGATCCCTGTTGATGTGGAGCCGTGCGCAAGCAGCTAGGCGACATAGCTTATGAAGCGGTCCGGATTGCTGAGTTTGATGACGTCGATATCGGTCTGGAAAATGTCGCGCAGCGTATCGCCATTCATGAAATCGTGCGGCGTGCCCTGCCAGCAGGTCCGCCCGCCGCGCAGCGCCAGAATGTGATCGGCAAAACGCCCGACCATGTCGATGTCATGCAAGACGGCAATGACGGTCAGATTGTTCTGATCCTTAAGGTTGGCGACCAGTTGCAAAATGTCGCGCTGATGACCGACATCAAGGGCCGAGGTCGGCTCGTCAAGCAGCAAAACCGGCGCATCCTGAGCCAGTAACATCGCAAGCCAGACGCGCTGGCGTTCCCCGCCCGAAAGGCTTGCGACCAGCCGGTCGGAAAACTCCGTCACGTGGGTTAGTTCCATTGCCCGATCGATCTTGGCGTGGTCTTCGTCACGATACCGCCCAAACGCGCCGCGCCACGGATAGCGGCCAAAAGCCACCAGTTCGCGCACACTCAAATGCGGCGGCACAACCGGATTTTGCGGAAGATAGGCGACTTTGCGCGCGAAATCGCGCGTGCCATGATCGGCAAGGTCCTGCCCGTCGAGTGCGATGGCCCCGGATGCCGGTTTGTTTTTGCGTGCCAAAAGCTTGATCAGCGTGCTTTTGCCCGATCCGTTATGGCCGACAATCGCGCTGAACGCCCCGGTCGGGAAGCCGACCGTGATGTTCTCAAGCAGCGTTTTGGGCTTTTTGCCGTCACTTTTGAACGCGACGTCTTTCAGGTCGAACATGGACGGAAACTCATGCGCCGGGAAATGGAAACTGCGCCATCGCCGCATCGCGGCAAGCAGGCGCGCTATAAAATCTGAGAATGCTTATCAATTACTTTCTCTAAATGCAACCGAGTTGCGATTGCAGCCTAAGGAAAATTAAAGCGACCTATTCAATCATCATATAAAATTACTTTTCAGCGGGCATCATTCCGGTTAGCAATGAAAGCTTATAATTTTGATCGCATCGGGCGGTTTGCCGCGATAAGAATGGTCATACAATTACAAGGCGCCAAAACAGAGGCGCCGTGATCAGGGAGAACCCATGTCTAACGTAAAAACCGTTTTGCCAAATCTGCGATGCACACTGGGGGAAGGCCCGCATTGGGACGCCGAAGATGGCGTTCTGTACTGGGTCGATATCGTCGGAAAGACGGCCTATGCGCTCCGCCCGGATGACGGCGGATCGCGCAGCTGGGTATTTGATCAGCCGGTTGCCGCCATCGTGCCGCGGCAAAAGGGCGGGCTTCTGGTGGCTCTTGCCGACGGGTTGGCCTTTCTGGATCCTGACAGTGGTAAAACCACCCCGTTTGTTGCCCCCGATGGCGATCATCCGGGTAACCGATCAAACGAAAGCCGGGTCGATCCGATGGGCCGGTTCTGGCATGGCACCATGCAAAACAATATCGGTCCAAATGGTGAAGATCTGCCGGTCACCATTTCGACGGGCACGCTGAACTGTGTAACAGCGGACGGCGAAGCCACCCGGTTTGGCGAGAATATCGGGATTTCCAACACGCTGCTGTGGTCGGCCGATGGCACAAAGATGTTCTTTGGCGATACCATCAAAAATACGCTAAATGTCTATGACTTTGATATGGAAACCGGCGTGCCATCCAATCCCAAAGTCTTCTTTGGTCCGCAGGATCGCGGCAATATGGATGGCTCGGCGATGGATGCTGATGGCTATATCTGGAATGCGCGGTGGGGCGGGGGATGCCTGATCCGCTTTGCGCCGGATGGCGGTGTCGATCGCATTATCGAACTGCCGGTGACCCAGCCGACCAGTTGCGTGTTTGGTGGCCCGGATCTCAAGACGCTTTATATCACCTCGGCCGCGGTCGGTCTGGAAGGCAATGGCAATCCGCTTGAAGGCGCGCTGCTGTCGATCCGCACAGAGGTTGCTGGCCAATTGTGCTACCCGTTTGCTGGCTAGGCATTTTTCGTCAGGATTGCATCGCCTTACGTTCAAATCGCGCCAAACAGCCCCTTGGGCGCCCTAAATCGGGTAATTGGTGCGATTTGCCCATTTTTGGCCTTGGTTTTCAGTATGTTTGGCGTCACCATTATGTGGTGGCAGAACACATCACCAAAAATACGAGCAAGCCGGGGTTAAAATGAAACCTGTTACCGCCGCAACCATGTGGGCAAGGGCGCTTATTGCCTTTGGCGTGGTCGCAATATTGTCGGGCTGTGCCGCCCTGCAATCACCAAGCAACAGCGTCACCGGATCGGTCAGTTACCGTGAACGGATCGCACTTTCGCCGGATAATACCTTCCTTGTCGTGCGGTTGCTTGATGTCTCGCGCGCTGACGCGCCATCGGTGGAAATCGCATCGCTGCGCCAGCCGGTGGCAAATCCGCCGATGGTTTTCATCCTGCCCTATGATCTTGATGATATCGATCCCAAGCACAGCTATGCAGTGGAAGCCAAAATCGTCAATGCCAATGGCGATCTTCTGTTTCGCAACGATCAAAGCTATCCGGTCCTGACCCGTGGTGCCACAAGCGATGTTGATATTGTCGTTCGCCAGGTGCCACGTGTTCAGGGTGACGGTGCGCGTAACGGCGATGGGTCGGATGTGCCTGACGACATCGCAGCAATCGAGGCCAAACTGGCCGACATGCGCGTTATTCCCGGCCAGTATTCCGCATCCGACCACACCGTGACCTATAAGGCCTATGTCACGACGGATGGCGAACCGCTTCTGGTTGATGAACATCGCGATCTTGGTGATTACGGATCAAGCGACGTCAAGCTCTATTACCGCAATGGCCAACTGCTGCGCTTTGCCGAGGACGCCAAACGGGTCAATTATGGCGGCGCAGAAAGCGACGCACCGCTGCATTACACCCTGACACTTGATTTCGCCCAGGGGCGCTTTTCAAGTGGCACCAAAACCGTCAACGGCACATCCAGTCAGCCTGATGAGCATGAAATCAGCGGCGCATTATCACAAAGCAAGGTGGCGCTCAGCCGGATCGAGGCGATGTTAAGCCAGCTTAACAGCACCCCGGATCCGATGACCGGCCCGGAATTGTTTATCTGTGATGATCAAAGCCGCTTTGCCGTGACATTTGATCATGACGCGGAACGCGCCATTGTCGAAATGCGCGGACGCGAACCGATCAGTCTGGCACAGATGCCGACTGGTTCGGGATATGGTTATGGCAATGACATGTATGAATTGCGGGGCAAGGGGGCCGATGCAATCTGGACAACGCCGTCGGGCGATTTCCATTGTGCCGTTTCATCCATGCCGGTCGAGGCCGCAAGCCTTGCCCTTGCACCGGGTGATTTCCCGGTGGTCTCGGTTGCCGAGCTCAAAAGACAGGGCGATGGTATCTGGACGCGCTATTTCGATGACATGATGCCCGCCATCACCGCCTGCCTTGCCAAAAATCCCGGTGATCTGGTTTCGGTGCTGAAAGCCTGGCCTATGGATCATGGCATGGTCGGTGTCCGGACCATTAATGGCAATGGTGGTCGTTATGACTGTCTCGTCACTTCCGATGGTATGGGCACCGCCCATACCGAACAGGTCGAAACCACGACCAACATTCTGCCCGGCGAAGACGTTGTGCGCTACACCCCGGCCAATAGCGCCTATCCCGGGGGGGAATGCTTTGCCCATGAACGCCTTGAACAGGATGGCGTGTTTATTGGCTGGTTGTCGGAAAAGACTTGCTAACACTCAATCTGAGTCCTCTAGCCTAAGGGCTTGCAGGAGCTAGGCACCATACTGTCCGGTGTGGATATTGATCGGGCTTTGGTCATTGTATTCGATAAAGGCGAACCGAAAAGCAGGGGTTTTTAAGGTGGGATCGGGAATCACTGTTGGGCTGCCGATCCAATGCCCAACATTGTTCCATGAACCGGCAAGCAGATCGGGCCCACCGGTCAGTTTGCCGGTGGCATCAAAAGTCGCCAATAGTGGCATGCCATTGCTGAGGCTAACCAAGAGGCAATAGCAATCGCCACTGATCGCCAGATCAAAGTCGGCAATTTCGGTTCCGTCCAGCAGCGGAACCGGTGTCGCCAACTTGTTGCTTTTGGTGTCAAAGGTCGCAAAGGACAGGCGTCCCCGAAAAGCCATGCCCGGTGTCAGGGGGCCAACCCGTTCGTCGGTTTTGTAAAACAGGCTTACGGTCTGTGGCAGCCCCGCCGAAAGATCACCGCAAACCCGCCCGGCAGATACCGGTGCGTCTGACGTTCCGACAAGGCCGGAAACGCCGGGGACCTGCATGCCGTCTTGTTCCTGCAGGCCGATGATGGCCAGGTTATACCCGCTTAAGATCGCCGAGATATAGGTTTGCTTTGCGGGATTTGTACTGGTGTTTCGCACAAACGTCGGCGTGTTGCCATCTTCGACCTCGTAGCTGAAGTCGGGTGTAAGTTTGCCATCGGAGCCCACAGTTGCGACGAAAACGGTATTAAAGCCCCCGTTCGAGGATGTGTAGGTCACGCCACCCTTGCCGTTGGTAAGGTCGATATCCCATGTGGTCGCACCGGGCAGCATCTGGAATATGGGCACGCTTTGCGGTGCCAACGCCTTCTGACCATCCAGGGCAATTGACGCAAGTGTCGTCACAAAGGGTTGATCCGCCGACTTTGTTGCCTTGTTCGGTCCGCTGGACGCCATATAGATTCCCGTGGCGGTCGCCTGTGACGTCAGGCGGACAGCACCCGTGATCTGGTTGCCCGGAAGGGTGACGGTGCTGATATTGTTCACCTTCATGATGTCTTCCTTTTATCTGAACTGCGTGCTGTCCATGTTGCCTTAGGGCATCCATGCCGTCGTTGCCTCGTTATAGAGCGCAATCGCCAACGGATTTGGATCTATGTCATTTGGCTGACCGGGGGCAGAGGCGACGAAGCCCACGTTACCAGCTCCGTCGGTTATTCCGGCGATTGAGGCGCGCACCCACAGGTCTCTGTTGGCGACGTGCGTTCCATATGACGGGTCAAAATAGGCGCCGCTTGCGGTATCAAAAACGATATAATGCAGGCCGAAACGTGGCGGTGGCATCGCATTGTTCTGGCCGTCTACCCCGGTTGGTTCGGCACGGGCCTGTGCAACGACGCCATCGACAGGGCCCATGCCCCGGCCAGCAAGTTGCTGATGGGTATAGTTATCAGCATCGAGTTGGCCCGGTTTGTTATTGTAGTTCCAGTTGCGGACAGCAAAGCCGCCGCCATTTACGGCATTTGGCAATCGCCTGATATTCCCGCCGGGTGGATTGGGAATATTGGCAGGAAAGTTCGGATAACCATTCGCGCCATCATAGTTTGACGTTCTTGGCAAAACTCTGATGCGTCGGCCATTATTGTTGCCATGCAGGGCCCACATCGCGATCAGTAATTGCGCCCAGACGCCACATGCGATGTTGCCTGCTCCGTTTGTAAATAGGTTTATTCCGGGGCCATTTAGAGACTGCGCAGGAGCATTTCCTGTCTCATATTTGTCCCAATATTTGAGTTGCGTCCTCGCTTCGTTTGACCTGTTCAGCCGGACAGGTTTGGGGTTGGGATTGGCTGGCTGAAAAACGCCAAAGATCGCGTCGCGCACCGCATTGGCGTTTGTCGTGTCCGTTCCGTCGGCTGTTTTGCACGACATGTACAGCAGGGAATTATAGGTAAAGGCCAGACCACTGTTGTTACCGATAACAGTGGCGTTGATGTTGCCGCCCACAGCGGGAATGGGTGCGGCGGCAACACGTGTCTGCGCGGTGACATAGACCCGGTGACAGGTCATCTGCAGGGGAAGCCAAGGGCTGCCGGGGTCGTTGGCAGCATTTCCGCCGGGGACGGCATTGCGGACATCCCAGAAAATCAGTAGCGGTTCATAGCACCTTATCCGGTCTTCCAGATTGCCGAAGTTCAGGTTGCCAAGGTTGTGATCATGAGGCGGAAGGATCGGCCCCGGATCGGGAATAATGGCGTTCAGGATGGTCCGGACAATGGGCGCAAAATTGCCTGCCGCATCTTTGACGTAGGCCGTGCATCGCAGATCAATATTGGTATTTGCGTCCGGACCTTGGGTGCTGGTTACGGTGACTGTGTTCAAATTCAAGGCTGTGCCTGCGACATAACCTTGTGGCGTTGGCGGCGCATCTGCCGTCCAGGTCGACGTATACAGCACATTGAAATTGACATGATCTTCCTGTGTAACCTGAAAGTGACCGGCCCCGGCGAAATCGAAACTGTGATGGGTCAGTTCCAGATTGTTGTTCAGAGACACATGATTGGGTTGATCAATCACGTGGATGGTGACGGGGGCTGCATTCACCGGGTGTTCTGCCAGGGTGACGGCTTTGCGTCGAACACTTACCTCGACATCGCGGGTCTGATCGAGTGGAATTCCCCGCGTGTTGTTGTCAACAGTGACCAGAGCAACAGGAGCATTGCCGGGAACAGTCCGCGCGTTCCATTCGATATAAGAGCAGGCATCAGCAGTGTTTGGCTGGACGTCTACCGTAAGATTGCATGTTCTCTCGCTGGCGGGTGGAGCCATATCGGGAACATTTGCAAGATTATAGGCATACCATCCGGCTATCGTATTGCCGACCTGCTGTATGGCCCCCTCAAAGGCATAGTGATTGTTGACAACGTTCAGGTTCCCGCCGACAAGCGGTTTGACAACAACATAGACGTCTCTGGTCAGGCCCCTTGACTGGGCTGTTACCTTTACAAAGCCACCAAATGGTCGAACATTATCCGGGCAATTGAGGTTGATTTTGCATTCGGATGTGAAGTTATCGACGTTGTTTGTAACATACTGCTGGGCTGGCCCCATCGCGGCCGGGGTTTCATGCAGGGTTCTGTCGACATTCACGGCCGTCCAGACAATCGGTCCATTGATTTCAGCGCGGATTGTGATGACATTGGCGGGCCCGGCGACCGGTGCGTAGTCAGCGGTGTATATCCGTGGCGTGTTGCTGCGCTGTGCATTGGCAACATTGATATCAAGCACCGGAATGCAGGTAAAAATTGCTCTTAATGGCATGGAATAACTCCGCTATCTCGGGTTACTGCACGTTAATGTCGACTTCGACGGGCAAGTTCTTGTCGGAGTTTCCCGCCTCTGCCGGGCTGATCAGCCGCCGGTCATCGGGGTTCTTTGGGTCCACTTTCCCGCCTGTCCATTTCAGCCACTTATAGGCCTCAGGCGTGTCGGGCTTGATCACGGCGCGCACAACGACCGGTTCCTGGATGTCGGATTGAAACGACCAGTTTTCGCCGCCATTTGCCATTGCACCCGACACATCAAAGTTCAGAAGATCGGGCACGATAGCAATTTTGACAGACTGGCTGGTCCCGTTCGCGCTGGCCGTTATGGTGAGGGGCTGGCCAACAGGCGTGATGTTTTTCAGAGGAACGCTTCGCCAATTGGCAATGCCCGAAGCGTCGGCCTCGCCGCCGGTCCAGGTCACCTGTCCCCAGGCCGCCGCACTGTCCGGGTCGGTGACGGCCCGGATCGAAAGTGAAAGCGACTCATTATAGGTTTGATAGAACAGGCCGCTTGGCGCGCGTGTTGCCTCGGCGACTTCAAGTGACAGTATTTTGGCCGCGACGTCCGGTTTTGTTCCGTTGGAGGTGGTCGATTGTGTTTGTGCGATCAAAACCTGCAAGGCGTCTTGCAGCTTTTTGATGTTCACGTTGTTGGCTTGCGCCTGGCTGGGGGGAATCGTGCGACTGGTGTTGAGCTGCCCCATCTGTGACAAGGCTGTGTTATCGTTAAACAGTCCTGTCAGCAATGGATTGTGGGTTTTTAATGCCGCGTCCCGCATCGCCTGTGTCTGATCCGTCGTCGGGGCCGACAGCGACTGATAGTTCATCAGAATTTGCTTGAGGTCCGTCAGGGATGCGGCATCACGGCGAAGTTTCTCGTTCTTGACATAGTCAGGACGGGATTGAAGATCGCCGATCACAGGATCCAGCGCTGCAAGGGTTGTCTTGATAACTTGCGAAAGCTCAGTGCTTTGGGGCATGACGTCCGGAACTTTTGAAAGACTGTTTCAGGGGTTCTTGAAGTAAGGACGTCTGGGGGCATGTTGCTGTGAATTGGAAAAGACAGATTGACCGTGCAAAACTTATTGGTCACAGAAACAAAAATCCCGGCCGGGGTGACCCGGGCCGGGATTTTTTTGTCGTATCGCTTTGATGTCTTAGTGGACCATGGCCCCGGTTGCAGTCAGCATACCGGTTGATCCGCTAAGTGCATCGCCGTTGCCAAGATGGACCGCCTGGAACCGGTGACGATCAAAATGGCCGGGCATCAAAAGCCCGCTTGCGGGGGCCGCATGGAAGCCAAAGCGTGCGTAGTAGTCCGGATCCCCCACCAGAAGAACCGAACGGTGACCGGCTGCTTGTGCCGCATTAAGGGCGGCATAAACCAGACCGGCACCCACGCCGGACCCGCTATAGATCTTGTCGACGGCAAGCGGGCCAAGCAGCAATGCATCCCCTGCATCGCCAGCATTGACATTCCACAACCGGACGGTGCCGATCATGTGTTTGCCGTCGTGGGCGACAAACGCAAGACCGTCCGCCGGAAGCCGATTACGGCGCAGGATTTCAGACGATTTCTGAAACCGCGCCTGTCCCATGACGCGATCAAGCAGCATTTCACGTTCGACATGGTCAAACTGCCCTTCGCGATCAATTGTGATCATTGGCCTATCTTTCCCGAATGGGGTCAGATGATATAGGCGGCAAGCGGCGAGAAGCCGTTGAACGCCACAGATGCATAGGTGGTGGTGTAGGCACCGGTTGCCTCGATCAGAACCTCGTCACCGATGGTCAAAGAGACCGGCAGGTCATACGGGGTCTTTTCATACAGCACGTCAGCCGAATCACAGGTCGGACCAGCCAGAACGCACGGGGCAACTTCGCCGCCATCATGGATCGTGGTGATCGGATAGCGGATGGCTTCGTCCATGGTTTCGGCAAGGCCACCGAATTTACCGATATCAAGGTAAACCCAGCGCACCGGATCGTCGGCATGTTTGCGCGAAATCAGGACAACCTCGGCTTTGATCACGCCGGCATCACCCACCATGCCACGGCCCGGTTCGATAATGGTTTCGGGCATGTGATTGCCAAAGTGGTTGTGAAGCGCATCAACAATCGCCGCACCATATGCTTCGGTTGCCGGAATGTCGCGCAGGTAACGGGTCGGGAAGCCCCCACCCATATTAACCATACGAAGGTGAATGCCTTTTTCCGCCAAGGTACGGAAGATCGACGATGCTTCGGCAAGGGCGGTGTCCCATGCGTCAAGGTTGCACTGCTGCGACCCGACGTGGAAGGACACGCCATAGGCATCCAGACCCATGTGATGGGCATGCTGAAGAACTTCGAGCGCCATGCTTGGCGCGCAACCGAATTTGCGCGACAGCGGCCATTCTGCGCCAACGCCGTCGGTCAGAATGCGGCAGAAAACCTGCGCACCCGGTGCGACACGGGCAATTTTTTCGACTTCTTCGACGCAATCAACCGCATAAAGGCGCACACCGAGTTCAAAAGCGCGCGCAATGTCGCGTTCTTTTTTGATGGTGTTACCAAACGAAATGCGGTCCGGGGTGGCACCTGCGGCCATCGCCATTTCGATTTCCGGGACGGATGCGGTGTCAAAGTTGCTGCCAAGATCGGCAAGAAGGCTCAGAACTTCCGGTGCCGGGTTTGCTTTGACGGCATAGAAAATGCGCGAGCTCGGCAAAGCACGGGTAAAGGTCTCGTAGTTGCGCTGAACAACGTCGAGGTCAACAACAAGGCAAGGGCCTTCCGGGCGGTTCTGTGCGAGAAAATCAATAATACGCTGAGTTGCCATTGGGGCGTTCTCCCATTCCACGATATGGCAGCGTGCATGTACCTGATGCGTGTGCGCGGTGGAGGCGCAATGACGCGGACTACTTGCGTGCTGTTTAGCCCCGGGGCCAACCGGAACTGCGAAGTTAAGTCTGCCTCGCTATGGAATGGGGAGTTCCCGTTCCGCACGTGGGCAATGATGGTGTGCCTCTTTAGTGTCGGTGGATTTGGACGCCACCTGAGACCAAAAAAGCCCTACACCGTCGTTGCTTTAAGTAAGTCCGCCATTGATACAGGAGGGTTCCAGTAAGCAGGACCACCACAGGCACGTGCGACTTTGGGCAAGTCCGCATTTACGCCCGTTGCTTTTGCTGCGCAAGTGAAATTTTCACCCGTTTTGTCATGAAACAATCGCAGGATCGTCGAAGAACTGATGTCGCAACGCACAAAATGGCTCAAATGGCCGCGTTCGGGCTTTGCAAGAATTTCAGTTGGCGCATTTCGGTATGGGGCATTGCAATTTGCGCATAACCCGAACGTGAATATCAAGCCGATTGACCGTTTCCCGGCGGCGCTGTAGCCATTATTCGAAACCCGGCACTCGCCGTGGTCATGGGGGCATTTTATGAATTGGCTGATCGCCGTTGTTTTTGTTCTGGTCTATATCGGCATGGCGCTGGGGCGTTGGCCGTGGCTTGCGATCAATCGCACCGGCATTGCGGTGTTTGGCGCGGTGATCTTACTGATCAGTGGGGCGGTTGACCGCGATGGTGCGTTGGCCTCGATTGATTTTGCCACCCTTGCGGTGTTGCTGACATTGATGGTGCTGTCCTCGCAATATGCGGCAAGTGGCTTTTTTGACTGGATCGGGCATCGGATCACCGCGCTCAAATGCGGGCCGGGCGGGTTGCTGGCCGGGGTGATCGTCATGTGCGGTCTGTTATCGGCCTTTCTGACCAACGATGTTGTAGTCTGGGCAGTGATGCCGGTTTTGATCACAGGTGTGATGGCGCGCGGGCTTGATCCCAAACCCTATGTGATTGCGGTGGCGTGTGCGGCCAATGCCGGATCGGCAGCCACCCTGATTGGCAATCCGCAGAACCTGATGATTGCCGAGTTTGGCAATCTTGATTTCATCGGCTTTGTTCTGGCCTGTGCTGTGCCCGCACTCCTGGCACTTGGCGTGGTCTATGTCGTGATTTTGCGAAGCCCGATGATGCGCGGGCAAACAAGTTCTGCCGGGGCGGGTGCAATTGCAAATACGCGATCAACCGATCAACCGGTTCGCCTGCTTGATAAAACCATCCTGACCAAGGCGGTTTTGGCGACCATCGCCGTGATCGCGATTTTTGTCTTTGTCGAAGACCGTGCGCTTTGGTCGCTTCTGGTGGTGGGGGCCTTGCTGCTCAGCCGTCGCCTGTCGACCGATCAGGTTCTGGGGCGGGTCGACTGGCATTTGCTGGCCCTGTTTTGCGGGTTGTTTATCGTCACCGGCGCGATGGCGCAAAATGACGTGATCGCCAGCCTGTTTCGCGATGTCCTGATCACGTTGCAAATCCATCATCCGGGTGTGCTGGCGGG
>ENA-ORCZ01000492-ORCZ01000492.1-marine-metagenome-genome-assembly--contig:-NODE-492-length-16297-cov-3.956289_pt1 | contig 16297 bp, 17 predicted proteins | sample MGYA00237785_ERZ508519 | MGnify/ENA primary metagenome ERZ508519 (study PRJEB26189, sample SAMN06268790) | marine metagenome | isolation source: Bioluminescent Bay, La Paraguera, Puerto Rico | place...
AGAACGACGCGATCGAGATCGCTTGACCGGGTCCGAAGATGGATGAAGACACGCGCAAGGCCGTCCTCCTCCTGGCCGTCAAGGCCGCGGTCTTTATCCTGATACCTGCATTCGCGGCGCTGATCGCCGTTCTTGTCCTGCTCTGAACCGACTGGATTGCCAAAATGAAAACCGCAGTCATCGTTTTCCCGGGCTCCAACCGCGACCGCGACATGTTCCACGCGCTGGAACTGATCACCGGCACCCGTCCGCAAAGCGTCTGGCATACCGAAAGTACGCTGCCGGATGTGGATCTGGTGATTGTGCCGGGCGGCTTCTCCTACGGCGACTATCTGCGCTCTGGTGCGATCGCCGCCCGCTCGCCGATCCTGAAGGATCTTGTTGCGAAGGCCGACAGCGGCGTTGCCGTGCTGGGTGTCTGCAACGGTTTCCAGATCCTGACCGAAGCGGGCCTCCTGCCGGGCGCGCTGATGCGCAATGCCGGCCTGACCTTCGTCTGCCGCGAAGTGAAGATGCAGACGGTCAACACGGATACCCGCTTTTCTTCCAAGTTCGCCACCAATCAGGTCTGGCGCTGTCCGGTCGCCCACCATGACGGCAACTATTTCGCCGACGACGACACGCTGAAGGCGATCGAGGACAATCGTCAGGTCGTCTTCCGTTACGCCGAGGGCACCAATCCGAACGGCTCGATCAACGACATCGCCGGCATCACGAACGCCAAGGGCAACGTGCTCGGCATGATGCCGCATCCGGAAAATCTGGTTGAGCCGCTTCATGGCGGCCTTGATGGCCGGCTGTTGTTCGAGAGCCTGCTGGAAGCAGCCTGATCTGAAGAGGGAGGCGGCCATGACGGACCTGAAACTCGACAAGGACGCCAGAACCCGTCTCGCTCTCGAGATCAAGCGTTATCTCGAGGGCGAGCTCGACATCGATATCGGCAACATGGACGCCGAACTTCTGGTCGATTTCCTGACGCCAACCCTCGGCGCCCGCTTCTACAATCTTGGTCTCAAGGACGCCCAGGCGCTCTTCGCCCGCAAGGCGGAGGATCTCGGCGACGAGATCTATGCGCTGGAAAAGCCGGTGGACGAGCGGGGGTAGGAGAACTCCTTGAGTTCTTGATTTTCCAGATTTTGAGGGGTCTCGCTGGAAGCCGTTTCCGCTCGACCGGTCATCACGGGCAGAGCGTAGCGCAGACCGGGCACCCAGGTTTCCCGGGCACAAGTGAGCGTGCAACGTAGGAACCTACGAGATCTCCTGGGTCTCCGCTTTCGCGGGGATGACAGCTTGGCTTGTTGAAACTCTCAGCCTCCCCTCACGCCGCCTGCTCACGCTTTTTCTTCGGCGCATAACCGAAGCGGCGGGTGAAGGCGCGGGAGAAAGCTGCCGAACTGGAAAAACCGCAGAGGGTAGCCACCGCTTTCACCTGCCGGCCGGCCTCAAGTTCGGAGCGGGCGATCTCCAGCCTCCAGTTGGCGAGATACCCCATCGGCGTCGTGCCGACGATGTCCCTGAATGTCACCGCGAACTGGGTGCGCGACATTCCGGCGGTCTCCGCCAGCCGCTCCAGCGTCCAGGCTTCGGCGGGCACCTCGTGCATTGCCACCAGCGCCGCGGCGATCCTGGGATGAGCGAGGCCGTTCAAAAGTCCCGTATCCGCCTTGCCCTCTTCCATGGCGTGGCGCAGCAGCCGGATCACCACCACTTCGCACAGGCGCTGGAATGCCGCCTGCCCGCCGCATCTGGGCTGGGTTGCCTCCTCGATCAGCGGCGTCACCACGGCATCGAGATAGGGCTCCTGCGCCAACGGCACGGAGAGACAGTCCGGTAGGGCGTTGATCAGCTGCCGGCCGACACCCGAGATCGTGATACGGGCGGCAACCAGCGGCGTCTCGTCCGCGGCCGGTGCCATATCGAGGCTTTCCTCAAGGCCGTCCTCCCGCGAGGGACAGAAGACAAGCCGCAGGCCGCGTTCGGCGCTGGAATAGATCCTCAAGTTTGAGATCCCGCCTCTGGTCCCGGGACCTGCTCCGGATACCAGGGCATTGTCGACCTGAACCTTGAGACGGTCGATGAGCGAAGAAAGGCGGTCCAGCTTGCCACTGAAGGAGGTGCGATAGGGAACCGACAATTCCGTACTCCTGATCATATTTTTTGAATGTTTCAATTCCGTTCGTTCACTACCTTATGAACATCAGCAGGAAAAAGAAAAGCCCTGCCTCCACCAAAGAGGAAAAAATGCTCGTTCCACGTCAGCCGGTTCCCGGCCTCACCGTCGACCTCCTGAGCGGCGGCACTTTCGATCTTTCCGAGGACAATGCCGAATTTGCGACGCTCGTCGTCTTCTATCGGGGCCTGCACTGCCCGATCTGCGCCACCTACCTGAAGGAACTCGGACGATTGTCCGCCGACTTCGCCGCCAAGGGCGTGAAGACCATCGCCATTTCGTCCGACGACAGGGACCGCACGGAAAAGATGGCCGAAAAGGTCGCGCAGCCGGACCTGCGCTTCGGCTACGGCCTGCCTCTGTCTGTCGCCAGAAATTGGGGATTGTTCATTTCCACCAGCCGCGGCACCACCTCCATCGGTATCGAAGAGCCGGCGCTCTTTTCCGAGCCGGGCGTGTTCCTGGTAAGACCTGACGGCACGCTCTACTTCGCCTCCGTCCAGACCATGCCGTTTGTGCGACCGCATTTCCAGGAAATGGTCGGAGCGCTGGATTTCGTTCAGAAGAACGATTATCCGGCCCGCGGCGAATATACCGGCGCTGTCTGACGGCACCGTTCAAAAACAAGGATGCCGGACACGGGCTGCATCCGTGTCCGGCATCAGCAAGAACATGCCGGGGGCAACATGTCCTCGTCGGTTGGTGGCGATTCAGGCCACCTCATCAAAACCGGCCCTTGCGCCGGCTTTCACTGTCCCAAAAGGGGCGAATGGCTTCGGCAACGGCCGCATCGCGGGTCAACCCCAGGTCTTCCAGCGCCGCGTCGGAAAGCTCCAGCAGCTGCCGCCGCGTGCGGCGTGTCATGTACCATCCCTTGAGGCCTGCAAAGAGGGCTGCCAGAATGGCCCCACTGCCGGGAAACCGCGAAACCGGCCGGCCGGTTATCGTCCGGATTGAACTCATCTTCCTGTCTCCAATTGTGTCATGAGGGTAACAATCTCGCCGATCGGGCATATTGTACCGCTACAATCATATGAATTGACTCCATTGCGGATGCAATATATTAAATTGTCACCATGACAAATTGGCATCCAGAAATCCCCGACGGTCAGGGGCCGCTCTATGTCCGGCTCGCCGAGCGCATCGCGGAAGACATCGGCACCGGCACGCTTGCTGCGGGCTCAAAGTTGCCGCCGCAGCGCGACCTTGCCTACGATCTCGGCGTCACCGTCGGCACTATCGGCCGCGCCTACGCCCTCATCCGTCAGCGGGGCCTCGTGAGCGGCGAAGTCGGGCGCGGCACCTTCGTGCTCGGCAGCGGCGTCGACGCGCCCCTGGAAGAAGGGACGAAGCCGGATCTCGACCGGGTGCCGGTTGCGGTCAACGGCGCCCTTCGGCCCTCCCCGGCGCCGGCTTCCTGGACGCAGGCGGCGATGGAAGCGCCGCGCGATATCGCCTTCGGCGGCACGAGGATCTCCGTCCCCGCCCCGGAAGCCATTCGCTTCGACAGCACGTCCGCCCCGGAAATCGGCCAGGCGGAGGTCATCGGCCGCCTTACCGCCGACATCACCCGCGAGGCGCCACACGAAATCGCCAGTTACACCCGTTCCGTTCCGCAAAGCTGGCGCGAGGCTGGCAGGATCTGGCTGGCGCGTTCCGGCTGGGAGCCGCCGGAAGGCAGCATCGTGCCGACGACCGGCGCCCAGGCCGCCATCATGGCCATCATCGCCGCAACGACCGCGCCGGGCGACCAGGTCGCGTTCGAGGACCTCACCTACAGCTCCATCGCCCGCGGTGCGGCACTGACGGGCCGGCGGCCGGTCCAGATCGCCCGCGACGGCGAAGGCCCGCTGCCGGAAGACCTCGCCCGCGTCTGCGCCCAGAAACATCCGAAGGTGCTGTTCGTGATGCCGACCATGCACAATCCGTCGGTCGGGCTGATGGGTGCAAAGCGCCGGGCCGACATTGTCACCGTCGCGCGGCAGTACAATCTCTGGATCATCGAGGACGAGGTCTACGGATCCTTAAGGGACACCGATGTGCCGCCCTTCGCCCAACTGGCGCCGGAACGGACCTTCCATGTCGGCTCCCTGTCGAAGTCCGTGACCGCGGGCGTGCGCGGTGGCTGGGTTTCCAGCCCCCTCTCCCATGCCCAGCGGATCTATACCGCGCACAAGATGCTGACCGGCGGCATTTCCTTCCTGTTGTCGGAGCTTTCCACCCGGCTGGTACTTTCGGGTGCCGCCGATGAATTCCGCGGCAAGATCCGTGCCGAGATCGCCGCGCGGCAGGATCTCGTCGGCCAGTATCTCGGCGGTTACGATATGGAGACCGCAACCGACGCGCCGTTCCTGTGGCTGAAACTGCCCGAACCCTGGCTCTCCGGCACCTTCAAGGCGGCGGCTGCAACGGCCAATGTGCTTGTCGACGACGAGGACGAGTTCAAGACCGGCCGCTCCGGCAAGGTCTATCACCGGGTCCGCATCGGCATCACCAACCCGCTGACGAGGGCGGAAACGGCGAAGGGCCTGCAGATCCTGCGAAACCTTCTGCAGGACAATGGAGCGTGCTACGACAGTTTTGAATGAAGCTGCGTCCGGCTCGGCCTGAAAGGCAAACCGGTCCGCAAGCACTCCGAGGCAACCGGGCGGAGCCTGAAAACAGCGGCATACCATGAGCGAAACCGGTCTCATCTTTCTGATCGTTCCCGGCTTTTTCGTCTGCTTCGGGCTGTTCTGGTCGTTCATAGTTTTCCTGATCGCCCATCTCGGAGGCTGGACGGGGCTCGCACGGGCCTATCCCGCAACCGAGCCACCACAGGGAAGAAGCTGGACCTGGACCAGCGCCAGATTCGGACTGGTGACCAGTTACCGCAACAGCCTGAACGTGACCGTTTCCGATACCGGCCTCTATTTGCGTCCGGTCTTCATCTTTCGTGTCGGTCACAAACCGATGCTGATCCCCTGGAACGCCATCATGGCAGCGCAGCGCAGCGACCTCTTTTTCACCTCCGCGCTTCGTCTGGACATCCGGGACGGTTCCGGCGGCACACGACGCATCACCTTCTACGGAAAGCCGCTGGCTGAAGAGCTTGAACCACACCTTCGGCGCAATCGGGTTTCCGTCGGCTAGATCCAGTAAAGTGAGTGGCCGAGTCGCATTTGTCTGCGAGGTTGAAACCCGGCGGGAGCAACGACGTCTTCACCGAGGCTTTCCCTTGTAGGAAATCCCGAGGCCTGCCATTTTTGCAAGGGAATGAGGGAGGGTGCGATGCTGCAATCCGTTCCGGTGTGGTGCAAGCTGGCGGCTGTAGCCGCGGCTGTCTATTGCGTTGCCGTTTTCGGCACTGTCTACCGGCATAACCAGGCCATTTTGCAAAACGCCACCTATGCCGAGATCACAGGCGGCGGCTTCATCTACAATTACCGGATCGCCGATATCCGCGCGGGCATCACGGTCGGCCTCGTCAAGCCGCTTCCGCTCGGAACGCGGCTGGTGGCTGAGTTTGAAAGCCCGCAGGGACCCATAGAGATTGAACAGGCGGTCTCCCACGCCAAGCGCAACTACAGCTTCGAAACGCCGTCTCTGTCCGGTGTCGAGGCCGAACGCACTTATGTCACTGTATTGCATGTGATCGATCCCCAAACAGGCAAGGAAATCGAGCGGCACGAAAAAGGGCTGAAGAGCGGCGTCGCGCCGAAGGCCATGCCGACCAAATCCCTGACGATCGGCCCCGGCTACCACATAAATCCGCAGATCCGGCCGGAACCGAAAGGTTGACGCAGCGTTGGGTAAAGCAGACGCGTGCGGACGTCCGGCAAGTCCTGCGTCTCTGGAATGCCGGATCGCCTTCGGGACCCCGTATCTGGCGCGCTTTCCAACGCGAGACGGAAATCCAGGATTCTTAATATCCAAGCTGGCTGAAAATAAATTTCGGCCGCGGCCTTCCGGACCATTGTGCACTGCACGGACGCACACCATTTGCGGGCGACTCCCAATTCAGGATCTGAGAAATGACTTTTCTGCAAATTGCGCTCGGCCTAGTTCTTCTGGTTGCCGGCGGCGACCTGCTCGTGCGCGGTTCCGTCGGTCTTGCCAAGCGCTTCGGCCTGTCGGAGCTGCTCATCGGCCTCGTGCTTGTCGGCTTCGGCACGTCGACGCCGGAGCTGATGACCAGCGCCCTTGCCGCCCTCAACGGTTCCCCCGGCATTGCCGTCGGCAACGTTGCCGGCTCCAACATCGCCAACATCCTGCTGATCCTCGGCCTGACCGCCCTCATCTCGCCGCTGCTGGTCGACCCGAAAGCCCTGCTGCGGGATGGTCCGGCCAACGCTCTGGCAGCGCTTGCCTTTGCCGGCCTGGCACTGAGCGGCCTCATCGGACGGGAAGCCGGTGTTGCCCTGCTCCTGGCACTCGCCGCCTATCTTGTCCTCACCTACCGCATGGAAAGAGGTGTCCACAGCCCCTCCGCCGATCTTCACCGCGGCGAGGTGCAGCTTGTTACCAGCACGGAAAATCCGGGCGGATTGCTGCTCAACCTCGTCATGGCCTTCGGCGGTCTCGCGATGATCCTGACCGGCGCACATTTTCTGGTCACCGGCGCCACCAGCCTTGCCAAGGCCGCGGGCGTCAGCGATGCGGTCATCGGCGTCACCATCGTCGCCGTCGGCACCTCCCTGCCTGAGTTGGTGACCTCGGTGATCGCCGCCCTCAAGCGGCAGACGGATATTGCGCTTGGCAACATTCTTGGCTCGAACCTTTTCAATATCCTCGGCATTCTGGGCTTCACGGCGATCCTGACCCCGCTCCAGATCCCGCAGGAGATTATGAGCCTCGACATCTGGGTTCTCCTGGGCGCAACGGCGGTTCTTCTGGTCTTTTCCATGACCGGCGGCCGCATCTGTCGGCGCGAGGGCGCGATCATGCTCCTGGCCTATGCCGGTTATACCGGCTATGTCCTCTACAACGCCCTGGGGTGAGGCGGACCTGTAAGGAATACCGGTCTCTTCCGAAGAGGGAAGATGCACGACAGCTTTCCAACCCGGCGGAACTTTTTGCTCCGCCGGGACATTGCGCGATGTCTCGACCGTTTCACATGGCTTCAAATTTGTCGAATTTCTTTGTTCGGCAAGGCTCCCAAATTCAGGGACAATCTGCTAAACGGCGGCATCATCGCCTGCCTGTGCCGTGACCTCCTAACGACAGCGGCCCAAAACAGTGGAACGTCATGATCCCCAACGACATCAAGATCACGCCCGAGCTGATTGCCTCCCACGGCCTGAAGCCGGACGAATATGACCGCATCCTGGAGCTGATCGGCCGGGAGCCGACTTTCACCGAACTCGGCATCTTCTCTGCCATGTGGAACGAGCACTGCTCCTACAAGTCTTCCAAGAAGTGGCTGAAGACGCTGCCGACAAAAGGTCCGCGGGTGCTGCAGGGGCCGGGCGAGAATGCGGGTGTCGTCGATATCGGTGACGGCCAGGCCGTGGTGTTCAAGATGGAGAGCCACAACCACCCGTCCTATATCGAGCCCTATCAGGGCGCGGCAACCGGTGTCGGCGGCATCCTGCGCGACGTCTTCACCATGGGTGCGCGCCCCGTGGCGGCGATGAACGCCCTGCGTTTCGGCGAGCCCAGCCATCCGCGCACCAAGCACCTCGTCTCCGGCGTCGTTGCCGGTGTCGGCGGCTATGGCAATTCCTTCGGCGTGCCGACGGTCGGCGGCGAGGTCGAGTTCCATCCCCGCTACAACGGCAACTGTCTCGTCAACGCCTTCGCGGCAGGACTTGCCAGGTCCGACGCAATCTTTCTTTCCAAGGCCGAGGGCGTCGGCCTGCCGGTCGTCTATCTCGGCGCCAAGACCGGCCGTGACGGCGTCGGCGGAGCGACCATGGCTTCGGCCGAGTTCGACGACACGATCGAGGAAAAGCGCCCCACCGTTCAGGTCGGCGACCCCTTCACCGAGAAGTGCCTGCTGGAAGCCTGCCTGGAACTTATGGACACGGGCGCCGTCATCGCCATCCAGGACATGGGCGCGGCCGGTCTCACCTGCTCGGCCGTCGAAATGGGCGCCAAGGGCGACCTCGGCATCGAGTTGGACCTCGACAAGGTGCCGGTACGCGAAGAGCAGATGAGCGCCTATGAGATGATGCTTTCGGAAAGCCAGGAGCGCATGCTCATGGTGCTGCGTCCGGAAAAGGAGCACGAGGCCGAGGCGATCTTTAAAAAGTGGGGCCTCGACTTTGCCATCGTCGGCAAGACCACCGACACCCTGCGCTTCATCATCAAGCATCAGGGTGAAATCGTCGCCGACCTGCCGATCAAGGAACTGGGCGACGAGGCGCCGGAATATGACCGTCCCTGGGTCGAACCGAAGAAGCGTCCCGTCTTGAACGCCTCCGAAATCGAGGAGCCGGCGGATTATGCCGAAGCGCTGAAGACCCTGGTCGGCAATGCCAACGGGTCTTCCCGCCGCTGGGTCTATGAACAGTACGACACGCTGATCCAGGGCAATTCTGCGGCAACGCCCGGCGGCGACGCCGGCGTCATCCGCGTCGAGGGCACGCGCAAGGGCCTTTCCTTCTCCGTCGACGTCACGCCGCGCTATTGCGAGGCGGACCCGTTCGAGGGCGGCAAGCAGGCGGTTGCCGAAGTCTGGCGCAATCTCACGGCTGTCGGCTCCGAGCCTCTGGCGGCCACCGACAACCTCAATTTCGGCAACCCGGAAAAGCCGGAAATCATGGGGCAGTTCGTCGGCTGCATCAAAGGCATCGGCGAAGCCTGCCGCGAACTCGACTTCCCGATCGTCTCCGGCAACGTTTCCCTTTACAACGAGACCCACGGCGAGGCGATCCTGCCGACCCCGGCCATCGGCGGCGTCGGTCTCCTGCCGGACGTGACCGTGCGCGCGGGGGCGGCCTTCGTCAATGAAGGCGATGCCATCCTGCTGATCGGCGGCACCGGCACCCATCTGGGCGCCTCGCAGTATCTTGCCGACATTCTCGGCCGCGAGGAAGGCGCTCCGCCGCCGGTGGATCTGGCAGCCGAAAAACGCCGCGGCACACTGGTCCGCCAGTTGATCGGCGCGGCGCGTCTCACCGCTGTCCACGACATTTCATCCGGCGGACTTGGTGTCGCCCTCGCCGAAATGGCGATGGCCGGGGGCATCGGCGCGACCGTTTCCCTCAAGGGGCCCGCTCACGCCGCGCTCTTCGGCGAGGACCAGGGACGCTACGTCGTCACGGTGGCCGAAGACAAGGTTGAAGCCGTTCTGGAAGACATTCTGGATGCCGGCGTCGACGTTCAACAGATCGGCACCACGGGCGGCGCGGATTTGACTGTTGAGGGCATCCTCACCATATCCGTTGCAAACTTGAAAAAAGCGCACGAAGATTGGTTCCCGAATTACATGGCAACGGCATAAGCCGGTTGCCCTTCAGGAACTTAAGGTAAGGATGGACGCACCATGCCGATGAACGCGAACGAGATCGAGACCCTGATCAAGGCGGCGCTGCCTGATGCCCGGGTCGAGATCCGGGATCTGGCTGGAGACGGCGACCACTATGCGGCCAATGTCGTCTCGGAATCCTTCCGCGGCAAGAGCCGTGTACAACAGCACCAACTCGTCTATGAGGCCCTGAAGGGCAACATGGGTGGTGCCCTGCACGCCCTCGCCCTGCAGACCAAGGCCCCGGACTGAGCGGGTTTTGCATGACAGATTGCCGCGCAGGGTCTGCGCGCACTTGAATACGCCGCCCGGTTTCGCCAGATAGGCGGCAACAGACAAAGGACGAAATTCCATGAGCATCCAGGACTGGATCAAGAACGAAGTCGATACCAACGACGTTGTGCTCTTCATGAAGGGCACGCCGAATTTCCCGCAATGCGGCTTCTCCGGACAGGTCGTGCAGATCCTCGACTATGTCGGTGCTCCCTATAAGGGCATCAACGTCCTGGAAGACGACGAGCTGCGCCAGGGCATCAAGGAATTCACCAACTGGCCGACCATCCCCCAGCTTTATGTGAAGGGTGAGTTCGTCGGCGGCTGCGACATTATCCGGGAAATGTTCCAGAATCAGGAACTGCAGGGCCTTCTGACCGAAAAAGGCATCGCAACCAGCCAGCAGACGGCTTGAGCTGCTGCTGACACTCGGGAGCGGAACGCGAAGGGGCGGTTTTCCGCCCCTTTCCTATTCCGCTATGCCGTCAGTCCGGACAAGTGCAGCAACGTTGCGCGCCGATCCGGAACCCGGATATCAGTCTGAGCGAAGCGAATTCCCAAGAAAGAGAAGCCGCGCTTGCAGCGCGAATTATGTCTCGAACCAGGATCTGCGTTCGGCCTCGCCTCCCTTGTCCGGGATGACGGAGTGCCCGTCGCCACCGTCAAAACCACCTATGCTTGCGCTTTATCCAAAGTTAACCCGAATCGAATTCGGCCAAATTGGGGCGCAGCCTCGGCAAAAAGTGCCGAATCGCCTAAGCTGAATGCAAGGTGAATGCGGATTTCAGGGTGAGTACAGGTGCGTTCCGCCATTTTCCGACCATACCGCAGGGCTCCATAGACGATTTCGGGGCCGGGAAATGGGACCGGGGACGATGAACAAGATTTCAGTTGCAGCCACCTCCACCTTCGCTCTGGCGCTCGTCGGCGCCGGCATTGCCATGTCCGGCAGCATCAAGACCGACAGCGAACTCCGCCGCGTCGACTGCCGCACCATCACCATGTTCACCCCCGCCAAGGCCAAAAGCGCCGAGGAACTCTGCGCCAATTATGGCGGCGTTGCCCAGAAGGATGCGACCCCGAGCAAGGAGGGGCTGGTGATCCTGGTCCGCAACCAGCCCATGGGCGGTTTCGATGGTGAAAACGCGGTGCGTTGAAGAACTTCAAGAAACTGTTTTCAGCGCCGGACGTTCGGCTTTGAGCTCTTTATTGCGTAGCGTCTGACTGGCGATGCCTACTCTTCAACCTCATCCTGAGGAGGACCGAAAGGTCCGTCTCGAAGGATGGGCGGCATAATGCGGAGCAAGCAGCCCATCCTTCGAGACAGCGCTTTGCGCTCCCTCAGGATGAGATATTTTTTGTAGCTTTCGGAGTGAAAACTGAACTCTGAGCAGTTTGGAAAGCCCTCAATACTCAGCCTGCCGGCACCGTAACCGCATGTGCGGCCACTGGCTCGGCAACGTTGTGCAGTTCGACCGGCCCGAGCGGCATCGATGGCAGCCCCGCTTCCAGCGCCACGTCCTCCGTCGCCAGAATTTCCTGATCGATGACCTTGCCATGGTCGCCAAGCCGCGCCGCGATATTGGCCGCGCTGCCGATCACCGTAAAATCCAGCCTTTCCCTTGATCCGACGTTGCCGTAGGTCACTTCACCAAAGGCAATGCCTATCGAACAGGAAAGCGGCAGGCTTCCATCGTCCTTTGCCGGGATCTTCAGCCGGCGCACGATCTCCTCAGCGCTTGCGACCGCATGACGGCAGGCCTGGCCGTTGCCTTCGACCGCCGGGAAGATCGCCAGGACCGCATCTCCGATGAACTTGAGCACCTCGCCCTCATGTGCGTTGACGATGTCCGTGGAAACCTCGAAGAAGCGGTTGAGTTCGGCCAGATAAGCTTCTCGGCCGAGGTCCGTTTCAAGACGCGTGGAGTTCCTGAGGTCGCAGAAGAGAATTGCCGCGTCGATGATGTCGCCGTCGCCGCGGCGGATTTCTCCACCGAGAACCCGCGCGCCCGTACGCTTGCCGAGATAGGTTTCAAGCAGCGATGTGGCGTTGGATGTCAGCGCGAAGACCTCGTATAGCCGGCTGATCAGGGCCGAGCACTCGAAGACAAGACCGAGATTGGCCGTGGTAAAACCGTCCGGATCATCGGAGGCAAGCGTCAGGACATTGATGCGGCCACTGGAAAAGGGCAGCGGCATAGCGACATAGTCGGTTACGCCCTGCTGACGCAGATCCTCCATGATCGGAAAATTGAATTCGTCCGGATTGGAATCGAGTTTCTGCCTGATGCCGCCCAGCCCGTCGGCAACATGCTGCAGCGGGCTCAACCGGAACGCGGGACTTTCAAGCGTTTCGTGGGACGGAGCGAAACTCTTCACCTCGTCCCCTTCCCGCGTCCAGATGATATGCCGGCCCGCGACCATCGGATGCAGCGACCATATCAGGACGCTGATGCGGCAGACCGCAATCCCGTCTTCCGCCAGCCTGGCGCCGAGGGCCGCCGTCAGTTCTTCCGGCGACCTCGCCGTCCAGGCTTCACGCAGCAGCCAGTCGACGGTCGGACCGGTAATGTTGCCTGCCGGTTGCGAGACGATCTGGTCGCCCTGGTGTTCGATGCGTGTCGCGATACCCGGCATGAAGGCGACGTGACCGTCCACCGCCCTGCCCTCCGGCAAGGCGTTGCGATAGGACCAGGCGCCTTTTTCCAGGCGTTCGCCGCCGATAACCACATGGCTGTAGGACGCGGTCCCCTTGAAGGGGCAGAAGGTCCGGATATCGGGCGCAGCCTGCAGGTCCGCCAGCACATCCTCTTGCGGGAAATAGACCACCGGAGGCAGCCGCGTCTCATACATCACCCGCGCCCGGCTGGATTTCGCCAGCACCAAATCTCCCCGCCAGGCGGTAACCTCACCGGCAAGCTGGTCCACCAGGATGCCGTAATCGTTGGACGTCTGTTGCACGCGAATGGTCATGCAAAAGAGATATGGAACGCGAGGAGGTGTGTCCAGACCGGCAAGCAGACTTACGACGCGGAGACATGAAGGCCCCGCGTCGATCGACGACCGAGGTGAAGCAGGCAGAAATCCGGGACGCAGAGAGGATACTCCGCTTGCCCTATCCCGTGATTGCCTTCAGTTCGAGGAAGTCCTCCAGGCCGAATTCGCCGTATTCGCGGCCGTTGCCGGACTGCTTGTAGCCGCCGAAGGGCACGTCCCAATCGGGGCTGGCGCCGTTGATATAGACGCTGCCGGCGCGCAACTTGCGGGAGACACGTTTCGCCCGCTCGGGATCACCCGTCTGCAGATAGGCGGCAAGGCCGTAGGGCGTATCGTTGGCAATCGCGATCGCCTTGTCCTCGGTCTCGAACGGGATCATCACCAGCACCGGACCGAAGATCTCGTTTCGGGCGATCGACATGTCGTTGGTGACATCGGCAAAAACCGTCGGCTTGACGAAATAGCCCGTTTCAAAGCCTTCCGGCTTGCCCGGCCCGCCGGCAACCAGCCGGGCCCCGTCGGCAATGCCGCGTTCGATATGTCCCTGGATCTTCTCGTACTGCAGGTCGCTGATGACCGGGCCGATATGGCTGCCCTCGTCTTCCGGATTGCCGACCTTTATGTCCGCCGCGATCTTGCCGGCAAGCGCGACCGCATCCTCATAGATGCTGCGTTCGACCAGAAGCCGGGTCGGAGCATCACAGGACTGGCCGGTGTTGGAAAAGCATCCGGAAAGCGACGTGCGAAGGGCCCGCTCCAGGTCCGCATCGGCAAAGAGAAGGTTCGCCGACTTGCCGCCGAGTTCCAGGGCCACGCGCTTGACCGTCGGCGCCGCATTCTGGCTGACGGAAACTCCGGCCCGGGTCGACCCGGTAAAGGACATCATGTCGATGCCGGGATGGGAGGACATTGCCGCACCGACGCCTGGTCCGTCGCCATTGACGAGGTTGAAGACGCCCGCCGGGCAACCGGCTTCGTCGAGGATCTCGGCAAAAAGCAGCCCCGAAAGCGGTGCGATCTCGCTCGGTTTCAACACCATGGAGCAGCCGGCGGCAAGTGCCGGTGCAACCTTGGCGGCGATCTGGTTGATCGGCCAGTTCCAGGGTGTGATCAGGCCACAAACGCCGATGGGCTCATGGCGCAGCAGGCTGCCGCCCCGCGGGCTCGGCCGTTCGAATTCATGGGACCGAAGCGCGTCCAGGGTTGCCTGCATGTGACCGGTTCCCGCCGGCGTCTGGCTTTCGCGCGCAAAAGTCCTCGGCGCTCCCATTTCCAGACGGATCGCCTCGTCCATTTCGGCGGAGCGGCGCTGATAGATTGCGATGATCCGTTCCAGCAGCATGGCACGTTCCCCGACGCTGGTCTCGGACCAGCCGGCGAAGGCGGACCTGGCCGCCGTGACCGCCTTGTCCACGTCGGCGGCATTGCCGAGGGAAATCACTGCAACCGGTTTTTCCGTCGCAGGATTGATCACCTCGAGGGTCCTTGCCTCGACCGGATCCACCCATCTGCCGCCGATATAGAACTGCCGCTTGTCTATCATCCGCCTGCCGCTTCCCACTTGTTCAGGTTGTTGTCGATGCCGCGATCGGGCACCACCTCATATCCGGCTTCTTCGGGTTCGTCGTCAACCATTTCGGCGGGGAAGCCCGGCGCACGGACGTCCAGACTGGTTGCCTCTTCAAGGCGCTTGATGATGTTCGGAGAGAGTTCCCGCGGTCCGTAACGCTCGATGCCGTCGTTGAAAATCCGGATCAGGAGCGGTGACAGTTCCAGCGGAACATCGTGTTTTTCAGCGATTTTCTGGAAAAGACCTATGTCCTTTGCAACGAGATCCATGGTGAAGGAAATGTCACGCGAGCCATTCAGGATCACCTGGCTTTCCGTCTCGTGGACAAAGGAGTTGCCGGAGGAGATCCGGATTGCCTCATAGGCGGTATTGAGGTCCATGCCCGCCGCCTTGCAGGTTGTCAGGGCTTCGACGCAGGACACCAGATTCGCGGTCGCCAGATAGTTGGTGACGACCTTCAGCACCGAGGCCGAGCCGATCTCGCCTGTATGCAGCACACGGCGGCCGAGTATCGTCAGAAGCGGCAGCATGCGCTCGAAGGTTTCCCGCGTGCAGCCGGCGAAGATCGATATATTTCCCGTCGCCGCCCGGTGGCAGCCGCCGGAGACCGGGCATTCGATCGCCTCGGCACCCCTGGCGATGACCAGATCTGCAAGACGCCTGACTTCGCCGGCATCGGTCGTCGACATTTCCGCCCAGATCCTTCCCGGTCCGATGCCTTCAAGAATGCCGTCCGGCCCCTCAACGACCGCCGCACAGGCGGCCGGGCTCGGCAGGCAGGTGATGACGACATCGCAGGTCGCGGCGAGATGTCTCGGACTTTCGCCGCGTGCGGCGCCCTTGGCGGCAAAGCTCTCCATGAGCAGAGGATTGAGATCCAGCACCGTGACGTCGATGCCGTTGCGCAGCAGGCTGCCGGCCAGTTTGCCGCCGACATTGCCCAATCCGATGAAACCGACCCGCATGAGAAGCGCCTTTCGTGAAGCAGGGTTTGATACCCCCACTTTGCGCCTCGCCTCAAAAACAGAGAAATGATATTAATAACGAGAATTACTCGATAATTTTTATGAATAAGGCCAATGAACCCGCTTCCCAACCTGCTCTGGCTCAGAAGTTTCGAAGCCGCCAGCCGGCTTGGCAGCTTCACCGCCGCCGGTGCCGAGCTTGGCCTGACGCAGTCCGCCGTCAGTACCCATATCAGGTCGCTGGAAAGCCAGCTCGGCCACCAGCTCATGGAGCGTACGACGCGCAAGGTGGACCTGACCGCCAGTGGCCGCGCCTATCTGCCTTCGGTGCGAAAGGCGCTTCAGGATCTCGCCGCGTCGACCGAAAGCCTTTTCGGCAACCGGACACGCGGGACCGTCACCATCCGGGCACCGATCTCCGAGACTGTCCTGATCATCTCTCCGGCGCTTGCCGGGTTCCGGAAAGACCATCCAGACATCGACATCCGCCTGCTCTCGGCCATCTGGGCGGACACGGCCCTGGACACCGGCACGGATATCGAGATCCGCCTTGGAACCGGCTCATGGCCGGGCGCTCGGGCCGAACCGCTTGGCACGGAAACCATTGTGCCCGTGTGCTCTCCGGATTTGGCTGCAAGGCTGAAAGTGCCCAAGGCCCTGCTCGACCATCCGCGCATTCACATTCTCGGCTTTGACGACCACTGGCCGCGCACTTTCGAAGCGTTGGGCCTGCAACAGCCGGAGAAGCCCTCCGGCGTCACGGTCGATACGTCCCTTGCCGCCGTGGAACTGGCTGTCGCGAATGGCGGCGTTGCACTGCTGCTTGGAAAAGTCGCGGCACGGCTGGCCAAAAGTGGCCGGCTTGCGGTTCC
>ENA-ORCZ01000493-ORCZ01000493.1-marine-metagenome-genome-assembly--contig:-NODE-493-length-16293-cov-3.444129_pt1 | contig 16293 bp, 14 predicted proteins | sample MGYA00237785_ERZ508519 | MGnify/ENA primary metagenome ERZ508519 (study PRJEB26189, sample SAMN06268790) | marine metagenome | isolation source: Bioluminescent Bay, La Paraguera, Puerto Rico | place...
GCGACGTGCCTTGCGCGATATTGCCTGATCATCCAAACGCCATTTCAGATCGTTGTCGAAACGGTTTTTCCAAAAAACAAGGCCGGGTCCATCTGGATCCGGCCTTGCTTGTTTAAGATCGTCAATCAGCTTGGTTGTCTTACTCGTTGCGGAGCAACGGGGCTGCCGGACTGCGCAATGCCTGCCAAGTGCCAACAAAGCCAGCCGCCAGCGTGGCAAACAGGCCAATCGCAATCGGCCCGATGATGGTCATCGGCAGAAGCACCCAATTGGCTTCCATAATCAGAACCAGTACCGACCATGCCGCAATCGACCCGACAAGGGCCGCGATCACCCCGGTGGCAAGGCCAAGGATGCCGTATTCCAGCGCATAGGCATAAAGGATGTTGGACCGTGTCGCGCCAAGGGTCTTGAGCACCACGGCATCATAGATCCGCTTGCGCCGACCGGCCGCAACCGCCCCGCCAAGGACAAGCACGCCTGCGACAATCGCAATCATGCTGGTTGCGTTAAGGGCCGTTCCGATCCCGGCCAGAATGGCATTGGCCGCCTCAAGCGCTTCACGCACCCGGATGGCCGACACATTCGGGAAGTCCAGACCTATCATGCGATCAACCGGCTCTTCCATGTCGCGCGGCATATGGGCCGTCGCGATCAGGCTATAGGGCGCCTTGTCAATCAGGCCCGGTGAAAACACCATCGCGAAGTTCATGCGAAGACTTTGCCATTCGATTTCGCGCCAGTTGGCGATCTCGGCGGTGATATCGCGGCCCAGCACATTGACGGTCAATGTATCGCCCGGCTCCAGATCAAACGCATTGCCGATATCCGCACTGATCGACACCAGTGGCTTGGACGCATCATTGTAGTCGGCTGGCCACCATTCGCCGCGCACCAGCTTGTTTTCCGGTGGCGGGGTGGCGGCAAAGGTAAGCCCTCGGTCCCCACGTAGGAACCAGCGATCATCACCTGGCCCGACATCGTTGGAATCAACCCCGTCAACCGCGGTTACCCGGCCGCGCAGCATCGGTGTTTGTTCGATATCCGAAACATTATCCTGTGCCAGAAGCTGGCCTCGGAACTGCTCGATCTGATCAGGGCGGATATCAAGGAAGAAGAAAGCCGGGGCAGAGTCCGGCAGGTTCTCGTTGATCTCGTTATCAAGGTTGCCTTCGATTCCTGAAATCGTCACCAGAAGTGTGAGGCCCAATCCAAGCGACAACGCAACCGGCACCGTGCTTGCCCCCGGACGATGCAGGTTGGCCAGTGCCAGTCTGGAAAACGCACTGCGTCCGGTGATCAACCGTTTCGAAAGGGATACGATACCTTGTCCTGCAAAGGTGAAAATCACCACAGCCGCCGCCGACCCGCCAATAAAGCCAAGCGCAATCGCCTTGTCGGTCGCGGTCAACACGGTCAGGATCAGCAACAGAACCAGCGGCACCCCGATATAGGGCAAGTCACGCTTGCGCACCGGGCTGCCATTAAACAGCCCCGCGCTGGACCGGAACAAGCGTGCTGCCGGAATTTCACGCGCACGCAGCAACGATGGCAGGGCAAAGACCAACGTGGTCAGAACGCCAAAGCTCGTCGCAATGATCAGCGATGGCAATGCCGGTCCAAGCGTCACATCAATCGGCAAACGCCCCGACAGGATCGGGGCAATCAAGGCCGGTGTCACCGCACCGATCAAAAGCCCGATGGCAATCCCGATCAGGGCCAGAACAAGGATCTGCAGGAAGTAAATCCGAAGCACCAAGCCATGCGATGCGCCAATCGATTTAAGCGTGGCGATGACGGATGTTTTGCTTTCGATATGGCTGCGCACCGCGTTGGCAACCCCGATGCCGCCAACCAAAAGGGCCGACAGCCCGACAAGCGTGAGGAACAGGGTCAGACGTTCGATAAATCGCTTGAGGCCCGGGTTGGCATTGGCCGTATCACGGATGCGCCAGCCGGCATCTTCAAACTGCTCTTCAAGCCGTTCGCGAAAGGCGGTCGGGGTTTCATTGTCATTGATATCCAAAGCGTAATAATACCGGATCAGACTGCCCGGCTGCACCAGCCCGGTCTCCATCAATCCGTCCATCGACACCATCAGGCGCGGACCAAAGTTGAAAAAGCCAACCGCCTTGTCGGGCTCGGTCGCAATCACACCGCGGATCTGAACATCAATATCGCCAAGGGCAACTGTATCCCCGACATTGATGCGAAGCCGTTCAAGCAAGCCGGCCTCGGTCACCGCACCCCAGACACCATCTTTTTGATCAAGTATGCCGTCAAAGGGAACCCCATCGGCAAGCTCCATCTCGCCAAAAAGCGGATAGGCATCATCAACTGCCTTAAGCTCCACCAACCGGCGCTGGTCCGGGCCATAGGCCGTGGTGCGCATGGTCGCCAGTTCGGCCACACGTTCAGTGTTCGCTGTTAGCCATTCGATCTGATCGCCGGTCGCTTCCTGATGGGTCAGGCGCAGTTCAACATCACCACCCAAAAGCTTCCGCCCGTCACGCTCCAGTGCCGAAAGAACGGATTCCGAAACGTTTCCGACAGCTGCAATCGACCCGACGCCAAGCGCAAGACACGCCAGAAAAATACGAAAGCCCGAAAGCCCGCCACGCAACTCGCGCCGGCAGACCCGCCAGGCGATGGACCAAAGGCGGTCTGCACCATCGGTGGGGGAAACAGATGTGGTCATGACTGCGATTCCAGATGCGAAACGATTTCGCCGTCGCGCAGCATCACCGTGCGGTCGCACCGCTTGGCAAGGGCGGGATCATGGGTAATCAAAAGCAAGGTCGAGCCGCGCCGTTTGGTCAGATCAAACAGCAATTCAATAATCGTTTCACCGGTCGTGCCATCAAGGTTGCCGGTCGGCTCATCAGCCAGCAACAATTCCGGATCGGTCGCAAGCGCACGGGCAAGTGCAACGCGCTGCTGCTCCCCGCCTGATAGCTGACCCGGATAGTGATCGGTGCGGTGACCCAGCCCGACAAGTTCCAATTCTTCGCGTGCCTTTTCAAAGGCATCCGCACGCCCGGCAAATTCCATCGGAAGCGCAACGTTTTCCAAGGCACTCATGGTCGGGATCAGGTGGAAGTCCTGAAACACGATGCCGACGTGATGGCGGCGATAAAGCGCCAAGCCGTCTTCATCAAGGGCGCGAAGGTCGTTGCCGCAGACCTTGACCACACCTTCCTGGGCTTGTTCCAGTCCGGCGATCACCATTAAAAGCGATGTCTTGCCCGATCCGGACGGACCGACCAGCGAAACGCGCTCGCCCGCACCAATCGCAAGATCAACCCCCTTGAGGATCTCGACAATTCCGGCTGGCCCCTGCAGCCGCAGCTTCAGGTTTTGCACATCAATTGTCTGTTTTGGCGCTTCACCAGACGCGGCGACATTTTGTTCCGGTATCGTGGTGGTTTCGGTCACACTCATTTCGGGTCCTATCGGGTTGTCCGTTGCAAGATCAACAAAGCAGGCTACATAAGCTTACGGATCAGGACGTTTCTGGTTCAGACTTCTTTTGATCTGAATAACTTCTTTAAGGGTAAACGGTCGGAAACCGCTCCGGCAAGTTCGCAGCATGTAAAGGTGAGATTTGTAATGAATTTGGCGTTTGGGCAAGGTCGCACTGTAATCAAGTTCACGCATAAGTTAGTATCACGCTTTCGCAAATCCGCCGGTTTGGCCCTTGCCACCCTTGCCCTTGCAACCTTTGGGATGGCCGGGTTTGCCCATGAAACCAAGGCACAGGATAGCGACCAAACGCCAAAAACCCTTGTTTTGTTTGGCGATAGCCTGATGGCGGGATATGGCCTTGATCATGAAAACGGTTTCGCGCCCAAGCTTGAAGCGGCTCTTAAGGAAGCCGGCCACGACGTCCGGGTGATCAATAGCTCCGTCTCGGGCGATACCACGGCGGCCGGACTGGCGCGTCTCGAGTGGGCGCTGGTTGAAAAACCCGATGCGGTGTTGCTCGAACTTGGTGCCAACGATGCGCTTCGCGGGATGGAGCCGTCCCAGACCCGTGAAAACCTTGCAGAAATCCTTGAAAAGCTGCGCGGCATGGATGTCGATGTCCTGCTGGCCGGTATGATGGCCCCGCCCAATATGGGGGCCGCGTATGGCGATGAGTTCAACAGCATCTATCCCGATCTCGCCAGCCGCTATCAGGTTGATCTCTATCCGTTTTTCCTTGAGGGCGTCGCGGCGGAACCCAGCCTTAATCAGGATGATGGCATGCACCCCAATGCAGATGGCGTGGATGTTATCGTCAAGCAGATCCTGCCTGATGTCGTGCATCTGCTGCAAAGCGCGGATGCCAGCTGAGCTATTAAAAATCCTGCCAGTACGCGGCGAATGTTGTGTCTGACATCCGCCGCGTCCCTTTTTGGGGAACACATTTGCTCTCGCCATTGTCAGCAGGTCGGGAAAGACGTGCGCCAACCAATTCGTGTGCCCTAATTGATTGCCACGTGCAAAGTCACCCACTTTCCAAGGGTTTATGCGCCTTTCAGGTCGCCAGAAAATTTCGCAAAAGCGTAAATCAGCGCAATTATGCTGTCTGTTTGCGCAGAAAAACTACGTATGTAGGTGAAAAATATAAACAACCCGGAATGATTATTCAGTCCGATCTTGCGGGTCAAACTCGCTTGATCGAAAACCTTGTTATATTGTTTAATATCAAATAGCTATGGGATTTTTGTGTGTGATAAAAAGCTCCCAAAAATAGCTTGAAAATCCCCATTTGGGGACCAAAACACGGTGTTTGATGTAAAATTAACACCTCATTTACTTTCGGTTATGTTCCGAATTGGCCAAACACTAACTGCATAAGTTGTTTTTAAGCGCCTTTGCCGATGGCGGGCATCTCATAAATCTCCCTTCCGATGTTTTTTGTGCGGAATGCAACAGTACGCACAGGATGTATCAAACTCTCATAAAATCTTTTAATTTCAATTATTTATATGATTTTATAGTCGGAGCCACGGGGCGCGGCCTGTGGATAAGTCTGGTGTGGCTGAAATGGCTGTATCAAATGCAAACACTGTCGCACATCGGAGAAATAATTAGCGATATCAATGCGTTGTTCGTTTTTTAGGGACTCTGTTGATTCCTAACGAGTCGCCAATTGGCCTGTGAATGAATCGGAAGCGATTCAATTTTGACTGCAAATGCAGTTGCAGGGGGCCAAATCCGTCGATACACTTTATCTTATCGGGCGGAAAGGCGCGTTTGATCTGCGCTTTCGGTGTCCGGGGATGTCAGGTTTAAGCTATATACTTCAATGCCTTAAAGGGATTGTTCAGTGTCGTCTTCTTCCACCGTCAAACAGTCCTACACCATTCCCTGTTCTTCGATCTTTCGTGACGCTGTGCTGCACCTGGCAGAACGGCGTGGGGTGAATGCCGCTGATCTGGCGCGCTCGGTGATGCTGATTGTGCCCGAAAAGGTGATCGAGGATTATCAGGATCCCGGCGACCCGCCTAAGGGGGATCGCGAAACCATCGTCTTGAAATCCGGCCCGGCCGAGGGGCGCCCCTGGCGGCGCAAACCCCGTCTGCAATTGCGCCTGCCGCCCGGGTTTTCGGTAATCACCGTGCGCAAGGCACTGCAAATGGCGATCGATTTCGATGCGGGTGATGTCAATATGCGGGTTGAGAAATCCGACGTTCTCGCCGCCGAACGTGCAGCCCTTGAAGAAGCCCGCGCACTTAAAAAACGTCAGGCAGAGCCACCTGTCGAACTTCTGCAATCGCGTGAAGAACTCGAACGCCTGCGTCAGATCGTTGATAATCTTGCCTTTGATCCGCTTGATCGTGGCGTCACCACCTTTAACGAAGCTTTGCATGTCATGGGCTTTGCGCCCAGTGCACGGCCCGATTTACGCGCGATCCGTGCCAAATACCGCGTTCTGGCCGCCATCCACCATCCTGACAGCAATTATGGCTCCCACCAGCGCATGACCCAGTTAAACGCTGCGATGGAAATTTTGCGCAAACACGTTTCCTGATCGTCGGCTTCGATCCGGATCACAAAGCACCGCACCACCCCTTGTCGTGGGGTTGGCGCAGTGATTAGATATAACATCGAATTATAAGCAGCGAATGGGCGCAGGGGCCGGACCCCGGACCAGTCAGCAACGGGAGACAGCATGACGGCGGAATTTCGGGCGGCACATGCCAGCGGCGAAAACTGGGCCTCGGTCGCATCCGAGCTTGCAGAACTTCTTGAAAAAGAACCACTGCCCAAACAGGCGCTGGCCTTTTTGTATGTTTCCGAACCGCTGGCCGATGATCTTGGCAGTATCCTGACTTTCTTGCGTTCCCGTCTGTCGATTGAACACTGGATCGGAACCTCTGGCGTTGGGGTGTGCGGGTCGGGCCGGGCCTATTTCGGTGTTCCGGCGGCCTCTGTTATGGTGGCCCCCTTTGCCCGCGATGAATTCCATATTTTTGAGCCGCTCAAGACCGAGGCTGATCTCGATGCGCGCGATTTACAAAGCGCGATTGACCGCCTGCAGCCGATCTTTGGCCTTGTTCATGGCGATCCCGCTGCCCCCGAAAGCCTCGCTCAACTGGCCGAACTGGCAAGGCTGGGCTCGACCTATCTGGTTGGGGGCATCGCATCGGGGGAACGCGGCGCGCCGCAGATTGCCGACCGGGTGGTTAATGGTGGCCTCTCGGGCGTTTTGTTTGATGGCAAAACCAGTGTTCAGGTCGGCATCAGTCAGGCCTGCACGCCAATCGGCCCGGTTCATCGTGTCACCGAGGGACGCGAAGGCATCGTTTCCACCCTTGATGATCGCCCGGCCCTTGATGTGCTTAAGCAAGAACTCGAAGCAGATGGCGGCGAACAATCCATGGCATCCGGGCGCTATCACGCTGCCCTGATGGTACCGGGCTCGGATACCGGTGACTTCGTCGTGCGCAATCTGATGGGGATTGATCCCCACAACAATATGATCGCGATCAGTGGCGACGTGCAGGCGGGCGATGCCATTCGCTTTGTCCGTCGTGACGGGGCAGCCGCCGAACAGGATTTGCGCCGTATGCTGACGGATCTGCAAAAACGCCTGCCGGGCAAGCCGCGTGGCGCGCTTTATTGCAGTTGTGTCGCCCGCGGCCCGCATCTGTTTGGCACCGAAAGCCGCGAAATGATGATCATCCGCGACGAACTGGGTGACCTGCCGCTGACCGGTTTTTATGGCAATGGCGAAATCTGTAATGACCGGTTCTATGGCTATACCGGGGTTCTGACCCTGTTTATCTGACGGGGTAAAACGCCCAATCACAAGAAATTTGCCCCGTAAGGTTTCATCCCGCCGCCAAGCGGATATATTTACCCCATTGCAAAATCATGTGCCGCACTGATCTTGCGGATTGGGTCGGCACAAAACTGGGGAATTTCTTATGGAATATCGTCGACTGGGGCGTACTGACATCGATGTCAGCGTAATTTGCCTGGGCACCATGACCTGGGGCCAGCAGAACATGCAGGAAGAAGCTTTCGAACAGCTTGATTACGCCACCGCCAACGAAATCAATTTTATCGATACCGCCGAAATGTATCCGGTTCCGGCGATGGAGGAAACCTTCACCGCAACCGAAACCATCATCGGCAACTGGCTTGAAAAACGCGGAAAGCGTGATGATCTGGTTCTTGCCACCAAGGTGGTCGGCCCGGCAGATCGTTTCCCGTATGTCCGTGGCGGCCCGCGTCTGACCCGTGACCAGATCTTTGAGGCGATTAACGCGTCGCTGACCCGCCTTAAGACCGATTATGTCGATCTTTATCAACTCCATTGGCCGGATCGGAATTCCAACTTCTTCTCCAAACTCGGCTACACCCACGACGCCGACGAGGAATTCACACCGATCGAAGAAACCCTTGGTGCCCTTGATGAATTGGTCAAGGCTGGCAAGGTCCGTCATATCGGTCTGTCGAATGAAAGCCCGTGGGGCCTGATGAAGTTCCTTGAACTGGCCGAAAAGAACGGCTGGCCGCGCGTGGTTTCGGTTCAGAACCCCTATAGCCTGCTGACCCGTCAGTATGAAGTCGGTCTTGCCGAATGTTCGATCCGTGAAGATGCCGGTCTTTTGGCCTATTCGCCGCTAGGTGGCGGGGCGCTTTCGGGTAAATATCTGGGTGGTGCACGTCCGGAAGGCGCGCGTTCGTCGATCTGGCCGCAATATTTTGGCCGTTATCTGACCGAGAATGGCGTCAAGGCAACCGAAGCTTACGTCAAGCTTGCCAAGGACAATGGTCTTGATCCGGCCCAGATGGCGCTGGCCTATGTCAATTCGCGTCCGTTCCTGACGTCCAACATCATTGGCGCGACCAGCATGGAACAGCTGAAATCCAATATCGGTTCGGCCAACATCACGCTGTCTGATACCGTTCTCGAAGAGATCGAAAAAATCCACCAGATCTATACCTATCCGTGCCCATAAGGCGTTTGCCATACGGTCACAGGATCGTCAGATTTTGATCCCAGACTCTGACGAACAGCATCGTGAATGCGGCGGATTTCCCCGCCGCATTCCTCACCACCTGGACGGAGGCGACGCATGGTTAAGGCGATATTTGGCAAGGAAGCCGATCTCGGGGATATATCCGTTCGCCGCGTTTTACCCCATCGCGAGGTGCGCTCTGTCGGCCCGTTCGTGTTCTTTGACCACATGGGCCCGGTAACGTTCGAGCCAGGCCAGGGCATTGATGTGCCGCCGCATCCCCACATTGGCCTTGCGACCGTGACCTATCTGTTTACGGGGACGATCCTGCATCGCGACAGTCTGGGCAGCGATATTGAAATCGCGCCGGGTGATCTCAACTGGATGCATGCCGGACGCGGCATCACCCATTCCGAACGCGAAACCGAAATGGTGCGCAATTCCGTTCACGCCCTGCACGGCCTGCAGCTTTGGGTCGCCTTGCCCGAGGATGCCGAGGAAACCGATCCCGCCTTCTATCATGTCTCCAAGGATGACCTGCCGATTATCGAGGATGCCGGGCTGCATATGCGCCTGATCGCGGGCGAGGCCTTTGGCAAAACCGCCCCCGTACCGGTCAAATCAAAGCTCTATTATCTTGATGTCGCCATGGACGAAGGTGCTCAGCTTTTGCTGCCCGGCGAAAATCAGGAAGGGGCGGTCTATATCGTATCCGGCACGCTTGTGATTGATGGCGAAAGCTATGAACAACACAGTCTTGTTTATATCACGCCCAACGAAATCCCCGACATTACCGCCAAGACCGATTGTCGGCTGATGTTGTTGGGTGGCCTTCCGGTTGGCAACCGCCATTTGTGGTGGAACTTCGTTTCCAGCAGCAAGGACCGGATTGAAAAGGCCAAATCCGACTGGGCATCAGGCAATTTCCCGCAGATGGATGGCGAAGATGATGCTTTGCCGCTGCCAGAACGCTCGACCGGATAATTTCCGTATCGGGTTGATCTGTAAAGCCACCCCCGGACTTGAATTGGACCTATGACATGCGTTTGTTTGTTGGTGTGGAAATTCCCCACGATGTTGCGGTTGATCTTTATCCGCTGGGGCGCGCGATCAAGGGGCTGGATGCCCAGACCCCGGAAAACATGCACATCACGCTGAAATTCATCGGCAATGTTGATCCCGGCCTTGCCGGTGAAATTGATCAGGCATTGTCGCAGGTGGCGTTCGAACCGTTTGATCTGCAGGTGTCTGGCCTTGATATGTTTGCCTCAAACCGCAAGGTCCGCATTTTCTGGGCCGGGGTAAAGGATCAACCAGCACTCCGCCAGCTCGCCAACCGGGTGGAAAATGCACTTGTCGCCCTTGATGAATGCCCCGACATGGATATGCGCAAATTCACCCCGCATATCACGCTGGGGCGCAACCGGGATGCCGCGCGTGCCTCCATCGAACAGGCGATTGTTGATCATGGCGATGTCAGTTCGCGGCTGTTCACCGTTGATCGTTTCTGCTTGTATGAAAGCCATTCGACAGTCGATGGTCCGGAATTTCGCGTGATTGCCGCCTATGATGGCAAGGATGGCCCGATCCAGGAGCCGGACCTGTCTGACGCCTTTGTCACAGAGGATTTTCAATGAAACTTGGCTTTATCGGAACGGGTGCCATCAGTGATGCGGTCATTCGTGGTCTTTTGACATCTGATTATCCAGCGGATGAAATCATCGTCTCGCGCCGAAGCGAACATGTCTCGCAAAAGCTCGCCGCCGACTTTGACCGGGTCCGGGTCGAAGACGACAATCAGGCGATCATTGATCAGTCCGACATGATCTTTCTTGCGGTCTTGCCGCAGATTGCCGGTGATGTTCTTTCTGACCTTCGTGTACCCGATGACAAACAGATCGTCAGTCTGATCGCCACCATTCCGATTGCCGATCTCAAAGTGTGGCTTGGCACCAATGCCCAATGTGATCGCGCCATTCCCTTGCCGCCGGTCGAACATCATGCCTGTGTCACGGCGGTTTACCCGGGTTCACCCGATGTCATGGCCCTGTTTGAAAAACTCGGCGGGGCGGTGGCGGCTGACACCATCGACGCCTTTGATGGCTACGCGGCGGGAAGTGCCCTGATGGCGACCTATTTCACTGTGCTGGAAAGTGCAGCCCAGTGGATGGTCAAACAGGGTTCGGATTACGGTGATGCCAGGCGTTACCTTGCCGCGCTGTTTTCCGGCCTTGCGCAAAACACCGACAAATCCCCTGATCAAAGCTTCGCCAATCTCTATGAGGGCCACGTCACTGCCGGTGGCCTGAACGAACAGGTCGCGCAAACCTTCATCCGCGAAAAGGGCACGGATGCGCTTCATACCGCGCTTGATGAAGTCTTTGCCCGGATCAAGGCCTCCTCATAGGCATCGTCAGACCACATAAAAAAGGGCGGCTAACAAACTCGTTCAGTTCGCCAGAACCGACAGGTACAAGAGTGAATTTGAACTCAATACCCGTATCCTTAAGTTGCCTTGCCGAGAGCTGTTCACCGCAACATCGTGAAAATGGAAGCAATGTCGCTTATGGTATAGAATGTGAGGGTACGTTTAAATCAAGAGTGGTATCGTTTGGTGGCGAGCAACCTATCCTAGGCGTAAGATGCCACTAAAGACCAGGAAGGGAATAAGGATTCAATAATATGCATCACCCAGGAAGCGGTTGGTCACAAGCATATAACATGAAGTATGAGAGAGATAGCCAAGCTCAAAGAGCAGCTAACCTCCAAGCTGATGTGGACGTTTTAGAAAAAAATTATAAGTCATGGAAGGCTCATGCTCAGAAACTAGAGCAAGCACTCTCAGAGCAAACGGAATTGTTTAGCTCCAAGATGGAAGAGGTGAAAGCAGCCTATTTAGAACTCGAGGGGCAGGCTGAAAGAATAGAAAAAGAGAGAGATTCTGCCCTTCATCATAGTGAGGTGAATTTTAAGAAGCTGGTAGCTGCCGTGGATGCGTACCAGAATCTTTATGGCGATTATCAAAGAGTTCTGGCCGAGAATGCTCAAAAAGATGAAGAGATATCTATCTTGGAAAAAGCCCTTTCTCATGAAGATTTGACTCTCATTCATCAGAAGTATCCCACGATCGTTGAGAACGCGTTGAAGCAACAATATCAGGCCAAAACCGCTTCAACGGTGATGGATAAAGATCAACTGGTTTCACTCATCAACAAGATTACCGAGTGAGCATTCTCTTGGAGAAGAATGTGTGAGTTAAATGGCCTTGTTCTGATACCCCACCGTCAGGCGTTGCTGCCTGCCATTGCCACCCTCGATCAGATCAGCCATGGCATAACCGAAATCGGCATAGGAAATCCGGGCAACCCCGTCGTGATCGGGGATCAGCGTATCGGTGCCGCGCATATATTGCCCGGTCAGTGGCCCCTCGATCAGCATCGCCGGCGGGCGCAGGCAGGTCCATTGCACGTCCTCGTACTGATCCAAAAGCGCATCCTGCTTCGCACAGGCTTCGGCAATCGGGCGCACGGCGTCGGGCAGGAAGTCTGGCGCGCTCAGGACTGTATGCCCGCTGTCATCAGCCAGTTTCAGGGTCGCGGCGCCGCCGGTCAGGAAAATGGGCGTCTTGGTTTTACGCGCAGCCTCCAGCAACACCCGGCTCATCTCGACCAGCAAACTTTCTGATCCAGTGATCGGGCGGAGCGCACTGATCGCCACGTCATGGCTTACCATCAGCTCGGCAACGCGGTCCGGCTTGGTCAGCACATCAACGCTTTCGCGCGACACGCTGTCTGGCACATCGGCCAGTTTGTGGATATTGCGCGCAATCGCGGTAACACCATGGCCGCGTTTTACGGCTTCATGCAGGGTGGCGGTGCCGACATCGCCAGTGGCGCCAAACAAGACAATCTTCATCGGACGTTTCCTTTATATATGTGGGGCATCGGTTTTCAGGTTGTGCGCGGGGCCGGTTTGTTGATTGGGGCTGACACCGGGCGCGCCGCCCGCTGACCCAGCCAAATGCTGGCCAACACAACAATCACGCCTGCCATCTGAAGCGGGCTTAACGCCTCGCCCAAGATCACCCAGCCCAGCAAAACCGCACTTGTCGGGCTTAAAAAGCCAAAGCTTGTCACCGTCGTCGGGCCAAGGCGTGCAATACCGCGGAACCAAAGGTAATAGGTCAGGGCCGCCCCGATCAGACCAAGCCAGACCAAACCGGCCAGGTTGGTCAGGGTCGGGACCGGGAAGCCGGGCTCAAGGATCAGGGCTGCCGGGATCAAAAGAATCCCGCCTGCGGTTAATTGCCAGGCCGTAAAGGTCAGCGGGGATACCGGTGGCTGCCACTTGCGGGTCATCACCGTGCCGGCCGCCATGGATGCGGCACCGAAAAGGGCGGCAGCAATGCCAATCGGATCAAGGCTGCTGGTCGGGCCAAGGACCAGCATTGCGACCCCGATCAATCCGGAAATGGCGGCGATAACGCCCAGCATCGTAATCCCGGATCCCAGCGCAAAGCGCGCCAGAAACAGCACCAGCAACGGCTGGATCGCGCCAAGTGTCGCTGCCACCCCGCCCGGCAGACGATAGGCTGCAACAAACAGCATCGACCAGAAAACGGCAAAGTTCAGCGCGCCCAAAATAAACACTCGGGCGCGCCAGCCAGCAGGCGGTAATTGCCGCGCAACAAGCAACAGGATCAAGCCGGCCGGCAGGGCACGCAAAAGGGCCACAGTCAGCGGAAAGCCATCGGGTAGCATTTCCGTGGTGACGATATAGCTACTGCCCCAGATGATCGGGGCAAGGGCCGTCAGGCATAAATCGGTTGTTCGGTTCATGGTAGCATCTCCATTTATCTTGACATCAAGATATATTCAGAAATCTTGACGTCAAGATAAAATTCTGAAAAGAATCCGAGCTATGGATAAAGTTGACCGCATTCTTGCGCAGTGGCGCCGTGAAAGACCCGACCTTGATGTCACCCAAATGGGCGTCATTGGCCGGATAGGACGACTGCGCAGCCATCTGAGTGCCGCACATGAACGTGTTTTCAAAAAATACGATCTGTCGCTGGCAAGTTTTGACGTTCTGGCCACACTGCGCCGGTCCGGACCGCCCTATGCGCTGAGCCCGTCAGAGCTCATTGACTGGACGATGGTGACATCCGGCACCATGACCAATCGTCTTGATCGGCTTGAAAAGGCCGGGCTGATCACCCGTCAGCGCAACCCGGAAGACGGACGTGGCTTTGTCATCGCCCTGACGGAAAAGGGGTTTGAGCTGATTGATGCTGCCGTTACCGAGCATGTCGCCAACCAGCATCAGATGCTCGAGGCACTAAACCCCGAAGAGCTCGACCAGCTTGATGGTCTGCTGCGCAAATGGCTGGCGGCAATTGGTTCGCAAAACCCGGGAACGGAATGATCCGGCCATACCAATCGGTGCGGCTCTTGTCGCGGGGCTTGGTCGGTTTTTTCGGGAATTGGTCAGTGGCAGAGAGGAGGGGATTTTCCTTTGCTCTCTCCAAAATCGATAAAAAACAAACAGTTAGTTCCGTTGCTCCGTTTCGAAACGTAACACCGCACTGTAACAGTTTCAATCCCACTTGGTTTTACCTCCGCATCCCCATATCGGCCCTTCCCTCAGACGACTCCCTGCACGTATAAGTATTTATGAGCGATCTGTTGATCAGCTTATATGACTTTGTTTTGTTGAAGGATTCTAGGTCGTTATGAACCAGCAAGCCCTTTCCGCCTTTATCTGGTCTGTCGCAGATTTGCTGCGGGGTGATTACAAACAGTCGGAATATGGGAAGGTTATCTTGCCGTTCACGGTGCTGCGGCGTCTTGATTGTGTGCTGGAGGCGACCAAGGCTGACGTGCTTGCAGAGTTTGAGGAAAAGACCAAGCTGGGCCTGAACACAGAACCGTTCTTGCGTCGGAAGTCCGGCCTGAATTTCTACAACACCTCAAGCATGGATATGGCAAAGCTGAAGGGGGATTCGGACCATATCCGGGTAAACCTTGAAAGCTACATCAACAGCTTTTCCCCCGAAGTCCGTGACATCTTCGAAAGCTTCGATTTCTTCAATCAGATCGTAAAGCTTGATAAGAACGGCCTGCTTTATCAGGTGGTTGAAAAGTTTGTTGATGTGGACCTGCATCCAGACCAAGTGACCAATTATCAGATGGGGCTTGCGTTCGAGGATTTGATCCGTCGCTTTGCAGAGCTTTCAAATGAAACCGCCGGGGAACACTTTACCCCGCGCGAAGTTATCCAGTTGATGGTCAACCTTATCTTTAATGAGGATGACGAGGTTCTCTCAAGCCCGGGTGTTGTAAGAACTGTCTATGATCCCACCGCTGGTACGGGTGGAATGCTGTCCACCGCACAGGAATATCTTGCCGAGCATAATCCGGAGGCTCGGCTCACGGTGCATGGGCAGGAACTTAACCCGGAATCCTATGCGATTTGTAAGGCAGACATGCTGATCAAGGGTCAGGATGTTTCAAATATCGTCTTCGGCAATACGCTTTCCGATGATGGGCATCCTGCTAAGAAATTCGATTACATGCTTTCAAACCCGCCATTTGGGGTCGAGTGGAAGAAGGTCCAGAAGGAGGTCAAGCGCGAACACGATGTCGAGGGCGAGAATGGGCGGTTTGGTCCTGGCCTCCCACGTGTCTCTGACGGCTCAATGCTGTTCCTGATGCATCTGATGTCCAAGATGCGTCCGGCAGCAGAGGGTGGAAGCCGGTTTGGTATCGTTCTGAACGGCTCCCCTTTGTTTACGGGTGGGGCTGGAAGTGGGGAGAGTGAGATCAGGAAGTATGTCCTTGAGAATGATCTTCTTGAAGCGATCATCGGGCTGCCAACGGATATGTTCTATAACACCGGAATCTCGACCTATATCTGGATCGTGTGTAACCACAAGCCTGCCCACCGTAAAGGCAAGGTACAATTGATCGACGCCAGCGGCATGTGGGAAAAGATGCGCAAAAGCCTTGGCTCCAAGCGCAAGTTTCTGACCGATGATCACATCGCGACCATCACGAAACTGTTTGGCGAATTCAAGGAAGCAGAGCAAGACGGCAAGCCGATCAGCCGTATCTTCGATAACGAGGCTTTTGGTTACAGCACAATCACGGTGGAACGTCCACAGCGCGATGAGCATGGCGAAATTGTGATTGCGACCCGTGGCAAAGCCAAGGGAAAGCCGGTTCCTGATACGTCTTTGCGTGATACAGAAAACGTTCCCCTGACAGAAGATATTGAGGATTACTTCAAGCGAGAAGTTTTGCCTCACGTTCCTGATGCGTGGATCGATAGGGGTAAAACCAAAGTGGGTTATGAGATCCCGTTCAACCGGCATTTCTATGTTTTCCAGCCGCCACGACCACTTGAGGAAATTGATCGTGAGTTGGAAGGGGTTATTGGGAACATCCAGAAGATGCTTGGTGAGGTGATGGGATGAGCCGCAAGTTCAAATCTTCAGGCAACAACAACATTAATATTTCCGGTGGAAATGTCTCGATAAATGGTGGCGTTAATCTCGGCGATCATCACAACAGTCCACGATATGACGAATTTGGCAGGCTTCTGGTAGACGCGCGGCGTACGCAGATTCGGAGAATTCCAGCCAAGCTTAATCATGTCGTTTTTACGAGTGTGTCAGTCTTTATTTTTGGCGCTCTGGCAAATTTCGCCAGTATCGCATCAGTTTTTAGTGACGCTATTCCTGCTTGGTTTATCTCGTATGCCGATATGTTGTCTGCGCCAATGATACTCGTTGGTGGGTTTTGCGGAATTATTGGTCTGGTCCTAAAGTTTAGTG
>ENA-ORCZ01000494-ORCZ01000494.1-marine-metagenome-genome-assembly--contig:-NODE-494-length-16282-cov-3.143906_pt1 | contig 16282 bp, 13 predicted proteins | sample MGYA00237785_ERZ508519 | MGnify/ENA primary metagenome ERZ508519 (study PRJEB26189, sample SAMN06268790) | marine metagenome | isolation source: Bioluminescent Bay, La Paraguera, Puerto Rico | place...
ACATGGGTCCGTTTCCGCACGATGCGCCGCCCGCCAGGATCACCGGGGACAACCCCGCCGGCACGGACGGCTTCGAGTTCGTCGAATTCGCTCATCCCGAGCCTGAAAAGCTCGACGCTCTCTTCCGCCGCATGGGTTACGTTCCGATCGCACGCCACAGGACGAAGGCAATCACCGTCTACCGTCAAGGCGATATCAACTACGTGCTGAACGCCGAGCCCGGCTCCTTCGCCTCGCGTTTCGTGGAAGAGCACGGCCCTTGCGCGCCGTCGATGGCGTGGCGCGTGGTCGACGCCTGGCATGCGCTCGAACATGCGGTGAAGAACGGTGCCGAGGAATACACCGGGCCGGACAAGACGCTCGATGCGCCGGCGATCGTAGGGATCGGCGGATCGCTCCTTTATTTCGTGGACCGTTACGGCGACAAGGGCTCGGCCTATGACGCCGAATTCGAGTGGCTTGGAGAGGTGGATTCGAAGCCGGAGGGAGTCGGTTTCTATTACCTCGACCACCTGACCCACAACGTCTATCGCGGCAACATGGATAAATGGTGGGACTTCTATCGCGACCTGTTTGGCTTCAAGCAAATCCACTTCTTTGATATTGCCGGTAAAATCACCGGTCTGGTCAGCCGCGCGATCACATCCCCCTGTGGCAAGATCCGCATTCCGCTCAATGAATCGACCGATGATAAAAGCCAGATCGAAGAATACCTGCGCAAATACAAGGGCGAAGGCATTCAGCATATCGCGGTCGGCACCGACGGTATCTATGACGCCACCGACAAGCTTGCTGCCAATGATCTGAAATTCATGCCGGGCCCACCCGAAACCTATTACGAGAAATCGCACGAACGCGTGCACGGCCACGAAGAGCCGATTGACCGCATGAAAACCCACGGCATCCTGATCGATGGCGAAGGTGTGGTTGATGGCGGCACGACCAAGATTTTGCTTCAGATCTTCTCGAAAACCGTGATCGGCCCGATCTTCTTTGAGTTTATTCAGCGCAAAGGCGACGAAGGCTTTGGCGAGGGCAACTTCCGCGCCCTGTTTGAAAGCATCGAGGAAGACCAGATTCGTCGTGGCGTGCTGAAGGTTGATGCCGCCGAATAATCATCGGCGATGGATTTTGCAAAAGCCCGGATGACATCACTCCGGGCTTTTGCTTTTGGGGCCGCTAAGCGGACAGCGTCTTTTCAAAATAAACGCGCTTAAAACCGTCTTCCGTGCGTCGGTCTGTTTCGACATAACCAAGATGCGGGTAAATCGATAAATTCGCCGACATCTTTTCATTGGTATAAAGACGGACACGCGAAAACCCTTGCTGCCGTGCGGTTTCCTCGCAGACGGCCATCAGGCATTTGCCAATACCACGCCCATTTAGCGCAGGCGTAACCGCGATGTTTTCAAGCATCATGGTCGTGTCATCATCCGGGTAAAAAACAACAAAACCAACAGGCAGGTCGTCGTCATCGGTTGCGACATGAATGTGCCCGGCACTGATTTGTGCAGCAAAATCGGCGGTCATCGGGGCCGGCTTTCGCCCGATCACAGCAACATATTGCTGATAAGCGGAGATGGCGCACTCGCGGATGGCGGGTTCATCGCTGGGTTTTGCAGGGCGGATCATGTGCTTTCTAATCAGTTACGCCACCATAATTTCTTATGGTGGCGTTTGGGAATCAATGTGTTTTGATCGTTTCAGCTTGCTGTGCTGAAATCAAGATGCCGTCGTTAGTAGGCGCCAAATCCCAGCATATGCGGCAACCACAAAACCAGCCCCGGGATCGCAACCATCAGGATCACGCGGACAAAATCGGCGGCCAGAAACGGCAGGATGCCGCGCGACAGAGTGGTGATACTCATGTCCGATGACACGCCCTGAATGATAAACAGGTTCATGCCAATCGGCGGGGTGATCAGGCCGATTTCAACGACCGACACCAAAACAACGCCAAACCAGATCGGGTCATAGCCGACCCCGGTAATGACCCCGTATGCCGGAACCACGGTCAGCAGGATCATCGAAAGACTGTCCATGAAACAGCCCAGCACGACGTAAAACACCAGAAGCGCAATCAGAACCATCAGTGGCGAATAGCCCTGTGTGGTTATCCAGTCGACAAGGGTCTGGGTCAGTCCGCTGGTTTCAATAAAGAAATTAAGAAGTGCCGCCCCCACCAGAATAAGGAAAATCATCCCGGTCATACCGGCTGTTTCGCGAATACCGGTGCGCAGAACCGACCAGGTCAGGCGTTTGCGCATAAAGGCAAACAACAATGCCGCCCCCGCGCCAACGGCTGCGGCCTCGGTCGGGGAAAACAGACCGGCATAAATTCCGCCAATCACCAGAATGATCAGAATGATCGCATCCCACATCTGCAAAAGCGCGCCCCATCGCTGTGACCAGGGCACATAGGTGCTGACCGGCGCAAGCGATGGATCGCGCATCACCTGAATGCGGATTGATGCGATATAAAGCACGGTCGCCAAAAGCCCCGGGATCATCGCACCGGCAAATAATGCACCAATCGACTGTTCGGTCATCAGGGCATAAATCACCAGCAGGATCGATGGCGGAATAAGAACGCCAAGTGTGCCGCCCGCGGCAATCGATGCCCCGGCAAGACTTTTGGCATAGCCGCGTTCGCGCATCTCCGGCAGTGCCACCCGCCCCATGGTCGCGCATGTCGCAAGCGATGATCCGCAAATGGCGCCAAAAACCGCACTGGCCCCGATGCTTGATGCCGCCAAGCCACCCGGACGATGGCCGGAAAACGCGGTGATACCGCGAAACAGATTGCCCGAAAGCCCCGAATGCGATGCAAACACGCCCATGAAGATAAACAGCGGCACCACTGAAAGCCCATAGGGGAAAATGGCCTCAAACGGCAGGCTTGCCATCACATAGCTTGCCGACATCCAGTCAGTCAAAAGAAGCGTACCGATGATGCCAACAACCGCCATCGCCACGGCAACCGGTACACGCAGAAGGGCCAGCGCAAGTGCTGCAACAAACCCGATCAATCCCGCCCATTCCGTCGCCATCAGTTATTCTCGTTCGTTAAAAGCAATTTCAGGAAGTGCACTAGACAGACCAGTGTCGATATCGCCATGCCGCTTAAAAGAAATCCCCAGAACAGGATCATCGGGATCGCCAAATTCTGCGACACGTCGCCATAGCTCCACTGTTCCATGGCCCGTCCCCATGACAGGTAAAACAGGAACGCCATCAACCCGGCACATAGAAGCGGGATCAGGGTATCGATGATGCGAAACAGGAAACGAAGATGGTTCTTGCCGACCAGGTCAACCGTGACATGGGCGCGCGCACTAAAGGCATAGGGGATCGCCCAGGATGCAGCCGCCATAACGCAAAACTGTGTCAGATCAACCGCGCCAACCATCGACTGGCCGCCAATACGTCGCCAGACGATATCGACAACCACAATCGCAATCGCACCGATCAAGGCCGACATTCCAACAAATGCCAGAATGTCGGTCAGTCCATTCATAAAACGGTCAGTGCGGCGAACCGCGGCATAAAGCCGCGATTCACCGAATTTCTCAGCCGGTTGGGTCATTTGTCGCCAGCGTGATATTTGGCATCAAATTCCGCGATAAGCTCCTGCGCGCGCGCATAGATCGCCTCGGGGTCGGAAACGCCCTTGTCCTTCAGGCTGGCAAGGTATTCCTTGATCATCGGCTGGGATGCTTCCTGCCATTCGGCGCGGGTGGCGTCATCAATCGTGATGATTTCATTGCCGTGTTTTTCCGCATCGGCCTTGCCAACGGCTTCCCATTTGTCCCACCAGTCGCCAAATTTCCCGACAAGGACATCGCCGGAAATTTCATCAATCGCCGCGCGAACGTCGTCAGGCAAGCTGTCATATTTCTTCTGATTCATGACGAAATAGAAGCCGGCGGTATAGGCTGCGGCATCGGTGTGATACTTCAAAAGTTCATTGGCCTTGACCGCATTGACCAGATCCCAGGTGGCAACCAGGCCTTCGATATTGCCCTTTTGCAGGTTTTCATAGATGGCCGAGGGCGGCAGGCCGACCGGGGATGCCCCAAAGGATTCCAGCATTGCCGAAATCGCTGGGCTTGGCGTGCGAAGGCGCAGACCCTTAAGGTCATCAAGCGATCTGACCGGTGTATCAAGGGTGTGGATCAGGCCACCCGGATGGGTGAACAGGCCAAGGACCTTGAAGTCCTGATAGTCACTGCCAAGAAGGCCTTCCTTGTAAAGCTGCCACAGGGTTTCCGACCCGGAATCGGCATATTTCACCAGAAACGGCAGTTCAATGATTGAGGCAGCCGGATAGCGGTCGCGCGGGATGCCATTCAGGCCCACGGCCATATCCATCACGCCTGCGCGCACCTGATCGGCCTGACGGTCGATTTTGCCAAAGGCTGATGTGGCATCATAAATTTCGACTTCAACTTTGCCGCCAGTCTTTTCTGAAAGCTGCTTGCCCCAGCTTTCAAGGAAGTCTTTCTGGAAGCCGTGGCTTGGCGGCAGATAGTGACTGACCTTAAGGGTGATGTCGGCTGCGTGCGCGATGCTTGCACCCGCCAGTATGGTCGCCCCGGTCATAAGACCAAGCAGTGTTTGGCGAAGTTTCCGATGCTTCATGTTTCTCTCCCTGTTTTTTTGATCATGCGTTTGATGATGCGTTTTGCTGGCAGGGCAATGATCTTGCCGTGCCATCGTCAGCGGGCTGTTCATGCGCTGGGTGGTGGTATCTGATCCTGCCTGGATGCTGTTTTTTCTTTGAATTGGAATTATGATATATATAATCAATTACGCAATATGAAATTTATGCAGGTAAATTTTGACCAAAGCCTCGTCCAAAAATATCCCGGCAGCCGATCACGAGATTGATATCGCCGATGGCGCCGACGTGGTTGATGCCGCTGACAAGCGCAAAGGCATTCAGTCGGTCGAGGTCAGTGGTGTGATTATCGCTGCCTTATGCGATTTCAAATTCCCCGTGCCGTTAAAGGACCTTGCAGATGCGGTCGGCATGCCTGCGGCAAAGGTGCATCGCTATCTTGCCAGTCTGGTGCGCATCGGCCTTGCCTGGCAGGACGACCTAACCGGGCTTTATGGTCTTGGCCCGATGGCATTGCGGATGGGGGTATCGGCGATTGAACGCAATGATGTGGTCATGCGCGCCGGTCGGTTGTTGCGCAATCTGGCGATTGATTTGCGATCATCGGGGCATCTGGCGATCTGGGGCGAACGTGGCCCGGTTCTGATCCGCACCGAACATGGCGGCCCGCCGATCATTTCCACCATGGGGCTTGGCACGGTGATGCCGCTTTTGCGCTCTGCAACCGGGCAGGCCTTTCTTGCCAGCATGCCGCGCAGCGCAATCGAACATGTCATTCGCGCCGAACAGGAAATCCTGCATTGGGATGATGCCATGGTTGATCGGTTGATTGCCGACACCAAACAACGCGGCGCTGCGGTGATCGAAGGCGATATCGTCCCCGGCTTATCGGCGATCAGTGCGCCGGTCTATAACCTGGACGGGGCGGTGGCCTGCTGTGTCACCCTGATGAACCCCAAGGCCAGCTATTTCCAGCCGGGGCAACCGGCATTTGATGAATTTATCGGTGCGATTGCCGACTTCACCGACAGTTGGGGCGGCAAGCCGCGCGCCGAAATCGAACCCGATGCTATAGACCATTCAGCTTCTCAAGGAGGCCCGAAAGACGTTTGAATTCATCCTCGCCCAGAAAGTCGCGCACTTTCCGGTCATAGGCGATGCCAGCCTCGCACAGTGATTGAAATGCCGAGATGCCTTGGCTTGTCAATTCCAGTCGATGAATGCGGCGGTCCGTTTCATCCTGACGGCGTTTCAACCAACGGCGTTTCTCGATGGAAAAAACAGCCCGCGAAACCTTGGTTTTGTGCAGTCCGGTATGGGTCACGATTTCAGTCGCGGTTAAGGCGCCGTACTGGCCGAGTGTCGCCAGAACCCGCCATTCGGATCGCGTCATCCGGTATCGGTCGCGATAAATCTCGCGAAAGCCAAGACTGACCTTCTCGCTGGCATGGTGCATCAGAAACGGCAGGAAGCTGTGCAGGTCGAATTCGGATTTCATGGGCTTCAAAAGGCTGTTTGATAGTTACAAAAATTACAGTTACGAGTGTAACTATATCAAAGATTGGGAGGAAAAAGGCAATGACGGATCATAATGAGCCGACCAAAAATGCCAAAAAAGGTGGTGCCAACGATCTGCGTTACATGCCCGGTTTCGGCAATGATTTTGAAACCGAAAGTCTGCCCGGTGCGCTGCCCCAGGGGCAAAACAGCCCGCAAAAATGCGCCTATGGCCTTTATGCCGAACAGCTTTCAGGATCGCCCTTTACCGCCCCGCGCGGTACCAATGAACGGTCATGGCTCTATCGCATTCGGCCCAGTGTTAAACATAACGGCCGCTTTGCCGCCCTTGATCGACCGTTCTGGAAAACCGCACCTTGCCTTAATGATCACAGCCTTGCGCTGGGTCAGTTGCGCTGGGATCCGGTGCCGATGCCAAAAGATGCAGTTGATTTCATCTCTGGCATGCGCACGTTGACAACGGCGGGCGATGCCATGACCCAGACCGGCATGGCAAGCCATATCTATGTCTGCAACACCGACATGGTCGATGACTATTTCTTCAATGCCGATGGCGAACTTCTGATCGTGCCGGAAAGTGGCACGCTTCGCATCTTTACCGAACTTGGCATGATGGATGTTGCCCCGCTTGAAATCGCGCTGATCCCGCGCGGCATGCTGTTTAAGGTCAGCATCATCGATGCTGGCGTTGATGGCGGTGCGCGCGGTTATGTCTGCGAAAACTATGGTGCGAAATTCACACTCCCCGAACGTGGTCCGATCGGGGCCAACTGCCTTGCCAATCCGCGTGATTTCAAAACACCTGTCGCCGCCTATGAGGACAAGGAAACCCCCTGTCGGGTTCTGGTCAAATGGTGCGGGCAGTTCCATGTCACCGAAATCGGCCATTCGCCGCTGGATGTGGTGGCATGGCACGGCAACTACACGCCGTTTAAATACGACCTTCGGACCTTCTCGCCAGTCGGAGCGATCCTGTTTGATCATCCTGATCCGTCGATCTTTACCGTGCTGACCGCCCCGACGGACGAGGCCGGAACCGCCAATGTTGATTTCGTGATCTTCCCGCCGCGCTGGATGGTGGCGGAAAACACCTTCCGCCCGCCCTGGTATCACCGCAACATCATGTCGGAATTCATGGGCCTGATTTGCGGCCAGTATGACGCCAAGGAAGAAGGGTTCGTTCCCGGCGGCATGAGCCTGCACAACATGATGCTGGCCCATGGCCCGGATGCATATGGCTTTGACAAGGCATCCAATGCCGAACTGGGGCCGCAGAAACTGGATGGCACCATGGCCTTTATGTTCGAGACCCGCTATCCGCAGCAACTCACCAAATTCGCAGCCGAACTGGAAACGCTTCAGGACGATTATCTTGATTGCTGGTCGGGGCTGGAACGCAAGTTCGATGGCACCCCGGAAGGTCGCCCGTAACCGCGATCTGACCAAACAATCATTCAGGACTTAATCAAAAGAATGCCGGAGGCACAAAAACAATGAAACTCGCATCCCTTAAAAATGGCACCCGCGACGGTCAGCTGGTTCTGGTGACCAAAGATCTTGCGGAATATGTCGATGCCAGCGCGATTGCGCCCACCCTTCAGGCCGCCCTTGATAACTGGGCCGATGTTGCGCCGCGCCTTCAGGATCTGGCGAATGACATCGAGGCCGGAACTGGCCCTGCCAAACGCGTGCCCCTTGATACCGCCAAATTGCATTCGCCGCTGCCGCGCGCCTATCAGTGGGCGGATGGCTCGGCCTATGTCAATCACGTCGAACTGGTCCGCAAGGCCCGCGGGGCCGAAATCCCGCAAAGCTTCTGGACCGATCCGCTGATGTATCAGGGCGGTTCGGACAGTTTTCTGGGCCCGCGTGATGACATCCTGATGGCCGATACCGCCTGGGGCATCGACCTTGAAGGTGAAATTGCCGTCATCACCGATGATGTCCCGATGGGTGCTAGCCTTGATCAGGCGCGCGATGCCATTCGGCTGGTCATGCTGGTCAATGATGTCTCGCTGCGTGGTCTGATACCGGGCGAACTGGCCAAGGGATTTGGCTTCTTCCAGTCCAAGCCGTCTTCGGCCTTTTCCCCGGTTGCGGTGACCCCCGATGAATTGGGCGATGCATGGGATGGCGGCAAACTTCATCTGCCGCTGTGTGTCGATCTGAATGGCAAGCCGTTCGGGCGCGCCAATGCCGGGATCGACATGACCTTTGATTTTGCCCAACTGATTGCGCACGCCGCGCGCACCCGTCCGCTGGTGGCCGGATCGATCATTGGATCGGGCACGGTATCAAACAAGCTGGACGGCGAACCGGGCAAACCGGTGGCCAAGGGCGGGGCGGGCTATTCCTGCATTGCTGAAATCCGCATGATCGAAACCATCGAAAGCGGGCAGGCCGAAACGCCCTTCCTGCAATTTGGTGATCAGGTCAAAATTGAAATGCTTGATGCCAACGGCCAAACGATCTTTGGCGCGATTGACCAAACTGTCCGCCAATACAAACCATAAGGCCCCATTATGGGAGAGGTCATGAGCGAGATCGTTCTATATGACTACTGGCGATCCTCGGCCAGTTATCGCGTGCGGATTGCGCTGGCCCTGTTGGGGCTTCCGTACCAGACGGTGCCTGTGGATTTGCTGGCGGGCAGCCACAAAATCACAGCGCATCTTGAACGCAATCCGCAGGGTCTCGTTCCGGCTCTTGAAATCGACGGGGTCATGATGACCCAGTCGGTCTCGATCATCGAATATCTTGATGAAACGCGGCCGGGGCAGGGGCTTTTGCCCACCGAACCACTCGCCCGCCAACGGGTACGTGCGCTTTCACACGCCATTGCCATGGATATTCATCCTGTCTGCAATCTCGGTGTGGTGCGCCATGTCATGGATATGGCGGTGGCAAATGGCGAAGACGGCGATGCGGCGCGCTCAGAATGGATGGCAAAATATATCGGATCGGGCCTTGCCGGGTTTGAAGCCATGCTGGCCCAAAGCAGCACCCCCGCACGGGATGCATTCTGTCATGGCGACCGCCCGTCCATGGCCGATATCTGCCTGATCCCGCAGCTTTATAACGCCCGTCGCTGGAATGTGAGCTTTGCTCACCTTCCGCGCATTTGCGCTATAGAACAACGCTGTAACGCAATTGCGGCCTTTGCTGATGCGCATCCGGATCAGTGTCCGCGTTAAGTCGGCTTATACCCCAATCGCCATCCCGTCACTGCGCGGATCATGCGCGCCATCGACAAAGCCGTCATCATCAATGCGAATGATCCCCGCCTGACCGGCCAGCGCGCTTTGCGGTTCAATCGCGCGCAGCATGTGGCCACGTGCGGCAAGTTGGTCAAACACATCATCCCCGGCATCGACTTCAAGTTTCAGGCTGTCATTGGCATCTGAAAACGTCTTGCCCAGCAAAAAGCGCGGCTTGGCAAGGGCGTCCGCAGGTGACAGGCCAAAGTCAAGCAACCGGGTCAACAGCATGGCAAGGGTTTGCGGCTGCCCATCAGCCCCTTGCGTCCCATACAGCAAATGCGGCTTGCCGTCTTTCAGCGCCATGCCGGGGTTTAGCGTGTAGAACGGAAGCTTTCCGGGGGCGAAGGCATTCGGGTGGTTTGGATCGGTGCTAAACGCCGCCCCGCGGTTTTGCCAGACAATGCCGGTATCGCCGGCCACAACCCCGCTGCCCCAATCGAAATAGGTGCTTTGCAAGACACTGGCGCAATTGCCATTGGCGTCCTTGGCGGCAAGGAACACCGTATCGCCATGCCGGAAGGGATGCGGCCATTCAAGCGCCTTGGTGGGCGAGATGTCCTTGGCGTCTGCGGCCAACCCGGCTTGGTCGAGAAGGGCTGCAAAATCGGTATCGGTAAAATCGGGATCGGCGATCTGATCGCGCTTTAAAAACGCACGTTTGATGGCCTCGACCACCAGATGGTAATGATCCGCTGTTCCCTCTGCCCAGTCCTTTTGACCCAGTTCGCGCAAGACCCCCATGGTCATAAGCGTCGCCAATCCTTGCGTCGGGGCGGGCGGGGCAAACAGGGTGACGTCACCATAGGGAAGCGACACAGCATCGACCGTGCGGGTGCGGGTTTTCTGAAGGTCCGCCTTGGTGATCGGTGATCCAACCGCCGACAGGCCCTTGATAATCTGATCGGCAAGCCCGCCTTCATAGAAATCACGCGCGCCATGTTCGGCAATGCGTTTCAGGCTGTTGGCCAAGTGCGGCTGTTGGAAGGTTTCACCGACATGCGGCATCCGCCCATTTGGGGTAAAAAGATCCATAAAGCCCGGCCAGTTGGCGATTTCCTCTTTGCGGAAATCAAGCCAGAAGCATTGTGACGGACTGACCGCAAAACCGTTTTCGGCAAGTGCAATCGCGGGTGTGATTAGCTCCGACAGGCTTTTGGTCCCGCCCCAGTTGCTTGCCGAATGATCAAGCGCATGCTGCCAGGAATCCACCGTACAGGCCGTGGTCAATGTTGATCCCGCACCGCGCAGCGGGATGGGCGTGCCGGGCGTGATATTATCTGCACCTTTTTCCGCCGCCTGTCCGATGCCAAGAAACGACTGCACGCGTCCGGTGTCATCGGAAACCATCCACACCGCATCGCCACCAATGCCGCAGAAATGCGGGTATGTTACCGCTAACACGGCAGCGGTTGCGACAACCGCCTCAATCGCGGTGCCGCCATCGCGCAAGACTTGTGCCCCGGCTTCACTGGCTGCCGTGCTGGGGCTTGTCACCATCGCGCGATGTTTGGATGCAGTTTGATGTGCGGTCATGGGCCTGGTTCTTTCACCCAAAAAGGTTGCGTTTAAATTGGTTCGGGGTGCTCGTGGATCGGTTCTGGTGAAATTGCATGCAATCCTTTATACAAGCGCAGGCAATAAAGTGATCGAAACAAGAAACTTGGCGGATCGGGATGAAAGCAGCGGACAAGGCAAAGCATCGCACAGACATGATCAGTTCGGCATTGCGTTCGGCAATCCTCGAACGTGTTCTGATGCCTGGCATGAAGCTGCCCGAAGATTCGCTGGGGGAACGGTTTGGTGTCAGCCGAACCCTTATTCGCCAGTCGCTTGAACGGCTTGCCGCCGAAGGCCTGGTGGAGCTTCGCCGCAACAAGGGGGCTGCGGTTGCCAAGCCCAGCCTTGAAGAAGCGCGTGATCTGTTTGAACTGCGCACCCAGATCGAAGACCTTGTCATCAGCCGGGTGATCAAGAATATGAGCCCGGAAATTCTGGCCGAACTTGAAGCCCACCTTGCCAAGGAAGTCGAGGCCGAAAACGCGTCCGAACCAATTTCGATCCGGCTTGCCACCGAATTTCACATCCTGTTGGCAAAGCTTGCCGGAAGTCCGGTCTTGCTGCGCTATGTCGAAGAAATCGGCTATCGCTGTGGTCTGACCTTGTCGCTCTATGCCCGCCCACATTCCACCGATTGCGGCATTCAGGAACACCGCCAGATTATCGAAGCCCTGTCCAAGGGCGATGAGGACGCGGCGCGCAAACTGATGCGCCATCATCTGACGGCGGTTGCCGACCGCGCGCTTTTCACCACCGAGCAAGGCGGGCCGCTTCTCTATCTCGACGCGCTCGAACCCTATGCCAAAAAGGTCCGCGACGGCGGGGCCTAGGCCAAGCCCAAGAAGCCCAAGCATACGACCATACAATCGATGCTCACGCCTTTGACAGGGCGTGCGAACAGCTTGCTGTATGGTCTGTATGGTTTGCATGCAATCGCAGCTATGCCTTGATGCCCTTGCGGATCAGGATGCGTTCCGCACTTTCATTCCAGACATCCATTTTGATGATCTTGCCGTTTTCAATCACGAAACGGTCGACATAGCGGTTGCCTTCAAACGGGGTGCCGTCGGGCCATTCGCCATATAGCCAGCCGGTGCTGTACACAACAGTCTGGCCATTGGTCTGCGCAACATCGAACTGACTGAACTTCTTTTTCACCCATTTATAACGTGCCGCGTTAAACGCGGTCGTGCCTGACGGGTGATCGTATTTCTGACCGTCGGTAAAGGTGATGACGACATCATCAGACATGAAAGTCGCGGCCAGTTCCGGGTCGGGCTTCATCGATGCATCAAGAAAATCACGCACCGTTTGCGCCTCTGGCGGCAAGGTATCAAGCACATTTTCCGCGGTCTGGTCACTCATTAGAAAGCCCTCTGTTGTCGGCAATTGATCTGCAAGCAGCATAAACGCTGTGCAGAAATTTTGCATGCACTAATTTTATGCAAAAATTGCATGCAATTTGCGTATACATGAGGCAATTCTGTTTTCTGTGCTGATCGAAAAACGCCTAAGCATTTGATTTTGAATGATTGTGATTCTTGGCATGGCCCTTGCTGCAGTGCGGTGACGATTTGGTGCGCAACACGCATTTGCGACACCGGACGATACAGACACATAATCAGGGAGTCTCACATGCCTATTTCTTCGCCTTTGCCAAGAATAACACGACGTGCCGCCCTTCTGGGCGCTGCTGCTGCGATGATGTTTGCCGCAGTTCTGCCTGCCCATGATGCCCGTGCAGACGACACCATTAAGCTTGGCCTTGTTGCCGCCCTTAGCGGCCAGTCGGCCAAATCGGGTGAAGCCATTACCCGCGGCATTACGCTTGCGATGGACAAGATCAATGCCGAGGGTGGCGTTCTGGGTAAGCCGCTTGAACTTGTATCGCGTGATGATGAAAGCAACCCGGGCAAGGGGCTGGTTGCCGCCCGTGAACTTGCCCAGCGCGAAGGTGTCGCAGCGATCATCGGTGGTCTTGATACGCCGGTATCCTTTGCCATCGTGCCGTACGTTAACCAACAGAAAATCCCGTTCATCGGCCCGTGGGCTGCCGGAACCGGGATCACCAAAAACGGTGCGGATGAAAACTATGTTTTCCGCGTTTCGGCCGTTGATGAATATGTCGACGAAGCCATCACCGAATATCTGATCGCCAATTACGGTGCCAAGAAACCGGGCATGATCCTGATCAACAACCCTTGGGGGGAGTCGAATGAAAAGGGCTTGCTCAAGGCGCTTGAAAAACGCGGCATGGACCATGCCGGGATCGAAAAGTTTGAATCCAATGACGTTGATGTTGTCCCGCAACTGACCCGTCTTAAGGAAAATGGTGCGGATTCCCTGTTTGTCGTTGCCAACGTGGCCCCGACCGCACAGGTGATCAAGTCGCTTGATCGTATGGGCTGGGATGTTCCGATTTCATCGCATTGGGGGCCGGCCGGTGGTCGCTTTACCGAACTTGCTGGCAAGTCGGGTGAGAAGGTCCACTTTATCCAGACCTATCTGTTCACCGATACGGCCAATCCGATGTTCGTCAAACTTCAGGAAAAATTCCCGGAGATCAAAACCCTTGCCGACGTAACCCCGGCAACCGGTATTGCCAATGCCTATGACGCGACCCTTCTGATTGCAGCGGCGATTGAAAAGGCCGGTTCAACCGAAGGTCCGGCCATCCGCGAAGCGATGTACGAAATCAGCGGTGTCGAAGGCATGATCAAAACCTATGACAAGCCGTTCACCCCGGACGATCAGGATGCGCTTGGTCCCGAAGACTACACCTTCGCACATTTCGTCGAAGGCCAGATCATTCCGATCAAATAAGTGGGTCCTGACCCTCAACCCGGATGGCGCGTTCCCCAATGCGCGCCATCCGGGGATTTATCCATTTTAAATGATGCACACCTGTGCACGGCATAAGCAGGCAACTGGCAATGACACTTTTAATCGCAGCTCTGATAACCGGCATCGGTCTGGGCAGTATGTATGGCCTGATCGCCCTTGGTTTCCAGATCACTTATTCAGTGTCCTCCAAGGTCAATTTCGCCCAAGGATCGATGGTAATGCTGGGCGCTGTTCTGGGCTTTGTGTTCTGTGAGCGATACGGCTTTCCGGTCATTGTTGGCTATCCGCTGGCCATTCTGTGCTGCGGGCTTGCCGGTATCATGGTGGAATTTTTCCTTGTCCGTCCATTTGCCGTGCGCAATTCCGAAGCCTGGCTGATGGCAACGGTCGCGGGTGGCATTTTGCTTGATAACGCCGTGCTGTTTACCTTTGGCAATGAACCCCGCACCCTGCCATCCACCCTTGTCGGTGAAAGCTGGAATGTGTTTGGTACCGGTGTTTATCCGCAACAAATCCTGATCCCGGCTGCCGCCATTGGTGTGGCCTTGGCGCTGAATGCGCTGTTTCGTCGGACCCGTCATGGCCGCGCGCTGTTGGCCGTTGTACAAAACCAGCAGGCCGCCAAACTGATGGGGATCAACACCACTTTGATGGTGACCGGATCCTTTGCCATTTCATCGATGCTGGCGGGCTGTGCAGGGCTTTTGATCGCGCCGCTGTTTTCGGTGCATTCGGATATGGGCACGCTGTTTGGTCTCAAGGCGTTTGCGGTTGCCATTCTGGGCGGCATGACATCGGCCTACAGCGTGATGTTGGCTGGCTTTATCTATGGCCTGGTTGAGGCCGGTGTAACCACCTATCTCGGCTCGTCCTACACCTTCATCGTCGTCTTCGCGCTTGTCATCGCGGTTCTGACCATCAAACCAAGCGGCCTGTTTGGCCGTGCTGCGATCAAGAAGGTCTGATGATGAAACGCGATATGAAGCTTAAAAATCCCATGCCCAAACTCAATAAATCCATCGCCCTTGATGCCACCATTCTGGCCGCCATCATTGCCGGTTTGATCGGTGTTGCCATCACGGGCGGCTATACCCAGTTCGTCATCGGCCTTGTCGCCATCACCACAGTTTTGTGTGTTGGCTTGAACGTTTTGTATGGCCTGACCGGCCTTGTGTCGCTGGGGCAGGTCGGCTTCTTTGCCATCGGGGCCTATGGTAGTGCGATCCTGACTTTGGCGGGGCTGAATTTCTGGCTGGCGCTGATTGCATCGACCGTGATTGCCGGGCTGGCGGGCTGTGTTCTGGCGCTGTCGGCTGTGCGGATGGCGGGGCCGTTCCTTGCCATGGTGACGATTGCCTTTGCCTTTATTGTCGAACATGGCGCGATTGAATGGCGCGCACTCACCGGTGGGCAAAATGGCCTGATGGGCTTCCCGATGCCCGAACTTTTTGGCTATATGTTTAGCGAACGTGACCTTGTCATGCTGTGCGTTGTTCTGGCCGGGGTTGCGCTTTTGGCGTTCCGCCGTCTGGCGATCAGTGGCTGGGGCATGGCGATGACCAGCATGCGCGATGCCGAAATTGCCGCAAGTTCGCTGGGCTATAACGCCTTTGCCGTTAAGGCGACCGGCTTTGCCATTGCGGCTGCCATGGCCGGGCTGGCCGGGGCGTTGTTTGCGCCGCTTATGATGTTTATCGCACCGTCAAACTTCCCGCTCAGTCAGTCGATCCTGTATCTGTTTGCCGTCATTCTTGGGGGGGCGGGCACGGTTCTGGGGCCGCTGGTCGGCGCATCGGTTTCGGTGTTGTTGCCGGAAATGCTGGCCGACTTTGCCGAATATCGCCTGCTGATTTTTGGCGGGCTTTTGATCGTGGTTCTGTTGATTGCGCCGCGCGGGATTGTTGGCGTGATCGAACGGTTCATTCCGCTGACCAAACGTGGTGTCACCGCCACCCCGGCGGCCGAGATTGAGGCAGGCCTTAAGGATTACGCCAAGTCAGATGGTCTGGTGGTGGAAAACCTGTCCATCGCCTTTGGCGGCGTCAAGGCGGTCAATGCCGTTTCCTTCACCGCCAAGCCGGGCGATGTCACATCCATCATTGGTCCGAACGGGGCGGGTAAAACCACGCTTTTGAACATCATCAGCGGGTTCTACAAACCGACCGAAGGTGTGGTGCGCATCGGGGATCAGGACATCGCAGGCAAGCCAACCGATTTTGCTGCGCGTAATGGCATTGCGCGCACCTATCAGGCGACCCGTCTGTTTGAAAACATGTCGGTGATCGACAATGTCATTGCCGGTCTTCCGGTCGGCCGCTTTGGCAAACCGTTCAGTGCGATTGCATCGGATGCCAACCGCAACCATGCTGCCGGACTTCTGGCCTTTTGTGGCTATGGCGGGGATATCGATGCCCGTGCCGGGGATCTGCCGCATGTCGACCGCAGGTTGGTTGAAATCGCAAGGTCCCTTGCCACCAAGCCC
>ENA-ORCZ01000495-ORCZ01000495.1-marine-metagenome-genome-assembly--contig:-NODE-495-length-16242-cov-2.940303_pt1 | contig 16242 bp, 12 predicted proteins | sample MGYA00237785_ERZ508519 | MGnify/ENA primary metagenome ERZ508519 (study PRJEB26189, sample SAMN06268790) | marine metagenome | isolation source: Bioluminescent Bay, La Paraguera, Puerto Rico | place...
CCGCCGCTGGCCCGGGCCTCTTCGAGGCGCGGCTCGTCATCTTGGTCGTCCTGCCCGGCCATCATCGGCTTAGGCGCGGGGGTCTGAGCGACACTCAGACGCTCTCCGAGGGAATCGACCAGCAAATCACGTTGCAGCGCTGAGGCAGTGCTCCGCGCCGGGCCGGGATCGCAATTGGCGACCGGGCCGAGCGCCAGGGGATCGAGGCTGATCAGCCGCCGCGAACGGCTCCTGCCCGCCAGGTCGCTGGGCAGATCTGTGGGCAGAAAATCACAGGGAATGTTGCGCCCGAGCCGTAAACCGGCTTCGCGCACCCCACCTTCCTGCACCGGGTTCTGCGACGCGATGTCCTGATGAACTGCCATTCTACTCCCCCTTGAATGAGCCTTCGCCCTTTTCGACGGACTTCAGGGCGCGAGAGTGCCGGAGCCGGCGAGACCGCACTGTGGGGAAAATCACATTGGCGACAAATCGGGAGGAATCTGCGGATTTTTCGAGCGCCGACGGCGAGCCCAGCGGGTCAGGACCTGGCGGCTCAGGACATCGGGGGCGGCATCAAGCTGATTATCCAGTCCCACAGCGGCACAGCCAGTTCCCAGCTTGTCAGGCCGGCCAGCAGCAGAAACAGCGCAGCGAGGCCGCCGAGCAGACCACCCCAGGTGGTCGGCGGATCATCGAAGTAGCGAAGGAGGTTCTTGCGGTCGGGATCCATGGCGCGGAGATTGCCGTCCCGCCTGAAATATGGAAAATGAATAGTCTAGTTATCATTGATGAGAAAAATAAATATCATGGCCAGCCAACTGGAATCCGATCTGCTGCGGACCTTCGTCGCCATTGCCGATCACGGCAGCTTCAGCCGTGCGGCCGAAAGGGTCGGCCGCTCGCAGTCGGCGGTCAGTTTGCAGATGAAGCGGCTTGAGGGTTCGGCGGGATGCAGCCTGTTTCGCCGCCAGTCTCACGGCGTCAGCCTGACGGCCAGGGGCGAGAACCTGCTGATCAATGCCCGACGCATCCTGAGGCTGATGGACCGCGCCGCCAGCGAGCTGAAGGGCGCCGCCGTTGCCGGCACTGTCCGGATCGGCATGCCGGCCTACTACGGCGCCGGCACGCTCTCGGCAGTGCTGACCCGCTTCGCCGAGATCTGCCCCGATGTCGAGGTCACCCTCAATTGCAGCCAGGGATCGGCCCGGGCGGACGCCTTTGCCGCCGGCGAACTGGACCTGATCGTCGTCGCCAGCGGCCAGCCCGATGTGGAGGGCGAACCGCTGATCCACGATCCTGCGGTCTGGGTCACCTCCGCCAAACATGATACCCACGAATGCGACCCCCTGCCGGTCGCCCTGTTCGAATCGACCTGCTGGTGGCACAGCCGCGCCCTGCAGATTCTGGAAGACCGCGGCCGGCGCTACCGCATTGCCTGCACCTCGCAGAATACCGAAGCGGTCGCCGCCGCGGTGATCTCCGGCCTTGCCGTGGCGGTGCTCGAGCAGTCCACCGTGCCGGTGGGCGCGCGGATCCTCACTGAGGCCGAAGGCTTCCCCGGTTTTCCGGGCAGCACCGTGATGCTGCTCCGCCGCCCCGGCGCGACCGCCCCGGCCGTCGACTGCATGGCCGAGGTGATCCGGGAGGTCTTCTGCCGCAAGTAGGCGCCAGCCGGGAACGACCGCGGCCAGAGGGAGCAGACCGGCCTCAGGTTTCACCCCTTCGGCCGGCACCTGCATCCCTTTCGGCAAAATCCGCGTAGATGGCGGGCAGGAACAATCGAAACTATTTTTCGCCCGCCCAAACATGCGATTGAAACATTCCCTCTCCAGGGTGCAGCCTGCTGTTTCCGGCACCGCGCCCCAACCAGCGCACGGCCGGCCGCGCGCTGCGGCGCAGGCGCTGTCTCTCTGCTGGTCCACTCAGGTTTCGATCATGTCCAAGCCCGGTACCACTTCGAACTGCCATCCCTGCCGGGTCGCCGCCCTGCTTCAGGATCTCGATGGCGCCCTGGCGGTCGCGACGGCTCGGCCAGGTGAAGCGGAACTGCGGCTGGTGGGCGCCAACCGTGCCTTCGCGGAGGCCGCCGGCTGGGACGCCGCCAGCCTTGAGGGGATGGCGATGACCGGGCGAAGCCTGGAGAAACTCTGCGGAACCGCGGGCGACGGCGGAGAGAGGGGCAATGTCGGGACGGCCACGTCCCCCTTCGAGATGCGCCCGCTCTATGACCGCAGCGGACGGCACCGCCACTGGCTGGTGATCCACCGCGATGCTCAACTGCGTCAAGGTGGACCTCAGGTCGCCGGCGGAACGGAGACGACACCAGTAGGCAAGCCGGCGGGAGTCGGCGCCGAGACCGACTTCCGAACCCTGGTCGAAGGCATCAGCAACGGCGTTCTGGTGCACCGCGATTTCAAGCCGCTCTATGCGAACGCTGCCTGCGCGCAGCGCGTCGGCTTCGAGACGGCGGAGGCCCTGTTGCGCGAGCCGACCCTGCTCCCCTTCCTGCCGATCGAACTGCACCGCCGGGCGCTGCGGCGCCATACCCGGCTGCTGGCCGGCGAGGCTCCGGGACCCGCGCGCATCCTGCGCTGCTTGACCCGCGATGGAACACCTTTCTGGGTCGAGGCCTCGGAAAAGCGGATCCTCTGGGAAGGGTCACCGGCGATCCTGGTCTCGCTGAACGACGTCACCGAGCAGGTGAGAACGCGCCGGACGGAGCTGATGCTGCGCGAGGCCATCGACAACCTCTCCGACAGCTTCATCCTGTACGACGCCGACCAGCGCGTGGTACTGACCAATCGTCGCTTCCACGAGATCTTCCCCTTCCTGCCGCCACAGGAAGAGATTCCCGGACGGCCGATGCGCGAGATGGTCGAGGCCAGCGTCGCCAACAATGCAGTGACCGACCCTCGGCTGACGTCCGATCCTGCCGCCTTCGTCGAGACCTTCATCGGCGACCGCATGACCAACCACTCCTCGGTCAGCGAAGACAGCTGGCCGGACGGTCGCTGGGACTTGGTGAAGGAACAGCACACCCGCTCCGGCGGCTATGTCAGCGTGCGCACCGACATCACCGAGCGCAAGGCGGCGGAGATGGCCCTGCGCAACCAGGAAGTCCGCCTGGAGCAGGCCCTGGCGGAGCGCAGCGCCCAGCTGCAGGGCGTGCTGGCCAACATCGCCCAAGGCGTCACCGTGACGGCGCCGGACATGACCGTTCTGCTGGTCAACCAGGGCTATCTGGACATCTTTGGCCTGCCGGAGGACCTGGGTCGCCCCGGTATCCACCTCTCGGAGTACATCCGCCACGGACTGAAGACCGGCGAGTACGACCCGGAGGAGGTGGCCGCGGCCGGCGGCGACGAGGGCTTCGTGCAGCACCGCCTGGCCGTGCTGTCCAACCCGCAACGCGGCGTGACCCAGCGTCGCCTGGGCGATGGCCGGGTCGTGGAGATCCGCCAGCAGCGCCTGCCCGACGGCTGCATCGTCTCCACCTACAACAACATCACCGATCGGGTGCGCACCGAGCGCGAACTGCAGCGACAGCGCGAGAAAGTCTACCAGAACGAAAAGCTGAGTGCCCTCGGCTCCCTGCTCGCCGGCGTCTCGCACGAGCTCAACAATCCCCTGTCGGTGGTCATCGGCCAGGCGGCGCTGCTGGAGACCCTGGCCGGCGACAGCGAGATCGCCGAGCGCGCCGTCAAGGTGCGCACCGCCGCCGACCGCTGCGCCAAGATCGTGAAAACCTTCCTCTCCATGGCGCGCCAGCGCCCGGCGGCCCGCCGGTCCATCCAGATGAATGCGCTGGTGGGCGAGGTGCTCGACCTCGTGGCCCATCAGCTCAGCACCACTGACGTGACCATCACCTGCGACCTGGCAACCGACCTGCCGGCCGTGGCCGGGGACTCCGATCAGCTGAGCCACGTTCTGCTCAACCTCTTCATCAACGCCCAGCAGGCGATGATGGAGACTCCGCTGCCACGTCGTCTTCGTATCTCCACCGCCTATCTGCCGGCCGGCCGTCAGGTGCGCATCAAGGTGCGCGACAGCGGTCCGGGCGTACCGGACGACATCCGCTCGCGCATCTTCGATCCCTTCTTCACCACCAAGCCGGTGGGTCAGGGCACCGGCATCGGCCTTTCGGTCTGTCACGGCATGGTCAGCGCTCATGGCGGCAGCATCTCGGTCGACGAGGCGCCCGACGGCGGCGCGGTCTTCACCGTGTTGCTGCCGGCCGCGGAAACGCCGGAGGACCGCGAAGGCAATCTGCAGCCTGTCGCCGCACCGGCCGCGGCGCCGGCGGGACACCGTGTCCTGGTGATCGACGACGAACCCGACATCACCGGCTTCCTGGTCGAGATCCTGGAGGCCTCCGGCCACAGGGTCGAGGTCGCCGGCAGCGGTCGCGCCGCGCTCCAGCGGCTCGACAACGCCGACTATGACGCGATCATATGCGATCTCCGCATGCCGCTGCTCGACGGTCCCGGGCTCTTCCAAGCCCTGAAGGCCGTGAAACCGCATCTGCTGGAGCGCGTGATCTTCGCTACCGGCGACCTGCTGAACGAACAGACCGACCGCTTCCTCAAGGAAAGCGGCCGGCCCTGCGTCGAAAAACCCTTCCTTCCCGCCCAGATCCGCGACCTGGTCGAAAAGGTCGCCGGCAGGGGCAAGCAAGGGGGTTGACGCCTTACCCCTTCCCGCGCGGCTGTTCCAGTTCGTCGATGGACTTCGGCCAGTCTTTCTTCAGCAGCGCCGAGAGCCCGCGGTCGGCGAGCAGCTTGCCGCCGGTCTGGCAGCGTGGGCAGTAGTTGGTCTCGTTGTCCGCGTGGCGGATGCGCTGCACCTTGGTGCCGCAGAGCAGGCAAGGCTCGCCGTAGCGGCCGTGGACGGCCATGCCCTTGCGGAAGGCCGTCACCTTCTCCGGGAACTTTCCCGCGGCCTCGTTACGCAGGCGCTGCGCCCAATCCAGCAGGGTTTCCCGCGTCGCCGCGTGGAGCCGAGCGATCTCCTGTCGTGACAGCTTCTGCGTCATTGCGACAGGCGACAGCCCGGCGCGGTGCAGGATCTCGTCGGCGTAGGCATTGCCAATGCCGCTGAATATCCGCGGGTCGGTAAGTGCCCGCTTCACGGTGTGGTTGCGGGCGGTCAGTGCTGCGGCGAAGGCGCCCGCGTCGACCTCCAGCACCTCCAGCCCGCCGGGGTCGTGCTCGGCCAGCGCCGCCTCGCCCTGCAACAGATGGAGGGCGGCACGCTTCTTGGAGCCGGCCTCGGTCAGCGTCAGGCTGCCTTCTGCAAAGTCAAAGGCAGCGAGGGCGAACTTGCCCTTCAGCGGCGCGCCCTGCTCCCTCCAGTGCAGGCGACCGGTGATCATCAGGTGCAGCACCAGGAAGAGATCGCCTTCCAGCGCCATGACGATCCGCTTGCCGAGGCGCCGCAGCCCCACCACCTTACGCCCCTCGACCTCGCGGATCGGCGGCACCGCCGTGCGCAGCAGGAAGGGGCTGACGAGGCGTAGCTTCTCGAGCTTCCGGTCGAGGATGCGCTCTTCCAGCGCCTCGAGGTAGACCGTGATGTCCGGCAGTTCCGGCATGGCAGCCTAGGCCCTCTCTGCCAGGTAATCCGCCAGCCGCCGCTGGAGGTGGGTGATGGCGTCGGGCAGACCGAGGAAGTCCTGGACCGCCATCATCCGCCAATACTGGCCCTCCTCGCCGAAGCGCACGGCGGCGACCTCGGCCGCGCTGATTTCCGCCGCCAGGAAATAACTGCTGGTGCGGGGGTCCAGCATCCCCGGATAACGGCGGCACCAGGCGATGCGGTCCGGCGGCAGACTGAGGCCGAACTCCTCGCGAGTCTCGCGCAGGGCGCAGTCGGCCGGGGTCTCCCCGCCCTCGCGACCGCCGCCGGGCAGGTCCCAGAGGCCGGGCCAGGGGATCGTGGGCTTGTCGTCACGCCGGTAGACCACCAGCCGGCCGTCGCAGAGGAGGGCGATCTTGGCGCCGGAGAATTCCTGCAGGGAAAGGGCGTCGCTGTCCATGCCGCAAGGCTGCCACAAGGCGCGCCTCGAGGTCGATAGCGGGACGGTGACAAATGGTCTAGGCTCGGCAGCACCATGACCCAGATGCCGAAGATCGAAACCCCTGACGTCGGCGCGGCCGAAGCCTTCACCAACCCGGCGGCCGCCGTCAGCCGGCTGGAGGCGCTCTACACCCAGGCGACCGGATTTCTCTGCGAAGGTTTCGAGGCTCTGCTGGCCGGCGAAGCGCCGCCGCGGCGCCTCCGCGCCTTCTATCCCCAGGTGGCCATCACCACCACCAGCTTCGCCCACATCGATTCGCGGCTCTCGTTCGGCCACGTGCCGACTCCGGGCCACTACGCCGCCACCATCACGCGGCCCGATCTCTTCCGCGACTATCTGACCCAGCAGCTCGGCCTGCTGCTGAAGAACCACGGCGTGCCTCTGGTCGTCGGGCCGTCATCGACACCGATCCCGCTACACTTCGCCTTTCCCGACGGCATGCACGTGGAGGGCGCCCTGGTGGAGCGGATCGCTCAGCCCTTCCGCGACCTCTTCGACGTGCCGGACCTGGAAATCACCGACGACGCCATCGTCAACGGCACCTACGAGCCCAAGCCTGGCAAGCCTCTGCCGCTGGCCCCCTTCACTGCGCCGCGCGTCGACTACTCGCTGCACCGCCTCGCCCACTACACGGCGACGGCGCCGGAGCACTTCCAGAACTTCGTCATCTTCACCAACTACCAGTTCTACATCGACGCCTTCTGCGATCTGGCGCGCGACTATCTCGGCAAGAGCGACAACGACTACGAGGCCTTCGTCGAGCCCGGCAACCTGGTGCTGGCGCGCGGCGCCACCCACCCCTCCGGCGGCCCCCGGCCGGAGCGCCTGCCTCAGATGCCGGCCTATCACCTGAAGGGCCCGAACCACAGCGGCATCACCATGGTGAACATCGGCGTCGGCCCCTCGAACGCCAAGACCATCACCGACCACATCGCCGTGCTGCGGCCGCATGCCTGGCTGATGCTCGGGCACTGCGCGGGCCTCAGGAACACCCAGGCGCTGGGCGACTACGTCCTGGCCCATGGCTACGTCCGCGAGGACCACGTGCTGGAGGCTGGCCTGGGCTTCGCGGTGAAGACGGAGAAGCCGGCCGGCAAATACGGCGACTTCCTGGGCCGTGATGCCGTGCTGCGCAAGAAGGAGGAAGGCCTCGGCCGCCGCCTGCTGCAGTTCAGGCTGAAGGATCCCGAACCGCTGCTGTACCACAACGAGCCGATCTGGCGCGACGGCAAGATCGCGGGGCACCTGACCAGCGGCAACTACGGCCACCACCTGGGCGCCGCGATTGGGTTGGGGTATGTGAGCTGCGAGAATGGCGAGAGCGCGGAAGCGCTGCTTGGGTCAGCCTACGAGATCGAGGTGGCCGGCACGCGCGTGCCGGCGGAGGCCAGCCTCAAGCCGCTGTACGACCCGAAGGGGGAGCGGGTGAGGGGATAAGCGAGGGCGAGGCCTATAGAGTTGGAATGCCGCAGATTGGAGGGAAGGGCAAATGCCGATCTATGAATTTGGGCAGGATGCCATAAGCCGGATTGAAGAGACCACTTTTGGCCTGAGCGGCCTGCAGGAGCGGCGGGACCTGCAACGTCTCTTGCGTGACAATATCGAGGTGATCTCACCGGACACGCTCGTCATTTCAGAAGAATTCGGGGAATGGGACGACTCTCGCCGGCGCATCGATCTCCTTGGCATCGACAAGGTAGCCAATCTGGTGGTCATCGAACTGAAGCGCACGGAGGACGGCGGGCACATGGAACTGCAAGCCATCCGCTATGCGGCGATGGTTTCCACCATGACTTTCGACCAGGCGGCCGACGTGTTCGGGCGGTACCTCAAGAAGGCAGGGAAAGAAAATGAAGACCCGCGAGCGACGATGCTCAAGTTTCTCGATTGGGAAGAGCCCGATGACGACCAGTTTGCGCAGGACGTCAGGATCGTTCTGGCGTCGGCCGAGTTCTCCCGAGAACTGACGACCGCCGTCCTGTGGCTCGTCGAGCATGAAGTTGATGTCCGCTGTGTCCGCCTGAAACCCTACACGCTCGAGCAGCGCGTCCTGGTGGACGTTCAGCAAATCATCCCTCTTCCGGAGGCGGCGGAGTATCAGGTCCAGGTTCGTGAGAAGGCGCGAAAAGAGCGGCGGGCGCGAACCAGCGGTATCGACTTCACGCGCTTCGACGTTCAGGTCGATGGTCAATACTATCCATCGATGTGGAAACGCAATGCCATCTTCCGGATCTGTTGGCATCTCTGTAAGAAGGGCGTCAATCCGGATGAAATCGCCGGCCTCTTCGATTGGCGGGGCGATCACCGCATCTGGTTCGTGGTCGAGGGGGAAATGGATGCTGCGGAGTTTGAACAGTCGGCCGTCGAGAAGGAAGCAGTCGGCGGTCCGCGCTTCGACGCCCGGCGCTGGTACTGCGGCGAGGACGAACTCTTACATATCGCCGGAAAAACCTACGCTTTCTCCAGCCAATGGGGCGGGGAGAACTGGCACCGGGCCATGAACCTCCTCAAAGAGAAGTACCCGCAGTTCAAGATCGATTTTTCTCCGGCGACATAGTCAGCGGTGGGGGGCACCTGACCAGCGGCAACTACGGCCACCACCTGGGCGCCGCGATTGGGTTGGGGTATGTGAGCTGCGAGAAAGGCGAGAGCGCCGCGGAGCTGCTGGGCTCAGCTTACGAGATCGAGGTGGCGGGGGAGAGGGTTACGGCGGAGGCCAGCCTCAAGCCGCTGTACGACCCGAAGGGGGAGCGGGTGAGGGCGTAGGCGAGGGGGATGAGGGGGCAGGGAGGCTGCCCGCGTTGAGTTGTGTGCCGCCGCCGGATGCCACCAGCGAGCAGTTGCGCGCGGGGGCGAAGTTGACATAGCGTTCTTCGATAAGGGCCGTTCCGGGGGAGCCGGGCGCAACAGGCGCTGGCGGGGGCGGCTCACTGGGGGATCAGAAGACATGAAGGGGAAGTCTGCGTCACTCCTGGCCGCCGTCCTGCTCGCGGCAGGGCTCGCCTCGCCGGCACAGGCGGTGCTGATGAACCACGGCGACAGCGGAGAGTATTTCTTCGATACGGACTCCGGCCTCTACTGGTGGGATCCCGAAGCGTTCGTTTCCCTGTCGAAAACGGAAATCGACGACTTCGTCGCCGCCAATTCCACGTGGAAATACGCCTCGCATTTCGAGATCGACGCCTTGATCGGCAAGTCGTCGGCCGGCGGCGTGCCCCTGACGGAGGTCATGGGGGCGCATCAGCTGCAGACGGCCGTGCTCACGGCGGGCGGGTTGTTATTCGGATCGCGGTGGGTCGGCTTCTACGATGGTATTTGTTCCTTGGCCGATTGTATCGTCCTCAATCCCGACGGTTGGATCGCCCAGACGGTGCTGAACGGTGACCCGCTGCCGCTGTCCGACCTGTCGACGATCGGGGATGCGGGCTACCAGGGATCGGTGGACGGGCGCCCCGCCAGAGGTGCGTGGATCAACAGCCGGATCGACCCTCTTGCCGTCGCCGAGCCCGAAACCTTCTCCCTGCTCGCCGCCGGCCTTGCGATGCTCGGCTTTGCCTGGCGCAGAAGGGCCGCCGCCCGGGGCTGAGGCGCGCCGCATTTACAGCGCCTGAGACGCGGGGCCTTCACAGCGCCGCCCGACGCGCACAGCTTCCTGCCGTTCAGGCCGGGGGCTCCCGAGCTGCGGCCCTGCCTCAGCGAGCCGAACTTGGTGGGCGCGCATGTCGGCGGAGGCCGGCCTCAAGCCGCTGTGAGATCCGAAGGGGGAGGGGTGAAGGCGTAAGGTAGGGGGAACCTCTTTTTTACATCGCGATGCCGAGTCTGACACACACCACAGAGTATCAAGGGGCCAAGTCCAACGACTCAAGAAATCTCCATTAGATCTCGTGAACTAACTTCATACTGAGGCGCAGAACGGGCAATAGGCTACGGCCAAGCAAGCAGCGTATGAGTTACCTCGATTTCGTGTCCAGCCACGCAGGTATGCACTGTGAAGAAGCGCAACGGCTTGCCCTTGATAACAGGAGATTCTTTTGTGGATTTGAGATTAATCACTTCAGAACGATAGTTCATCGCTCGGCGCAGGCCACGCCGTGCTCGTTCGGTCTTAGCATTCATCACGTAACCAAGCATCATCGCCAGAGGCAAACCATCAGCATATTGTCCCGACACAAAGCGCATTAAGCCCTGGTCAACGTACTCGCCCACTAGGCCCTTCATTCCAGACTTGAACGGTACGTTTAGCCTCTTGCACTCGCATGCTAGATAGACCTCCTCATCATCACCGATCGTCAAAACAAAATCGATGCTGCTCGACAAGGCTACGACGCCGTTCTGGGTCGTCAACAGCTTGTATTGCGGAACTATCCGGCCAGGGACCATTTTTGTCTTAATCAGCGTATCGACGAGATGATTGGTAATATGGTCTTCATGAGTCATTGCTCCCTTCATTGATTGAAGAGGGCCAATGCATATTGGCCAAGCAGCCTGAATAGCTTCCGCCATACGCTCTTCAAGCGACCTAAAGTGGTTCAACCAAGCAGCAGGTTCACCTGTGAGCATCGTATGCTTTCTGACCATCGCTACGTGCGTTAATCGCGCTAAATTCTGCGGCAATCGCGTCTGCATCTGCTAGTGCAACTGATCGCAGCCAGTGGCGAAGTTGCATAGGCTTAACAAGGTACATGTCACGACCTATAACAAATCGCAGATCGGGAGTGAGTTGAAAGTTCCCAGGAAGCGATTTCGGAAGGTTCCAAGAAATCTTGCGCAAGAAGTCATTAGCATCGGTAACGCTTACTTCGTGGTAGGCGCTGTTCTTACGACTTCGATCAATTGTTAGTCTTAGGACTGCAAAGTCTCCAGATTTAGCAGCAAGTGACGCAGTGATAGGTTTTCGAAACCACGGTTTCAGTGCGTCACAAAGCGTCGCAGCGTAGTTCTTTCGGTGCTCCGGCTTGCTACTATTCCAGATCTCCTGAATTCCTGCATTACGCCGCGGCTGCATTGCTGGAATTATATAATTGTAAGTATCCTCAATTAGCGCAACATCTTGCGCATCAAGCCCGTAGTAATCATAGACAAGAGAATCTATTTGAGAAAATTGCTCGTCTGCCGATTGAAGTAATTCATCAGCGTTCCTAATGACCCTGTTCATGAGCTGTATAACTTTGCGTGCCGCTGCCTCTGCCTGACGCGGGTTTGGCATCCGCTTAGCGGTGGCGAAGGGCAGCTTTAGCAGATCGGATTGAACAACCTTGGCGCGGTCGGTGCCGAGGTTGGCAGTTTCATGAAAGTAGAACCATGCTGCGAGGCGACTGTTGAGGATTGCCGTGAGCAGCTTTGCTATGCCGCGACTTTTGGGTGGAAAGCTAATAGCCTGGAGTGAATGTTCAAAGACAAGACTTTGCTCTGTGTAGGTTGCACGAACTCGCCCAACTGATCGTTCGACGCCTTGAGGCACAAGAATGTGAGGTCCTAAGAAACCATCTGTGAAACCTGCCCTATGCACGATGATATCGTTCCACGGATTGGTTCTTATCGTCGGCAAAGCAAGCGGCTTAAACTCGTCCGCAGCCAGGTAAGGGTAGAGTGTGACCGCCTGCGCGGAAGTTGTTTGATACGCTGGGTCGCTAATGCGGTGAGGTTGAGCTGGTTTGAACCCTTGCCCTATGACCCATTCTGTGTCGCGATTATACTCACCGCTCCGAAGCTCCTTGAACTGCCTTACAAGAGCGGACAAGGCAGGTAAGTTCCGGAGATACTGGAGTAGCTTTTCCTCTGGCGAGCGAGTCCATAGCCGACGCTTGAAAACTGCGGGGTCACCTTTGACATGATCGGATCGCAGATGCGTGCGGTCGGAGCGCGAAAGCGTTAAGAGGCGCTTTAGGCGCAAATTGAGGTCTGCCTTTGGGCACCAATACTCAAACCGATAGGGCAACCCGCCGAACTGTGCGTGTCGGTAAAGCACCAATGCAGTTGGTCTTTGAGCGCCCTCGAAAAGCTGAAAGCAAAGATCTGAGAAATTGATAATTCGTTCTACGCGTGCGGCGTTTAGTAGTCGCTGCCTAGCCTCTATGCTCTCCTTGGAGACGTTGTGAAGCACACCCATAGCTGGCAACAGAAGGCCGACCAGCCCTTGAGGCTTCAGAACCTGCAATGATTTCCAAACGAAGCCCCAGGCGATGTCATTAGCAGGTATAGGAACGTCCTGAGCATTTGACCAACGCTTAGCGCTTGTAACCTGTCCTGACCGACCCTTCCAAGGAGGGTTGCCAACGATTGCGTCATACCGAGCGACGTCCGATGTTTCAAAGAAGTCTTCAGCTGGGCGAAGGGTATCACGATAAAGCGATGGAAGAAGTTTGCCCTGCCCAATGAGTGCACGCAGATCTGGTGGATTCGACTGCTCAAGTAGTGCGATATATAACGAAAACGCTGCTATGCGCACCGCCGAGGGATTAATATCCGCTCCGTGGACCCGGCGTGCAATAGCAGTCAATTCTTTCCACGTTGCGTGGCGCTTCTTCTTTATTCGGCAATGATTGGCGACAAGTCTTTGAAACAGTCGTACCAGAAACACACCTGAACCACATGCAGGATCGCAAAATACACCGCTAGCCTGTTGCTCCTCAGAAAGGTCATCCCATACTTGGCTGACGACTACATCGGCCAAAAACATTGGCGTGTAGAAGGCGCCGTCCGCATTCTTCTTAATCGCCTCCTCCTTTAGAAAGCGATCATAAACAGCGCTGATTAGAGAAATGGGCATATGTTCGAAGTCGTATCCCCAAAGACGGTGTTGTCGTTGAGGCATGTCCTCGTGCCCATGCCGGAATCTCTCAAGAATCCGTAGGTGCTTTGTCGTGACCTTCGGCGGAGCAGAGTCCCCATTATCAAATGCGCAGGGCGCATTGAACACATTGCCGTTGAAGGCCTGCTTCAACCACGCAAACAGCTTAGTGAATGATGTCGTAGTTGGTGCCAAAAGAACTTCGTCGAATGTGGTGTATGCACCATCAGATGTGTCTTGAAAGACCTTCTTCTTGATTAGCTTTCGATCTTCTAGGTAGGCGACAAACATTGCCTGCATTAGCAGCGCTTGAGCTCCTTCGCTGCCAAGATCATCCTTGAGTTCCCGAAATGCATAGAAGAGGTTTCCTAGCAAAACGCTGTCAACGCGGTTTGCTGGATCAAAGTAGTCCTCGTTCTCGTACCAGAAGCGCCCGGATTCAGTTGAATCGATCAGTTCGCGCAGCTTTAGAGAATCGGATATCAGAGACAGCGTCTTAATTAGCCGGGGGTCAGTTTCCTTCTCCTTCGAGTGACGAGAGGGACCTTGCACCAATGAATAGGCGGTTAATTCGTCATCCTTTATGACCAAGAGCAAACTCATCAACCCTTGGTTCCACAAAACACGGTGGACTGTGTCGATGCGCTTGGGAGAGATATTTGGCTCGCTGACGAATCCGATAGTTGGAACGCCTTCGATGCAAAAAACTGCGGCTAATCCCAGTTCTCCTAAAGCGAATTCAATCGCATCCGCGTGCGGTCCTGGCTGAATGTCTGCCTTAGCTTGGCAAAACTCCGGTGGTCGGCGTCGTGCAAGGGAGAGTGTCTCGAGCCATTCCGGCGATAAACTGTGACTCATGAATTGGCGCCTCTGACCCAGTAGACCGTCTGTATAATATGCGGTACATTAGAACAAAACAAGAACTTATGGACTCGAGAAGACATGCTTATGGTCGTGGCATGCGCGCTTTGTCTCATATATTGCTTGTGCTGGGACCACATTGCGGCCCAAGCGGTTGCATCAAGCAATTTGCCGGTTTGCAGGTTCATCGTCGCCAGTGCGGGTCATTGGAGACGTAAATGTGCCTGATTCGTTGGAGGAGTGATAGCCGCGGCTGATCGATTGATTGCGCCTAAAATCCCAAGCTCTAGTTCCTCGTGATTCTCGTGCGACCGTAGGCAATTTGCGATCTGGAAAGAGCAGCCCAGCTTACTACGGGTCCTATTGGGAGAACCGCATGGGCGGGAAGTGGAGCCGCTCAGCTCACCTCAGTTCCCACACACACTTCTCAATCAACTCCGGCCCGTCTTTCTTCAGTGAGCCCACGGCCTTGTCAACCGGATAGGCCTACCATCGCCCGGCGGGCTTCGGCGGGCGGTTCCGAGCATGACGATTGGGCCTGGTGCCGATGGAGCCGCCGGCTACTCCTCGATGGCCTCGATCTCGCTGCGCAGGGCCTGGAGCTCGTGCTCGACGGCGCCGAGGCGGTCCAGCAGGCGGGCGCGGAGCGAGCCGCCCTCGGTGGTCTCGAAGTCGGCGCGCAGCGGGCGGTGGTCGCTGGTCGCGCCGCTGTCGGGGCAGTAGCCGGGCTGGGTCTCCAGGATCCGCGAACTCGCCTGCCAGGCCAGCGCCGGGCCGGCCACGAAGACGAAGTCGAGCACGCTGTCGTGGTTCGAACACTGGGTGCGGAGCAGCGGGTCGGGGCGCACCCAGCGGAAGATGCCGTCGGCCGTCATGTGGTCGTAGCCCGCGTCGTGGTCGCTGTCGCCGCCGGTGACCGACCAGTCGAAGTTGTAGTCGCCGACCGCGATGACGGGCAGCGTCTGGGCCCGGGCCCAGGCGTTCAGCAGCTGCGCCTGCTGGTGCCGGCGCTCCGCCCGGCTGCGGTAGAGATGGTTCACCATGAAGAGGAACTCCTGGCCGTCGTCGCCGATGCGGAAGCGGGCGACCAGCGGCGCGCGCACGTTGCCGCCGACGTTGATGTCCGACAGCTCGAAACTCTCCAGCAGCGTCAGGCGGTCGGCGTCGTAGACGATGAGCAGCCGGTCGCCGCCGCCGGTGCCGCCGAGGATGCGCGCGAAGTCCGCGCCCTCGCCGTCCTCGGCCGCGGCCTCGAAGATCTCGGCCCAGTCGTCGTTCTGAACTTCCGAGAAGCCCCAGGCGTCGACGCCCTCGGCGGCCGCGACGATGTCGTCGACGACCTGCGGGTCGGCGCCGCCGGATTCGACGTTGAAGCCGACGACGGAGAGGGTCTCCGCGCCGGCGGGGGTGGGGGCCGGAGCGAGGGGGACCGCGAGAAAGAGGAACAGGGCCGCAGGCCGGGTCCAAGGGTGCATGATCGCGCCTCCTTGTCGGACGCGTCGGACGCATCGGACGCGTCGGGCCCCTGCAGAGAGGAGCCTACAAGGCGCGAGGCCGGGCCGCGGCGGACCATCGGGAGTGCGCGCGGGGGGTATCGGGAGGAGGAAGATGGCGGGGCACCGCCAATGCGTCGACGCCAGGTAGAAGGGCGGGCGCGGGAGTTCCTCGGCGCCCTCTTCGCCCGGGGAAAGGGCGGCGGCTGTCGGGCCGCGCCTTCAGCGCGCCGGCAGAGGGTGCCGCGTCAGAACCGGCAGCGGGTACCGCGTCAGAAGAAGTCCATGTGGTAGAGGATCATGCTGGTCTCGCCCGTCGCGTCGGCGAGGGGGAGGGCCAGGGTCGCGTAGTGCTTGAAGTCGCGCGAGGTCCAGACCACCGGCGCCTGCGGCAGGTAGTAGGGGCGGCGGTTCTCGGCCACCCAGCGGGCGCGCAGCGCGATGGTCCCGGCGTTCTCCAGCTCGTCGAGATAGACGCCGGTGGTGTCGCGGTCGGTCTCCTCCACGATGCGGGTGCCGACCAGGCGCACGCGGAAGCGCCAGGGGTCGCGCTCGACGTCGAAGATGGTGATGTTGCCGAGGATGCGCGGGAACTCCACCGGGTCGAAGTCCTCGCGCCGCGGCGGCCGGCCCTGGCGCGCCGCCGCCGCCCACCAGGCCCACAGCCTGCGGGTGCAGTCCTCGGGAAGGTCCGACTCACCTATGCGGGTGACGATGCCCGGAAGCCTGGCCTCTTCAGGAAAGGGCGTCGCCGGGGACGCCGCGAAGTCTTCCAGGTCGGCGGCGGTCATGGGGCGAGATCATGCGCAGACGGGCAATCGCGGTCAAGAGTCGAGCACCTGGTGCGGGGCGGGGTGTGGTGGTGGGGTGGGGCTTGGGCTAACCTCCAGGCGGCGCGGCGCGAAGCCGCGCGGCGCGCGCGGGGGAGAGGGGCCCATGAAGTTCCTGCACTGGCTGACCGACGAACTGAAGCTGCTGGCGGGCGTGACGCTCTACTTCGCCGCCTGCTTCACCCTCATCATGGTGCTGAAGCAGCTGCT
>ENA-ORCZ01000497-ORCZ01000497.1-marine-metagenome-genome-assembly--contig:-NODE-497-length-16220-cov-4.190485_pt1 | contig 16220 bp, 14 predicted proteins | sample MGYA00237785_ERZ508519 | MGnify/ENA primary metagenome ERZ508519 (study PRJEB26189, sample SAMN06268790) | marine metagenome | isolation source: Bioluminescent Bay, La Paraguera, Puerto Rico | place...
AGCAGGCGATCCTCGACGCCGTGTTCCAGGGTTCGGGCCAGGCTGCGAAGAACCCGATCCCGCCGACCATGTGGTCCTACAACGACGCGGTCGAGGACGACGACTTCAATCCGGATCTGGCCAAGGAAATGCTGGCGGCAGCCGGAGTTGAAAACCTGTCCATGAAGATCTGGGCGATGCCGGTGCAGCGTCCGTACAACCCGAATGCGCGCCGTATGGCGGAAGTCATTCAGGCCGACTTCGCGAATGTCGGCGTCAATGTCGAGATCGTTTCCTACGAATGGGGTGAATACCTGTCCCGTTCCAAGGACGTCGACCGCGACGGGGCCGTGCTTCTCGGCTGGACCGGCGACAACGGCGACCCGGACAACTTCCTCGCCGTTCTGCTCGGCTGTGACGGCGTCGGCGGTTCCAACCGTGCCCAGTGGTGCAACGACGACTTCGAGGCCCTCATCCAGAAGGCCAAGACCGTGACCGACAAGGCAGAGCGCACGAAACTGTACGAAGAGGCACAGGTGGTCTTCAAGGAGCAGGCTCCGTGGGCAACCATCGCGCACTCCGTCGTCTTCATGCCGATGTCCTCCAAGGTCTCCGGCTACGTCATGGACCCGCTCGGCGGCCATTGGTTTGACGGCGTGGACATCGCGGAGTAAACCCGCCTAACTCAAAGAAGGCGCTGGCAGCAATGCCGGCGCCTTCGGACATTATGACCGGCGGATGCTTTCCTAACACTGGGTCGTTTCCGCTGGTTCTTCATATCTGGAACCTGACATGCTTCGCTTTCTTCTAGGCCGCCTCGGCCTGTTGATACCGACATTCATCGGCGTCACCCTAGTCGCCTTCTCGTTCATCCGCATGCTGCCCGGCGATCCGGCGGAACTGCTCGCCGGCGAGCGCGGAATTTCCGACGAACGAAGGGCTCAGGTCCTCGGCCAGCTCGGCTTCGACAAACCGCTCTGGCAACAGTATCTCGACTATGTCGCCGGCATCTTCCAGGGGGATCTGGGAACGTCCTTCGTTTCCAAGAAGCCCGTACTCGACGAATTCCTGACGCTATTCCCGGCAACGGCTGAACTGGCGCTCTGCGCAATCATCATTGCGGTCTGCCTCGGCATTCCCGCCGGTATCTTCGCGGCGGTGAAACGCGGCTCCGTCGCCGATCAGGCGATCATGGGCACGGCGCTGGTCGGCTATTCCATGCCGATTTTCTGGTGGGGCCTGCTGCTGATCATTCTGTTTTCCGGCATTCTCGGATGGACCCCCGTCTCGGGCCGGATCTCGCTGATGTTCTTCTTCCCGCAAGTGACCGGCTTCATGCTGATCGACAGTCTTCTGTCAGGCGAAAAAGGCGCGTTCCTGTCGGCCGTGCGGCACCTGATCCTGCCTTCGATCGTGCTGGCCACGATCCCGATGGCCGTGATCGCCCGCCAGACACGTTCCGCCATGCTCGAGGTTCTGGGCGAAGACTATGTGCGCACGGCGCGGGCCAAGGGGCTGCCGCCGCGTTCCGTCATCGGCCTGCATGCGCTGCGCAACGCGCTCATACCGGTCGTCACCACCATCGGCCTTCAGGTCGGCGTGCTGCTGGCCGGCGCGATCCTGACGGAGACCATCTTCTCCTGGCCGGGCATCGGCAAATGGCTCGTCGACAGCATTTCCCGTCGCGACTACTTCGTCGTGCAGGGCGGGCTGCTCCTGATCGCGGGCATCATCATGCTGGTCAACCTGATCGTGGACGTGCTTTACGGCCTGATCAATCCGCGCATTCGCCACAATTGAGCCGGGGGAAAGAACAATGACAACAACCTCACCGGTCACCAAGGCCGATACCGCCAAACTCGAAGCCGAAAGCCGCAACGCCACCAAGGCGCAGCTGAAAGAGTTCTGGTACTATTTTTCACAGAACAAGGGCGCCGTTATCGGCCTTGTTATCTTCTTGCTGCTGGTGTTGATGGCGGTGTTCGCGCCGCTGATTGCGCCCCACAGCCCGGATTTCCAGTACCGTGACAGCTTCCTCGTTCCGCCGGTCTGGGAAGACGGCGGCAAGGCGGCTTTCCTGCTGGGGACGGATGCCGTCGGCCGCGATATCCTGTCACGCCTGATTTACGGTGCCCGCTTCTCGCTGTTCATCGGTGTCGTCGTCGTCACCATCGCCCTCGTCGGCGGTGTCGTCATCGGCCTCGTCGCCGGTTACATGCGCGGCATGACCGACACGCTGATCATGCGTGTCATGGACATCATCCTGGCTTTTCCGTCGCTGCTTCTGGCTCTGGTGCTCGTTGCCATCCTTGGGCCCGGGCTGATCAATGCCATGATTGCCATCGCCATCGTGCTGCAGCCGCATTTCGTCCGCCTGACCCGTGCTGCCGTTCTTGGCGAGCGCACACGCGACTACGTCGTCGCGGCCAAGGTCGCCGGTGCCGGACACATGCGGCTGATGTTCAAGACCATCCTGCCGAACTGCCTGGCACCGCTCATCGTCCAGGCGACGCTGTCCTTCTCCAACGCGATCCTGGACGCGGCCGCCCTCGGCTTCCTCGGCATGGGCGCACAGCCGCCAACGCCGGAATGGGGCACCATGCTTGCCGAGGCGCGGGAGTTCATCCTGCGCGCCTGGTGGGTGGTGACCTTCCCGGGCCTTGCCATCCTCATTACCGTTCTTGCCATCAACCTGGTTGGCGACGGCCTGCGCGATGCGCTCGACCCGAAGCTGAAGAGGAGCTAAGCGATGCCGCTTCTTGAAATCAGAAACCTGAAGGTCGAGTTCGACACAGCCAAGGGCCCGTTCAAGGCACTGGACGGCGTCGACTACACGGTCGATGCCGGCGAAGTCCTGGCCATTGTCGGCGAATCCGGCTCCGGCAAGTCCGTGGCGATGCTCGCCACCATGGGCCTGCTGCCGAACACGGCGACGATCACAGCCGACAAGATGGAGTTCGAGGGCCTCGACCTGCGCAGCTTGAACGCCAAGGCCCGGCGCAAGGTGATCGGCAAAGACATCTCGATGATCTTCCAGGAGCCGATCGCCAGCCTCAACCCGTGCTTCACGGTCGGGTTCCAGCTTGGCGAGACCCTGAAGACGCATATGGGTCTTTCCGGTCGGCAGGCGAAGGATCGGGTGGTCGAACTGTTGACTTCCGTCGGCATTCCGAACCCGGCGGAACGCTTGTCCGCGTTCCCGCATCAGATGTCCGGCGGCCAGTGCCAGCGCGTCATGATCGCCATGGCGATCGCCTGCTCGCCGAAGCTCCTGATCGCCGACGAGCCGACGACCGCGCTCGACGTGACCATCCAGAAGCAGATCCTGGATCTCCTCGTGAAGCTGCAGCAGCAGTCCGGCATGGGTCTCATCATGATCACCCATGACATGGGCGTGGTGGCAGAGACCGCCGACCGCGTCATCGTTCAGTACAAGGGCCGCAAGATGGAGGAGGCCGACGTGCTCTCCCTCTTTGAAAGCCCCAAGAACCCGTACACCAGGGCGCTGCTCTCGGCGCTGCCGGAAAACGCCACCGGCGACCGTCTGCCGACCGTGAGCGACTTTGCCGAAGCGGGAGGGTTTTAAAGAATGTCCGGCGATGTAATCCTCAAGGTCCGAGACCTTTACCGCACCTATGATATCAAGGGCGGCCTCTTCAAAAAGGCCTCCGCCCTGACAGCCGTCAAGGGCGTCAACCTGGATGTGGAACGCGGCACGACCCTTGCCGTTGTCGGCGAGAGCGGCTGCGGCAAGTCGACCCTTGCCCGCATGCTGACCATGATCGATGCGCAGACCTCCGGCACAATCGAAGTGGACGGATTGCCGATCGACATTTCCAAGACCGGCATCTCGCGTGAAATGCGCCAGAAGGTGCAGATCGTCTTCCAGAACCCCTATGGCTCGCTGAACCCGCGCCAGAAAATCGGGCATGTGCTGGAAGAACCGCTGCTTCTGAACACCAGCATGCCGGCAGCGGAACGGCGAGACCTGGCGCTGGAAATGCTGGCGAAAGTCGGCCTGCAGCCGGAACATTACGGCCGCTATCCGCACATGTTCTCCGGCGGCCAGCGCCAGCGCATCGCGATCGCCCGCGCCATCATGATGAAGCCGAAGCTTCTCGTACTCGACGAGCCGGTCTCGGCGCTGGACCTCTCCGTCCAGGCGCAGATCCTGAACCTGCTTGCGGACCTGCAGGAAGAGATGGGCCTTACCTATGTCTTCATCTCCCACGACCTGTCGGTGGTGCGCTACATCGCCGACAAGGTGATGGTGATGTATTTCGGCGAGGTCGTTGAATACGGCACGCGCGACGAGGTCTTCGGCAATCCGCAGCACAGCTACACCAAGACATTGTTTGCGGCGACACCCAATGCGGATGTCGACAGCATCCGCAAGCGTCTGGCGGCAAAGGCGGCTTAAGGCAGGGCCACCGGAGATTCCACGGACCGTCAAATGGCGTTAGGCTCCCGAAGGATGATTTCGGGGGCCTTTTTCATGCAAGCCGTTACCGAGACGAACCGCAAGTGGTGGCTGCTGGGCGCGGTCAGCTGCGTTCTGGGGCTCGTTCTGCTGGACGAGACGGTGGTCGGTATCGCCTTGCCGACCATCCAGAAGGAATTTGCCCTTTCCAACAACGAAGCGCACTGGGTGGTGAACGCCTATCTGCTGACCTTCGCCTGTTTCGTGGCGGTCGGCGGTAAGCTTGCGGATCTTTACGGAGTGTTGCGGGTGTTCCTGATCGGGTTGACGGTCTTTGCGCTGTGCTCCGTTGCCTGCGGCTTCGCCCCGTCCGGCGGGGTTCTGATTGCTGCCCGGGCGCTGCAGGGCGTCGGAGCGGCGATCATCTTTCCGATCTTTCTTGCCATGGTCACCATGACCTTCGAGAAGAATGTGCGCGGGGCGGCGATCGCAACGACCGGTGCCGTCGGCACGACCTTCCTCGCGCTCGGCCCTCTTGTCGGCGGTCTCTTTACCGACTTCCTGTCCTGGCGCTGGATTTTCTGGATCAATCCGGTCGTGTCGATCGCCGTCGCAGCCGTCATCACGCTCTCCTGGCGCGACGTGCGGCGGCCCGCCGGCCAGCGGATCGACTGGGCCGGACTGATGCTGATCGCGGCCGGCATGTTCTGCCTCGTCTATGCGCTGATGGAAGCCGACGGTCTCGGCTGGGGCAGCCCGGTCATTTTGGCGCTGCTCGCCGCCGGCGTTTTGCTGCTGGGTCTCTTCTGGCGGGTGGAAGGCCGGCTGGAGGCTCCGCTTGTCGAGGTCAAGCTGTTCTCCAGCCCGGTCTTCTCGGGCAGCAACCTGACCATCTTCACGGCCCAGTACGCCAAGATGCCGCTGTTTGTCTTCGTCGCCCTTTATGCGCAGACGGATCTGAAACTCAGTCCGTTCCTGGCGGGTGTCGTGGTGATGCTGGCACCCGCGCTGCAGCCTTTCACGGCAGCGGTCTGCGGCCGTCTGGCGGACAAGATCCCGAAACGGAGCCAGGTCCTGTTCGGTCTCGGCATTCTCTCGGTATCCTTCCTGTGGCTGGTGGCGACGCAAGCGGTGAACAACGTCTATCTGTTCGCGCCCGGTCTGCTGGTGGCTGGCCTTGCCTTTCCGTTCCTGTTCACTCCCACCCGGGCGGCAATTTCGGAAGCTTTGCCAGCACACAAGCACGGGCAGGGCGGCGGCATCGCCATGACGTCGCAGACCATCGGCGGGACGGTCGGTCTGGCGGTTTCCAGCGCCGCCTTCGCGCTCGGCGGTTATGGGCTGGTCTTTGCGATGACAGCCCTTCTGGCGGCGCTGACCTTCGTTTATGCGTTCTTCGCTTTCCGCGGCGACTAGCGGAAAATGAAGGGAGGAGGTTGTAACTGTTCCATATTTCGAGTATTCTCGAATTATGGAAAAAGAAGACGCCTTGAACGCATTGGCGGCGCTCGGCCAGGAAACGCGCCTCGACGTCTTTCGCCTTTTGGTGAAAGCGGGAAAAGAGGGCATGACCGCCGGTGCCATTTCTGATGCGCTCGACGTGCGCCCCAATACCCTGTCGACCCACCTGGGCGCTCTGTCCCGGTCCGGCCTTGTGCGGGCCGAGCGGGACGGGCGTTCGATCTGCTATCGCGCAAGCCTTCAGGCCATGCAGGATCTGATGACCTATCTGCTCAAGGACTGCTGCGGCGGCAACCCGGAATTATGCGTGTCGATCGCGGGTCTGGCAGCCGTGGCCGAATGCGGGCCGGGCGAGGGTTGCTGAATTCGCATCAATGGTGAGATTTACGATATGCGCAATGCACTTGTTCTTTGCACGGCAAACTCCGCGCGCTCGGTTCTGGGCGAAGCTCTGCTGCGTCATCTGGGGGAAGGGCGGTTCAGGGCCTTTTCCGCAGGATCGACCCCGCGGGGCAGCGTCAATCCGGACGCACTCGCCTGTCTGAAGCGCCATGGCCTGCCGACGGACGGCTTCCGCTCGAAAAGCTGGGAGGAATTTGCAGGTCCAAACGCACCGACAATGGATCTCATCGTCACCGTCTGCGACAGCGCTGCCGGGGAGGCCTGCCCGGTCTGGCCCGGCCATCCGCTGGTGGTTCACTGGGGTATTCCGGATCCTGCCGGCGTGGAAGGCGATGATGAAATCCGCGCAGCGGCCTTCGATCTTGCCTACGAGCGCCTGGAACGCCGCATCAAGGCGATGCTGGCGCTTGGCGACGACGTTTTTACGGCCGAAGGCGGCAAGGCCCGGCTGTCGTCGATCGGGACCGAGAGCGACATCAGGTGCGCTTGAAGCCGAACCCTACGAAAGCTTGAGATGAAAATCCGGAAAGAGTTCACATGAGCCAAGAAACGTCGTCCCCGATGGGACTTTTTGAACGGTATCTGTCGGTCTGGGTTGCGCTGTGCATCGCGGCCGGCGTCGCGCTCGGCGCGAGCTTTCCTGCCCTTTTCGAGACAATCGCCTCGATTGAATATGCGAGTGTGAACCTTGTCGTTGCCGTACTGATCTGGGTCATGATCTATCCCATGATGGTCAATGTGGATTTCGCGTCGTTGAAAGACGTCGGCCGGAAGCCGAAGGGCCTTTGCATCACCGTCGTCGTAAACTGGCTGGTCAAGCCTTTCACGATGGCGGCACTTGGGATCCTGTTCTTCGAATACCTGTTCGCCGGCCTTGTCGACCCTCAGACTGCGAAGGAATACATTGCCGGGATGATCCTTCTCGGGGTCGCGCCGTGTACCGCCATGGTGTTCGTCTGGAGTCAACTTGTCCGGGGTGATGCCAACTACACGCTGGTTCAGGTTTCCATCAACGACATCATAATGGTGTTCGCTTTCGCCCCGATCGCGGCACTGCTTCTCGGTGTTACCGACATCGTCGTGCCGTGGGAGACCTTGCTGCTTTCTGTGATCCTTTACGTGGTCATTCCGCTCGTTGCCGGATATTTCACGCGAAGGTCACTGGACGGGACAGACAACGAGGATCGCATTGCCCAGTTCACAGGAAGGGTCAAGCCGTTCTCCGTCATCGGGCTTCTGGCGACGGTCGTTCTGCTGTTCGGTTTCCAGGCGCAGACCATCCTGGAAAAGCCGATGGTGATCGTTCTGATCGCAATTCCGCTGCTCATCCAGAGCTACGGTATTTTCTTCATCGCATATGCCTGGGGATATCTTTGGCGCGTTCCGTTCGCGACAGCCGCACCGGCGGCGTTGATAGGAACGTCCAACTTTTTCGAACTCGCAGTTGCCGTCGCTATCAGTCTGTTCGGCCTGAACTCCGGGGCGGCGCTTGCAACTGTGGTCGGTGTCCTTGTTGAAGTGCCGGTCATGCTGTCCCTCGTCGCCTTTGCCAACAGGACACGGTCCCATTTCCCCGCGCCCGAGCCAGCCGTCTTCGCTTCTCAAGAAAACTGACAGAGACACTGTGAGCGGCAGTTTTGCCGTTCATGCCTTTGTCGCGGGCGGATGGTTGCCACGACAAAAGCCGCTCTGATCAGCCCTTGCCACTCAGCAGCGTCGTCGCCTGACGGCGCAGATACAGCATCAGGTTCTCGGCGTGGTCCATCGCGGCGGTCTCGTCGCCGTTGGCGATGGCCCGCATCACTTCCATGTGGCTCCAGGCCGCAGGGTTGAGGTCCGCCTCGCCGAAATGCCGAAACCAGAAACGCCGGCTTTGGGTCTGGAGCGGGGCCAGGGCCTGGGAGGCGAAGGGATTGCAGGCGGCAACCCCGACGACCTCGTCGAACGCCTTGTCCAGGCGCAGATAGGTTTCGACCTCCGCCCGGGCGGCGGCTTCCCGCATATCGACGGCAATTTTCTCAAGTGTCGACCGCTCCGCCTTGCTGGCCAGCCTTGCGGCGAGGCCCGCAACGAGGCGTTCCAGGGCATGCCGGGCCTCGAGCACCTTGATGAAATCCGACGGGTTCATCTGCGCGACGATGATGCCGAGCCGGGGCCGTATGGTCAGAAGACCCTCCCAGCTGAGGCGCTGGATCGCTTCGCGGATGGGCGTGCGGCCGAGGCCGAGCCGGTGGGTGAGAGAGGCTTCTGTAATGGCCGCTCCCGGTCGCAGCCGGAGAGTGACGATGTCTTCCTCAAGCTTGCGATAGGCGAGGGCGGATTGGCTGAGGTCTGCCGACATGGGCCTTGCTGTTCCTGTCTGTACATGATGTGCTGTTGATATATCAGACGCAGATCAGGCGTGCCAGTTCCCATGCAGCCGACGACCGCAATGGGCTTGCGGTGAAGGCATAAATAGGCTCTGTCGGGCGAGCACCTTGGTGCCGCCGTCAGGATCGAACCCCATTCCGGGTATCGAGGCAGCGGTGGAACAGCAGACTGGACGGAAGGGCCCGAAAATGAGCAAGGGACATGTGCATGTGATCGGCGCCGGCATCGTCGGTCTGGCCACGGCCGCCTGTCTGGTGCAGCGGGGTTACCGGGTGACGGTGCTGGAGCGCGAAGGGCCGGCGGCCGGTGCGAGCCAGGGAAATGCCGCCGCGATTGCCTGGACCGATGTTGCGCCGATGGCGACGCCGGGCATCTGGAAACAGGCGCTCAAATGGCTTGCCGACCCGCTGGGGCCGCTCGCTGTTCGTCCGGCCTACGCGCTTCGGATCCTGCCCTGGATGCTGCGCTTTCTTGCTGCCTCCAGACCTGCCCAGGTCGCCCGGGGCACGAAGGCGCTGGTCGAGCTGAACGGCGCTGCCCTTGATGCATGGGAGAGGCTGTGGCGGGCTTCGGGCACGCATAACCGGGTGCGGCGCGACGGCTGCCTGGAACTCTTCGATACGCCGGCATCCCTGCAATCCGCCCGCGCGGGCTGGGACGAACAGCGGCACTACGGCATCCGTGTCGAAGAACTCGACGCTGACGCCCTTCGCGAAATGGAACCGGACCTGTCGGACCGCGTCGTCGGTGGTGCGCTGGTGCCGGAGTGGGTGCAGGTCGACGAGCCGAAGGCTCTGTGTCTGGCGATCGCCGACTGGCTGAAAACCGCCGGCGTTGTTTTCCAGGCCGGTGAGGCCGACCGTCTTGTGCCAAGTGCCGACGGCTGCGACATCCATCTGAAAGACGGCAACCGGATTGCGGCGGACACGCTGGTAGTTGCGTGTGGTGCCTGGTCCGGACGTCTGGCGCGCCAGCTCGGCGACCGCATCCCGCTCGATACGGAGCGCGGCTACAACATCACGGTGCCGCAGCCGGGCGTTCGGGTAAACCGCATGATCATGCTGCCCGGCCATGGCTTCGTGATGACGCCGCTTGCCACCGGCCTTCGGGTCGGCGGCGCGGTCGAGTTCGGCGGGCTTCATCTGCCGCCGAACTGGAAGCGGGTCGATGCCATGCTCGCCAGGGCCCGGCGGTTCTTCCCCCGGCTGGATGCGGCGGCAGGCACGACCTGGATGGGTTTCCGGCCGTCGCTTCCGGACAGCCTGCCGGTGATTTCCCCGGCAACCCGCTGTTCGCGTGTCTTCTACGCCTTCGGCCATGCCCATCACGGATTGACCCAGTCGGCCATCACCGGTGAGGTGATTGCGGATATGGTCGAAGGCATGCGCCCGGCAATCGATCCGGCGCCGTATCGCGCGGATCGGTTCTGACCGGCAGAGCGGTCAGACCTGCGGCATCGGTGAGTGACCGGCCTTGCGGTATCTTCGGTCGAGCCGCAGTGTGTAGATCGCAAAGACGACCCAGCTTGTGTGGAAGATCAGCCCGGCGAGGATAACGAACCAGCCGGGGATCGGGCCGATGGCGGCGCGCTGAAAGGCTTCGGCAAGACTGGTCAGGGGCACCGGGTGAATGGCAATCTTGCCGTAATAGGCGACAGCCTGGATCGCAAGGATCCAGGAATAGTTCGACCTCAGCCGCCGTCCCGCCGCGCGCACCAGAGAAATATGGTAGTGCGGCATCTCGTAGTCTTCGGCGAGCAGCCTCGCCCAGCGGCCGTCGACCGGCACCTTGCGGCCGTAGAGGATGGGGGCGTAGAGATCGGATTCCAGCAGCCGGGCACGGGCGCGAAAGAGATTGTAGTAGCGGTAGCGCCGGGCTTCGAAGACCAGGAAGACGGCGACGAGCAGGCCGACCAGAACCATCGGCAGCGGCGACGCCTCGACATTGGAGAAGGTGGCCGACAGGGCGATGCCGGTGGTGACGACGGCCCAGTTTGTGGTGTTGTCGAGACGCGTGCGCCAATGGGTGCTGCGGAACACCTCGGCCCGGTACAAATGCGCAAGTGCAGTCATGGTTCCGGAATCCATGTCCTGCTTGGGCCAGTTGTTGGGGGCGTCTTCCTCGCTCATGCCCTCAGCCTCGCATCAGCTTCTTGGAAAAGTCTTAAGGGGAAACTCTGATGCGGTCGAGCCCCACGATCTTGCGAAAAGCCCGTGATAGATCTTCCACCCCGCATAAATCGCACATGCGGGGTCCACTTGATGTCTATCTGCCTCTTTCGGCATGGCTCTGGTCAGAGGATTGGTGAAAAGACGACCGGCTGAGAGAGCCGGCCCTCGGGGTTCACTTCCCCTTCTTGTTCATCGCTGCCGCCAGCGCAGCCGCCAGGGCGTTGTTGCCGCCATCGCCGCCGGAGGGTTTCGGGGCTCCGCCGCCGCGCGGGTTGCCGCCGCCCGGACCCGGACGGTTGGGGCCGCGGCCAGCGGCGCCGGGCCGGTTGGGGCCTCCCCGGTCCTGGGCTGCGCGTTCGCGCTGGCCCTGATAGTCGGCCTGGGATTTCATCGTCATGGAGATCCGCTTGCGCGGTACGTCCACTTCCAGGATGGTCACCTTGACGATGTCGCCCGCCTTGACGACCTTGTGCGGGTCGTCGACGAAACGGTCGGCCAGCTGAGAAACGTGCACCAGTCCGTCCTGATGCACGCCGACATCGACGAAGGCGCCGAAATTGGTGACATTGGTGACCGTGCCTTCCAGCTTCATGCCAGGCTTCAGGTCCGAGATTTCCTCGACGCCTTCCTGGAGCGCCGCGGTCTTGAATTCCGGACGCGGGTCGCGGCCGGGCTTTTCGAGTTCCGACAGAATGTCCTTCACCGTCGGCAGGCCGAATTTCTCATCAGTGAATTCGGCCGGATCCAGCCCTTTCAGCAGCGAGGCGTCGCCCATGATCTGGCGCACGTCCCGGCCGCAGGCCTTCACGATGCGCTTTGCCAGCGGATAGGCTTCCGGGTGGACCGAGGATGCGTCTAGGGGCTCCTTGCCGTCGTTGATGCGCAGGAATCCGGCGCAGAGTTCGAAGGCCTTGGCACCGAGGCGCGGCACCTCCTTCAGCTGCGCGCGGCTGTCGAAGCGGCCGATGGAATCGCGGTGCTCGACGACGGCCTTGGCAAGACTGTCCGAGAGGCCCGAAATGCGCGACAGAAGGGCGGGCGAGGCGGTGTTCAGGTCGACACCGACGGCGTTCACCGCATCTTCCACCACGGCGTCGAGCGCCCGGGCGAGCTTCGTCTGATTGACGTCGTGCTGGTACTGGCCGACACCGATGGACTTGGGCTCGATCTTGACGAGTTCGGCCAGCGGGTCCTGCAGGCGGCGGGCGATGGACGCGGCGCCGCGCAGCGACACGTCGACATCCGGCATTTCCCTGGCCGCCAGTTCCGACGCGGAATAGACGGAGGCACCTGCCTCGTTGACGATGACCTTCACCGGACGCTGCGCCGGCGGTATGTCGGCCAGGACATCGCCGGCCAGCTTGTCGGTCTCGCGGCTTGCGGTGCCGTTGCCGATGGCAATCAGGCCGACCTTGTGTTTGGCGATCAGCGCGAGCAGGGCCGCGCGGGAGCCGGAAATATCGTTGCGCGGCTGGAACGGATAGATGGTGGCGGTCTCGACGAGCCTGCCGGTTGCGTCGACGACGGCGACCTTCACGCCGGTTCGAATTCCAGGGTCAAGACCGAGGGTCGCCCTAGCGCCGGCGGGCGCGGCCAGCAGAAGGTCCTTGAGGTTGCGGGCGAAAACCTGGATCGCTTCTTCCTCCGCCTTTTCGCGCAACACGCCCATCAGATCCAGTTCCAGATGCAGCGCCAGCTTCACCTTCCAGGCAAAGCGGGCAGCTTCCATCAGCCACTTGTCGGCGGCGCGGCCGCGGTCGGCGATGCCATAGGTGTCGGCGACCATCTTCACCGCCGGCAGCACCGGCGAGACGTCGTCGGCATCGACGGTGAGATCAACGGAGAGAATGCCTTCGTTGCGGCCGCGGAAGAGCGCCAGCGCCCGGTGGCTGGGGATCTTCGACCATTGTTCGGAATAGTCGAAATAGTCGGCGAACTTCGCGCCCTTTTCGGCCATGCCGTCGATGAGCTTCGACTGAACGACGCCGCGTTCCTCGACATAGCGGCGCAGGCGGCCGACCAGCTCGGCGTTCTCGGCAAACCGCTCCATCAGGATCTGGCGGGCGCCGTCGAGGGCGGCCTTGGTATCGGCGACCTCCTTGCCCGGATCGACAAAGCCTGCCGCTTCGCTTTCCGGATCCTTTGCCGGATCGGCGAGGAGGAGGTCGGCAAGCGGCTCCAGTCCGGCCTCGCGGGCGATCTGCGCCTTTGTGCGGCGCTTCTTCTTGAAGGGCAGGTAGATGTCTTCAAGCTGGGACTTGGTATCGGCCGCCTGGATGCCGGCGACGAGATCGTCCGTCAGCTTGCCTTGCTCCTCGATCGATTTCGTGATCGCGACGCGGCGGTCCTCCAGCTCGCGCAGATAGATCAGCCGTTCCTCCAGCTTGCGCAGCTGGGTGTCGTCGAGACCGCCGGTCGCTTCCTTGCGGTAGCGGGCGATGAAGGGAACGGTGGAGCCTTCGTCGAGCATTTGAACCGTCGCGTTGACCTGGCCGGGCTTGCAGCCGATCTCTTCGGCGATCCGCTGCGCAATGCGCAGGGCGGTGTCTGCCGGAAGGAGTGCCTTGGACTGGGTCGGGTCGGTGAACGATACGCTGGCCATCTACGCGGGTGCTTTCAACGATGAAATACTGAGCCGCACACGATAATCCCCCTCAACCAAGCAGGAAAGGGAGAGGAAGGCTCCGTCCACCGGCAATTGCCCGGGTCACCGTCCGGGCACCGGATCTGCAGCTCCGGAGCTCATTTTCCAAGCCGGGTCGGGCCCTTCGTGAAAAGGACCACGATGAAGTGCGCGTACTGGTAGAAATGCGGGTAGTCCTGAACGGAGTGCAACAAATTGCGTATTTTACGTCCAGAAAGAATGGGTATTCTTTAAAGAAAATTGCCGAGGTTGCTGTGGGGACACGCGCGGAACCGGCTCGTGGGTCGACCTGCGGCAAACGGATTCTTCGGACAAGAGCTTAACCTGGTTTCACGGTCGCACCGGGAATAAAAAACTGGAAACAGAGTATTATCGAGACCGTGGTAATACTGGAATGTCGGGCAACGCGGTTTGTTGTTGGGAGAGCAGGCCCATGGCACGAGGACGGCCTAGAAAGATCGACACCCGGGATGCGCTTCACTCAGTGATGCTCGCTTTCTGGCAGAACGGTTATTCCGGCACGTCCATGAGTGAACTTGCCGCGGTATCCGGCATGGCAAAACCCGGGCTCTACGCTGCCTTCGGCGACAAGGAGTCCATGTTCGAAAGAGCGCTGCTGCACTATTTCGAGACGTATGGCGGCCCGGTCTTTGCCCGGCTGAAGCGCGCCGAGAAGCACGTCATAGACGATTTTCGGGATTTCCTCGGTGCGGTTGCCGAGCTTTCGGTGGACGGCGACACACCGGCCGGGTGTTTCCTCGTCAATGCCCTGGTCGACTGCACCTATGGCACCGGCCGTCACAGGGAAGTGGTCACGGGCCTGCGCCAGTCCCGTTACGAAGCCATCCGGGAGCGGATCCTGAAGGCCATTGCCGCCGGAGAAATGCCTGAAGACACGGATGTGGACCGGGCTGCAACCTTCGTCGACGGCCAGTTTTCGGCAGTGGCCCTGCTTGGGCGCAGCGGCAGCAGCGAAGCGGATCTCAAGACCTTCGTCGAAACCGGTCTGCAGGCGCTGCCCGGATCGAGCGAAGTGACCGGCTTCGGTGAAGCGGACAGCAACTTGCCTATTTTACAACAGTGATGCGCTCAGCCGCCCGCGTTACGGCGGTGTAGAGCCAGCGGCTCCTGTGTTCGCGGAAGGCCCAGCTTTCGTCGAAGAGCACGACGTCGTCCCACTGCGAGCCCTGTGCCTTGTGCACGGTCAGGGCATAGCCGTAGTCGAATTCCTCCGCCTTGCGGCGGATCGCATAGGGAATGCTTTCCGCGCCCTCCTCGAACATCGCCGGCAGCACCTTCACCTTGACCGCCGTCCGGGAAAGCTCGTCCTCGGAGACAACGTCGAAGCGCAACGTGTTGCCGCGCGGCGGGCGCAACCGCTTCACCGTCCACAGGCCGCCGTTCAGCAGGCCCTTGGTCTTGTCGTTCCTGAGGCAGACCAGCTTGTCGCCGACGGCGGGCATCGGCGTGGTGAAGTCCTTCAGTTCGCGGATGCGGGCATTGTAAAGCCGGCGGGTCTTGTTGGTGCCGACCAGTATCTGGTCGGCAGCGAGGATCTGGTCCTTGTCGATCTCGCGCCGGTGAATGACCTTGCTCTCGCCGTAGATGCCGTAGTCGAGCTGACCGCCGTCACGGATCGTCATCGACATGCGCACGATCGGGTTGTCCTGGGCCTGGCGATGGACTTCCGTCAGCATCACGTCCGGCTCGGCCTCGGTGAAATAGCCCCCGCCCTTGACCGGTGGCAGCTGCGCCGGGTCGCCGAGCACCAGGACCGGCGTGCCGAAGGACAGAAGGTCCTTGCCAAGTTCCTCGTCCACCATCGAGCATTCGTCGATGACGATCAGGCTGGCGGTCGCCGCCTGGCTGTCGCGCTTGATGGCGAATTGCGGGCCGGCATCGTCGTCATCGTCGTCGATGTCTTCCTCTTCCTTGGCGGAGCGCGGACGGTAGATGAGGGAATGGATCGTGCCGGCGTCCTCGCAGCCCTTCTGGCGCAGCACGTGGGCGGCCTTGCCGGTGAAGGCGCCGAAGCAGACATCGCCGTCGATGCCCTCCGCCAGGTGGCGGGCGAGGGTTGTCTTGCCCGTGCCCGCATAGCCGAAGAGGCGGAACACCTGCCGGTCGCCGCGCTTCAGCCACGCGGCGGCTTCTTTCAGGGCGTCGTCTTGTTGCGGGGACCAGGCCAAAGCGGTGCTCCTTCAGGATCAGACCCGGTTGCTTACCCTGAATTGTGCGATTCGACCACGGTGGATGTGGGGAGTTTGGGGAGGTGGAAACCTGCAGAGCTTCAATCTCAACCTCATCTTGAGGAAGACCGTCAGGTCTGTCTCGAAGGATGTGCCGCTTGTTCCGGAATGTGCCGCCCATCCTTCGAGACAGGCCTTCGGCCTTCCTCAGGATGAGGTCGAATGAACTAAAATGCCTCTACCCCAGCACCGAGAACGAACTTTCCTTCGTCAGCTCGCGCAGGCGCGAGAAGGTTGCCGTGTTGAGAGTGTGGTCGACATGCTGCAGGGGGAACTGCAGCGGCCTGGCGTCATGGTCGTTGCCGGCCTCGCAATAGGTGATGAGTTCGCTCATCAGCCGCCCGGCGACGGTTGCGTTCTTGAACTGGTTGCCGCTGGTGCCGATGGCAAGATAATAGCCGTCGACATCGGTGCGGTCGTAGATCGGCAGCCAGTCGTCGGAGGCATCATAGAGCGCTGCGACGCCGACCGGATGCTGCGAGACGCCGAGTTCCGGCAGGCGCTGGGAATAGCGGTAGGCATAG
>ENA-ORCZ01000498-ORCZ01000498.1-marine-metagenome-genome-assembly--contig:-NODE-498-length-16178-cov-4.461462_pt1 | contig 16178 bp, 10 predicted proteins | sample MGYA00237785_ERZ508519 | MGnify/ENA primary metagenome ERZ508519 (study PRJEB26189, sample SAMN06268790) | marine metagenome | isolation source: Bioluminescent Bay, La Paraguera, Puerto Rico | place...
GGCGTTGAAAGCATGTCACGTGCGCCGTTTGTCATGCCAAAGGCGACGTCGGCATTTTCGCGCAATGCAGAGATCTATGACACCACCATCGGCTGGCGGTTCGTAAACCCGGTGATGAAGAAACAGTACGGCGTGGATTCCATGCCCGAAACCGGCGAAAACGTTGCCGAGGACTTCAAGATTTCCCGCGAAGATCAGGACACCTTTGCCGCCCGGTCGCAGGACAAGGCGGTCGCCGCACAGGAAAATGGTAATCTGGGCGAGGAAATCACCCCGGTCACCATTCCGCAGCGCAAAGGCGATGCGATCATCGTCGACAAGGATGAACATCCGCGTCCGGGCACCACGGCCGAAAAACTTGCCAAACTGCCGACCCCGTTCCGCGAAGGCGGTTCGGTCACGGCCGGTAACGCATCGGGTGTCAATGACGGGGCCGCGGCCCTGATCATCGCATCCGAGGCAGCGGTCAAGAAATACGGCCTTACCCCGATTGCGCGGGTTGTTGGTGGTGCGACTGCGGGTGTTGCGCCGCGCATCATGGGCTTTGGCCCGGCACCGGCATCGAAAAAACTTCTCGCACGTCTTGGCTGGTCAACCGAACAGCTTGACGTGATTGAATTGAACGAAGCCTTTGCTTCACAAGGGCTTGCGACGCTTCGTGATCTTGGTATTGCCGATGACGATGTACGCGTAAACCCGAATGGTGGCGCGATTGCCCTTGGCCATCCGCTTGGTATGTCGGGTGCGCGTATCACCGGCACGGCTGCGCTTCAGATGAAACGTTCTGGTGGCAAGCGTGCATTGGCAACCATGTGCATTGGTGTCGGTCAGGGGATCGCGATTGCGCTTGAAGCTGTTTAAGGCTGATGGCTGGTTGATCTTGAAAAAGGTGCCCCTGTGCCGGTTGTCGGGCAGGGGCTTCTTTTTGCGTTATTGACCAATATGGTTGCTGGCGCGACACTATCGACTTGATTTCACACCTGTTTGAACGGTGGATGAACCCTGATGAGCGTTTCGCCCTTTGACTCTGCCCTGCTTGGAAATCTGTTTTCCGATCCGGAGATCGCGGCCCTGTTTGATGACCGGGCACAGATTGCATCCATGCTGCTTTTTGAATCGGCCCTTGCCGCGGCCGAGGCGCGCGCAGGTGTGATACCCGAACAAAGTGCCACCCGCATTGCCGAAGTCTGCCGTGATTTTACGCCCGATCCGGCAAGCCTTGCGGCGGGAACGGCCAGTGCCGGGGTACCGGTGCCGGCCCTTGTTAAGGCGCTCAAGGTGGAAATTGGCGGTGAAGACGCGCGCTATGTCCATTTTGGCGCGACCAGCCAGGATGTGGTTGATAGTGCACTTGTCCTGCAGCTGCGCGATGCGGTTGCAATCATTCGTCGCCGCATTCGCAAACTGGCCAAGGCGCTTTCTGCCCATGCCGACACCCATCGCACAACGGTGATGATCGGGCGGACGCGATCCCAACAGGCTGTACCAACCACCTTTGGTCTCAAGGCTGCCGGATGGCTCGCACCGCTTGTGCGGATTGATCACCGGATTGATAGCCTGTCATCGGATTTGTTGCGGATTTCGTTTGGCGGGGCTGCGGGTACATTGGCTTCGATCGGGGTGAAGGCCGCAGACGTCGAAAGCAATCTTTCCGAAGAACTTGATCTTCCGCTTGCCGATATGCCCTGGCATGCCCAGCGTGACGTCCTTGTTGATTTTGCAAGTCAGTTAACAGCGTTAACCGGCGCGCTTGGCAAGATGGGGCAGGACTTGGTTCTGCTGGCACAGTCCGAAATTGCCGAGGTCCAGCCGGGCAAGGGCGGCGGGTCATCGACCATGCCGCATAAATCCAATCCGGTGCAGGCGGAAATGCTGGTGACACTGGCACGCTTTAATGCCGGGTTGCTGGGTACCTTTGCCCAAGCGCAATTGCATGATCATGAACGCAGCGGGGCAAGCTGGCTTCTGGAATGGTTGACCTTGCCACAGATCATTACAGCAACCGGTGCCGCACTTGCGCAGGCGGTTGATATGGTGCCGGATCTTAAAATCAATGCAGATCGCATGACGGATAACCTTGAACTGTCACGCGGGGCGATGCTGGCAGAGGCCGCCACATTTGCGCTGGCCGATCACCTTGGCCGCGATGCCGCGGATAAGCTGGTCAAGGAAGCGATTGCCAAGTCGGCAGAAAACGCATCGAACCTGTTTGATGAATTGCCAAAACTGACTGACGCCCCGGTGGATTGGGCACATATCCGTAACCCGGCAAACTATATCGGGCAGTCGGATGTGTTTATCGATCGTGTTTTGGGGGCCGCCAAGCGTGGCTTGCGCGACTAGGAAAAAGGCTGCCGGATGGCAGCCTTTTTTTTGTGTGATGCAGTGACTTGGTTCAGCGCGTCGCGCGCAGGCGCTTTTCAACCGCGTAATTGTGGATGGGGACGCCGGCGACTTCGAAATCGCGGCGTTCCACAACGCTAAAGCCCTGTTTAAGCAGGAAGGATTTGGCAAATTCACTGGCCTCGGAATAAAGCTTGCCGATATCCTGTTTACGCGCGTGCGCTTCAAGCGCGTCGTAAAGTTTCGTCACAATACCTTTGCCCGCAAAATCGGGCAGGGCATACAGAAACCCGATATGGCCATCGGCCTCGACATCGCCAAAGGCGACAACCTGATCATTGTCATCAACCGCGACAAGACCGAACCGCCCATCTGTCATGATTTCGGTAAACCGTTCCGGCGTGGGCAGCAGCTTTGCCCACACAGCAACCTGCTCGGGGTTATAGGCGTTGGGGCCAATTTCCGTAACGGAGTGGCGATAAATCTCGACCAAGTCCGTGGCATCACTGTCGGCAAACGGACGAATTGTGATCATTCCTGTGGTCCCCATGCCGTATCAAAGAACTGACATTCAAGATCGGTTGCACGTTTGAAATAGGACAGGCATTCGGCGCGGTCTTCCTCTGACAGTGACGGTCCGACCTGATCCAGTTGGGTATTCAGATAGGCAACCACACTTTCAAAATACACCCCGATATGAAGATCAATCCATTCGGCGTACCAGAAATCATCGGGGCGTTTGGGGATGGCCGTATTCACCCGATCCGCCCAGCCAAGATAGGTGCCCTCGGCAACGGCCAGAACGGCCAGCATATTGGCGTAACTGTTGCTGTCCGTGGCGTCCTTCATAAGCTGCTTGAATGCCGCTGTTGCCGGCCAGTCTGGCATGGTTTCACGCGCATCATCGGACACACCAAGGGCGGCAAAGGATCGTTCGAAATAGGTGTTTTCCTCGCCCGTGACCAGGGCAAGGAACTGACACCCCGGAATGCGATCCTTAAGGCTGGGCGCGCGCGATACGGCCGCGGCCAGCAGGGCAACAAAACGGTCAATAAACCGGTGATCCTGAATAAGATAGTTTTCAAGATTGGCCTTGGGCAGGGCGGCATCACCCCAGGCATCGGTAAAGACATGGTGGGTTACCGCATGCCATTGATCCGCACAGGATGCCTTCAGCCAATCTGAAAATACACCATTCGGATTGGATTGATGCCATGACGGAAAATCCGGGACGGTCATTTGGGTATTGCTCATATCGGTACTTTCCCTGAGGGACTTGATATCGTTTGGATTTTGAACTTTTGGCACGGTCATAAATGTTGGGCAAGACCGGAAACAAGACATCGGCCAAAGTACCCATCTGCATGGCGGTGATTGACAAGTGTCAAAGTATTTGCGTCAGTTATAATGTTATAAACCAACATATTGAAGCTTTTCCCAAGGAGGAAGTTATGGCGAATGTTGGAACCCTGGACCGTGTTGTCCGCGCGATTGCCGGTGTTATTTTGCTGGCCATTCCGTTTGTTTCGGCCGCGCCCGAAGGTGGCGGCATGGCGTATGGTGTTTATGGCTGGGTGATGATTGCTGCGGGTGTTGTCATGTTGGCGACTGCGGCACTGCGTTTCTGCCCGCTTTACATGTTGTTTGGACTGCGGACCTGTCCGCTTTCCAAATAAGGTAGTAAACGGCGTTTGAAACCGGAATATTCCGTTCGATCTGTTGTTGTTTGAACGTTATGCTGGCATCTTGAGCCTGCAGACGTGTTGTCGATGCCTGATCCCGTGGGCGTGACAACCGGCAACGACGAACGGAATATAAAAATGAAACGCCTGAGTGATGAACTGACTGTATCCCCGCAAATGCCGCTTGCTGCGATTGACGAAATCGCTGCGGCCGGTTTCAAAACCATCATTTGCAACCGCCCGGATGGCGAAGATCCTGGGCAGCCGTCATTTTCCGAAGTCGCGGCCAAGGCCGAGGCTGCCGGTATGAAGGCGATCTTCCAGCCCGTCGCAAGTGGCAATGTGTCGGACGCGGATGCAGATGCCTTTGCAGCCAATTTGGCCGCCGCCGAAAAGCCCATTTTTGCCTATTGCCGCAGTGGTACACGCTGCACCATCCTTTGGTCGCTGGCCAATGCCGGGCAGATGCAGGTCGGCGATATCGTCAAGGCCGCGGCGGAGGCCGGATATGATATGGCGCCGCTGGCACCACGGATTGCAGCACGCGGCTAAGCCATTTGAATATGCAGGTTATGCGGTGCGTTGCTGTGCAAAAAACGCAGTGAGCATCGCATAAATTGCACTATTCCTTTTGTGCGTTTCATGACGATATGTCCGCGCATGCTGTATCTGGCATGGTTTTATCAAGTGGCACCGGTATGACGTCAAACGCAGACCAACTTTCCAACATCAGATTTCGACTGGCAAAGAGCGATGATCTCGACGCCCTGTGCGAGATTGAAAACCGGTCCTTTGAAGTCGACCGACTGACCCGGCGTGCCTTCAAACGTTTCGTCGGCAGTGAAACCGCCCGTCTGACCGTGGCAGAAACCACCAGGGACGGGGACGGTGTTGTTGGCTACGCGCTGGTGATTTTTCGCAGCAACGTCGCACTTGCGCGCCTGTATTCGATGGCGGTGTCACCTGATCAGCGCGGGCAGGGGATTGGCCGGGCCCTGATTGAACGGGCCGAAGAACTCAGCCTTGATTTCGGCACACCGATCCTGCGCCTTGAAGTCAGTCAGAAAAACAAGGATGCGATCCGGCTTTTCAAATCGGTTGGATATCGCGAATTCGCGCTTTATCCGGATTATTATCCTGATCATTCGAATGCGCTTCGCATGGAAAAGGTATTGGTTCCCAATGCCATGCATTTGCCATCGCCGATCCATTTCTATCACCAGACCCTGCCATTTACCTGTGGTCCGGCGGCGCTGATGATGGCGATGAATGCGCTCGATGATGATATCGAACTTGATCGTAATCTTGAAATTGCGCTGTGGCGCGAAGCGACCACGATATTCATGACATCCGGGCATGGTGGTTGTGGCCCGCTGGGGCTGGCGTTGGCAGCCCACAAGCGCGGCTTTGACGTTGAAGTGCTGAGCAGCCGGGACGGGCCGTTATTTGTCGATACCGTGCGCAAACCGAAAAACCGCGAAGTGGTCGAACTGGTGCATTATGATTTTGCCCGCCAGGCAGTTGATGCCGGCATTTCGGTCACGACCGGCCCGTTTGGCATTGCCGAGATCGAAGAACGCACCAAACAGGGCAAGATGGCCCTGGTCCTGATCAGCCAGTACCGCATTTATGGCGACAAAATCCCCCACTGGGTGGTGGTTTCGGGCTTTGATGACCGGTTTGTCTATGTCAGTGATCCCGATATCGGCGAAGACCATGAACCCTATACCGGCAGTGATTGCCTGTCTGTGCCGATCCTGCGCCATGAGTTCGACCTGATGGCACGCTATGGCCGTGATAAACTGCAAGCCGCCGTCTTCATTGACAAAAAGGCCGGGTAAAGACCCGGCCTTTTGCTTTTATTGATTTGCTATGACTGCTCAGGGTCGCGCGATCTTGCCCAGCAAGTGCGCAATGATCCGGCGATACAAATCCATGCCCAGAACCACATCCTCAACCCCGGCATCGATATTCGGGTTGTCATTTACCTCGATCACCATCGGGCCATATGGCGTTTCCTTGACATCGACACCATAAAGGCCATCGCCCATCAAACGTGCAGAGGCAAGAGCCGTGGCAACGATGTCGGCAGGGGCATCTTCGACCGCAAGGGTTTCAAACCCGCCTTCCTCATAGCTTTTGCCATCATCTTCGTGTTTGACGATCTGCCAGTGGCCCGGTGCCATGAAATAACGGCTGGCAAAGATGGCTTCACCACCCAGAACACCAATCCGCCAGTCAAAGGTGGTTTCGACATATTCCTGAATGACCAGAAGTTCGGAGTTCTTGAACATCTCAGTCGCGACTTCATTCAGGTGTTCTGGCGACTTCACCTTGCGTACCCCGCGCGAAAAGCAGCCATCGGGCACCTTCAGAACCGACGGGAAGCTGAATTGCTTTGCGATGTCGGGAATGCGGCGCTTATCGAAAATCGCACTTTTCGGTGCCGGGATACGGTGCGTGCGCAGCAATTCGGCCAAATAGACCTTGTTGGTACAACGCAGCATCGAGTCCGGATCATCAATTACCGGGATGCCTTCCTTTACCGCCCGCTTGGCAAAGCGATAGGTGTGGTGATCAAGGGCGGTGGTTTCGCGGATCAAAAGGGCATCAAATTCAGACAGATGATGGAAATCCTTCGCCGTAATCAGTTCGGCTTTCGCCCCAAGATCGGACGCGGCCTGCACGAAATTGGCAAGGGCTTCCTTGTCGGACGGTGGCAGGACTTCATCCGGATCATGCAGGATTGCCACAAGGGCGGTCGGCGGGGTGACGTTACCCTGTTTGCGCACACGCCCGCGCAAATAGGCGCGAAGTGCTGCCTCGAACTCGACAAGTTTGTCGTCATCAAGTTGGCTGATCGACGGGGCTTCGATTTCGCGCAAAATTCTGCGGTCCTGCTTGTTCAGATGCAGACGCAGGATCGGGCAACGGAACTGATCAAAGGCGCGTTCGCCAATCTGACGAAACTTTTTGTTGGCGGTCCGCCCGAAATAGACATCGATATGATCGGGTGCTTGATCAGGTGTCTGGCCGGATTTTTCCAGTGCCTCGATGATTTGTGGGCTGAGCTCCGCACGTGCGGTTTTCTGAAGCCGCTTCCAGTTGAGATCCAAAAGAACATCGGCCTCGGGAATGACGCGTTCTGCGCGGGCGGCCGCCAGAAGGCTGCAATAATAACCGCGCGAAAGATATTCATAGGATTGGCACAGGTTGATCACACGCCGGTTGCGCACACCATGATCAAGGGCGAGGTAATCGCGCACGCGCATTACGCGCGCACCCGATACCGCAAAGCGCAGATCAGACAGGCGATCAACAAGGATCAGGGGTGCGCCGGTCGCAACTGCCGGGGATATCGCGCCTTCACCATCATAAAGCGCATGTTCAAGGCGGATGCCATCACTGCCATCCTCATAATATCCCGGAAGGTCGGCAATGCGGACATAGCCATGGCGTTCATAAAGGTTGCGCGCGGTTTCGTTAGTCACGCGCACTTCAAGGCGCATGCGCATGCATCCCGCATCCATCGCAAGGTTTTCAAGCCCAGCCAGAAGTTGAGTTCCCAAGCCCTTGCCGCGCCAGTCCTTTGCGATCGCCAGCGAGTAAATTCGTGCCGTGACGCTGTTGGCGCGGAGCAAAAGCAGGCCGTAACCAACAATATCAGGATGATCCGCATCCCCGGCATCCGCGACCAAAACGCGCGCACTGGCCTGACGCAGGAAGCGCACAAACGACGCCCGCGAAATCAGGTCGCTTTCGAAATTGCCAGTTTCAAGGGCACAAAGGCCATCGAGATCGGCGCGCATGGCGGCACGGATAATGACAGTGTTGGTGTTGGTCTGGATTTGGGTCGAAGTCAATGCAAGGACCTCCTGAAATGGATGTGGCAACCATGTTGCCTTCAACTCGCGGTACGCCCAATAATTAATTATCACAAGCGCGTTTATTGTTCACAGCCATGCCTTTTTTTCATGGATGATGGCAAAGGTCATACTCGACCTCGGCATCGAATGAAAATAAGGTGTTTTCAAAAGACTGCTGTGAAACATTTAATCATCCTGATCGTTTAAACCTATATGAACAAGTGGGTCAGAAACAAACAGGTTCGGGGAAGTTGCAGCATGTCCGCGAAGCGTTCAAGGGCACGATGGTTTGAATAAGCGTATACAAAGCAGCCGATCTTTGGTTGGGGGCAGGTTTGCAATTGTTCCGGTTTTACTGGCGGGAACGATGCTCTCGGCGTGTGCTTCCGACGAGGGATTGAGTGGCGCACTTGGCTTTGGCGACAGTGCTGACAACGAAATTGTGCAAAATGATCTGCAAACAACCATCCCCTATGAAGTCGAAATCACCGGCATCGATCCCCAGGAAGAAAATCTGATTGCGGCGCTGGACGGGGTCAGTACAGCACGCCGTCTGCAATCGCGCCCGACAGCGTCGCGCGCGGGCCTGCAGCGCCGTGCCGAAGACGATGTCGAACGGTTTCAGGCTGTTCTTCGATCCAAGGGGTTTTATGACGGTCAGATCACATTTGAGATTAATGAAAAGGCCGCCGCAGACGCATCGGATAGTGCGCCAGCCGAAGACGCATCTGATGCTGGTTCAGAGCAAGATCCTGCGGATGGCCAGTCCGGCGATGATGCATTGGCACCAACATCCGAACAGCCGACACCACTGGTTCTGACCTATAATATCGATGTCGGGACACCCTATCTGATTTCGGCGGTGAACCTTGTGATCACATATCCTGATCGCGTGGTGGAACGCCATGCGACGGACAAGGAACTTGAAAAGACCCGCCTTGAAATCGGGCAGCGCGCGACTGCGGAGCCAATCATTCTGGGCGAACAATATGGCGTCGATATCCTGCGCGAACAGGGCTATCCGCTTGTCGAGGCTGGCAAGCGAACCGTACTGGCCGACACCGCGCAAAAAACCATTACGATCAATTATGCCTTTGAAACCGGCCCGCAGGCCGATTTTGGCAAGATCACCGTTAATGGTGCAGAGGACGTCGATGCGGACTTCATCGCAGGATACCGCAGCTGGCGGTCGGGCGAGCAATATCATCCCGATCAAGTGCGCACCACGCGGCGTGATTTGGCGCAAACCAACCTGTTTGACAGTGTGATTGTCAAGGTCGCCGGTCCGGTCAATGACAATGGCGAAATCCCGGTCGAGATTGAAGTGGTTGAACGCAAAATGCGCTCCATCGGTGGCGGGCTTGATTTCTCAACCGCCGAAGGCCCAGGGGCAAATGCGTTCTGGGAACATCGTAATCTGTTTGGTGCTGGTGAACGCCTGCGGCTGGGGATTGATGTTTCAAGCCTCGAGCAAGGTCTGTCGGCAGAATTCAAAAAACCGCAATTCCTGGAACGTCGCCAGTCCTTTGTGGCTGAGGCCAACGCCAAGAACAACGATACCGACGCCTATAAGGGTTCAACGCTTGATAGCTTTGCCGGTATCGAACGTCCGCTTTGGGAAAACTGGACAACCACATTTGGTGTCACCGCAGAATATTCCGACCTGACCGGTTCAGACTCCCCGAACGAGGAATTCTATCTTGCCGGTTTGCGGGGCATCTTGCGCCATGACAACACCGACAATCCGCTTGATCCGACACGCGGAAACCGTTTTGAAATCAACGTGTCGCCCTATATGGGCCTGACAGACAAGGATACCGGGTTTACCACCGTATCGGTCGTTGGTTCGCAATACCTGTCGATTGACGACGAGGGCGATTATGTCCTGGCTGCCCGTGCGCGTACCGGCACGATTATTGGTGAGGATCGCGGCAATCTGCCATCGAACAAACGATATTATTCCGGCGGTGGCGGATCCATCCGGGGTTACGAATACCAGAAAGTCGGGCCACTTGATGATGATCATGATCCGCTTGGCGGACGTTCCGTACTGGAAGTCGGGGCCGAATTCCGCGCCCGTGTGACCGAAAGCTTTGGCATCGTGCCCTTCATCGAAGGTGGCAATGTCTATGCCCGATCCGAACCCGAAGACATCAGTCTTCTGTGGGCTGCCGGTCTTGGCTTCCGCTATTACACGGGGGTCGGGCCGCTTAGGTTTGATGTCGCGGTGCCGCTTGATAAACGCGACAATGTTGATGATGATTTCCAATTCTATATCAGTCTGGGGCAAGCATTTTGACCGGGTCTGACACGTCTCCACCGATTGATCCCAAACGTTCCGCATCGCGCCGTTCTTCGATAAAGTGGCTGCGCTATTGTGCCTATGGTCTGGGCGGGGCTGTGCTTGGACTTGCGGGTCTGATTGCCGTTGCCGGGACCGGTCCGGTCTTGCGGATGACCACCCCGATGATCAACGAGGCCGTATCCGCCGCAACCGATAGCGAATTTGCGCTTGGCCGGATCGAAGGCAGTTTGTGGACTGGGTTGACCCTTGATCAGGTGACGATGGATCGCGCCACAGATGGGTTGCATCTTGATATCAATGATATCGAATTTGACTGGTCGCCGAGCGCACTTTTGGGTGGTCGGTTGCAAATCAATCAGATCAGTCTGGCAACGGCCAATGTCATTTTGCCTGATGGCACCGCACCGGAAACGGTTGAGGAAGAGGACGAAGACAGCGGTGGCTTTGCCATGCCGCTGGCGGTTTCGCTTGATGCGCTTGAGCTTGGCGAAATTGCCATTGTTGATCCGATGACAGGCAACAGTTTCCTCTATAGCCTGAATGGGCGGGCAAAGGTTGGCACAAACCTGTCTGCGACGGCATTTCTCGATTTGCAGCCGCGTGATGGCGGTACCGACCAAATAAAACTTGATCTGGATTTTGATGGTCCCGAGCAACGGTTGGCCGCCGAAATTAATGGCGCCTTGGGGCGCGAAGGGCTTGTCATGACCCTGGCTGGCGTTGATCCGGCCAGCGCAACCGATATCAAGATTGCGCTTAATGGCGATGGTCCGGCCAATGACTGGAAAGGTACCATTGACCTGTCGGCGGCGGGCTATGCATCGCTTGCAAGCGACATTGGCGTTCAACTGTCTTCTGATGTTGTGGCATTTACCCTCGAAGGTGCGCTTTTAGCGCAGGAACGCATAAGCGAACAGTTGCCTGCAAGCATGGACAAAGAAGTCGCACTGGGCATTGGCGGGGTATTTGATCAGGCAGAACAAACCGTTTCGTTTGATCGCATTTCGATTGCGATGGCAGATGTGCTGGCGCTATCTGGTACAACGGAACTTGACCTTGAAGACAGCCTGATGACGGCCGATTTGACGGCTGATATTGATCCTGCAATGTCGGCACTTCTTGATGGTGCGGTTTCATGGGCGGAACTTGGGCTTTCGGTTAAGGCCAATGGCAATCTTTCGATGCCCGGCGTGTCACTGCGGGTAAATGGTCGCGATGTGAAAACGCCTGTGTCGCGTATTGGCGACATCGCCTTGCAGGCGGATATGGCAGCCCCCGATGACACGGATGAGCCACTTGACGCAACCGTCGCACTTTCTGCAACCGGCACGGATTGGGATGATCCGGATCTGGGGGCGTTTCTGGGCGCGGCACAGGACATGTCGTTTGATGCGCGGATGTCGCTGGACTTTGCCGATATTTCGATCCGCAATCTGGCATTGAATACGCCCGACATGACGCTGCGCGGGCAGGTGGACCTTAACGAGGATCTGGTCGTCACGACATCAAACATTGTGGCCGATATCCGTGATCTTGCGATTTTTGCACCGATTTCGGGGCTTGATCTGCGCGGGCAGGGGCAGGTTGCCTTGCCCGGCCTGACCTGGTCAGAGGCCAGTGGTCTGGAAACCGGGATTGAGGTTTCAGCCAGTCAGGCCGGTTTCGGGATTGCCGATCTTGATCGTATCGTCGGCTCCGAGCCGCGTATTACAGGCGATGTGACTCTTTCGCCTGATCTTGATCTCAGTGTTGATGTCAGTGCAATTGATACCGCAATGATTGACGGTCCGCTGATGCTTCGAATTACAGAGGCATTCGAGAAGCTGTCGCTTGAAAGCACGCTTGATATCGCATCTGGTGCCGTGCCGCCGGATCTGGGTATTGAAATGGCCCCGGCAAAGCTGACAGCCGATCTTGAAGGTGACCTGACGGCACCCCCGGGGACGTTTGAATTAAGTGTTCCAAGCCTTGCTGCTTCGGGGCAGGAATTCTCTGATATCGGACTGACCAGCAGCATGACTTGGTCAGAACAGGCTGTGTTGTCGCTTGCCAATAAGGGCAACTTCACCTTTGCCAACCGACCTTATGAAGTCGGTGCAAATCTTTTCCTGCCCGAAGATGCACTCCGTCTTGAGCAGATATCGCTTGAAGGCGAACATGTCGCGTTAAGTGGCGATATCGCCTTGCCCGACTACAGCATTCCAATGCGCGGTGATGTTGCGCTGTCAAATCTCGATGCCGAATTTCTCGATCAGTTTGGCGTGAGCTTGGTGAACGGGACCGTGACGGCCGATATTGCCCTTCGTCCGGATGGGCAACGCCAAAGCATTACGGCAAACGCATCGGCCAAGGGCCTGCGGATGGCAAGCACAGATGGCGCCAATCCAACAATGATCGAGGATGTCGAACTGACCGCGACGATTGGCAACGCGTTTGAGGCGCCGGAAATTTCAGCCGAGCTCGATGGCCGCGACATTATTGCTGGATCAATTGCCGTTAACGAGCTTGCCCTTGATCTTGACGGAGGCATGGATGCCCTTGCCATCACGCTGACAAGTTCGGGTCTTTATCAGGGCAATGTACCGATTTCGACCGACTTGGCTGCTGACCTGTCGCTTGGCGATGATATCGCTGTGACGGCCAATCGGCTTGAAGCGATCATTGGCGATCAGACAATTGAACTTCGAAAACCATTACAATTTGTTTTGCGTGAAAACGGGCGGCAGCAATTGGACGCCGACCTCACGGTTGGCACCGGCCATCTTGTCGCAAGCCTTGATCAGGAAGCCGGGCAAAAATCCATTTCGGGTGAGTTGCACCTCAATGATTTTGATCTTGGCCCCTGGGGGCGTATTTCCGGCTTTGACGGGCTGAGCGGCACCGCAAATCTTGATGCGTCCTTGCGTGAAATACGTGGGAACTTGCCAAACGCGCAGGTCAATGGTCGCATTTCCGGCATCACGGCAAAGGCAGTCGCGGGACTGAAACCCTATGAAATGCGGCTTGATATCACGCTTGAGGACGGAAAACTTGCCGGTCAGGCGTCGCTTGGTAATGGCGATGTCGAAGCACTGACAGCCGAAGGCAATGTTCCGCTTGCCATTTCCGTGCTTGAACAGGAATTCAGCCCGGATCTTGGTGCGCCGGTTTCTGCCCGCGTGCGTGTGAATGGCGAGATTGCCGAATTCTGGCCCTATGTCCCGGCCCCCGATCATCAGATATCTGGCAAGATCAAGCTTGCGCTTGATGTGGCGGGCACACTTGATGATGTTCGTTGGAACGGTGATGTTGCGCTTGCCAATGGGCGCTATGAAAACCTTGAATATGGCACCATCCTTGATCAGATGACGCTTGAGGGCACCTTTGATCAAGCGGGTCTTTCCATCCCGTCGATTACCGCCACCGATGGCGGCAAGGGAACCGTCAATGCATCGGTCGATCTTGATCTGCCCGATGGTGGCGACATGCGCTATGACGTGTCGGCTGATCTGCGCAATGTTGCCGTTTCGCGCAAGGATGAACTGCAATTCTGGGCGGATGTAAAAGCCAGTGTCACCGGGTCGCAGTCCGAGGCTGATATTCAAAGTACGGTTTCTGTATTGCGCGGCGAGGTCGATTTGACTTTGGCGCTGCCGGAATCTGTTCCAACCATCGAAGTTCAGAACCTGCCCGACGCATCCCAAACCGAAACGGCTGAAGAGAACGAGGAAGACAAGGATGCCTTTACCGGCAACCTTGATGTCACTGTTGATATTCCGGGCAAGTTGTTTGTGCGTGGTAAGGGGCTTGATTCCGAATGGGGCGGGCGACTTGAAATTGCCGGAACCACCGATGATCCACGTATCACCGGGCAGTTATCTGCCTTGCGCGGGCAGCTTGATGTCATCGGCAAAACCTTTGTCATCCGGGATTCCCAGATCACCTTTGCCGGTGCATCGCCCCCTGATCCGATGCTTGATATCGAAGGGGTCTATACCACCGAAGACCTTGTCGTGACCGCAGGCTTCCAGGGGCCGTCAAGCGATCCGGAACTGGTGCTGGCGTCCAATCCGTCCCTGCCGGAAGACGAGATCCTGTCTCAGGTCCTGTTTGGCAAATCCCAAGGCAGCCTTTCGGCAGTCGAGGCCGTGCAACTGGCAAGTGCCCTGAACGAACTTTCTGGCGGGGGTAGTGGTCTTGATGTGGTTGGCAGCATCCGGCGCTTTATCGGTGCAGATGTCCTGCGCGTTGGTGGTGGCGAAGACGGGCCGGAGGTCAAGGTTGGTAAATACCTGACAGAGGGGGTCTATGTCGGCACCAAGGCGGGTTCAACGCCGGGATCAAGTGGTGTTGAAGTCGAGATCGAAGTCACACCAAATATCAGTGTCACCAGCGAAACCACCGAAATCGATAGCAAAGCTGGTATCCAATACAGACTTGATTACTAAGACAGCAGAAACCTCAGTCGCCGATGGGTTGGCGGCCGGTTGGGGGATTGACCGTCAGCAGGGATGAGCGAATGCGTCGCAGCTTTTCCTTGGCCTGATCGGGCATGCGTCGTGCCACAGCAGTCGCAATCACATCAATTGTCGCCAGAAACGCATGGCGTGTGGCGGTTGGTTTATAGATGTCGGGGTTTTCCGGCATATTGATTGATATGACCAGATCACTTTCGGCGGCAAGCGGACTGTCAGGATTGGTCAAGGAGATGACCTTGGCACCATATTGGCGGGCAATGGCAGCGGAATGGATGATTTCCGTCGGGCGACCACTGGTGGAGATCGCAAATATTACGTCCTCTGCGCCAAAGGTCGAGGCCAGCATACGCTGCAAATAGCCGTCACTTTGTGATTGCGCTGGAATTCCCAGCCGGAAAAAACGATTTGCGGCATCAAAAGCCACAGTGGTCGATCCCCCGCCAACCCCAAAAAACGCCACCTGACGTGCCTTGACCAGAATGTCGGCAGCCTGATCAATTTGATCGGAGGATAACTGATCGCGCAGCAGACGCAGGTTATCAATGATCACGCCCAGCACATGGCTTGACAGAACGTCTGCGGCGGTTGTGTCGTCTGAAATGTCTTCGGATGTCAGATACTGAATGCTGACAGCAAGGTTTTGCGCCAAGCGGATTTTGAAATCGCGGAAGCCGTCGCACCCCAATGTGCGGCAAAACCGAATGACGGTGGGTTCGCTAACCCCGACGTTTTTCGCCAGATCGGACAGGGCGATGGTTGTGACATCTTCCAGATGTGCGCTGACATAGTCCGCGACCAGTTGTTCGCGGTTCGGAAATTTGCCGGACTGGCTGCGCAGCAGGCTGATGATGTCGGCGGTTTGTTGCATGGAATCGACCTGATCCGTCTATCTGGTTTGGTGTGTCAAAACCGACACCTTATTGGCAACTAACATTATTTCCGTTTGCAGGCGATAGCCACAATTTCAATTTAAGCGTCATGTCAGTACCCCGCACGCGTGTTTTCTCACATCAAATATCATCGTTTTGCCCGACATTAACCCGGTCGAAATCGACCATGTAGTTATTCAATGCACGAGACGGCGAAGTTGCTGTTTCGGGCTTTGGGTTGTTGGGGGCTCGGCTGACTTAATCCTTGATCCAATTGGCGAATTTCCTGCTTGAAAGTCTGGTCGAAACAGGGACGCTGCGAAACCTCATAATGTAGTTAAGCTACTTATAGCAGTTTAAAAGTCAGTTTAAGAGCAAAAATATGAAACTTTGGAGATAAATAATGTAGACAAACTACAAAATGAACCTCAGTATGTAGAAAAATTACATAACATTTGATCAGTGGAGAGTTTGGCGGAGATGGCTTTACGCCGTATTGAAACCACAGCTGCAACCGCAAGCCGGTGCCTGAATTGGGTGGTTGAACGCATCATAGCGGTTCTGATGCTTGTTCTTGTTCTGGACGTCTGGCTGGGTGTCGTTGACCGATACATCTTTCATTGGCAACTGCCATGGCCGGAAGAACTGGCGCGCTA
>ENA-ORCZ01000500-ORCZ01000500.1-marine-metagenome-genome-assembly--contig:-NODE-500-length-16150-cov-4.507310_pt1 | contig 16150 bp, 11 predicted proteins | sample MGYA00237785_ERZ508519 | MGnify/ENA primary metagenome ERZ508519 (study PRJEB26189, sample SAMN06268790) | marine metagenome | isolation source: Bioluminescent Bay, La Paraguera, Puerto Rico | place...
GGACCAGATCTTGCTGTCCCTGCCACCAGTGGCGTTGTTCGCACGCGCTTCAAAGAAGCGTGTTTCAGCCAAGAGGTCGGCGGCTGCATCCGCGGGCAATATTGCCGTATGTTCGGCCGGCTTGGCCGGTGCAATCGAGTCCTGGCCCGGAATGATTGCACTTCCTGCCCGGAAGTCGATTGCAGCATGAACGAGGCAGAGCACCAGCAGCAGCGAAGCGAACAGGCGCAGGCCTGGCCCCGCGCTCGGGAGGCCTCGCCCCATGCAATTCCAGCGATGCCGGATCTGTTTCAGTTCACTGGTCACGGCCCGTCTTACACCGCATTCGGGACACTGTCTGCAATTATGATGTGAAACGCACCAGCGGTCGTTTCAGCATGTTCCGGGCAGAACCAACTTCCTATTCTTCTGCCTGCTGCTCTCTCTTGCCGGCGAGGATCTCGCGTTTTCCAACGTGGTTCGGCGCACCGACAAGGCCGTCCTTCTCCATTCTCTCAACGAGCGTGGCCGCCCGGTTGTAACCGATGCCGAGGCGGCGCTGGATATAGGAGGTCGAACAGCGCTTGTCACGCAGAACAATCTTGACCGACTTGTCGTACAAATCATCGCCGTCTTCGGAAGCGATCGCTCCCTTGTCGAATACGGCTTCCTCCTCTTCCGGTTCCTCTTCCTCTTCCGCGGTGACAGTTTCGAGATAGGTCGGACGGCCCTGGCTTTTCAGGTGTGCGACGACCTGTTCGACTTCCTCGTCGGAAACAAAGGCGCCATGGACACGATTGATGCGGCCGCCTCCGGACATGTGCAGCATGTCTCCCATGCCGAGCAGTTGTTCCGCACCCTGCTCGCCGAGGATCGTGCGGCTGTCGATCTTCGAGGTGACCTGGAAGGAAATCCGGGTCGGAAAGTTGGCCTTGATCGTGCCGGTGATCACATCAACCGACGGGCGCTGCGTTGCCATGATGAGATGAATGCCGGCGGCGCGGGCCATCTGCGCGAGGCGCTGGATCGTTCCTTCGATCTCCTTGCCGGCGACCATCATCAGATCTGCCATCTCGTCAACGATGATGACGATGTAGGGCATCGGGGCGAGGTCCATTTCCTGCTGCTCGTAAAGCGGTTCACCCGTCTCCCTGTCGAAGCCCGTCTGTACGGTGACAACGACCTTCTCGCCCTTATGACTTGCAATGGCGGCACGCTGGTTGAAGCCGTTGATGTTGCGCACACCGAGCCGCGCCATCTTGCGGTAACGGTCCTCCATCTCGCGCACGGCCCATTTGAGCGCTGTCACGGCTTTCTTCGGGTCGGTCACGACAGGCGTCAGAAGATGCGGAATGTCATCGTAGATGGAAAGCTCCAGCATCTTCGGATCAACCATGATCAACCTGCATTCTTCCGGCTTCAGGCGATAGAGCAGCGAAAGGATCATGGTGTTGATGGCGACGGACTTTCCCGAGCCTGTGGTGCCGGCCACCAGCAGATGCGGCATCTTCGCAAGGTCCGCGACAACCGGCTCCCCGCCGATCGTCTTGCCAAGGCTCAGAGCGAGTTTGCAGTTTGTGGCGCGGAAGTTGTTCGACTCGATCAGCTCCCGGAAGAAGACGGTTTCGCGATCTGTATTCGGCAGCTCGATACCGATCACGTTGCGTCCGGGCACGACGGCGACGCGCGCCGAGATCGCCGACATGGAACGGGCAATGTCGTCCGCAAGATTGACGATGCGGGAGGACTTGATGCCCGGAGCCGGTTCGAATTCATACAGCGTGACAACCGGGCCGGGCCGCACATTTATGATCTCGCCGCGCACCTTGAAGTCTTCCAGCACGCTTTCCAGAAGGCCCGCGTTCCGTTCGAGCTGCTCCTGCGTCATCAGGAAGCCGGGGCCGTCGTGTGGCTGCTGAAGCAGGTCGCCCGAAGGTAACTCGTAGCAACCGGGGAATGTCGGTTGGCTTTTGCTTGCTCCGATCGGCGGGAGGGCCTTCGTGCTGGAAGACAAGGACCGGGAAGGGGGACTTGGCATCGAGATCGGCGCCCTGGGCGGGACAGGTCCACCCTGGTTGCCGTTGACACCTGGAATTGCTTCCGGCTTGTGGTCGGCCTGGTGCCGGGCAGGTGTCGCCTGGATGCGTCCGGTTGAGGAAATCGCCGCAACGGATGACTTGGAAGCGCGGCATTCGACAACCCGGTAAAGCGAGAGGATACCTTCAGGTTGTTGAGCCTCCCGAGCGGGGATGGGGACTTCCTGAAAAACCGGCCCGACAGGTCGAACTGCTTCGGCAATCGTCTCGCAGGCTGCCTTGGCACTGGCTTGCGGAACGAGGACATCGTCGGACATGAATTCGAAGAAGGCGTGGTCCGACAAGAAACCGAGATGTGCCGAAGAGGGATCGGTATTGTTGGCCGGGGTCTGCTCGTCCAGAGGTTCGTCAAGGGTTGGAAGTTCGAGATGGCCGGGCTCGCAGAGGGATGTCGGCCCTTCGGTGGAAGCGCCCGACTTGGCCAGGGCTTTGTGATCAACGGGGGCTGCTTCGACGGCGGGAACCGTATCTTCGACAATGACCTCGTTTGCGCAATCCACCGTCACGGAAGGCCGCTTGACGCCGCGGTCGGGCGTCCGGGTGAACCGAACGTTGGGGGCGAGGTAGAAGTGGCTTTGACAGGACGCGTCCTGTGGCGTGTCCGCCGCCCGGTCTCTCCCTTCGGCCAATCGTTGCTGTCGTTCAGCCGTCGGCTGCGACCGCCGCGCCTTGCCTGCCTGATCAGCTCCTGGGGTGCCGGTTTGCCTGGAAATATCCTCTTCCGATGCGTCCCGATCTATTTGATGGGTTGGCGCTGGCTGATCGGCATGGCGCGAATTCGAAATTGAGAAATTTTTTCGGGAAATACGCATGGACAAAGAAGACTGAGTCTCGGGTTGAACGCCTTTGCGAGAGATTTAGAAAAAGAAGGTTAACAGTCTCTATCCACGCCCCGTCGATCTGCCCTCTGATTGTTCGCCTTCAGCTCGCTCCCCAAGTATCAAGCACAGGAGGAAACCAATGCCCGTCGTTTCGATGTTCGACACAGCGTTTTGTCATATCCAGGGCATGGCTCACGACGTATTCCATGGGGCTCGCTCGTGAAGCGCGGATAGCGGACAAAGATCATGGTGAGTGCGGACTGCCGCTGTCTTTTGTCATGGGATTGAAATGCCGCGCTAGAGGAAGTTCCGCGCAGCATCGGATCAGTCGGGAGCTGACCTCGAACGCGGTGGATCCTGGCGAGCGCTCTGTTCGGCGATTGCTGCTGCATCGCCAGTCAGGACAGCTGGCAATTCTTGCTTCAAGAAATCCAGAAACGCCTTGAACGCCGGCAGCATGCCCTGGCGCGACGGCATCAGGAGGCTGATCTGCGGCTGGCCAGCCGTCCATTCCGGCAATACGCGGACGAGCGTTCCCGCCTCCACCTCTGGTCGACATACATAGGATGGCAGAGCAACAAGTCCCAGAGACAATGCGGCCGCGTTTTTGAGTGTCGACATGTCATCACTGGCAAAACGAACGATGCAAGGAACCGATGCACTTTGTCCCGCACTGTCGGTCAAAAGCCATTGGTGCGTTGCCCCGGGTCGGCCAAGGACGAGGGCGGGGCGATTGGCCAGCAGCGACGGGTCCTCAGAAACATCCAGAGTGTCACGGTAATCCGGCGAACAGAAGAGGTGCCATTCCACACTCGCCAGTCTCACCTGGATCAAGCTCGAGTCAGGCAGCGTGTCCATGTGCCCCCGGATTGCGACGTCGATCCCGCCTTTGATCAAATCGTCCATCTGGTTGGAGACCCGCTGAACCACGGTCACGCCGGGATTGTCCCGCAGGAAACGCGGCAGTATCTGATCGAGACCAAACTGCGCCATTCCCACCGAACAGGAGACCGACACGGTACCTTCAATCGTGTTGGTTTTGCGCCGGATGGCGGTTTCGGCGACTGCAAATCGAGCCAATGCATCCTGTGCATGGCGAAAGTATTCCTCACCGATTTCAGTAGTGGTGACGACGCGTGACGTGCGCTGCAAGAGGCGCACACCCAGGTCATCCTCAAGTTGCCGCACGCGGCGGCTGAGCCTTGACTTCGGGATGTTCAGGGACCGCGCCGCGGCGGAAAAACCACCCTTTTCAACAACCTGAACAAAATAGAACGCGTCGTTGAGGTCCATGCCTACCCTTCTACTGTCCTGTTCATGGAACAATAGGTTCTGATATTGGCCGATTTTCGATCAGTTGTCTCATTCCTATTATCAATTTCACAGAAACGAGGGAATGACATGACCACGCAACGTATCGACAAGCTTGCAGGTGTCCCCTGCGAGACCCATGCCTTAAATGACGGTCGCAAGATCACCATCGGCAACGGATTTGAGGCCCAAAGCTATAAGCACGCGGACTTCCGGGGGCTGATGGATCCGCTGATCATGGTTGATCACTTCGTCATGACACAGCCCACATTCGGTACACATGCCCATGCCGGGCTTTCCGCGGTTACGGTCATGTTTGAGGACAGCTGTGGCGCATTCCGCAATCGCGACTCCCTTGGCAATGACCTCGATTTGGCGCCCGGTGATATGTATTGGTTCAAAGCTGCAAGTGGCGCCGTTCACAACGAAGCACCCCGTCCCGGTGCAAGAACCCACGCCTTGCAGGTCTTCGTAAATCTGGCCGCTGAAAATCGGCACGATGCGCCCGCGGCCTTTCATCTCTCGGCCAGGGACATTCCGAAGCTGCTGGGGGACCGCGCCACCGCACGGCTCGTCCTTGGAGAGAGCAACGGTGTCACAGGCGCGGCAGCGCCGGACATTCCGCTCACGCTGCTTGATATCCATATGCAGGCCGCAGGCCGGTTCCTGCACCAGGGCGATAGCCGCCATCATGCCTGGATCCTCGCGATCAACGGTACGTCCACCATCAAATGGAATGCAGGTTCAACCGATCTGCAACCCGGCAAGGCCATCGCATTCGCGGGTGCCTCCGACATCTCGTTTTTCTCGGAAGAGGGCGCTCATGCTGTCCTGTTCAGTGGACAACCCCTCCGCCAAACTTTTGTCCAGCGCGGCCCGTTTGCGATGGGCAATGCGGCAGAGCTTGACGCAGTCGAAGCCGACTATCGAGCCGGTCGCCTTGGATCAATTGACTGAACCTGGCGTCCCTTGGAACCTACCTCGAATGGAGAAGACCGTGACCATCCTGAACAACCCGGAACCCCTGACCCGCGACAATGCTGCCGTCGTCTTTGTCGATAATCAGGTAGGGCTGATGACCGGCATCCGCGACTATTCCATCGCGGACCTCAAACACAACATCGTCGGCCTGGCCAAGGCTGCAAGAGCCCTCGGCCTGCCGATTGTCACAACCACAACCTCGTCGGAGACATTGTGGGGACCTGCCATCCCGGAGTTGATGGCGGCTCTGCCGGAACAGACTTTCATCGACCGAACAACCGTCAATGCCTGGGATGACCCACGAGTGGAACAGGCCATACGCGCAACCGGGCGAAGCAAACTGATCTTCGCAGGTCTTTCCCTCGAAGTCTGCGCTGCGTTTCCCGCAATGCGGGCCGTTCGCGAAGGATTTGAAGCCTATGTCGCTGTGGACGCCAGCGGGACCTTCAATATGACAAAGCGTGAGACCGCACTGGTGCGTTTGACCCAGGCTGGTGTGGTTGTTGCCGATGCCGCAAGCCTGATGATCGAAGTCCTCGCGGACAATGCGAGCGATCAGGCCGGTGATGTCTATAACGCCTTGGGCATGGATTGGTCGATCCTTGTCAGCCAGGTCCGCGAGAGTGTGTCGCCAGGTGGTGCGACAGCCGCATGACACTGCACCCTGTTCCTCGAGAGGCATCCAGACCGGGGATCGGACCGCAAGTTCTGAATGATCTGTTTCTCCCCGCTCATTTGGATGATCGCGATGAACCGGGCGACGACTTTGTTTCCCTGAATTCGGAAGTGCCCGATGCAGGGCATTCCATCCGTCCATCACCATGAAGGAGCCCAGGGCTCCACACAGGAGATACCGATGACCAATCAACCTGTTCTTGTTGTCGGTGCCACCGGCAAAACCGGATCGCGAGTCGCTACGAAACTCGAAACGATAGGCCTGCCGGTCCGGCGCGGCGCACGTCGCTCGGACACACCTTTCGACTGGGAGGACCAGGCGACCTGGGCACCGATCTTGAACGGCGTGTCCAAAGCCTACGTTACTTATTTCCCGGATCTGGCCTTCCCCGGAGCCATCGAGAAGCTGGAGACCTTTTCTAGGGTGGCGCTTGACGCCGGGTTGCAGCACCTTGTGTTGCTTTCAGGCCGGGGTGAGTATTTCGCCGGCATGGGCGAAGAGGTCATTCGCAACTCTGGCCTTGGGTTTACAATCGTCCGTTCGGCCTGGTTCGCTCAAAATTTCTCGGAAGGTTACCTGCGCGACCCGATCCTTGGCGGTGTGCTGCCCATGCCCGGCGGCGATACGCCCGAGCCGATCATCGACATTGATGACATCGCCGATGTCGTCGTTGCGGCATTGACCGAGGACAGGCATCTGGGCGAACGGTATGAGGTCACTGGTCCGCGCCTGATGACCTTTGCCGAGATGGCAGACGTTCTGACAGCTACCCTGGGCCGCCCGATCCGGCACCTCCCAATCTCCTTTGAAGACTTCCACGCCAATGTGGCCACCTCTGGCGACATGTTCGTGGCCGACGTCTTTACAGCAATCGCTCGGGAAACCCTGGACGGGCGCAATGCCTATACCGCCGACGGGGTTCAACGGGCCTTGGGACGCAAGCCACGCGACTTCGCGGAGTTTGCACGAGCCGCCATGAGTACCGGTGCCTGGTCCGCCGTCGCCTGAGCCGCACTCGCTACCGGGCAGGCGACGGAAATCGCCTGCCCACTTTCAAATATGGAGTGAATGACTTTTTTGCCGCTTGCTTCTTTCTGATCCAACTCGCCATTCTCGATCACGCCTTTGCAGGTGTCTGTCTTGCCTGCTCCGACCTCGTCGCTCGCTCGCCCGCCTCTGCTCGCCTACAACTGGAACAAACCCAAGGCATTCACGACATCGCGCTTTGTCGCCTCGGTGCGCTCTCGCGCCCTTTCCGTGCCTTCTTTGATCACTTCAAGAATGTATCCTCGGTCCTCGGCGAGCTGTTCTCTGCGTTCGCGAATTGGCGAAATGAGCGCCTGAAGGATAGTTTCCAGACGCGCCTTGATCTTGCCATCGCCAAGCCCGCCGCGCTGATATTGCGCCTTGAGCTCTGTAAGCCCGTCCTGGTCGGGGTCGAAGGCGTCGAGATACGTGAAGACCACATTACCCTCAACACGACCTGGGTCTTCGACACGCAAGTGGTTGGGATCGGTGAACATCGCCCTGACAGCAGTGCGGATATTGTCAGGTGACGCGGACAGCGGAATGGCGTTACCGCCGGATTTCGACATCTTGGCCTTGCCATCGATGCCGGGCAATCGGCCCGCCTTGGGGATAATCGCCTGAGCTTCCGGCAGCACGGCACTGCCCGCTGTTGCATTGATCCGACGAACGATCTCATTCGTTTGTTCGATCAGCGGGGCCTGATCCTCACCAACCGGCACGACCGTCGCCTTGAAGGCCGTGATGTCCGCGGCCTGTGCCGCCGGATAACACAGGAATCCGGCGGGAATATCGCGCCCGAACCCGCGCGCGCGGATTTCGTCCTTGATCGTCGGATTCCGTTCGAGCCGTGCAACCGTGACGAAGTTCAGGTAAAGCATCGACAGCTCAGCCAGCGCCGGAAGATGCGATTGCAGGCAGATCGTCGTGCGAGCGGGATCAATGCCCACAGCCAGATAATCGAGCGCGACCTCGATCACGCTGCGCCGCACTTTCTTCGGATCATGGGCGTTGTCGGTCAGGGCCTGAGTATCCGCCAGCAGCAGGAATTGTTCATGACTGTCCTGATAGCGCAGCCGGTTTGCAAGTGAGCCTGTATAGTGCCCAATGTGAAGCGGCCCTGTCGTGCGGTCGCCTGTCAGAATGGTTGGCTTGTTCATTTTGCGTGTTCTCATGAAATGAGAGGCAGCGCATAGGGAAGCTCGGAAAACAAAAGGCCGCCCATGCGGCGGCCTCGGAATACGTCTGGTCATCCGGCCACCCTGTCAGGAGGCCAGCCACCAAGTCATTGCGATGATCGAAGTGTTTTCCATGGAAGACTGTCTATCGTCGGCGAGATCACTCGTCAATCAAATGGTGGAAAGGGCTCAGTGCGAACGCTTGGGGTCGTTCTGGCCGCACTTTCAACGAATGTCCGGAGCATCCGGGCAAGGTTCTTCGAAAGCCGGATTTGCAGGCGATACCGGCCGTCCCGGCGCTGGATATGAGATGTTATTGCCATGGTCTCTCCGCGTACAAGAGCGTGAGACGTGTCACAAAACGAGGGTATCTCATTTTGTGTAAGGTGTTGATTTTGTTTATGAAAGACAAATGGTAGCGGAGGAGGGACTCGAACCCCCGACACGCGGATTATGATTCCGCTGCTCTAACCGGCTGAGCTACTCCGCCATCCGTGCAACCGAGCCTGGGCGGCCCGTGCAATGTGGGGTGCTTATAGTGAGGCGGCGGGCGGGCGTCAAGCGTTGAATCGGTGCCCGCCGGCTTTCTTTCGCGAAGGGTTTCAAGCCGCGGAAACCGGGGCTTTGTCTTGTGGAAAATCGATTGCCCACTGGCCCGAGCGCTCGGTCTTGTGGATCCAGCCGCCGCCGAGAACCCGGGCGGTATCGTCGTCGGAATCGAAGAAGACGCAGGCCTGGCCCGGCGCGACGCCGGTCTCGCCGTTCATGAGATCGACGAAGGCCTTGCCGCCCAGGATGCGCAGGACTGCCGGGGCCGGCGGGCGGGTGGAGCGGACCTTGGCAAAGAGCTCGATCTCGTCGCCCTCGTCCAGCGGCTGGTCGCCGATCCAGTTCATTTCCCTCAGCAGGATGGAGTGGGTCGCGAGGGCCTCGCGCGGGCCGACCACCACCCGGCGCTGGTCCGGGTCGAGGCGGACCACGTAGAGCGGATCGCCGGTTGCAATGCCGAGGCCGCGGCGCTGGCCGATGGTATAGTGAATGATGCCGTCATGAGCGCCGAGAACCCGGCCGTCCATGTGCACGATCTCGCCGGGTTCGGCCGCGTTCGGGCGCAGCTTGCGGATCACCTCGGCATAATCGCCATTGGGCACGAAGCAGATGTCCTGGCTGTCCGGCTTGGCGGCGACCGAAAGGCCGAATTCGGCGGCAAGCTCGCGCACCTTCGCCTTCGGCATGCCACCGAGCGGAAAGCGGATGAAATCCAGCTGCTCCTGGGTGGTGGCGAAGAGGAAATAGCTCTGGTCGCGGTCGAGATCGGCCGGGCGGTAGAGCGCGCGCTTGTTGCCCTGCTGCGTGGAGCGCACATAGTGTCCGGTCGCAAGCGCATCTGCGCCGAGATCCTTTGCCGTTTTCAAAAGGTCGGTGAACTTGACCGTCTGGTTGCACGAGACACACGGGATCGGGGTCTCGCCGGCAATATAGCTGTCGGCGAAGCGGTCCATCACCTGTTCCTTGAAACGGCTTTCATAGTCGAGAACGTAATGCGGAATGCCGATCGTCTCCGCGGCGCGGCGGGCATCGTGAATATCCACACCGGCGCAGCAGGACTTGGCTTTGGAAACCATGGCGCCATGATCATATAGCTGCAGCGTGACGCCGATGACGTCATAACCTTCCGCCTTCATCAGGGCGGCGACGACCGAACTGTCGACACCGCCGGACATGGCGACGACGACGCGCGTGTCTTCCGGGCGGCCGGGCAGATCCAGACTGTTTCGCATCAAGAAGTCTTCCAGAAGTCTTCGGGCCGATCGCCCCAGCCGATCACGCGGACCGAACTGGCGTGCCGTTCTCCGGTCCGGTTCCGGGCGCCCGCGCCCGTCGGCGCGGCGGCGATCAAAGGCCTGTTTCAAAGTTGGCGGCACTATACAGACAAGACCCGCCGAAGCCAATTGCTTCCCCTGCATGGCAGGCACGCATTGCCCAACCGGCAAAGCTTGCCGCCCGGTTTGTGGATCACGAGCTAGGGCTGCCCGGAAAGGCGTAATGATTTCAGTTGCTTGAGTAATCAGTGTCTGTTGGCCCGATGTTTGCTTTCAACTTTGGTGACGCAGTGTGCCTGCCAAGACGGGCAAAGAGCTGGGGGCGAATGTGCTGCCATTTGGACTGACAACGGATGTATCTGCCGCGGCCCTGACCGCAAGTGCCGGCGGCATGGCGGCCGGCGGGCTCGGGCTGCAGGGCGCCGGACAGGCGACGAGGCAGGCGGCCGGGGCGGCTGCGGGCGCGAAGATGTCGGGGTTTGCGATCGAACTGACGGCAGCTGCCGGAACGTCCGGCGGGCAGGCAGTTGGAGAGGGAGCCCCCGCGGTCGATCTTTCCGGGGCAACGGAGGCGCAAAACCTGCGCCTGCAGATCCGGACTGCCGTCCTCGATGTTGCCTCAGGGACTGTCACCCCGATGCCCGAGGGACTTCCGGTTCAGGGCGGCAATCTTTCGAGCGCCGGTAAGCTTGCCGGCCCGAGTGCGCAACAAGGCGAGCCTGTCGAAATGGGCGAAACGCAATCGGGCACGCCGGCCGATGCGGGTTTGATTGCCTTTACCGAAGTGCCTGGTGTGGCGCAGCTCCCAATCGCAGGCGCTTTGGGGATTGATGCCGGAGTGGCCTCGATGCCCGGCGCGGCTCAGGAAAACGGTGCCGTGCCCGGTAACATTTTGCCGGCTGGTGCCGCAAGCCCCGCTTCGCTGTCGGGTCCGGGTGCCGGAGCGACGCCACAGCCCGCTGGCGCGGGCGCCGGTGGGGAACCCGGCGCCGGAGCGGGTGCCAATGGTAGTCAAATGCCGGGGTCGATGCCGCAGACGCAGCGCGCCGGCAGCGAAACTTCCGGCGAGCAATTGTCTTCGGCAGATGCCTTCCGGCAAGTTCCGGCCGGAAAGGACCGGCGCTGGCAAAGCGAACTGCCGCAGGAACTGCGGGCGCAGACCTACGTTCCGGCGCGTGCTGCGGCGGCTGTGCCCGCCGCCGGTCAGCCGGCAGCCGAGTCCAGCCTCCTGCCGAACGGCAAAAGCCTGCCTGCAGCTGCCTCAGATCGCGCCGCGAGCGTCATTGCCGCGGTGACGCCGGGCACGGGAACAGGTTCGGGCACTGGTACGGTCACTGGTACGGCCACTGGCAAGCCGGCGGAACTCATGCCGCAGGAACCTTTTCAGGCGGCGATGACGACACCGGCGGCATCGGCGCAGGCCGGCACCGCCGCCGCGCTCGCGGTCCCGTCGGGCCAGCCGATCGCACCGACTTCCACCGCTCAAGCCGGCGCGACACTGAGGGAGCCAAAGTCCGGCGCCAAGGCAGCGGATATCGTTGTGCCGGGGGCCTCCGCCGGAGCCGCCGTGCAGGCCTCTGCGGTACAGGCTTCCGCGGAGACCGCGGTGCAGGTCCAGAACGGTGTGCGGGGACAAGCCGACGCGCTTCCCGCGCCGCTGCAGCCTGACGATCAGCTTGCCGCCAGTGCCGGTGGCAGTGGCGAAACAGGCGAGGCTTCGCTCGCCGCTGCTTTCAAAGGAGACCCTGAGCGGGCAGGGCAATCGGCGCTGCAGCGGATCGGCGTCGAGACCGCGGACCCCGGCCAGGCTTCTGCAGCGCGCCCGGTGACGCCGGCATCGGCGGCACCTGCCGCGATGGCCGCCGCAAACCTGCCGGACGAGGAGGCGGAGATCTCGCTCACCAGGCTGGAACCCGGTTCGGCCGGTGAGGTCGGGTCTGCCACCGTGCGCGGCGGCGACTTGAGCGGCGCGGCACGTACCGAGAGCCTGCAGACACCGAGCCAGACCCAGTCGGCTCATGTTTCGACCCAGGTGGCAGCGGAAATCGCCCGCAATCTGAAAAACGGCCAGACCCGCTTCCAGATGCGCTTCGATCCGCCGGAGCTCGGCCGGGTAGAGGTTCACATGAAGGTCAATTCCGACGGCAGCGTGCAGACGCACCTGATCGTCGACCGGCCGGAGACCTTGGACATGTTCCTGCGCGACCAGCGCGGGCTGGAACGCGCGCTCGAAAATGCCGGTCTGACCCCGGATTCGGAGAATATGCAGTTTTCCCTGAAGCAGGACGGCAACGGCGACTTTGCCTCCGGGCAGGATCAGTCCGGCGGCCCGGCGGCGGAGCAGGGCGGCAATGGTGCCGGGGTTGCTGAAGATAGCGACCAGATGGCGGAGGATGTCGTCAGGCTGACACTCGCGCGCCAGCGCGGCGGCCTGGACATGAAAGTCTAATAGAGCGCGTGCCGCTCCAGGAGTAACAGATGACGACGATTTCTTCAGCGTCTGGAACATCGACGCAATCGAGCGCGGCCACCAGTTCGGCGGGGCTGATCGCCGACTATGACCTGTTCCTGCGCATCCTGACGACGCAGATCCAGAACCAGGATCCGCTCGATCCGCTGGATGCGGCCGAATATACCAGCCAGCTGGTGCAGTATTCGAATGTCGAACAGGCGATCAAGCAGAACCAGAACCTTGAGAACATCATGGCGACGCTGCAGGCCAATGCCGGCATGAGCTACGTCAGCTATATCGGCAATGAAGTGACGGCGGATGCCTCGACGACGACGCTTTCCGGCAGCAAGGCGAGCTGGAGCTACGATGTGGCCGAGGACGCGACCGGGACCTTCGAGATCCGCAATTCCAGCGGGGCGATCGTCTATAGCGGTGAGGTTGAACTGGATGCCGGCGAAGGCACCTTCAACTGGAACGGCCAGACCAACAGCGGCCAGCAGGCGATCAGCGGTCTCTACACCATCTCCTTCAACGTGAAGGACGCCTCGAGCCGGCCCGAAACGGTGAAGACGACAGTCTCGGGTATTGTCGACAGTGTCGACTGGTCGAGCGGAGAGGCGGTTCTGAAGGTGGGCGGCCAGGAATTTCCGGTAAGTTCCGTCGTTTCGGTCTCCCGCCCGTCCTGACGCAGAGGCCTTCCTTCTATCGTGCCTGATCGCCCCGGCCGAGTTCCGGGGCGTCTTGTTATCCGTTGACGGCATCTCGTCGCCCCGGAAAGGCGGGCATCCAGTCTGCGCGGATTTTCCCGGATCTTGCCAAAATTTCGAAGGGTCTACCGATCTTCGGCCCGTCACTTGCGCGGCAACGGGCGGCTCTTTGCCGGCTTAAACAATCATTCCGCGTGAGACCGGCCTTTGCTGCGCGTTGTGCGTGGGGTCGAATTGCATTGCAATTTGCGAGGGTTGGTAATCATGGTTAACAAAGTGATATATTGCTGTTTAGAATTGGAGTGTTTCTTTTTGTAATTTCCTAAATATCATTCACTAAATTTAGATTTTATAGTTAATAAAAATACAATTTTGCTTTAGGCGTTTGTTAAGCGTCCTCTTGTAGTCTCAAAATCAACCTTGGTCATGGTTAGTGTGAGAGTACAATGACCGAACAGATTCGTTCGCGTGTTAAATATGTCATCGGACCGGACGGGAGCCCGCTTACAATTGCGGACTTGCCTCCGACCTCAACGAAACGGTGGGTCATCCGCCGCAAGGCCGAGGTGGTCGCCGCTGTTCGCGGCGGTCTTCTGTCTCTGGAGGAAGCCTGTCAGCGCTACACGCTGACCGTGGAGGAATTCCTCTCCTGGCAGAGTTCCATCGAAAAACATGGGCTTGCCGGATTGCGGGCGACACGGATACAGCAATACCGGAACTGAACCGGGCATCCGGACAAATCGGCGCAAACCAGTGCGCATGGAAAGGGTCGGCTTTGCCGGCCTTTTTATTTGTCCGGCGCTTCGCCGGGAGGCATTGCAGCTCTCGCCACGGAACTTATCCAAAAATTAATGAGGTAGGCAGTTTTTCCCCACCTCAGTTGCGAAATGCATTAACAGAAACCGCAGAAAACCGCGGGCTGCCTGCCATTGCGGGGATTTCGTTAACCACTTGTTAACCACCCGGGCGGCAAATTTTGCCCATCGAAGGTGTGGCGTGCCTTGCCGACTCCAATAATAACGGCAAGGACATGTTTCCAGATGCGGGCGGGCATTCGTGAACGGACTGACTGAATTCATCAAAGCTTTGGGGGCTGCGCGGATTGCGGCGATGGGGGCTGTTGCCGCCATCCTGATCGGCGTCTTCGCCTTTATCATCTTCAGGGTCACTGCGCCGCAGATGACGACGCTCTACAATGAGATGACGCTCGAGGATTCCGCCGCCATCGTCGCGCAGCTGGAAAGCCAGGGCGTGCCGTTCGAACTGGCGCGGGAAGGGGCGACCATTCTGGTGCCGAAAGAACAGGTCGCGCGGCTGCGCATGCAGCTCGCGAGCGAAGGCCTGCCGACCGGCGGTTCCATCGGCTACGAGATCTTCGACCGCTCCGACACGCTCGGCGCAACCAGCTTCGTTCAGAACATCAATCACCTGCGCGCCATGGAAGGCGAGCTGTCCCGCACCATCGGTTCCCTCGATCGCATTCGTGCTGCGCGCGTGCATCTGGTGATCCCGGAGCGGCAGCTCTTCCAGAAGGATCGCCGCCCGCCGTCGGCTTCGATCGTGCTCGACGTGCGCGGTGCGCTGGGGCCGGGCGAAATCCGCGCCGTGCAGCATCTGGTCGCAACCGCCGTCGACGGGCTTGAGCCGGACCGCGTCTCGATTGTCGATGAAAGCGGCCGACTGCTCGCCTCCGGTGCGGGTGGCGAAGAAGACAGCATGCTTTCCTCCTCGCTGCAGGAGCGTGCCGTCGAGGTGGAGGGCCGACTGCGCAACCAGGTCGAGGAAATCCTCAATTCGGTCGTCGGTCCGGGGCGGGCCCGCGTGCGCGTCAATGCGGAAGTCGACTACAACCGGCTGACGGAAACCACAGAGACCTTCGATCCGGACGGGCAGGTGGTGCGCTCGACCCAATCCAAGGAAGAGGCGTCCTCCAACCTGTCGCGCAACGGCCAGGTGACGGTTGCCAACCAGCTGCCGAATGCGGAAGCCGACCAGGGCGGTGCCGACCGCGATACCTCCACGCTGACGGAAGAAGTCGTCAACTACGAGATTTCCCGGGCCACGCGTACCGAAGTGGTCGAGGCCGGGCAGGTGAAGCGTCTGTCAGTCGCGGTTCTCGTCGACGGCACCTACCAGCCGGACGGCAATGGCGGCAGCACCTATACGCCGCGTTCCCAGGAAACGCTCGACCGGATCGCCGTGCTTGTCCGTTCGGCGGTCGGCTTTGATGCCGAGCGTGGCGATGTGGTCGAGGTCGTCAACCTGCAGTTCGCGCTGCCGCCGCAGGACGACCTTCTGGCGGAAGGCGATACGCTATTCGACTTCACCCGTGACGACATGATCCGGTTCGCCGAGCTTGGCGTGCTCTTCGTGATCGCGATGATGCTCCTGCTCTTCGTGGTGCGCCCGCTGCTGCGCCGCATCGTGACGCCGGAGGAAAAACAGCCGCAGGAGCTGATGATCGGTCCGGACGGCACGCTGGTGATCGAGACGGAAGTGCCGAAGGAAGAACCCAAGGAAGATGAATTCGTGATCGAATGGCTGGAGCAGGCCAAGCAGGAAGGCGCAATGCAGGCCAGCTCGATCACCAAGGTAGGCGCGATGATCAAGGACCACCCGACGGAATCGGTGACGATCGTCCGCGGCTGGCTGGATGAGCAGGCGGCCTGATGGTAAGCGATCAACTCCAGAAACAGCTCAAGGTCAGCGCCGAACATGAAGAGCGCGAGCTCAAGGGCGCGGAGCGGGCGGCGGTTCTGCTGCTGGCGCTCGGCGAGCAGCATGGCGCACCGATCTGGGCGAAGCTCGACGAAATCGAGGTGCGGCAGGTGTCGGCGGCCATGGCCAATCTCGGCCCGGTCACGCCGACCATGCTGGAAAACCTCTTCAAGGACTTCGTCCGGCGCGTCACGTCGAAGGGCGCGCTCACCGGCAATGTCGACGCGACAGAGCGGCTGCTGTCCAGCTTCCTTCCCGGCGACAAGGTCTCCATCATCATGGAGGAAATCCGGGGGCCGGCAGGCCGCAACATGTGGGAGAAGCTCTCCAACGTGCAGGAGAACGTTCTCGCCAACTATCTGAAGAACGAATATCCGCAGAC
>ENA-ORCZ01000501-ORCZ01000501.1-marine-metagenome-genome-assembly--contig:-NODE-501-length-16139-cov-4.022289_pt1 | contig 16139 bp, 14 predicted proteins | sample MGYA00237785_ERZ508519 | MGnify/ENA primary metagenome ERZ508519 (study PRJEB26189, sample SAMN06268790) | marine metagenome | isolation source: Bioluminescent Bay, La Paraguera, Puerto Rico | place...
TGGGTGTGTAGCTCAGTTGGTAGAGCAGCTGACTCTTAATCAGCGGGTCTGGGGTTCGAGCCCCCACTCACCCACCATTTTCTCTCGAAAAATCAATATTTTAAAATACTTTAGCGACTGGCCTCATTTCTCAGGTCACATTCAGGCAATTGTCGAGAAACCTTGAAATTGCGCGGGAACGTGCGGCGACTGTCTCCGTCCGCTAGGGCGTGCCGAACAGGAATGCGTGGCGGACATTCAGTTTTAAGGACGTATTCGCCGCCCTCAACAAGGGCGCCGGCATGCCACAATTTTCGTTCTGGACGATACGGGCAAGTGGCCGAGAATGTTGGCCTCAGATAATCGTTGCTCGGCAAACACGCAATTGAAGCTTCTCGTATTATCGCTAGAGACTCTGGAAGACCAATTCTGGGATAACGACCTCCCAAACGTCACGCTTGAGCGTGTGATGAAAGGCCTCATCCCCATATTCTTTGCGCCACTGGAGAATTGCCGCAATTTCCCCGCGAACAAATCTTGAATTGGAGGGAGGCTCAAAGCTCCTGGCCATGCGGCCAAGGCTTTGACCCTGTGCATCTTTCAGATGCCAACGCTTGTTTTCCTGGACCAGGGTTACAGGGTCTCCTGTTTGAGCTGATTTGAGTGCCGAGCCAATCGAAGCTTTCCGGAAGCGGCACATGGTCAAGCCGCTTCCGGGTTGGCCGAGGGCAAGGTCCGGCCCCGTTGCCGCGGCGCGTGTCGTGGGGAAGGGCGCGAACAGCGTCGGCGGCATGGTTTGGTCATTGGCTGGATCATTGTCTCCAATCGCGATGACGGTGCCGCCGTCCTGCATGATCTTTCCCGGCTCGGCACGGGCCGGGAAACCAACCCGGCACCTGCGCCCGTGCGGCCAGTGAGAAGGATGGAGGCATGGACCGCGGTCTGAGCCCTGCTCAAATCAGGCTGATCATCCGTTCCAGGTTTGTCATGGCGCGAACGCCGTCCTTGATGTCCGGTGCGCTTGAGCTTTCTCCCTTAAGGGCGGCAGCCACATCGGCGATAAGGGCGTTGTAGCCCTTGTGATCCTCATTTGCGGCAGCGGTGAAATTCGGCGTCCAGGACAGCGTGTCCGCACTGCCTGAAAGCGTTGCCGCCGAATCGTCGGCCTTGAAGGGCGGGTCCCTGTAGCACGCGACATTGATCACGTTGTCGACTTCCAGGCGAACATGGTCCCCCATGATCTGCAGGAATTCCATCGGAGTGCCGCGCGACTGGACCGTCCCCATGATTACCGTTCCGATCACGCCGTTGCTGCATTCGAAATTGAGGTGAAACAGCAAGTGCCCGGGTTTGGGCTCGTTCTTGCGCAGGGCCAGATCCGCAAAATCCGCGCCAGCCAACCAGGGGATCAGGTCCATGTAGTGGACGCAGTGGTGCAGATAGAAGCCGGTATAATCGACTTCGCCCGCAAAATAGGTTGGGGCCGTCATGTAGGTGCCCGAGATGCCGAGCACATCGCCAAAGTCTCCGCCCTTCAGATAATTTCCGGCAATCCTGTTGCCGGTCGAATAGCGCTTCATGAAGCCGACGAGGACAGGTTTCCCGAATTGCTCGGAGGCCGCGGCAATTTCAGCGGCGGCAGCGGCGCTTTTTGCCGGCGGCTTTTCCAGAAAGACCGGAAGTCCGCGCTTCAGCGCCTCGATTGAGGCTGCATGATGAAGGTCAGGCCCGACTGCCATGCCGATTGCGTCCACACCTTTGTGGGCAATCAGCTCGCGGTAGTCGGAATAGACGGCTTCCGCACCATATTGCCACGCGGCACGCGAGGCTGCCTCCGCGTTGACGTCGCATACGGCTGCAACCCTGAGGTCGTTCCGGCCGAGTTGCGGCATGAGCATCTGCGTCGCGTGGCGTCCGCAGCCGATCCATCCGATATTCAAAGTCATTGATCCGACCCCGCCATCGCGATGCAGGACCTGATCAGGTCAAGTCCGGTCTTGAGTTTTCCGGTTTCGTCTTCCGCTGGCGCTCGCCAATGGGCAATGGGAAGGCCCACGCGATCGTCCGCCCGGCGGAACGGTTCCAGCGAGACGGGTCCCTCATAACCGATATCCTTCAGTGCACGCATGATCACGGGCCAGTCCAGATGTCCGGTGCCCGGGAACCCGCGGTGGTTTTCGTTCGCCTGGAAATGCACGATGCGCGAGCCGGCTGCGTGGATGGCCCCGGCGATGGAGCGCTCTTCCATGTTCATGTGAAAGGTATCGAGAACAAGGCCGAGGCCCGGAGAGGAAACCGCATCCACGACCTCGATTGCCTGTGCTGTCGTGGAGACGATGTCGGTTTCGAACCGGTTCAACGCCTCAAGTGCGAAGACACAACCGGCGTTCGCCGCCAGGGGGGCAACCCTTGAAAGTCCGTCCCTGGTGCGGTCGGCGCGGGCCTTGATCTGGTCGTCGTTCCAGGGATTGGGGGCACGCCCGGCAAAGACGAGAGGCTCGCCGTAAAGCGGGCCGCCGATGATCTTCGCGCCAAGCTCCGATGCGACATCAATGCAGCGTTTCAGATAATCCAGGCCTCCCTCGCGGCAGGAGGCATCTTCGCTGGCAATGGAACGCTGGAGATTGACGCGCGCGGCCAGCACCACGTCCAGTCCGGCATCCTGCAGGGCTCTTTTCGTGTCGCCAAGGTCGAGGTCGTCTTCAGCTTCGGGAACCAGCAGCTCGACGAAATCAAAGCCGAGCTCGCGGATCCTTTCGAAAAGACCGAGGTTTGCGCGCGTGAAGGGCCGCACGAATTGCATTGAAATAATGCCGATTGGATTTGTCACTTGAATGTGCCTGTGTGTTGTCATCCCTTGACCGCTCCCTGAGTAAGGCCGCTGATCAGGCGTTTTTGAACAATGAGAAACAGAAGTGTGGCGGGCATAGCGCCGATGATGCCCCCCGACGTCAGGAGACCCCATTCGACTTCGTATTCGCCGATGAGGGTCTGGATGGCGACCGTGATCGGTCTGACGTTCCGGCCGCCGAGCGTGAGTGCGTAGAGATATTCGTTCCACGCGGTGATGAAGATGTAGATGCCCGTTGCGATGATACCCGGTGTGCAGAGGGGAAGTACGACCCGCCACAGGGCGCCAAGCCGGCTGCAGCCGTCCGTCATTGCGGCTTCATCGAGGCTTTTCGGAATGCCGTTCATGTAGCTGGTCATCATCCAGACGGAGAACGGAATTGCGACGGTCGCATTGGCGATGATCAGCGCCAGATGCGTGTCGAGGATGCCAAGCACCCGCATCATCACGAACAGCGGCAGGATCAAAAGTACCACCGGGAACATGTTGATGATGAGAAACTGCAAGAGCAGGTACCGCTTGCCGCGGAACGAGAAGCGGGAGAAGGAATAGGCTGCCGTCACCGACAGGGTGAGGCCGACGACAACCGTTCCGGCTGCGATGATGAACGAGTGGACGAGATTGGTCAGGAAACCGACCGTCGCAAAGAGGCGGACGTAGTTTTCAACCGTCGCGCCAACCAGGCTCGGACCTTCGGTGAACAGCCTGTCCTCGGAGGTCAGCGAGGTCAGCAGCATCCACAGATACGGGCCGAGCGTGAATGCCAGGATCACCAGCATCGGCAAGTCCACGGTCAGGATGCGCTTTGGCAGGGATTTGCGGCCAATCATCAGTCAATTCCCCTTCCTGCGCGGCGGAGGTAAACCACGACGAGCCCGAGCAGCATCAGCGTGAAGAGAACGGCCAGCGACGATCCGTAACCGAAATCGAGATTGGTACGCGCCTTGATGAAGGCATAAAGCGGCAAGGTGTATGTCGCATAGCCTGGTCCGCCGCCCGTCATCACGTAGATGACGTCGATCGAATTGGCGACCCAGATGGTTCGCAGCAGCACGGCCGTGATGAGCACACCGGATATGCCCGGCAGCGTGATGTGCCAGAACTGGCGCAAGGTGCTGGCCCCATCGAGGGACGCGGCCTCGTAATAGCTCCTGGGTATCGACTGCAGCCCCGCCAGGATCATCACCGCAAAGAACGGAAAGCCCTGCCAGGTCAGCGTCAGGATGATCGCATAGAGCGCGGTATCGGGGTCTGCGAGCCAGGGTATCGACGCCTTGATGAGACCGAGCCTCAGCAGGAACTCGTTCAGAATTCCGTAATTGGCATCATAGATCCAGACCCACATCAGAGCGATGACGACGCTTGGCAAGGCCCAGGGAATGATGATCAGGGCCCGCGCGACAGGGCGCCAGGGAAACTGCTGATTGAGAAGAAGAGCCGTCGCGAGACCGAGCAGAAGCTGTGCCGGAATGGTCAGTGCAATCCAGATGACCGTATGTTTCAGCGATATCCAGAACACCTCGTCTCCGAGGGCCGCAACGAAGTTCTTCAGGCCAACGAAGGTGAAATCCTTAGGCTTCCAGAGAACATAGTCGTGAAGGCTCATCCAGGCTGCCTGGATCATCGGGAAGAATACGATGGCGAGCGTGACCAGGACGGCAGGCGACAGGAGGGCATAGGGGAGCACCTTCCTTGCCAGGGCCGCCCGGCCCACCGGTTCGTTCATCGTGTGCATGTTTCAATCACCCGTTTGGGCCGAAGACCGGGCTTCGGCAGACAAATTCGGTTCCACGCTTCCGGCTGTGTCAGCCGGAAGCCGTCAGGCGTGCGGTTCGTGAAATCCCTGGTGATGGGGCCACGTGAAGCGCGATGTCCGGAGCTGCGCCGGACATCGCGCCACAGAGGGATCAGGGATTATAGAGCTTGTTGATCTCGGCGTTCATCTGCTCCGCGGTAATTTCACCTGTCAGAGCGCGCTGCATGTTCACCGGCCAGACCGTGTTCACGAAATCAGAAGTTTCGGGAGTGTTCGGCAGGAGGTCGGCAAACGGCAAGGAAGCGACCGTCGCATCGACGAAGCGTTTCTCGTGCAGCGTCCAGTTCGCGGAATCCGACTTGGTTACCGGAAGCTGGCCGGTCGCCTTGTTGAATTCCGTGTTGTTGCCTTCGCTGGAAAGGAAAGAGATCCATTTCCAGGCAGCGTCCTTGTTCTGGGCGGACGAGAATACCGCCGTGGACTCGTCACCGAACGCCGTCCAGTGGCCGCCGCCACACTCGGGAACCGGAGCAGCCGAGACCGCATCTCCAAGCGCTTCGACCATGTCGTTGGACGATCCGATATGGTGAATGGTCATGGCCGTCTTGCCTGCCTTGAAGGCACCGGTCACTTCCTTGAAGCCGTCATTGGGAGCGGAGGGCGGGAAGACCTTGTCTTTTGCGAAGAGGTCGACCACCCACTGGGTTCCCGCGACACCTGCTTCACTGGTCAGGCTGTCTCCGGAGAAATCGACGCCGTCACGCGACAGGACGAAGCTGCCCCAGTGATCATGACCACCTTTGCCGCCGCGAAAGCCGAAACCATAGACATCGGCCTGGCCGTCGCCGTCGGTATCGCGGGTCAGCTTGATGGCCGCATCGCGGAATTCGTCACAGGTCTTGGGAACTTCAAGCCCGAGTTCCTGAAACATGTCCTGCCGGTAGTAAAGGTAAAGGACGACATACTGGATCGGCAGGTAATAGGTGTTGCCGTCTGCCGCCTTGGTCAGGTTCAGAAGATTGTCCTGCAAATCCGCCTTGCGGTCCCAGGCATCGATGCGGTCCCCGATGGGCTCCAAAGCGCCCATCTCCACCAGTCGCGGCTGGGCGAACATCTTCACCATGGCAGCGTCCGGCGCATTGCCCGCAACAATCGACGTGTAAAGATTATCGTAATAGCTGTTCCAGGGAATGTTCTCGGCTTCGATCTTGATGCCGGGGTTTTCCTGTTCGAACTTGGCGACAAGTTCCGACATGGGATTGTCGGCATTGTCGAAATGGTACCAGAACCGGACCGTGTCATCCGCGTGGGCGGTGGCGGTTCCGGCCAGTAGCCCCAGGGCAAGGGCGGCCGATACAAGTTTGGGCATGTCTTCCTCCTCTTAGAATATTCTGCATTCAAGTCCCTGTCAGTTCACGGAAAGCCCTCCCGGCATCCGTGGCAGCCAGACAGGCTTCGGACAGTTCAAGGCTCATTTGCATGAACCCATGGACGACGCCCGGATACAGGATGTACGGGTCCGTGCGGCCAAGGCTGCGCAGCCGCCGGACGAGGTTTTCCGTATCCGAGCGAAGGGGATCGATAGCCGCCGCATTGAAGAAAAGCGGAGGCAGTGAAATCAGGTCGGCATCGCTGGCCTGAAGCGGTGCGACAAGCGGCGTGCGCCGGTTCGCCGGTTCGGCCACATACCAGTTCCAGTAACGCATCATTTTTGCGCGCGTCAGTCCGGGGCCATCCTTCTGGTCGAGATACGATCTGGTCTCGAAATCCGCGTCGTAGACACCGTAGAAAAGCAGGGCGGCATCCGGCATCGCCCTGCCATCCGCCTGAAGGGACAGCAAGAGCGCCAGCGCCAGATTCGCGCCGGCACTGTCACCGGCAAATGCCCGGGGACCGCCGCAGGCCGCCAGGTGCGGGTGCGCCTGGCCGACGGCTTCCCAGACCGTACGGCAATCGTCGAGCCCGGCGGGATAAGGCGCTTCCGGGGCCAGCCGGTAATCCAGCGTCAGGACATGAGCGCCTGCTTCCACGGCAAGAAGGCGTGCCGCGCGTTCGTGCGTGTCCCGGCTGCAAAACGCCCAGCCGCCGCCATGAATGAAAAGAATGAGGCCATCGGCCCCGGGCGGGCTGAGCAGCCGGCACGCGATGTCATGACCTTCGGGAGCATGGACGGCAAAGTCCGCCGCTTCCATTTCCGGCAGGTTGCTGTTCCAGCGCATATTCGTGCGTTCGGCCAGCGCACGGCCCTCGGCCGGAGGAAGGAGCGTCGGATCGCCCAGTCCCCCATCCTCGATGGCCAGCCTGTCCAGAAGCCATTGCATGCGCTCGGTCGGCACCAGATCTGAGCGGGCGATCGCTTGAACCGTCATTTGCCTGCACCGCCTGCGCGGGCTTCGCCCGAAAGGATGCTCGGCCCGAAATCGACAATCGTTGTGATGTGGTGGGAAAGCGCCTGCACGGCATTCGCTTCGTCGCCGGCAGCAAGAGCGTCCAGGATCGCGACATGGCGTTCGGCCGTTTCCATGAGGCCGCGGTTTGGTTCCGAGTTGAGGATCTTGAACCGGTGATTGTGGATCAGGCACCGCCGCAGGATCGGCCGCACGGTGGGCATGTCGGCGGCGTTGTAGAGGTTCAGGTGAAAATTGCGATCATGGAGCGAGAGCTGATACTCGTCGTCGTCCTTCGCCGCCGCGCGCATCCCGTTCAGGTCGGCCTCAAGCTCCTTTCGCAGGAGAGGCCCGAAGCGGCTAAGGGCCCGCTTCACGCCGCGGCATTCGATGTCGTGACGGATCAGGATCAGTTCCCGGGCATCCTCTAGCCGACTGTCCGCGACAAAGGTGCCGCGATGATGCAGTCGCTCGACCAGACCGTCCGTCTGCAGGAACATCAGGGCTTCGCGCACTGTGCTCTGGCTGCACTCGAACCGGTTGGCAAGTTCCAGTTCCAGAATTGCCGTTCCGGGCGGCAATTCCCCGAGCATGATTTCCTTTTGCAGGCTTTCAAAGATGACGTGGCTGCGTTTGGCACTCCGGCGCACCTGTTGCCTGGCCTTGTCCATCCTGCCGCTTTCCCGGTTGTCGAAGCTTTCAGCCGCCATTTCGAATTCAGTCTCTTGTGTATCGATAACGTTATCGATAATGTACCGATAACGGCGCGCCGGTCAAGCACGGTAGCGGAGGAATTTTCCGGGGAAGTATCAGACGCCCGGAAAGGACGGCCCGTGCGACGGATGACGCAGCCCGGCAAAATGGCGGGCGTCCGACAATATTCTGAATGTTAAGGGAGGCTGACTTGGCCGGAATTCAACTCGAGGGGATCATCAAGAACTACGGCGGTTTTCGTGCGGTAAAAGGCATCGATCTCGAAGTTCACGACGGTGAATTTGTCGCCTTTGTCGGCCCGTCCGGATGCGGCAAGAGCACGTTGTTGCGCATGATCGCCGGGTTGGAGGAAATTTCCGGCGGCCGCCTGAAAATCGGCGAGAAGGTGGTCAACGAACTTGAACCGCGCGACAGGGACATCGCGATGGTGTTTCAGGACTATGCGCTTTACCCGCACATGTCCGTTGCCGAAAACATTGGGTTCGGTCTCAAGATGAGGGGCATGTCGGTGGAAGAGCGGCAGGCCCGGGTGGCGGAAGCTGCCGAAATCCTGCAGATCACCCAGCTTCTTGAACGCAAGCCGGGCCAGCTTTCCGGCGGGCAGAGGCAGCGCGTTGCCATGGGGCGCGCGATTGTCCGCAGGCCGCAGGTGTTCCTTTTCGACGAGCCGCTATCCAACCTCGATGCCAAGCTGCGTGTCGACATGCGCACGCAAATCAAGCGGCTGCACAGCCTTTTGAAAACAACGACCATCTATGTCACCCACGACCAGGTGGAGGCAATGACCCTGGCCGACAGGGTGGTGATTCTCAAGGATGGCGAGGTGGTGCAGCAGGGCGCGCCGGTCGAGGTCTACAGTTCTCCGAAGACGCGTTTCGTGGGCGAATTTATCGGCTCGCCGAAAATGAATGTTCTCGATGGCACCTGCGTTGCCGGAGGGAGCGGTGCAACGGTGAATGTCGGAGGCTCGCCCATCGCCGTGCCGGGCAGGGATGTCCCGGCCGAGGGCCGGATCCTGGTCGGCATTCGGCCGGAGCATCTGACGGCCTGCTCATCGGAAGAGGCGATGTTTCAGGTGAAGATCGACGTGCTCGAGCCGCTGGGCTCCGACACGATGGCGATCTGCATGCTTGACGGCCAGGAACTGACTGCCCGTCTCGCGCCGGATCCGGCCCTGAGGCCCGGCAACCTGCTGCATCTGAAGGTTGCACCGCAGGATGTCCACCTGTTCGATGCAGCCACGGGCCGGTGTGTGTGACAGGTGGCGTTCCTGCGCTGCCTCATCCGGAAAACGCGGGGCGGTTGCCCGAAGGATGATCTCCATCCTGGCGAAGTCCGTCCCGCGGCCGTGCCGGTGACGGCCTCAATGACATGGTCCTGATCGGAGTTGATCACCGTCTCCGCGGAGCCGTCAAAAAGGAGCCTTCCCGTGTCCGGGCGTGGGACCGGGGCCGATGTCGCGACATTTTGATTGAAACCAATACCTGGATTTCTCCAAAGGAATAGAAAAATCCGGCCCTGAAGCATGAGGGCCGGCAGTGGCTGCCTGCTTCATCGTGCCCTTGGTTTTGTGCGGCAAAACCCGACTTTGCGACCCATGGGGTGCAATTCCACCCGAATGCAACAATCTGTGGTCAATTCGTCGCGGGAACGGGTTTTAGTCGACAGAATGTTTTTTTGTTGCTTTTTTCCGTGCAGGAATTCGACACGGAGAACGTGTGATGGCAGCAAAGGCACATGACGAACCGGAAACAGCAGGCGCGAAGCCGAGACGCGGGTTAGGCGTTTCCACCGTTCTGGAAACGCTGCGCCGGGAAATTCTGGAACTGAAGCTTGCACCCGGAAGCCCGATCGACGAGTCCGAGCTTTCCCAGCGCTTCAACATGTCCCGCACTCCGATCCGCGAGGCGTTGATCAAGCTCGCCAATGACGGGCTGGTGGTGACCCTGCCGAACCGGGCGACCATCGTCGCACCGCTCGACTTTCTGGAGCTGCCGAGCTTCTACGACGCCCTGACACTCATGTACCGGGTGACGACGCGCCTTGCCGCACAAAACCGCACGAAGGCTGAAGTCGCGGTTATCCGGGACCTGCAGGCGCAATATTCCGACGCGGTTGCCGACAAAGACGTCTACCGGATGATCGAGGTCAACCGGCACTTTCATTCGGCCATCGCAAAGGCCGGCAAGAACCGTTACTACACGGAACTTTTCGAACGGCTTCTGGACGAGGGGCGGCGGCTGCTTCGCTTCTACTATTCCTCTTTCAACGACGAGTTGCCGGCCGTCTACCTGGACGAGCACGAGGAAATGGTGCGTGCGATCGAGGCGGGAGACGTCGGTGCTGCCGATCGCATCGCCAGGCAGCATGCCGATCAGATCGTCCGCCAGATCCAGAGTTACATTGTCGATGACCGGAGACTGAACGCGGAAATCTCGTTCTAGCGGCATCTCCCGACGTCATTCTTATGCGCAGTGCACCGCAACGACCCGGCCCAGGCCGGGTTTTTTTTGTTCTTATTCAGTATCTTAGCTTTTCGTCGATTCCCTGGATATTTTTTAAATTTTTTATGTCGACAAGGAATATTTTTTGACTTAGCTTTTTTCGCCAAGCATTTCCCGTCCGAAAGCCATCCCGGGCCGGACGGCCTTCCAGAGCGCGGGCGCAAGAATCCCGTGCACCAGACAGGAGAAAACAATGTTCGATCGATTGAAGGCATGGGGCCTCGCGGCCACCCTGCTGACAGCTGCAATGCCCGCGGCGGCCCAGGAAATTACCTGGCAGGTTCCGACCTCGGTCCCGGAAGGATCCCCCTACTATGTGAATTTCCTCGAGCGGTTTGCGGGCAATGTCGACGTCATGACCCAGGGCCGGGTCAAGATCGAGCCGTTCGGAGCAGGCATTCTGGTACCGGCACTGCAGGTCTATGAAGGTGTCCGCGACGGCGTTATCCAGGCCGGGCATTCGACACCGAGCTATCTCGTCAACCAGGATCCGATCAATGCAGTATTTGCCGGCTTCCCGGGCGGCATGGGCCCGGAAGCCTACATCACCTGGATCTACGAGGACGGCGGCAAGGAAGCGCTCTACGACCTGCGCGCAAAAGAAGGCTTCAAGAGCCTGATCGTCGGGATCGGCTCCTCCGAAATCATGGCACACTCCAACGTGCCGGTGCGCAAGGCGGAAGACCTGAAAGGCCTCAAGTACCGCACCTCCGGTCCGTGGGCTGAAGTGATGCGCGAATATTTCGGCGCGGTGCCGACCGTGGTTCCGCCGGGAGAAATCTACACGCTCCTGCAGCGCAAGGGGGTCGACCTGATCGAATGGGGCCCGCCGTCCGGAAACCTGCCGGAAGGTTTCCATGAAGCTGCGAAATACATCATCGTTCCCGGCGTCCACCAGCCGACCTTCCTGTGGGAAGTCGTCCTCAAGCAGGAAACCTGGGATGCCGTCGACGATGACCTGAAGCCGTTGATCGAGAAGGCGGCCGACCTGACAACCATGCAGGCGCTGCTGAACTTCTATTCCGAAGACGTCAAGGCACTCGCGACCTACCAGAACGGCAAGAACGAGATCATCACGCTCGATCCGGAATTCGTGAGTGAATTGTCCACCGCCGGCAAGGACTGGATCACCAAGAAGGCCGCTTCCGAGAAGGACGCCGGCAAACCTGAAATGTCCGCCCTTCTTGCCGACTACATGACGTTCCTCGATCGCTGGTCTGCCGAAAGCAGCTACCTGATCCGGAACCAGAACTGAGCTGAGGGGAGACGGCCGGAATGACGGGTTTGTTCAAGACAGTCGATGCTTTCTCAAAGGCGCTTTCCCGTGTTGCAGAGGCTGTGACCCTTATCCTGGTCGTCTCCATGATCTACGAGGTCGCGGCGCGCTATGTCTTCAGCGCGCCGACGATCTGGGCCTTCGACATTTCATATATGTGCACCGGAACCCTGTTCGTTCTGGGGGCGGCCTACGCCCTGCGGGAAGATGCGCATGTCAGGATCGATTTCCTCGCGCGCAAGCTGCCCGAGCGCCTGCGACAGATCATCGAGGGCACCGTCTTCGTGCTGCTGCTGACGCCGATCTATGGCGGCCTGTCGTGGTTTGCCATCAAGCGGGCCTGGCGCGCGTTTTCCACGATGGAAGTCGAGATGGTCAGTCCATGGGCGCCGCTGATGTGGCCCTTCTATTCCTTGCTGGCTGTCGGCCTCCTGGCCTTCACGCTGCAGATCCTCGTCCATGGCCTGCGTGCATTCGGCGGCACGGTGGACAAAGAATTCGAGCTGAAAGCCTGACCTGATGTCCGTTGCCGCACTGATGTTTCCCCTGCTGTTCCTCCTGGTTCTGGCGGGGATTCCGATTGCACTGTCGCTCACCATCGTTTCCGCCGGAGCCGGCTTCCTGGTCTTCGGGCCGAATGTCTTTGCCCAGCTCTACGGATCCTTCTATTCGGCGGCGACGAACTTCATTCTCGCCGCCATCCCGATGTTCGTTCTGATGGGGGCCATTCTGGAACGGTCCGGCATCGCCGAACGGCTCTTCCGGGTCATGCAGATCTGGATGGGGGGGCTCCCCGGAGGCCTTGCCATCGCGACCATCGCCATGGGCGCTGTCTTTGCGGCAGCTGCCGGCGTCGTCGGTGCCGTGGAAGTCATGATTGGCATGATGGCCATTCCGGCCATGCAGAAGTTCCGGTATTCCAACAGCCTGATCTCCGGCACGATCTGCGCCGGCGGCTCGCTCGGGACCATGATCCCGCCCTCGGTGATCGCGGTCATGTATGCCTCGCTGGCGCAGATGTCCGTCGGCGAACTTCTTGCAGGGATGATGCTGCCCGGCCTGTTGATGGTCGTGTTGTTCATCGTCTATCTGATGCTGCACGGGCTCCTCTGGCCGCCGGAAAGGATCGAGGAGCGGTCCGAGGCCGACACGATGCCTCTCGGCGAAAAACTGCGCCTGACCGTCACCTCGCTTCTGCCCATTTGCGCGCTGATCTTCACCGTGCTCGGCTCGCTTCTGGCAGGCATCGCCTCACCGACGGAAGCCGCTTCGGTCGGAGCCGTCGGCGCGCTCGTCCTTTGCGTGGTTTACGGCCGCTTCTCGCTGGCAATGTTGCGGGAATCCCTGCAGATCACCGTGCGCATCTCCGCGATGATCCTGCTGATCGTGGCGGCCGGTACGATGTTCATGGGCACCTTCGCCGCAAATGGCGGCTCCCGCCTCATCCGCTCGGCCGTGGAGCACATCGGCATGGGGGACGCGGGCCTCATCGTCTTCTTCCTGATCATCGTGTTCCTGCTCGGCTTCGTGCTCGACTGGACCGCGAACGTCCTGATCTGTGTGCCTCTCTTCACGCCCATTATCCGCCAGGCGGGCATCGATCCCGTCTGGTTCGGCACCATGGTCATCGTCGTCATCCAGACCAGCTATCTGACGCCGCCGATGGCCTCCTCGATCTTCTATCTGAAGTCCATCGCGCCTCCGGACATGACCTACGGGCAAATGTGCCGCGGCGTGGTGCCCTTCATTTTCCTGCAGCTCGCAACGCTCGCGCTGGTCGCCTTCTTTCCCGCGCTCGCAACCTGGCTGCCGGATCAGATTGTGGGCTTCTGACACCGAAACAACCCCATCGACCATGACAACCGCCGGTCAGGCACCCACGCCGAGTTTTTGCGGCTCCCCGGCAAACCCTTTAGGATCCAAAATGGCAGAACAAACCTTTTCCGGCTGCATGCCCGCCCTGATGACCCCCTGCAAACCCGACAGGACACCGGACTTCGACGCTCTGGTGAAGAAGGGCAGGGAATTGATCGAGGCCGGCATGTCCGCGGTCATCTATTGCGGGTCCATGGGGGACTGGCCGCTCCTGACGGACGACCAGCGCAAGGAAGGTGTCGCGCGGCTCGTTGCCGCCGGTGTACCGACCATTGTCGGAACCGGCGCCATCAACACCGCCAGTGCCGTGGGCCTGGCATCGCACGCGGCGGAAGTCGGTGCGGCGGGGCTGATGGTCATTCCCCGGGTTCTGTCGCGCGGCACATCGGTGATCGCCCAGAAAGCACATTTCAAGGCGATCCTGACCGCTGCCAGTGACCTTCCCGCCGTCATCTACAACAGCCCTTACTACGGTTTCGCGACGCGCGCCGATCTCTTCTTCGAGCTGCGGGGTGAACACCCGAACCTGGTGGGCTTCAAGGAATTCGGCGGTGCGGACGATCTGCGTTACGCGGCCGAGAACATCACGTCCCGGAGCGACGACATCTCGCTGATGATTGGGGTCGACACCAACGTCTTCCACGGTTTCGTCAACTGCGGAGCCAATGGCGCGATCACAGGCATCGGCAACGCTCTACCGAAGGAAGTGCTGCAGCTGACCCGGCTTTGCCAACTGGCGGCCGCAGGAAACGCTGAAGCCCGCGTCAAGGCGAAGGAACTGGACGAAGCCCTGCATGTCCTGTCCACCTTCGACGAAGGACCGGACCTGGTGCTCTTCTACAAGCGCCTGATGGTTCTGACCGGGGACAACGCCTACGAGCTGCACTTCAACGAATCCGACGCCCTGACCGATGCGCAGCGCAACTATCTGGATGCGCAATATGCGCTCTTCCGGTCGTGGTACGCCGACTGGAGCCGGCAGCCCGGTGTTGTCTCCCAAACCATGTAAAATCGATCCGTTCCGGCGAGGATCGGCCGGGATCTTGTGCAAGGCATCAATCGTCGACGGAACTCCTCGTCTGGCCTCGTCTCAACGGCAGATCACCCAGACAATGAAGACCATCGATGCATTCATGTCCGGCACCGCGAGCCATTCGGCGATGTTGAAAAGGGTCCGGCGACGCGATTTGGCGGACGAGTGACTTGCGAAAAGCTCCAGCTGCGTCTCAGGCGAACGCAGCTGGAAATTGGCGAACAACGTCGCTGCAGGTCTTCGCCATGCAGTCACCTGAAGGCCGACCAAGAACCGCAATTTCAATGAACCTCTTCGAACGGCATATTTGGCGCCGTTTATAACAGGCATCTCTCCCATTTGAGGGAGGGCTGATCCTCTGTCCCTCGATACGTTTCCAGCCATCGACCACGGTTGGAGCATTTTCAAATGGCCGAATGCACGAGGGCTTCGTCACCCTTGCGGGCGCTGATGCTGTTTTCAGCGAACTCGGGACGTATGTTTCTTCAGGCAACCGCTGTTTTTCTGGTCAGCACACTTTCCCTGCAGGCCCAGACAGGTTTGTCGGCGGAGGAACAGGCCAGGCTGGCAGCCGCCGACAGCGGTGAGGAAACGCTCGCGAAGGTGGTCGATCTGCCCTTTGACGAGCCGTTTGACGGGAAGGAACTTGCCGGACACTGGCAGCTTCTCAATGCGGACAAGGACTCCTTTCTCATCGAGGACGGGATCCTGCTGGCGCTCACAAGCGGCGGCAAGAACACTCTCCTCAACCCCGATGCGAGCAATATCTTCGAACTTCAAGCGCTTCCACCGGACGGGGATTTCGATCTTTCGATCAAGGCCAAACTCGATCCCAAGTCCGGTTACGATGACGTCTGGCTCGGCCTCCGCGAAAGCCCGGAAAATTTCATCGCGGCGCATCTCTACGTTTTGACCAAGGGCTGCGGCCCCGCGCTGTTCCTGCGAACGGTTGCGGCTCAGCCGGTCTTGCCGGAAGGGGACCCGGTCACGACCGCCGCCAATCACAGTCTGTTCGACGGCCCCATCATCAGCACGATCTGCGACAAGGCCGGGGCTCCCCTCGGCCAACAGATCCTGTCTGATCTGTTTGCCGGAAATCACCCGCGCGGTGATGTGATTTTTGCCGGAACCCATTGCGGCAGCAGCCATCATCAGGGACGAGCTGATCTGCCATCGCAACAGCAAGGCATGCTGCATGTTTTGCAAAGTGGCACGATGCGCGTTCTTTTTGACGGGCGCGAAAAGGTGATACTGGATCGCCCCGGCGTCGTCCTTTTCGGATGTCCGGTGCCCCACGATATCGAGACGCCCACAGGTGGCGCAGCAATGGTCTGTGCCAATCTCGATTTCCCCGATATTGGCCTAAGCCCAGCTAAACTGGGCTTGCCTGAATATCTTTTGTTGCCCTTTGACGAGCTCCCCGGGCTTGAGGCCATCACCGATCAGCTGCTTTCGGAATCACAGGTCGGGCAGCCCGGGCAACGCACGGCAATCAATCTTCTGGTTGATCTGCTGTTGTTGATGGTGTTGCGTCATTGTCAGGCCAAGAACCTTGTCCGTCCGGGCATTCTGGCCGCCATGCGCGATCCGCGGATTGCGCGCGTGGTGGGTGAACTTCATCAGAAACCTAGCGAAAACTGGTCGGTTGAAAGACAGGCGGAAATCGCAGGCATGTCACGTGCAAGTTTTGCCGCCCGCTTTCGCGATTTGCTGGGCACATCGCCCGGTGATTTCCTGCAATGCATTCGCCTTGATCTTGCGTTT
>ENA-ORCZ01000502-ORCZ01000502.1-marine-metagenome-genome-assembly--contig:-NODE-502-length-16138-cov-4.427682_pt1 | contig 16138 bp, 16 predicted proteins | sample MGYA00237785_ERZ508519 | MGnify/ENA primary metagenome ERZ508519 (study PRJEB26189, sample SAMN06268790) | marine metagenome | isolation source: Bioluminescent Bay, La Paraguera, Puerto Rico | place...
TGAAAATGACCCGACCGCAAACAATGACGGCGGGCAGATCAGGTAGGCTCGCAACATGTCCCGCAATCACCGGGAAGATGTTGCCTTGGGGGTGATACTATGGCGCTTCGCAAGCCCAATGCGATCGTTCGGTCGTGCATGTTTGCTGTCATTTTTCTGGCAGCACTTTTCCTGTCATTTGAATTGCTGCCCTCGGCAAAGGCAGACGAAGAAGTCTGTCTCAAGATTGCCTTGCCGGAAATGGCCGATCATGTCCGCTCTGCCGAACGCTACCGTGCCGCGATGGCAGAGGCCGGGTTATGTGTGCAACCCGTCTGGTTGCCAAACAAACGCACCGCTGTTTCGCTTAAACGGGGCGAAATCGATGGCGTCTTTGCCAGCGGTGAAACCATTCGACAATCGGCTGGTGTACCGCTTGTGTCCGGGGCGGTGGTTGTTGGACGTCCCAAAAGCCTTTTGATCACGGCTGACGTTACCGTGAAATCACTCAGTGATCTTAAAAACAAGGAAATCGGCGTTTGGCTGGGCGATGACCACGGCAAACAGGAACTGGTTGGTCTTGCCGATATCGTCACCGTACCCGGGGGGGCCGGGATGATGTTGCGCATGCTCCGTCTTGGGCGGCTGGATGGTCTGTTGATTGACGATTTCTCGCTTAATCAGACCGAAGGTGTGCCGGAAGGCTATCGCACCATCGAACTGGAAACGCTGACGACCTACAGCTGGCTGCGCAAGGAATACGAGGCCCTGTTGCCGCAATTCAATCGCGGCACCGATATCTTCCGGGCCGCTCTTGATTTGACTGGCCCGGAAAACAAATCCTGATACTGGCCTTGCGGGCTCAAAAACCTGTCGAAGCTGTCCATCCGGTGCCAGCGCGTGCGCCGTCAAACCGTCATGCAATAAAAGCAATTGCCAACTTCCGAAAATTTACGGTTTATGACAGGCAAGATCGCCCCAATACGACCCGCCAACACAACCGGCATCACGGTTGAATAACCAAACCTTTTCGGAAACGCGCCCCATGATTTCCCTTTTTGGCGAAGCTGCTGCCTTTACTGCTGCGCTCTGTTGGGCGAGTTCCAGCATGATCTTTTCCAATATCGGTGGAAAGGCAGGGGCGCAGACGGTCAATCGCGGGCGTCTGGCCTGTTCGATCTTTTGTCTGACCATTTTGCATTGGATCCTTCAGGGCCAGCCATGGCCGAATGCCATCACGTGGGAACAGCTTGGCTGGTTGTCGCTTTCGTCGGTATTGGGGCTGGTGATTGGTGATGCCATGCTGTTTCAGGCTTTTGTTCTGATCGGTGCGCGGCTTTCGATGTTGTTGATGTCGACCGTTCCGATCATGGGCGCGGTTCTGGCCTGGGTCCTGTTTGATGAAACGCTGCGCCCGATTGAAATCACCGGGATCGCCTGTGGGGTGGGTGGTGTTTTGATTGTCATTCTTGGCAAAAAGGGCCGCCCGATCGGGCTTGAGGGACGCAATTACGCCATTGGCATTCTGTTTGGTTTTGGCGGCGCGGTCGGGCAGGTTGCCAATCTGATCACGGCGAAATATGCCCTGATTGATGGTTATTCCGCGCTTTCCGCCACCTGGATCAGAACACTGGTCGCCGTGATTGCCATGTGGGGACTGGCGATCATCCTTGGCCGGGTAAGGCGGACTGTTACGGCCTGTATCGCGCCGAATGTTGGCAAATGGCTGTTGCTAGGCGCGCTTATCGGGCCCGCAATCGGTGTCTGGCTTTCAATGCTGGCGGTTCAAAACGCCAATGTCGGGATTGCCTCAACCCTGATGGCGCTGCCGCCGGTTATTCTGATCGTTTATGAAGGCCTGATCTTGCGCAAGCCGGTTGGCATTCAGGCGGTAATCGGAACCTGCCTTGCCTTTGGCGGGGTGACCTTGCTGTTCATGCCCTGATCAGTTCGACTGTTTCCGAGCCATCTGGCGACGCTGCCAAAGCAAAAGCCCGCCAAACAGGTTCGCGAGGATGCTGCAGCCAAACAGGATGCTTGCCCAAATCGGCAAATCAAACAATGCGGGTGTACCTTGTATGGCCGTTGCTGACGACACAGCAGTTGTCTGTCCGCCCCCCGGCGTGACTGTGTCGGCGGTGGTATCGGTTGGCTGATAGGTCAATTGCACAACATGCCCCATGCCATCGGCCACCTTGATGTGGAGTTCACTTGGCGCATCGGGTACCGGTGTGCCGCCAAGTCCAAGGGAAAACTGACCGATCCGGTCCGTGCGCGCCTTTTGCCAGACCTTGCCGTCCTTGGTTGTGACAACAACCTCCGCAAAGGCCATGGGGGAACCGTCGGTATATCCGAAACGATATGTTTTGGTGTTGCCGGTGTCCTCAATCTGCCAACCGGCACCATGTGCAAATGCCGGGGCAGATGTGGCCAATGGCCCTGCAATCAGCAGGGCCATCAGAACGGATAATTGGTAAAAAGCGGTCCGTGCCATCATCATTTATCGACGGCAAAGGACAGGGTGGCGCGAATGTTATGGTTGCCAACGCCTTCTTCGGCATCGGGCAAGTCAGCGGCAACACGTACAATCCACAAACCCGGCGCGGAAACCCGGACCTTGGCGATGCCGCTGCCATTTTCGGTGCTCAGCGTTTCGGTGGCATAGGCCCAGGATGATGGCGTTTCGGTAAATCCGGCATAGGTTGCCAGAACCGACGTCGTCAAAGGCTGACCATTCAGAAGAATCTGGAACTCGGCATCATCGCCAATTTTGGTGTCGCGCGGATCGCTCAGCGGAACGATTTCAAGCATGTCGCCAATCGGTGTGGTGACAAAATCACTTGTGCTTTCGCCGCCAACCAGAAGCTTGGCAAACTTTTCATAGCGGATCGATGCAACGGCGTCGGGATGCACGTCTGCCCCGCCTGCCTGCCAGCCATCAGGCGTTTGAGACCAGACAACACCCAAGCGGTGTGCCGAAGCCCAGGCTGCATTTTCCGGGATCTCAAACGTGCCGATCAGATTGGGGGCATCGTCATTGACGGAAATCGCAATGTCGTTCTTGCCATCTGTGGTAATCAGCGTGGCACGGACATCTTTTTCGCCTTCTGCTTCTTCGGGAAGTCCGAACTGATGGGTCGAATCAAGGACAAGTGTCGCGTTCTCGCCCGGCTTCACCGTTGCAGGCGATTGGCTTGCGATGAATTCATGGGCGTTTGCCGACAGGCCGATCAAAAGCGTTGCGGCACCAATTACCATGCTTGCTGCGAACTTTGGTTGAAACATTTGCGTTCCTTTGGGAAATTGTTTTTATGGAAGAACCATGAGTGGGTGTGAACTTTTCAAAAAAGATCATACTCGTCAAGCCGTTGATTGTGAGAGGTAGTCAAAATGACCCGCGTGACCGTATCGATTGAAGACGATCTGATGGAGGCGTTTGACACTTTTCTTGACGATCGCGGCTATACCAACCGGTCCGAGGGATTTCGCGATCTGATCCGTGAAAAGCTTCAGAATACCAAGCTCGAAGACAATGCCGACGGGGTCGGGATTGCAGTTCTGAACTATGTCTATGATCACGAAGAACGCATGCTGGCATCACGGTTGATGAGCACCCAGCACGAACATCACAATCTGACGGTCTCCACGGTGCATTTCCACATTGGTCATGATACCTGCCTTGAAAGCGTGACATTGCGTGGGCGGCTTTCGGAAATCCGTGCCTTTGCCGACAAGGTGCTGGCACAGCCCGGTGTGCGCCACGGGCAGCTTTATACCGTGCCGGGCGAGCTGCATGTCGAAAGCCACCATCACGGCGATGATCATCACGGACATGCCCACAAGCACGAACATTTGAAAATCACGACGTGATCGAACCGCCCAAACCACCACAGACTTGACGTCCCGGTATGCCTGGGCGGGCAGTTGGTACATGCGTTCGCGGAAAGTTCTGTCGGCAACAATGAGAACAAACTTGCAACATCCGAATTTTTGTGAGAATGTTCGCATTATGTTCTCAATTGTCTTACCGACAAGAACGCAGTGGCAGGCTGCGGCAGCAGGCAAGACAGTCTAGCGGTGGCGTTCCGCATTATAGGTCCGGGGAACCGCCTGCGTTGCATCCAACCCGGCCCTGTGGAATAAGAGAGTTCGAGCAATGATTCAGACCGCGCTGCATTTGGTGGATAAGGATACTATGGATAAGCAGAAGGCACTCGAAGCCGCCCTTGGGCAGATCGAACGGGCATTTGGCAAAGGTTCGATTATGAAGCTGGGTCAGCGGGAAAGCGCCGTTGATATCTCAGCCATTTCAACCGGTTCGCTCGGTCTTGATATCGGACTGGGCATTGGCGGTCTGCCGCGTGGCCGTATCGTCGAAATCTATGGTCCGGAAAGTTCGGGTAAAACCACGCTGGCGTTGCACACGGTTGCCGAAGCCCAGAAGCTTGGCGGGACTTGTGCGTTTGTCGATGCCGAACACGCGCTTGACCCGGGATATGCCCGCAAGCTTGGTGTGAATACCGACGAACTCCTGATTTCCCAGCCCGATGCCGGTGAGCAGGCGCTTGAAATCGCCGATACGCTGGTGCGTTCTGGCGCGATTGATGTTCTGGTCGTCGATTCGGTTGCTGCCCTTGTACCGCGCGCCGAACTTGAAGGTGAGATGGGCGATACGCACGTTGGTCTCCAGGCCCGCCTGATGAGCCAGGCACTGCGTAAACTGACCAGCTCGGTCTCGCGTTCGAACTGCATGGTCATCTTCATCAACCAGATCCGTATGAAGATCGGTGTGATGTTCGGCAGCCCGGAAACCACCACCGGTGGTAACGCGCTTAAATTCTATGCTTCGGTCCGTTTGGATATCCGTCGTATCGGTCAGATCAAGGACCGCGATGAGGTCGTTGGTAACCAGACGCGTGTCAAGGTCGTCAAAAACAAGATGGCCCCGCCGTTCAAACAGGTCGAATTCGACATCATGTATGGCGAAGGCATTTCCAAGATGGGTGAAATCCTTGATCTTGGAGTCAAGGCCGGCATCGTCGAGAAATCCGGTTCCTGGTTCTCCTATAACTCGACCCGTATCGGTCAGGGCCGCGAGAACGCCAAAAGCTTCCTGCGTGAAAATCCGGAAATGACCAAGGAGATCGAAACCAGCATTCGCGAAAGTGCCGGTCTGATCGCCGAAGCCATGACCAATATGAGCGAAGACGAACCGGTCAACGACGATTGATCTGATTGATCTTTCCAATTGATTGCAAAAGGCGGCACCAATTTTGGCGCCGCCTTTTTATTTACTGCTCACGCTGGCAGATTGTGTTTTCCGGCTGAGGGGGCTCGGTTGAACCTTGTTGCTGCCATTGGCTTGGCGTTTTGCCTGTAATCCGCAGGAATTCACGATTGAAGTTGGACTTGGTGTTAAAGCCGCTTTCAAGCATCGTGTTGGTCACATTTTCCCCGGCATCAAGCATGCGGCAGGCATGTTCAATCCGGTATTTATTGATATAGCGCGACACGTTTTCACCGGTCGAGGTGTTGATCGCCATTGAAATTTGTTTGAGCGGACGCCCCATACGCCGGGAAATGCGGGCGAGGGTCAGATCTGGATCAAGATATAACTGGTCCCGCGTCTGTAACGCGTTGAGTTCGTTCATGATGGCCTGACATTGCTCAGCATTCAATGCGGCTTGGCTATCATCGACCGGATCCTTCAATGCGATATCAATCGCAATGCCTGGCGATAGGCTGAGGAAGCCAATTGTCAGCAGAGCAATTGACGAGGTGACGCTGAGAACCACACCGGCAACCTCATCGTTCCCGTCAATCTTGGCCAGCAATATCAGCAGGTCGCTGATGGCTGATATGATCAATGCAATCGCAATAAAACGCCAGACCAGTGCAGGGATCTGTCCCGATGTCAGGCGCATATGCGCAAAATCACCCCGTTGGCGACGAAGCATCACCAAAATTGCCGATCCATATCCGACAAACAGGCTGCACAAGACAGCATCAATCACGACAGGCAAAAAGAAGACACAGAGCGCGACAAGCGCGGGCATCGAAAAATGCAGCAGATCCCCGCGTTGTAAACGGGCGCGAAGGCTTGCCTCAACAAACGCCATCCATGCCATGACCGGAATGGCAGAGGCGGTGATCGGCTGAACCCATTTAAGGCCGTCAATGCCATAATACTGGACCAGTCCGACCAAAAAACTCTGCGCGGCAGCAGCCAGCAGAAGCGCCATCAGCATCCTGGGCGTTTTCTGGCCGACAAGGGCGCGGACAAACAAGAACCCTAAAACCAGCGCCACAATCATCGGAACAGGTAGAACAAGCATCTGATCGCAATTTTCCGCCTAAGGGGTATCAAAACCGGTTTTGAGACGTCCACAAACCCGTTCGAGGACGCAAGGCCATCCTGTTTTGGCCAGAACTTCTTCTGTACTCCAACTTAGGACAAGGATCCTTGTGATGAAACCGATATATCTCGCCTTTGCCCTGTGTCTGTTCGCAGGCCTGCAAACATCGCCTGCATTGGCGGAACAGCAAACCGATTATGCCGGATATGACCGTTTTGATGTGCGCGCTGCCCATCGTTCCATGCCGATCGCAGCCTCTGTCTGGTATCCCGCAGATACCGTGATTTACAGGGCACCTGTCGGCAACAATATCATCTGGAAGGGAACAAGCGCCTATATCGGTGCAGCAATTGCACCGGGTAAGCACCCGCTGGTTCTTTTGTCCCATGGTTCGGGCGGTAATATGGATGGACTTGGCTGGTTGTCTTCGCAACTGGCCTTGCGCGGGGCAATTGTTGTTGCGCTAAACCATCCCGGCACGACATCAGGGGATTCTTCACCCCGCCGGACATCATTTATTGGCGAACGGGCGGCAGATATTCGGGCGACCCTTGATCAGGTTCTGTCAAATCCGTCCTTTGCACCTTACATTGATCCCCGAAATATCTCGGCGATTGGCTTCTCTTTGGGCGGTACGACGGTCTTGAATCTTATCGGGGTAAGGTTCGATCCAACGCTTTTTGTGCAATATTGCGACCGATTTGGCGATGCCGCACAGGATTGCGACTTTTTGCGCAAAGGAGGCGTTGATCTTGATCATATGCCCAATGATTTCGACGTTCCCAGCCGGGATGACCGTATTGCACGTAGCGTTGCGATCGAGCCGGGGATGGGGTTCGCAGCGATCGAGCAAAGCTTGACAGCGGTGACATCTCCTGTGTTTTTCATTGGCCTTGGCGAAGAAGAAAAATGGGCGGCTGCCGATTTTGGTCCGACTGGCAGCAATCTTGTTGCGCGGATCAAAAATGCATCTTCGGCCAATTTTGCGCCAGCACATCACCTGACCTTTCTTGACGAATGTCAGCCAGGTGCCGCCGAAATCCTGAAAGAAGAAGGCAGCGATGCCATCTGCACCGATCCCCCCGGCACGGATCGTGCGCTTATCCATCGTCAGATCATTGATGAAATCAGCAACTATCTGACGCTTGATGCAAAGGCATCCTGATTTCGCAGGTATTGATGTGAAGGAGGTCCACCGTGATCTCCTTCACTTGACGTGCCCCAAAATGATCACGATTGATAAAAGATTATTTAAAATCAATCGATTGTTATGTTGTTCGCGCCGGAAAATTTGACCGGGAAGAACCGTGCCGGGAACAATTATGGGTTGTCGCCGTTTGAATTCCTGTGAGCTTTGACACGATCAACCAGGAGAATGAACATGTCAAATACGATGAAAAAGATTCTCGCGATTCTGATGATTTCGGGTATGGGCCTTGGCCTTGCTGCCTGTGAAACCGCCGAAGGCTTTGGCGAAGACGTCGAAGATGCCGGTGAAGCAATCCAGGACGGCGCTTCCTGATCTGTAACTGATCGTTATTCATTATCTTAAAGCAACAATAGTGGGAGAATCCCATGCTAGGTTGGGCAATATTCTGTTTGGTTCTGGCACTGATTGCCGCTGTTCTTGGCTTTGGCGGACTTGCAGGGACATTCGTCGGGATCGCAAAGATCTTGTTCTTTGTTTTCCTCGTGCTGTTTGTCGTATCGCTTGTCGTCAACGCGTTGCGTGGCCGTCGCCCGCCGGTCTGATGACGAGACAGTTGCAAGACTGCACGAAGCATACATGCCTATAGAAAGGACGCCATTTTGGCGTCCTTTTCTGCGTTTAGAGCAACAAACGGCCCTTGTGCGCGATAACGGTTGCAAGCCGGATGCCCCGAGGCCAAAATATCGCGATAAACAACAAGACAGGCGACATGCCTGTTATCCGGACTTGAATGGAGCATCCTGCAAAGATGGAAACGATGACAAAACGTCTTCTGGCCGTCCTGATGGTTATTGGCTTTGGCCTTGCGCTTGGTGCATGCGAAACCGCCGAAGGATTTGGTCGCGATATGGAAAAACTCGGCAAGTCGATCCAGGACAGTGCAAACGACTAGTCAACGAACGGCCCATCTTCAGACCAACCGTCTTCAAACAGACCGCCTCGACCTTTCGGCGGCTAAACTGGCCGATATCCCCGACCTTTATGCGTTCCTTGGTGACAGCACAGCCATGCGGTTCACCCAGTGTGATGAAAGCTTTGCGGCCTGCCGCAAGCGCGTACTGGTCCATGAATGGTTCCGGCGCCGCGACGGATTTGCCCCATGGGTCGTAAGGCTGCGCACGTCTGGCGACATCATAGGATGGGGCGGGCTCTATACCGATCCGTTTGATCCCGGTTGGGGGCCAGAGCTTGGCTATTATCTGGCCCCGACCGCCTGGGGGCAGGGACTTGGCCGAGAACTTGCAAATGCCGCCCTTGACTATGGGCGGGTCAGGACATCGATTGCGTGTTTGACCGCCTTTGCCCATCCGCAAAATTCGGCGTCGCGCAAATTGTTGCTGGGCCTTGGGTTTGAGGCCGCCGGGTTTGTTAAGGAAATGAACCGGGATCGATTCACATTATTGCTGAAAACCGGCTGAATTTCGGCTGGTTTTGACCAGAATAACCGGCCCCAAATCGCCGAATTGGGCAAAACTTGCGGCAAATCCCCCGGACTCCTTTCGCCTGACTGGACAGGGCAGGGCCGAGCCGCTAAATAGGGCAGTCCGTTCGCCAGTATGGCGAGCGCAGTTGTTCCGCGTTTTCCGGGTTGGAGAGATATGCAGACCGTCAACGATATCCGCACCACGTTTCTGGAGTTCTTCCGCAAGAACGGCCACGAAGTCGTTTCGTCCAGCCCGCTGGTGCCGCGCAATGACCCTACCCTGATGTTCACCAACGCCGGGATGGTTCAGTTCAAGAACGTTTTCACCGGCCAGGAACACCGCGATTATTCGCGTGCCGCGACCTCGCAGAAATGCGTGCGCGCCGGGGGCAAGCATAACGACCTTGAAAATGTCGGTCATACCGCACGCCATCACACCTTCTTTGAAATGCTCGGCAACTTCTCGTTTGGTGACTATTTCAAGGAAAACGCGATTGAATTCGCCTGGAACCTGATCACCAAGGAATATGGTCTTCCGGCTGACAAGCTTCTGGTCACGGTGTATCACACCGATGACGAGGCACATGGTCTTTGGAAAAAGATCGCCGGTCTGACCGATGATCGCATCATCCGTATCCCGACCTCTGATAACTTCTGGTCGATGGGCGATACCGGCCCGTGTGGTCCGTGCTCGGAAATCTTCTTTGACCATGGCGATCACATCTGGGGTGGCCCTCCGGGCAGTGCGGAAGAAGACGGCGACCGTTTCATTGAAATCTGGAACCTCGTCTTCATGCAATACGAACAGATGGCAAATGGTGATCGTGTCGATCTGCCAAAACCGTCCATCGATACCGGCATGGGGCTGGAACGTATTGCTGCCGTCCTTCAGGGCAAGCACGACAACTATGACATCGACTTGATGCGTGCGCTGGTCGAAGCATCGGCCGATGCCACCAACACCGATCCGGATGGTTCCCATAATGTATCGCACCGCGTGGTTGCCGACCATCTGCGTTCGACCAGCTTCCTGATCGCCGATGGTGTTCTGCCGTCCAATGCCGGTCGTGGCAACGTTCTGCGCCGCATCATGCGCCGCGCGATGCGCCACCTGCATATGGTCGGAACCCAAGATCCGACGATGTATAAGCTGGTCCCGGCCTTGGTAAGCAAAATGGGCGGTGCCTTCCCGGAACTGGTCCGTGCGCAAGCATTGATCGAAGAAACCCTCAAGCTGGAAGAGCAGGGCTTTAAAACCATGCTGGATCGCGGTCTCAAGATGCTTGATGACGCGACCGATGGCATGGATGCCGGTGCGACCCTTTCGGGCGACGTCGCGTTCAAGCTTTATGACACCTATGGCTTCCCGCTTGATCTGACCGCTGATGCGCTTAAAGAACGCAAAATCGGTATCGATGAAGCCGGCTTCACCACCGCCATGGAAGAACAGAAAGCCAAGGCACGTGCGGCCTGGTCCGGTTCGGGCGAAGCCGCGACCGAGGAAGTCTGGTTTGATATCAATGACCGTGATGGCGCGACCGAGTTCCTGGGTTATGAAACCGAAACCGCCGAGGGCGTCGTTACCGCGCTGATCAAGGACGGTGCTGAAGTCAAATCCGCATCGAAGGGCGACGAAGTTGCCGTTCTTGCCAACCAGACTACCTTCTTTGGTGAGTCCGGTGGTCAGCAGGGCGATGCCGGTGTGATCAAAACCGAAAAAGGTGCGATCATCCAGATTACCGACACCCAGAAAAAGCTGGGTGCCCTGCATGTGCATCTGGGCAAAGTGACCGAAGGCAGTGTGGCGGTCGGCGATGCCGCAGAGTTCCGCGTCGATCATACCCGCCGTTCATCCTTGCGTGCCAATCACTCGGCCACCCACCTGCTGCATGCTGTTCTGCGCAAGCATCTTGGCGATCACGTGACCCAGAAGGGTTCCTTGGTCGCAGCTGACCGTCTGCGTTTCGATATTTCGCATCCGAAGGCCGTCACGGCCGAGGAAGCCGCAGTTATTGAGGCCGATGTTAACAGCCTGATCCGCGAAAACAGCGAAGTCACCACCCGTCTGATGACCCCGGACGAGGCGATTGAACTCGGTGCGATGGCACTGTTTGGTGAAAAATACGGTGATGAAGTCCGCGTTGTGTCGATGGGCCTGCCGGTCGCCAATGAACATGCCTATTCGCTAGAGCTTTGCGGCGGTACACATGTGAAGCGCACTGGCGATATCGGCATGTTCAAGATCGTTTCCGAGGGCGCTGTTTCAAGCGGTGTCCGCCGTATCGAGGCCCTGACCGGTGCCGATGCTGCCAAATACATGTCGGCGCGTGAAAACGTTCTGACCACGGTTGCGGCAGACCTTAAGGCCGTTCCAGAAGATGTCCCGGCCCGCGTCAAGGCGCTGCAGGAAGAACGTCGTCGTCTGGAACGCGAAGTTTCCGATCTGCGCAAAAAGCTGGCAACGGCTGGTTCGGGTGCGGCTTCTGGTGGTGATGCGTTCAAGGAAGTCAACGGTGTCAAAATGGCACTGCGGTCGCTTGATGGCATTCCGGCCAAGGAACTCAAAGGCATGGTTGACGAGCTCCGCGATCAGATGGGTTCGGGCATTGTCGCACTCGTTTCGGGTGACGGTGGCAAGGCGTCCATCGTTGTCGGCCTGACCGAAGACCTGACCGCAAAGTTCAGCGCAGTTGACCTTGTGCGCATCGGTGTTGAAAAGCTTGGTGGCAAGGGCGGCGGTGGCCGTCCGGACATGGCACAGGGCGGCGGTTCCGACCCGTCGCAGGCTGATGCCGCACTGGCCGCGATTGAGGCGCATATCGCTAGCTAAGCGATTATCGCGATCAAAAGTATTATGAATGGAAAGGGCCCGATCGGGGCCCTTTTTATTTGTCTGATGATTGGTTTCAAGCGTTTATTTTAAACGTCTGGCGGGTTGTTTGCGGCGAAGTGTGTGAGCTCGTCAATGAACATGCGCTGGCGCTTTGGCATGAAGTCGCTTTCATGCCAGACGGCATAAAAGTCACGCTGATCGGTTTCCCATTCTGTCAAAAGGGGCGCAAGATTGCACTTCTCTAAATGGCCGGCGATCATGCTGTTTGGGATCAGGCCAATGCCATGCCCGTTCACGATCATGCGGGTGGCAAGTTCCATTTCATCAACGCTGAAACGTCCGGAAACGCCAAAGGTTTCAACCGCACCGTTTTGAGGATGGCGAAAACGCCAGGTGGTAAGCGGTCGGGCAACGATCAGATCGTGATCGATCAATTGATCGGGGGCCGTCGGTGCGGCCCTGCGCGCCAGATATGCCGGTGCGCAACACAGCACCAGCCAGGTGCCGGCCAGCCGTTTGACCATCAGGGATTTCTGGGTTTGCTTGCCGACCCGGATGGCGACATCAAATGGTGCCTCCTGCTGGTCAAGGGTTCTGTTCGATAGTGTGACATGCAAATCGATCCGGGGATACCGCGTCATGAAATCGGACAAAAACCGGTCAAGCCATTGCACTGCCAGATTGACCGGCATTCCGACCCGCAGCAAACCAACGCACTGACTTTGGCGCTGATCGATTTCATGAAGCTGCGTGCTGAGCTCAAGCAACATCGGTTTGAGCCGATCATAATATTCGCGTCCTGCCTCGGTCAGGGCAAAGCCATTGCCGCCGCGTTGAAGCAGCTTGCATCCCAGGGCCGTTTCCAGTTTTTGCAAACGCCGACTAAGTGTCGCAACCGGCATTCGCAGGGCCGTTGATCCTCGGCGCAGACTGCCGGCCTCCACCAACCGGGCAAAGATCGCCAGATCATCAAGGTGATGTACGTGTTCCATTTATGAGAATTGGGCTTTCATAAATTTCGTCTATTCTCAAAAACAAGAATAAGCGATGTTTGCCGCCGATGACAGACCAAACATGAGGACACGAATGTTTCCCCCTCACATGCACCGCTTCGTCTTTGCCTTTTTTATGTCGCTTTGGCTTTGCTTTTTGATGACGGGCATCGTCACACTGCTCAATACCGGCATAGATGCAGACTATCCGCTACGATGGGCTAATGCTTTCATGGTTTCCTGGCCGATTGGCTATTCTCTGGTGGTACTCAGCGCCGGAAAAGTCGGCAAGATTACCGCACGCCTGGTGCGCCAGCCTGCCTGACGCAGATTAAATGCAAGCTGCTTTTAGTACCCCCAGCCGGTCGGGCACCATAGGTGACCCGGCCGGTTTGCTGTCATGCTCAACGGTGGGCCGGTTCCTGGTGATGCAAGACACGGTTGGCGGCGCGCAGGACTGTTTTGCGGTCGTTTTCTTCCGGGATGTCACGTTCCGCGGCATTGGCGATCATGCGGGCGTGGGTGCGCAGCACTTCGCGTTGATGTTCGGTATGTGCCAGTCGCATCAGGCTTTCAAGGATTTCAGCCATCGGCAACAACACATCCGGCTTTGCCGTCGCGGACTGGCGGATCTGGTCATAGGCTGCCCCCAGCATGCCGCCAAAATCGGACATCAGCGCATGCAGGCGGACTTCATCGTTATCATCACGCCAGATGCCGACCGGATAGCGAAACTGCATGGCATGCGGAAGGGCGTCGCCCAGACGATAGATCGCGGCAATGGCCGTGAACGGGTCGTTGATCCCCGGTGACAGGGCGCGCAGAGCAACTTCGACCAGTTGGCGCAGGGCAAATTCGACATCCAGCATGGCCGTGCGATGCGATCCGATCATGATCGCCTCAAGAATATCGGCGTGGCATTGTTCGATATTATCTTGTGCCTGTTTGGAGATGTCATCGTTTAAGGGGACGATACGTCCGACAATATCACCGATCAGCACGTGTTGGCCGGCGCGGATCACAAGCGAAATACGTGTATCTGTTTGTTTGGCGATTTCACAAATTTTTTCGTAGTCGACGCCCTGCACATATCCCGAAGACGCGACGCAAATGGCCTGATCGCGGGGGATGTCCTGCGGGTCGGGCAGGGTTGTCTGGGCCTTTTCGGCGGCCTTGATCGGATCGGTCAGGGTGTTGCTGGCCGATTGAATGGTTTCTTCAAGGTTTTTGCCAACACGCTGAATGACCTCGTCGGCAACGATCGACCGGCCAAGGTGGTGGACAAACAGGATCAGGACAAAAACGCTAATGACAAACAGCGCGATACCGACTGTCACTGCCAGATGCGGCACCGGTGCCGTTTCCGGTTTTTCGCCCATCAGCATCAGCGAGGTGATCAAAAACAGAATGCTGCCAACAAAAGTGCCGAGCGCGTTCTGGGTTTTGTTATCGCCCATGAAGTTGCGGATCATGCGCGGTCCAAGTGACCCGGCAGCAAGGGTGAGAACCACCATCGTGATCGACAGGGCAAAGGTTGTCAGGGTGACCAGCGTGGCCAACAGGGTTTCAAGCAACCCGCGCACCGCCTGGATTTCATTAAACCCGGGCAACAGGCTGGGAAACATGTCGCGCAAAATATCCTGGGGGGCTGCCATTATGCCGACCGCAAAGGCCGCGCCGCCCAGCGCAAAAAGCAACGGCGATACCCACAGGCTATAGGTCAGAAATTCCCAGACGCGGATCAGGCGTTGAACCATGATGCAAAAACCCCTTTCGGGTCAAAGAGTGTCGCGTGACCCGGATCCGGGGAAAACGCATGGACATCATATGATTAAACGCCGATCAGTGCATGCAGTTCCCGCGGGATCTGTTTTGCCCTCGGCAAAGGGGATTTTAAAATGCGCAAGCGATGACGAACCGCGTGCAGAAAGGCAGTGCAAACGTCTCAGATGTCGACTTGTTCGATGGCTGCTTTGCCGATCAGCGCCTCTGCCTCGGGCGTGCCCTTGCGCGCAGTGTCGGGCAGTTTTGCCAGTTGATCGGCGGCCGCCCGGATGTCGTCAAGATCACCGATCTCGTCACAGACTTCCATCACCCGGTTCCAGATCGCGTCATGATCCATCCCGCCCATAACGGTCAGGGCAATGACGCGATTAAGCGTTGCCTGCGGATGGTTGGCATCCTGGGACAGGATTTGTTCAAACGCCTCAAAGGCTGCGATCAGATGGCCTTCACGCAGATTGATCACACCCAAATCATTTGATGCAGCAAGCGAGGATGGATTGATCCGAAGCAGCTGTTCAACTGCACGCCGTTCGCCGTCAAAATCCTCGTTGGCGCGGTGGCACGTGGCGATCAGCCGGTGGATGTTCTCTGATCCCGGACTGTGGTGGGCGGCGGTTTGAAGGGCAGAAAGGGCTGCGTCATAGCGTTCCAGCGCGATCAATGCCTGCCCGCGCAAGGTCAGCATTTCAGGATCGGTCGGTTTGACGCGCAGTACGATATCAATGTGGTTGAGTGCGCTACGTGCGTCACCGTTTTCAAGCAATGCGCGTGCAATGTGATGCAGGCAGTCTTCATGACCCCCATCAGATTGCAGCACCGTGCGATATTCACCGATTGCTTCGATGATCGAACCTTTTTCATGAAGCGCACGTGCCAGCCCGAAACGGGCATCCAGATTATCCATATCTTCGCCAAGTGCCTGGCGCAGCATGTTGATTGCGGCGTCATATTGGCGCTGCTTCAAGGCGGCAAGCCCCATATCAGAAAAGGACATTGCATTCATAGGAGGTCTCCCAATCCAATCGCAATCCGTTGACCGGATTGCTGAATTTATCGATTAACGATGGGATTATAATGCCCAAACCGATCATTACCAGCCCTATGTCATAACGAATTCATGACGCCAGACCTGTTGCCGTTGCGAGCCCCAAAAACAAAGGCCCCGGAAGCATATGCCGGGGCCTTTGTCTGATCATGATGTCGGTGGCTTACAGCTTATGGATCATCTTGATTTCCATGAAGTCTTCAAGGCCAAACAGGCCACCTTCGCGGCCATTGCCTGATTGCTTGTAGCCGCCAAACGGACTGCCCGCCAGCGGGGAGGAGCCATTAAGCAGCACTATGCCCGCCTTGAGCTTGCGCGCAACCCGGTCGGCCTTTTGGGCATCCGGGGTCTGCACGTAGGCCGCAAGGCCATAGGGCGTATCATTGGCGATCTCAATCGCCTCTTCTTCGGTGTCGAACGGGATCATCGACACCACCGGGCCAAAGATTTCCTCGCGTGCGATGCGCATATTGTTGTTCACATCGGCAAAGATGGTCGGTTTGACGAAGTAGCCC
>ENA-ORCZ01000503-ORCZ01000503.1-marine-metagenome-genome-assembly--contig:-NODE-503-length-16082-cov-4.162637_pt1 | contig 16082 bp, 15 predicted proteins | sample MGYA00237785_ERZ508519 | MGnify/ENA primary metagenome ERZ508519 (study PRJEB26189, sample SAMN06268790) | marine metagenome | isolation source: Bioluminescent Bay, La Paraguera, Puerto Rico | place...
CGTCTGCGTGGACCTTGTGCCGCAATGCTTGCCGCCGCGGTCCCGCCGCTACATCCTGATGCTCGGTGAATTTGCCGTCTTCGGCTTCTGCCTCCTGACGCTGATCGGCTTCCATTCCTTCCTCTCGAGGGCCTGGAAGTTCGAGACGCCGGCAATCGGCATTCCCAACTGGGTGTTTTATGCGCCGGCCCTGGCCGGTTTCGTTCTGCTGCTTTCCATTTCCCTCGTTCGTTTCCTCGACCTTTGCGGCGACTGGAAGCCAGCGCAAGACGACGTGAAACCATGAGCCTGGTTCTTCTCCTTGTGTTCATCGCGTGCCTGGTTCTGGGCGTGCCGATTGCCGTTTCGCTGGGATTGTCCTCCGCGGTGGTGATCTTCACCTACGGGCTGCCGGTGAACGTCCTTGCACAGCGTACCGTCAATGCCCTGGATTCAACGCCGCTGCTTGCCGTGCCGTTGTTCATCCTGGCGGCGAGCCTTCTAAACGCCATGGGCGTGACGACGCATATTTTCGACCTTGTGCGGCTGCTTGTCGGACGCGTCAGAGGCGCGGTTGCGCAGGTCTCCATCCTCGTCAGCCTGATTTTTTCGGGTGTATCGGGTGCGGCTCTTGCCGACATCGGGGCGCTCGGCAAGATCCAGATCGACCAGATGACGGGGCAAGGCTACAAGAAGAATTTCGCGGCAGGCATAACCATTGCCGCGGCCACGATCGGCCCCATCTTCCCCCCCTCGATCCCGATCATCATCTATGCCAGCGTGGCAAACGTATCGGCTGTCCAGCTTTTGATCGCCGGCATCCTCCCGGCGCTGTTGATCACGGCGCTTCTGATGATACAGGTCGCCGTCATGGGGCGCCTTTACGACCTGCCGCGGGACACGTTGAAGCCGAGCCTGCGCGCAGTGGCCGAGAAGACCCTGGTTTCGATCCCGGCGCTTCTCGCGCCCATTCTTCTGATCGGCGGGCTCCTCAGCGGGTTTTTCGGGCCGACGGAAGTGGCCGGTGTCACGGTTGCCTATGCGCTTGCCATCGGTTTTCTGGTCTACCGCAGTCTCAGCGTCAGGGCAGTGTTTGCGGCACTGCGCGAAACGGTCGAGGCGACTGCGAATATTCTTCTTATCGTATCGACCGCAGCCTTGTTCGCCTGGGTGCTGACATTGGATCAGGTGCCGGCGAAGGCAGGGGCGTTCCTGCTCGGCCTTTCGGAAGACCCCTTCGTACTCCTGCTTCTGGTCAATCTGCTGCTGATTGTGGTCGGGATGGTCCTGGAATCCATCGCGGCGATCCTGATCATCGCGCCTATCGTCGCACCGGCACTGCACTCCGCCGGCGTCGATCCGCTTCAGCTCGGCATCGTCTTTGTGCTGAACCTGATGATCGGGCTGCTTACGCCCCCCATCGGCATGAGCCTCTACATGGTTTCCGTCGTCGCCAAGATGCCGGTCCATTCGGTGATCCGCGGCGTCCTTCCCTTCTTTGTGCCGCTGCTTCTTTCACTGCTCGTCGTTTCCGCCGTGCCTGCCGTTTCGACGCTGCTTCCAAAACTCTTCATGCAATAGGTCTGGTTATGAGTAGGTTCCTGGGTCCGATCCGTCAGCTCGGCTATGTGGTTGACGACATAGAGGCCGCAATGGCTCACTGGTACGAGGTCATGGGCGTCGGCCCCTGGTACTACAACCCCAGGGTTCCGATCGAAGATTACCTGTTCGACGGCAACCCTTACGAGGTGCACAACTCGGTTGCCCTTGCGAACAGCGGACCGGTGCAGGTCGAGCTTATCCAGACCCGCAACGACGCCCCTTCCATGTACCGGGACTTCATGCTGGCAGGGAACAGGGGGCTGCAGCACGTCGCCTTCTGGACCCAGAGCTACGACTCGGATCTCGCGAGGATGATAACGCAGGGGTTCTCGCCGAAAATGAGCGGGAAGGTCGGAAAGGACGGGCGCTTCGTCTATTTCGACCGCGAAGCGCATCCCGGGACGGTTATCGAACTGTCCGAAGTCATGGGACCCAAGGGACGCCTGTTCGACCTGATCCGGGAAGCCTCCCGGGACTGGGACGGCAAGGACCCCGTGCGCCCGTTCCCCGACCTGGCAACCTTGTGAGGGCATGATGTCCCGGATAACCGTGACGGCGGAATACCTGGTAGAAACGCCGTTTGAGCCGGAAAAAGTCGCCGCCATCATGGCCGGCGAACAAGGCTGCGGCACTTTCGTGCGCGTCGCAGGGGAAACGGACGACCTGCGCCTGCGCGCTGCGGCCGAGGTCCTTGCGATCGAAGAACTTGAGCCTGGTTCCCAACCGAGCCTTTCAAGCGCGTTTCTGGAACGCAAGGGGCATCGGGGACCCTGGCGGCGGGCGAAAGTCAGGATTGCCTATCCGACCGCCAACATCGGCTGCAATCTCCCGACCCTTGCCTCCACGGTCGCCGGAAACCTTTACGATCTCGGAGAGGTTTCGGGCCTGCGTCTGGAAAGCGTCGAACTGCCCTCGTCCTATCGCTCTGCATTCGAGTTGCCTCGTGCCGGCATTGAAGGGACACGCAAGAGCGTGGGCGTTGCCGGGCGTCCCTTGTTCGGCACCATCATCAAGCCGAATGTCGGCCTGTCCGCTCAGGAAATTGCGGATCTTGTGAAGAAGCTCTGCACGGCAGGTGTGGACTTCATCAAGGACGATGAAATCTGTGCCAACCCGCTTCACGCTCCGCTCGAAGAGCGGATCCCGGCGGTGATGGCGGTTGTCCGGGCTTATCGCGAGGCTACCGGGCGGAACGTGATGGTAGCCTTCAACATCACGGACGAGACGGACGCCATGCGTCGCCATGCGGACCTGGTCGAAGAGGAGGGCGGTTCCTGCGTCATGGCGAGCCTCAACTGGTGCGGACTTTCCGCCATGCAGACGCTTCGCAATTCGACGCCGCTTGCCATTCATGGTCACCGGAACGGTTACGGTGCGTTCGCACGTCATCCGGCCCTCGGAATCGGGTTCGATGCCTATCAGGCTCTCTACCGGCTGACGGGCATAGACCACATGCATGTTCACGGCATCGGCGGCAAGTTTGCCGACTCGGGCGAAGAGGTGCGGTCTGCCGCACAGCGCTGCGTCCGGCCGCTGGCCGTCGACGCACAGGATACCGCCGATGCCGTCATGCCGGTCTTCTCTTCCGGTCAATGGGCGGGAACATTGCGGGAAACGATGGAAGCAACCGGCTCTGCCGACTTCATGTTCCTCGCAGGCGGCGGCATTCTCGCTCACCCCCAAGGCCCGTCGGCAGGTGTCGCAAGCCTGCGTCAGGCGTATGAGGCGATTGCAGGCGGACAGGATCTGGAAAAGGCGTCTCTCACCATGCCCGAGCTTGCGGCCGCGCTTTCGTTTTTCGGGGGACGATGACATGGGGACGGTGCCGTATGTGTTCATCGGAGATGACTTTACCGGCGCGTCCGATACCCTGGCAACGCTTGCGGAGCGCGATTGGAGCACAAGGCTGTTTCTGGAAACATCGGCTTTGGCTGCTGCGGGCGCTGACGAACTGGACGCGGCCGGCTTCGCCACCGAGTTGAGAAGCCTCTCGCCGGCTGAGATAACGGCTCAACTGAACCGGCTCCTGCCTGCAATCTCGGCGCTTTCTCCTGCCATCATTCACTACAAAGTCTGTTCGACATTTGATTCAGCCGTTCACACCGGAAACATCGCAACGGCTGTCTCTCTTCTGGAACGGCATTTTTCACCCTCGCTGACACTTGTCCTGGGCGGGCAACCGAGCCTTGGACGCTACTGTTCCTTCGGCAATCTCTTTGCCCGTGCATCCGACGGCCACACCTATCGTATCGACCGTCATCCGGTCATGAAGTGTCACCCGATCACGCCGATGCCGGAAGCAGATCTTCGCCTGCACCTTGCCGAACAGGGCCTCAGCGGCCTGGAACTTGTCTCACTTCCCGAGATCGCGAAGGGTGCGAAGGCCATAGCCTCCGCACTCGACAAGGCGGTCGGATCGGGTCGCAGGCGCTTTCTCCTGGATGTGACGGATGAAGAGCATCTGGCATCCATTCGCATGGCATTGCATCGCTTCCAGGCTGGCGAAAGACCTATCCTGGTTGTCGGGGCCAGCAGCGTCGGTGAGATTTTTGCCGGGGCAGGGAAGCAGCGTCCTGTGTCCCCAAGCGGGGTTGATAGTCGCGGGAGCCGGGAAACTCCGCCCACCCTTGTCGTGGCGGGCAGCCGGTCGGCGGTAACAGCAGCGCAGGTTGCCAGCGCCGCTTCTTTCCGAAAGTTGCCGGTTTCGGCAGACGGCCTTTCGTCCGGTCTCGGCCTTTCCCGCTTGTCGGAAGCCTGCCGAACCCTGCTGCACCAGCGCGAAAACGTACTTGTCCACTTGCTTCGCGAAGAAGACTATGGACTGACAGGCACGGAGATATCCCGGCGGCTCGCAGAATTCGTTTCAGGGATGCTTGCGGCATTTCCGGTCAAGAATCTTGGCCTTGCAGGGGGCGACACCTCAAGCATCATCGCCCGCAACATCGGACTGACCAGTTTGAGTTTCGAGCGCCGGATCGGCAGCGGCACCGCAGTGTGCCGCGCAAGTTTTCCTGATGGGGCGCGTGAGGGTCTGCGCATTCTCTTCAAGGGCGGACAGGTCGGACCGGAAAACGTATTTGACCAGTTTGCGCTCAGTCATTCGCTCACTGGCGCCGCAGAGAATGCATGACTGGTTTTCGGTGTTTCCGATCATCTGCTGACACTCTCATTCCGGGCAGTCCCCAATAGTGGCTTCGCACGCCGGAGATCCCGGATCGGCCAGCTCTCCGCCTCGCGATTGCATGCCTCCTCATGGCCGTGGCTGATCAGATCGGCATGCGTTTGCTTCATCGTCTGCCTCCGCTTGCCGCCCCTTTTGATTTCCGTCTTCAGCCAGACCGCTAACGGGTCAAGCTGCCCGCACGCTCCGGCATCATGAATCTCGGCTCATCCCCGCCGGAATGCAGATATTTGCCGATGGCATTCCGGGGGAGGCCGGTCCTGCGGCCAAGCTTCCAGTTCGATACATGCTCTCGAAAATGTCAGCGTCGGATCATGCCTGGTAACGCGCTGTCGATCACTCCATAGCCCCGGTGGAAAGTCGCGCGGGAAGCTTCAGACATGAGCCAAATCTCGTTGGCTTGTGAGGTCGGTCCTGAAATTTACTTATTAAACACAATGACATGACTCAAGCCTAGTGCATCTGAAAGGGCACCTCACGCCCATGGCACTTGCCGGGCTGACGAGCCAGGGCAAGAGCCTGATTTTTGAAAATACCATCTGAAATATCAGATGATACTTGACTTGAAACTTCAAATGATGAATCCATGGAGGAAGAAACGGAGGCAAGGTTCGAAGGTGAACGAAACTTCAAGCACATCATTGGCTGAACTGGCCTACGCGACATTGCGGAGCGCAATTCTCGACAACACGCTTGCGCCGGGGTCGTTCGCTTCGGAACGCGAGGTTTGTGAAAGGTTCGGATTGAGCCGAACGCCTGTTCATCAGGCTTTGCTGCGCCTTCGAGACGAGGGGCTGGTGGATGTCCAGCCGCGCCGCGGTGTGCGTGTTCTGCCGCTCAGCATCAGGGACGTGCGAGAGATCCATCAAATCGCGCGGGCACTGGAGCTGGAGGCCGCACTTCAGTTGTGCGAGCGCAAGGGCGGGGATGCCATGGAGGCCTTGCGCCGTCATGTCGCCGACATGAAGGCAGCCATCGCTGCAGAGGATCGGGATGCCTGGGTGCAGGCCGATACAAAATTCCATCTGGGCATGGTCGCGAGTTCGGGAAACGAGCGCCTGATCCAGCAGTACAACGGTCTGCGCGTGCTCACCGATCGTGCGCGCCTCTTCGTCCTTCACATCAGGGCGTTGCCGGTCAAGTCGACCGACGAGCATGTCGACATGCTGGACGCGATCGAAGCCGGCCGGCTGGATCGGGTTGCCTCGATCTACCGGACGCACTGGGAGCGCACCACCAACGAAATGATCGAAATCATCGAACGGTTCAACCGTCATCGTTCCGGCAGCATTGCTGCTGCCGAAATTCTGGTGCCTTAGGGCATCTAAAGGGAGGAAAATATGAAACTTATCTCGTGCCTTGCCGCATTGGCGGTGTCGACTGCGATCGTGTTCCCGGCTTCAGCTGCCGATGTGACTGTGAAGATTGCGACAGTGGTATCCGGAGATCATCCGGAGAATATCGGTGCTCAGGAAATCAAGCGGCTCGTCGAGGAGCGTTCCAACGGAGAGATCGAGGTTCGCATCTTCCCGGCCGGGCAGCTTGGAAACCAGCGGGAGTTGGTCGAACAGCTTCGCAACGGCACCCTCGAGATGACCTGGGTTACCACCGGTTTCTTCGGTTCCTGGGAGCCGGTCATGAACACGCTCGAGATTGGTTACCTGTTCGATGACCGCGAGCATGCGTTTCGGGCATTTGACGGTGAACTCGGCGAGGAAGTAGCAGCGCTGATTGAAAAGCACGGCGTCAAGCATCTCGGCTTCTACGAGGCGGGCATGCGTCACGTGACCAATTCCGTGCGCCCCATCAACACGCCGGAAGACCTGGAAGGCATGAAACTGCGTACGCCGAATGCCAAATATCATCTGACTTCCGTCAAGATGATGGGGGCAAGTCCGACACCCATGGCATTTGGTGAGCTCTACGCGGCGATGGAGCAGAAGGTCGTGGACGGGCAGGAGAACCCGCTATCCAACATCCATGCGGCCGCATTCTATGAGGTCAACGATCATCTGGCGCTGACCGGCCATCTGCACCTGACGCACATGGTCATGTATTCCGAAGTCCTGTGGAACCAGCTCACTCCAGAACACCAGGAGATCATCGAGCAGGCGGTCATCGATAGCCAGCAGGTGCAGCGCGACAAGGTTGCCGCGGACGATGCCAGCCTGCTCGCCGTCCTTGAGGAGAAGGGGATGCAGGTCACACGGCCGGATCGTGCCGCACTTGCCGCGAAAGTCGCGCCCTTGCGCGATCAGGCGGTCGAAGAGTTCGGCGACCAGGCGGGACAGTGGATCGAACTCATCGATCAGGCGCGCTGACCCGGGCATCGCAGCATGGCAAACCAGAGCACAAACCTACTTCCGGCCTGGCTGGCATCAAGCGAAAGCATTGTCTTTACCGTGCTGCGATCACTGCTGATCACCATACTCGCAACAATGGTTGTGGCGGTCCTGGCCCAGGTCTTTTCCCGCTATGCGCTCGACTTCTCCTTGACGTGGAGCGAGGAACTGGCGCGGATCTGCATGATCTGTATGGTTTTTCTGGGTGCCGCGGTGCTCAGCCGCGACAATGAGCATCTGTCGGTCACTACAGTCATCGAACTGTTTCCGCCGCGTCTCCACCACCTCTGCGTGGCGTTTGCACAGATCGTGGGGCTTTACTGCACATGGTATCTGGCAAAGGGCGCCTGGTCTGCGCTCGTCCGGGAGTGGGCGCAGGTCACTCCTGCCCTGCAGGTCCCCTTCGGGCTGATCTACTCGGTCATTTTCGTGGCCGTCATCTTCATGATCCTGTGGCTCGCGCTCAATCTCCTGCGCGAGGTTCTGATTGTTCTTCAATTCGGGAAACCGGACCAACACAAATGACAGCACTGGCTATTCTCGCAGGCACGTTTTTCGTCCTGCTGCTGCTCGGCGTGCCCATCGTCTATTCCCTGATAGCGGCCTGCATCGTGTTGCTGACGAGTGACGGTCTGATGTCCGCACAGCTTGTCATGCAACGCGTCTATGCGGGGGTCGACAGCTTCCCGCTCCTTGCGATCCCGTTTTTCCTGCTGGCGGGCAAACTCATGGAAGCCGGGGGCATAACGCGCAGGCTCATAGATTTTGCCTTCTATCTCGTCGGCTGGATCCGCGGCGGACTGGCCCATGTCGCTGTGCTGGCGGCGACAATGTTCGCAGGTGTCAGCGGATCTTCCGTGGCGGACACAGCGGCAATCGGGTCGACGATCATTCCGCGCATGAAGGAGCGGAGCTATCCCCCGGCTTATGCAGGTTCCGTCGTCGCGGCAGCCGGGGTCATCGGTTCGACCATTCCGCCCTCCATTCCCCTCGTTCTCTATGGGGTCATATCCGGCGTTTCCATCGGTGGTCTCTTCCTCGGCGGCATTGTCCCAGGCATCCTCATGTGCCTCGGGCTGATGGCATACATCTATTTCAGTTCCGCGCCCGGAACCGAAGTCGGGTCCGAACCGGAGGCTGGCGACAGGCCGGGATTCGGCCGGGTATTTGTCCAGTCCGTGCCGGCACTGCTGCTTCCGGGCATCATTGTCGGAGGCATCCGCACGGGTGCTTTCAGTGCGACCGAAGCGGCCGCAGTCGCCGTGGCCTATGCTTTCCTGATCGGTATCGCCTATCGTGAACTGAAGATATCGAGATTGCCGGAAATTCTCTATCGCACCGCGCGCGATACAACACTCGTGATGGCAATCGTGGGCGCCGCCAGCCTCGTCGGTTATGTCCTGACCATCGAACAGATCCCGTCCAGCATCGCCGGCTGGTTCGCCGACAACGTGTCCAGTGTCCTGGTGCTTCTCCTGCTGATCAATCTGCTGTTGCTGGTCGCCGGATGCTTTCTGGACGGCGGGTCGGCAATCATCGTCTTCACCCCGGTCCTTCTGCCCGTGATCAAGGCATTCGGCATCGACCCGCTGTTTTTCGGCGTACTCATGTCCATCAACCTGATGATCGGAACGATTACACCGCCGGTGGGACTTTCGCTGTATGTCGCTGGCGGCATCGCCGACGTGAAGATCGGCAGGATGATGGTTGCGATCCTTCCCTTCCTTTGCGTGCACCTGGCTCTACTCGTCGCACTGATGCTGTTTCCCCAGCTCGTGACCGCAATTCCCGATCTTGTCTACAACCGCTAGGGCCGTGCCCGACAACCGCAAAGAAAGTAGCTTTCATGGCTTTCAAGAACTCCATCCTGCTCGGCACGATCGGGCGCTACAATGATCGTTTTCACGTCTATCAGGAACACCGCAACCTGGAAGACCGTCTTGAGCTGGCACGCAATATCCCGCGCACGGACGGCGTCGAACCGGTCTATCCCCAGGATCTCGGGCATGACGGCAAGGGTGTCGATCTGGTGAAGAAGAGCGGGCTCGGGGTCTCCGCGGTCAATGTGAACGTGAAGACCGAGGACATCTATCGAAAGGGGTCGTTCACCTCCCGCGACAAGAAGGTTCGCGACACGGCCATCGACTACGTGAAGACGGCCATGGACATGTCAGCCGAACTCGGCGCGAACATGATCTCCGTCTGCCCTCTGATCGATGGCTGGGACTACCCGTTCGAGGTCGATTACCAGAAACAGTGGAAATGGCTTGTCGAGGCATTCGAGGCGGCCGCCGGTCACCGCGACGATGTGCGCATATCCATCGAATACAAGGCCTTTGAATCGCGCAACCGGATCATCTTGCCGACCATGGCGCGATCACTGGTTCTTTGCGAGAAAGTGGGAGCCCCGAACCTCGGCGTGACCATGGATGTCGGCCACGCGCTCATGGCGGACGAGACGCCGGCTGCGGAAGCGGCACTCGGCCACGATCTCAACCGACTGTTCTATGTTCACTTCAACGACAATGATCGCGGTGCCGACTGGGACATGCTGCCGGCATCCGTCAACCTCTGGGAGACGCTGGAGCTCCTCTACTACATCGACCGCATGGGCTGGGACGGATGGTTCGCCTATGACGTCTTCACGCGCAACGGCGACAATGTCGAGGCGATCGCGGCGACCTTCGAGATCATGGAAAACCTGGAAAAGCTGCGCACCAAGATCACGATGCAGGAGCTCGACGCCATGGTCGCGGAAGGTATTCCGGCGCGAAACATCAACAAGCTCATTGCGTCACTTCTGTGAGGCCGTCGTGATCGGACTTGGCAGCTTCAGTTACCGCTGGTCATGCGGGTTCAAGGATCGCATTCCGGATCGCCCGCTTGGCCTGATCGACCTTCTCGATCGAACGGAAAAGGCCGGCCTGCGGCTTGTTCAGTTTGCGGACAACATACCGCTTCATCAGCGCGATGATGGTGAGATCCGGGAACTCGCAAGCGAGGCGAAGTCGAGGGGTGTCACAATCGAACTCGGCCTTGCCGGCGCCACCGACAAGGCTCATCTGACAACCTATCTGGGATATTGCGCCCGGCTCGATTGCAAACTGATCCGTGTTTCGCTTGATGCCGAGGATCTTGCGAAAGGCCGGGAAGGATTGGTGTCGGAACTCAAGGGCTTCGAGAAAACCCTGTCAGACCAGGGAGTGAGGATCGCCTTTGAAAACCACTTCTCTCTAGCGTCGTCCGACCTGGTGTCGGTTGTGCAGCAACTGGATCCTGGCAGTTACGGCGTTTGCCTTGATGTGGCGAACTCGATCTGCGCCGGAGAATGGCCGATGGAAACGGTGCGCATCCTGGCTCCGTTCGCGATCAATCTGCACCTTAAGGATTGCCGTTTCGCGATCGATCCTTATGGGGTGGGATTTTCCGTGGTGGGCACTCCGCTCGGTCAGGGCATGCTTGACGTTCCGGCAATCCTCAAGCTGGTGAGGCCCGAGGAAAGGAACATCAACACAATTCTCGAACACTGGCTGCCATGGGAAGCCGATGCCGATCAGCTTTCGAAACGTGAAGATGAATGGGTCGCCATCGGCGTGAAAGCCGCCGGAACTCACCTCAGTGTCTGAACCCGCGAAAAGGATGCGCAGCCTGTCAGGCAAGGCTCGCCGTCATATACCGGGAAGAAACCGCAGGAAGCGCCTGTCGCGTCCTTCCTGCGGCTCGGATGTCACGCATGCAAACCGAGGTGACGGTCAATGACCAAAGGCGATGGCAGTTTCATCTCTATCCAAAACGGAAGCTTGAGCGCCCGGGTCATACCCTTCGGCGCGAGCCTGGCGGACCTGCGTCATGCGGCCTGCAGTTTTCCGCTCGTCCTCGGATACCCGGATCCGGCCATCTACAGGCAGGACAGGCAGTTCATGGGCGCCATCATCGGGCGCTACGCGAACCGTATTGCCAAGGGACGTTTCCCGCTCAATGGACAGTTTGTGGACATCGAAAGGAACGAACGGGGCGAAGGCCATCTTCACGGCGGCGATGCCGGTTTCTGGAACAGGGACTGGCAAGTGACCATGCGAAGCGCGACGCATGTTTGCCTCAGCCTGACAAGTGACGACGGTGAAGCGGGTTACCCCGGAAAAATGGTCGTTTCGGCACGCTACGAGATTGTCGAGCCAGCAACTCTCAGACTTTCGCTGGAAGCGACCTGCGACCGCGACACGATCGTCAATATCTGTCACCACCCTTATTTCAATTTCTCGGGTGACCTGTCGATCGACACCCATGAGCTCACGATCCATGCCAAGCGCTACCTGCCAAGCACGGACGATTTGATACCGACTGGGGAAATCGCCTCCGTCGCGGGCACAGCTTTCGATTTCACCTCCCCCGGGCGGCTTCCGGCACAACCTTTCAACAATACCTATGCGCTCCACGGATTGCAGTCAGGTCCGCTTGCCCAAGCGGCAAGCCTGTCCCGCGGCAGACTTGAAATGGAGCTCTGGACGACCCAGCCCGGCCTGCATCTTTATGACGGCTACAAGCTGAAGGGAACGCATGACGGACATCTTGGCGTTCCATATCCGGCGCGGTCCGGCATTTGTCTGGAACCCCAGGCCTGGCCGAACAGTCCAAATCAGGCAAACTTTCCTTCTGCCGTTCTGAAGGCCGGATCAACCTACCGGCAAGTCAACGAATACAGGTTCCGGACCGCGCTGCAACCATAGTCCAGCGATAGCGGCATGCACTGGCTTTGGCGGGTGGTCGATCGTCAGGGGGGGGCGTTCTGGACGTGCCGGTTCTGCCCCTCCGCGACCGGCAGGCCCTCCTTCGGTTGAAGTGGAAGCTGTTCCCACGGCGCAACGGCCTGCCGCAGTCGTCGATTGCCGAAAAATCCGGTCGTTCTTGCGAACAGGTTAGGAAGCCGTGCATCAATCAGGACTGGAGAACGTCGTCATGAGTTCCTGCCTCAGGACGTTTTTTTGCACCTTGCCCATGGCGTTGCGCGGCAGTGTATCCTTTTCGAAGAACTTGCGGGGGTGTTTGAAGCGCGCGAGCTTTCCGTTGAGGGCCAACTGGATCGAAGTGACGTCCGGTCGCTCTCCGGGATGGGGGACAATGATCGCGATGACGGATTCGCCGAAATCCCCGTGTGGCACGCCGACGACGGCACTTTCCAGAACACCCGGCTGTTCATCAAGCACCAGTTCGATTTCTTTCGGGTAGATGTTGTAGCCTCCGGAAATAATGAGATCCTTGTTCCGTCCGACGATGGTGAGGTAGCCTTCGCTGTCCAGGACGCCGAGGTCTCCGGTGATAAAGAAACCGTTGCTGCGCAGTTCTGCCGCGGTCTTCTCCGGCATGTTCCAGTAACCCTTGAAAACGTTCGGACCGCGCACTTCGATTTGGCCGACTTCGCCATGATGCAGGGTCTTCCCCGTGCCGGGATCGGTGATTTTCACTTCAACACCGGGCAAAGGCAGGCCCACCGTGCCGGCGCGGCGCTCGCCGTCATATGGATTTGCGGTGTTCATGTTGGTTTCGGTCATCCCGTACCGCTCCAGGATCCGATGACCTGTCCGCGCTTCGAATTGAAGGTGGGTTTGCGACGACAGCGGCGCGGACCCGGAAATGAACACGCGCATGTCTTTTGCAAGTTCTCTTGTGAAGCGTGGATTGTCGAGCAGACGGGTGTAGAAAGTCGGCACGCCCATCATGGAGGTTGCCCGGTCCATCCACTGGAGGATCGCGTCGAGATCAAACCTGGGCAAAAAGATCATGCTGGCCCCCGATACCAGCGTGACGTTTGTGGCCACGAACAATCCGTGTGTGTGAAAAATCGGCAATGCATGCAGCAACCGGTCCTCGCTGCTGAAGCGCCATTCGTTTGCCAGCGTCCTCGCATTCGAAAGCAGGTTGTTCTGGGTGAGCATTGCGCCCTTGGCACGGCCTGTGGTTCCGGAGGTGTAAAGAAATGCCGCCAGATCGTCCCCGGTCCGGTTCACCACAGGAAACACATTGGGCATCATGCCCGCCTGGTCCATCAGGGTTCCGCTGCCGTCGGCATCGAGCGTTTCCACCGCGAAGCCCAGCCTTGTCGCCAATTCGCCCAACCCGGCTTCCGCTCCACTATCGCAGACGACCAGCGAAGCGCCGCTGTTTTCAATGAAATAGCTAAGTTCATCAAGGGTATAAGCGGTGTTGAGCGGGAGAAAGACCAACCCGGCCTGCACACATGCCGCGTAGAGTGCCAAGGCCTCCGGCGACTTGTCTACCTGGACGGCTACGCGGTCGCCGGGCTTCAATCCGATCTGCGTGGCGACGTGGGCAATCTGACTCGCGGTTGCGAGGAATTGCTGGTGAGTGATCACCGTTCCGTCCGGTAGATGCAGAAAAGGTGTCGTCCGGGCGGAATGGATGCCAAACAGTTCATCGTAAAGTGGGTTTGCCATTGCCTTGCCTTTCCCGTGTCGAACTTACGGCGGGTGAACCTAAGGGGCGTGATTTCTATCGCCTGCCAAGCGGATCTTTTTGAGAGCGGGTAAAGCCGTTGCTCCTCCCGCAGCGGATGCGCGGAATTTTTCCCTGGCTCAAATGCCGGTTTTCGGAATGTCCGCAAGCCCGGACAGGTGTCGTTCCTAGTCCCGCAAGACCCTACGGCCGCAGCATGGCATTTGACGGAACGTATTTCAGTGGAGGCGTGGCTTCCGGATCCGCCTCCTTGGCCTGGGTCAGCGGCTCGACGGCGAGTTTGGCTGCTTCCGGTTGCAATTGATCCGTGTCGGAGATGCGAATTGGCACAGTCCGGCGGACATCGACATGCAGATCAAAGATGTCGAACCGGTTGTACCCCGCTGCGACGTCGTGAAACCGCTTCGGTTCGAGACATTTGGAGAGATTGAGATCAGCGTAGCCGATGCCCTCATCGGACATCTCGTCCCCGATCTTTGTGCCTGTCGGGTCAATGAAAAAACTCGAAGCGCGAGGACAGGCGTCCAGCAATTCCTTCAGGTCCGCGTCGTCGCCCGCCACCAGGTCGGTAGCGCGCGCATCGAATACTCCGGCGACCACGATCCCGAAGCACTTCGCTTCGAAGCAATGACCCGAGGCCCGGATATGATTGGCCGCGCGGTTGTCGTAGTTGCCTTTGTCTTCCGGCGGGCGTGTTGGCCAGATTGGCGGATAGGTCGAAACATGGACCTGTTCGCCCTGCGCGATCAGGCTGTAGCGCGACAGCGGGTTCGAGTTCTCGCCGCAGATCAGGTTCCCGATCCGTCCGCAAGAGGTGGCCAATACCTTCAGGCCGGCTCCGTCACCGGGATCCCAAACCAGCTTTTCAAAGAACGTCGGCACCAGTTTCCGGTGATGGTTGAGAATATTGCCTGCGTTATCAATGAGAAGGTTGCTGTTCCAGAGGCCGCCGACAGACGCTGGGTTGCGCTCCGAAATTCCGATCGAGACATAGACTTCGTGACGGGCCGCCGCCTTGCGCACCATTTCGATTTCGGGACCGTTGGCATACACCGACGCGGCTGCATATTTTTTGAAATATTCATGTGACCTGATCGGACTGTGAATGGCTGCCCAGACGGGAAAGCCAGGAAGATAGGCTTCGGAGAACGCGACAAAGCTGGCACCGTTCCGGGTGGCCTCTGCGATGATCGAAACCGCTTTTTCGGCACTTGCCATGGGGTCGAGATAGACCGGTGCGATATGGGCGGCGGCGGCCTTGAAACTGTGATCCAGAAACATGCGAAATATCCCTTCTGCTGCCGACAGCTTCGGGGACAGCGCAGTGAAACCCAACGCCTATTGTTGAACGCTGCTGTGCTAATTTCTGGCAACGAGATGGTTTCTAAGGTCTCTCGCCGGCCAGATAGCTTGCATCCGTTTCGAACAACTCCTTGAAATATTTCTGCAATGCAACGATGCGCGGCAAGTTGCGCAGATCGTGGTGGACGGTAATCCAGATCGACCGTCGCGCCGAGAGTTCCGGCATGATGCGCACGAGGCTTTCATTCTCAGCCAGAGCAAAATGTGGCAGCGCAACGATGCCCAGGCCCCCCCTGGCCGCACTTCGTTGCGCGATCATGCTGTTCGACCAGAAGACGATACGCGGCCGCTTGACCAGTTCTTCCAGCCAGCGAACGGTATCGAGCTCCACGAACTGATCCAAATAGCCGACATAGTGGTGCTTGGACAGATCGTCTCGCGTCTGGGGAAGGCCATGTTGCTCTATGTAGCCCGGGGACGCATAGAGACCGATTGCGAATGCTCCGACTTTCTTCGAGACCATGTCATCGCCATGTGGCTGGAAGAAGCTCAGGAACATGTCCGCCTCGCGGTGACTGATGTGTACCTGGCGCGGGGTCGTAAGCAGCTCAAGTCGGACACTGGGATAAGACGCCTGGAAATCCGCGAGACGAGAAGCGAGATACAGCGACGCAATTCCTTCCATCGTCGCGAAACGGATGATGCCGCCGGTTGGGCCGTCGCCTGAAAGCTCACTGCGCAGGTTGTTGATACCGGCGACGACCTCTTCTGCCCGGGTCAGAACCGAACGGCCGAAAGTGGTCAGAAACAAGCCGTCGCGATTTCGTTCGAAAAGGGCCGAGCCCAGAACGTGCTCCAGCCTGGAAAGCCTGCGGGATACCGTGGAATGGCTCAGTTTGAGTTCCTTCGCAGCTCCACTGACGCTCTGACAGCGCACAGATACGAGGAATACCTTCAGATCGTCCCAGTCCAGGTTCCAGAGCGGATCGGACATCTCTAGTCCCATTGGAAATGGCGGGGGTAGCCCCGCGACATGGCAGCCCAAGAGGCGCTGCCAAAAATTGAGTGACCCGCGGGCGGGCCGCAGGTCACCATGTTTCCGACTATGCAGTACTTCAGCTGCTTGCCGCAAGCCTGCTCGTTTCAGGGAACCGATCCGCCATGTCTTCCTGGAACTGCTTTCGCCTGGAAGCTTCCACCGGATT
>ENA-ORCZ01000505-ORCZ01000505.1-marine-metagenome-genome-assembly--contig:-NODE-505-length-16039-cov-4.644280_pt1 | contig 16039 bp, 15 predicted proteins | sample MGYA00237785_ERZ508519 | MGnify/ENA primary metagenome ERZ508519 (study PRJEB26189, sample SAMN06268790) | marine metagenome | isolation source: Bioluminescent Bay, La Paraguera, Puerto Rico | place...
TCATGGCGATTGCCGTCATGCCGATGCTGCGCGTTGGCGGGATGCAGTTGTTCCGCATGGAAAACTCCGACAAATCCGACAAGGCGTTCCCGCGCGCAACCCAGATCGCGATGGGCATCGCGATGCTGTATCTGAGTTTCACGGGGCTGTGGGCGATTATGTTGTGGTGGGCGGGCATGACGCCGTTTGATGCGATTGCGCACTCCATGACAACGATTGCCACCGGCGGTTTTTCGACCAAGGATGCGTCGATCGGTCATTATGATAGTGCGACGATTGATGTGATCATCACGCTTGGCATGGCGACGGGGGCGTTGCCGTTTATTTTGTATCTGCAGATGTTGCGCGGGCAGGGCCGGGCCTTGTTCCGCGACAGTCAGGTGCGCTGGTTCATCACAATTGCGGTTTCGATCGTTGTCGGGCTTGCGCTTTGGCATTCGGAAACAAACAATGTCGATTTCCTGTATGCACTGCGCTTTACGTCATTCAATATTGTGTCGGTTATGACCGGGACTGGTTATGCCACCACCGATTACGGGCTTTGGGGCCCGTTTGCGGTGACGGTGTTCTTCTTTGTCATGTTCATTGGCGGCTGTGCAGGATCGACAACCTGTGGGGTGAAGATCTTCCGCCTTCAGGTTCTATATGAAATCGCCAAGATCCAGCTGTCGCATATGCTGCGTCCGCATGGCGTTTTCATTGCCTATTACAACCGCAAACCGCTTTCGGAAGATGTCACGGAATCGGTTCTGAGCTTCTTCTTCCTGTTTGTGTTCTGCTTTGTCGTTCTGGCCGCAGCACTTGGTGCAATGGGACTTGATTTCATCACCGCAGTGTCGAGTGCCGGGACGGCGATTGCCAATGTCGGCCCGGGCCTTGGTCCGATTGTCGGCCCATCGGGCAATTTCGCAACACTTCCGGACGGGGCAAAGTGGCTAATGTCGATCGGGATGCTGATCGGTCGGCTTGAAGTGTTTACCGTATTGGTTCTGTTGTTCCCCGCCTTCTGGCGCGACTGATCGAAACCCAGGACATTTATCACCGAATTTTCCGGCACCCGTAGGCGATGCTTGCGGGTGCTTTTTTGTCTTGTTGACAGAATAGGACAATTGACCTAATTTCGGATCTGGGACATTTGTCCTAATCTTAAGTTAATCGAACAGCATATCTGAAAAATGGCAACAGAAACACGAGACCGGATTGTCGAGGCAGCGGACCTTCTATTTTACCAGCACGGGTTCGAGGCAACATCGTTTGCCGATATCGCAGCCACCGTCGGCATATCGCGCGGCAATTTCTATCATCATTTCAAGACCAAGGATGACATCCTTGATGGTGTGATCAACCGCCGGCTTGCCAATACCAAGCAGATGCTGGATCGCTGGGAAATTGCCGGATCAGACCCGGCGGAGCGTATTCGAAGCTTCATCCATATTCTGATCGTCAATGGCGAGAAAATCCGAAAATACGGCTGCCCGGTGGGTACGTTGTCGTCAGAACTGGCGAAACTGAACCACGCGGCAAAAAGCGATGCCGCTGCGCTGTTTACCCTGTTTCGCAGTTGGTTGTGCCGGCAGTTCGAACGGTTGGGCTTTGGAGACCTGTCAGATGAATTGGCCATGCATATCCTTGGTCGTAGCCAGGGTGTGGCGACTCTTGCCAATGCGTTTGATGATGACCGGTTCCTGCATCACGAGGTCGAACTGATGTGCACCTGGCTTGATGATCAGATTGCCGATCTTGCCCGCAAAAATAATCCAGACAGGGAGTAGACGATGTTTGCGATCTTTTTGAAATTTGCCGAGAACCGCCCAAAGGCCGCGGAATTCATGGACGCGCACAAAGCGTGGATCAAGCAGGGCTTTGATGATGGTGTGTTTCTGATGGTCGGTAGCCTGCAACCCAATATGGGCGGTGCGGTTCTGGCCCATGGTGTGTCGCGCGATGAGATTGAAACCCGCGTGAATGCCGATCCGTTCGTTGTCGAAGGGATCGTTAGCGCCGAGATTTTGGAAATCTCGCCCGCGCGTGCCGATCAACGTCTTGATTTCCTGATGGCCTGAACCATGAGCAAAACAACAATCGGAACGGATGGAAAATGCCGGTGTGCCTGGTGTGACGCGGCGCCGGAATTTAACGCCTATCACGACACAGAATGGGGTTTTCCGGTGACCGACGACATCCGGCTGTTTGAGAAAATCTGCCTTGAAGGATTTCAGTCGGGATTAAGCTGGCGCACGATCCTGACCAAGCGCGAGAATTTCCGCAAAGCCTTTGCCGGTTTCGATTTTCACAAGGTTGCCCAGTTTGATGATGCGGATGTCAAACGTTTGCTTGGTGATGCCGGGATCATCCGGCATCGCGGCAAGATCGAGGCATCGATCAACAATGCCAAACGGGCCTGCGAAATGGTGGCCGAGGAAGGATCACTTGCCGCCTATTTCTGGCGGTTTGAACCGAAACCGGATGAGGTGGATCCGCCACAGTCGATGTCAACTTCGCCGACGTCGGTGGCACTTTCCAAGGATCTCAAAAAACGCGGATGGAAGTTCGTCGGGCCGACCACGGTGTTTGCTTTCATGCAGGTGATGGGCCTGATCAATGATCACGCGCAAGGCTGCTTTTTGCACCAACAGATTGGTGACATGCGTGCGTCATTGGTCCGCCCAAGCTGATGTGATGTCAAAAGAACACCCCTTGTCCGTAACTGGACAAGGGGTTTTGAGGGCGGGGACCATTTCGGATCCCCTGATGATAATCCGGCTAGGATTATGGGGTATTCGACATGCGGTCTCACTTGAGGTGCCATCGCCAAGGGAGGGTGCAACAGGGGGTAGGAAGGCTTCAAAAAGAATACGGTGCACACTCAAGCGAGTTTGGCGATACCGAACTTTGGGTCAGGAGCGGATCGGGGATCGGGATCAAGCCCGGCATCGCCATAACCCAAGGTCGCAAATGCTGATCAAAAGATAAAATCGAATATAAAATTAAAATAGATAGAAAAAATCTATTAACCGGATGCGCCGCAGCATGGGAATGCCGCGAAATCAGTTACCAAGTGGCAATTTGACTGTGAAAACAGCACCATCCGGCCCTGTTGCAGTGAGGCGAAGTTCACCGTTATGGGTGCTGATCAGTTCGCGTGCGATGGCAAGGCCAAGTCCGGTGCCGCCTTGTCGCCCGCTGCCGGCAAACGGTACGAACAGGTTTTTGATCGCCTTTTCGGGTAATCCCGGCCCGTTATCGGCAATGAAAACTTCAATGGAGCGGCGGGCTTTACCCGATTCGTCACCCTTTTCAGGTTCGGTTTGAATTTTATGGCTGATGGCGACGGTGGTCGCCCCGGCCTCCAGCGGGTTGCGCATCAGGTTGCTGAAGGCGCGAAACAGCATGTCATAGTCGGCTTCAAGTATGACATCATCAGGCAGGTCGATCTCAATGCGCGCCGGGCAGGGTTCACTGGCGACAGGTGCATCGCCCATTCCGCCATCAAGCAACGGTTCGCATTTTTGCAGCAAAATCTGATCGCGGATTTCCTCGATCAGTTCAATCAGCGTGAAGGTTGCCAGATCGCGCGGCGGCGGGGTTTCGCGGGCAAAGGACAGGGTTTGTTCGCTGATATAAACAGCGCGTTCCATCGATGACAACAGGCGCGGCACCACGGCGCGGACTTCGTCATCTTCGCTTTTGGCAAGCTGTTCTGTCATCAGCATCGATGTCGCCAATGCATTGCGCAGGTCATGGCTGATTTTGGTGGCGGCCGTGCCCAGCGCGGCAAGTCGGCGACGCTGATTGAGCATCGCCTGAATGTCTTGCTGCATCATGGCAAGTTCCTGGCGGGCAACACCGATTTCATCATCGCGTTCGCCCGGATTGATCAGCGATGCCTTGTCCTGCGGGTCTTCGCGAAAACGGATCATGTCGCTGGTCAGGGTGCGCATCGGGCGCACCAGCAACCGGTTGAGCGCGAAATAGACAAGCCCGGCCGTAAAGAACGAAATCATCAGCGACAGGCCAAACACCCGCCAGCCGAAATTGCGCATCGCCTCGGTCAGGCGGTCTTCATGAACAAGCACCTCGATCTCGAAATCAGGCGCCATGGAGGGCATGCCGACCACACGCAATACCCGGTTTTCGGTCTGGCTGAGTGTCGCCAGCCCTTCCATCAAGGCCATCGGGATCGAGAAATCGCTCAGATTGACATCCTTGTCGACCTTGGCGGGCATATCATCGCGTTGCAGCAGCAATTTACGATCTTCGCGGCGCAGGATGACGGCTTCGATCCCGGCATTGGACAGAAGTTCGCGTTCAAGATCATCGGGGATCATCTGATCGGGGGTGGCTTCAAGTGCAAGGGCGGCAAGGTACCCGGAATCAAGATGCGCCTTTAACCAGTCAATCCGAAAGCGGGCGACGGAGGGCGCAAAGACAAACACCTCGGCAAGCATCACAAAGCTTACCGTCAGCACCAGAAGGCGCGCGGAAAGCGATTTGGCCCAAGGGGGCAATTTCAGATGCCGGTTATTCATTAACTGATGTTAGGCCGATAAAACGAAAAAAGTACAGCAATACAGATGCTTGTTTTGATGCGCGATCCAAGAAAACCGCTTATGCGAACCTGAGCAGGAACCTAACAAGCTTGCGCGTTTTTTCGCCAAACAGGCTGGGGGTATACCAGGCCCCGGCGACGCGTTTGGAAAGCTCGCCCAAGGTCGGGTAAGGCGCGATCATTCCGGCGATGGCGCCGATCTTCATCTTCTTGCTGATGGCAAGTGACCAGACACCGATCAACTCACCCGCCTGCCGTCCGACGATGGCAGCGCCCAGAATTCGGCCGTTTGGTTTGGTGATGACCTTGATGAAGCCCTCGGTCTCGGCCTCTGCCCGGGCGCGGTCATTTTCGGCGTAATCCCAGGTCAAAACGCGGATGTCATCGCCATATTGTTCGCGGGCGGCCTTTTCGGTCAGGCCGACCTGTGCCAGTTCCGGGTTGGTGTAGGTCACCCATGGCACGGCACTGTGATCAACCTTGGCCGGAAGACGGAACAGCGCATTGCGAATGACGATGCCAGCATCATATCCCGCCATATGGGTAAATTGCAGGCCGCCGGTGATATCGCCAATGGCAAAGACCTTTTTGTTTGATGTCCGCAATCGCGCATCGACGGAAATACCGCGGTCGGTATATTCAATACCGGCATCCTTCAGGCCGAGATTTTCGACATTGGGTTTGCGTCCGGTTGCCAACAAAAGGTGGGTGCCTTCCAAGGTAATCTCGATACCCTGATGTTCAATTACGACCCGGATCTGGTCATTCACATCAAGGATTTCCTTGGTTTTTGCCCCTTCATAAAGGCTGATGCCATCGGCCTTGATGCGGTCGCGAACAACAGCCACCAGATCCGGATCGTCCTTGGGCAGGATTTTGCCCATTTCAATCACGGTAACTTTTGCGCCCAGCTGATGATGGGCCTGCGCCATTTCAAGCCCGATGGGCCCGCCGCCGATGATGATCAGATGTTCTGGACGAACGCGGTTTTCGAAAATGGTTTCATTGGTGAAATAGCAAACGGTCTCAAGCCCCGGGATCGGCGGTACGGCCGCACGCGATCCGGTGGCGATGACAAAGCGTTTGGCCTTGATTGTGGTTTCACCGGCAATGACTTCACCCGGACCGGTAAAACGGGCTTCGGCCTGAATGACCGTGCAGCCGAGTTCTTCGAACCGTTCGACAGAATCATGGGGCGCGATGCCTGCGATCACGGAATGAACATGGTCGATTGCCCGGCCAAAGTCGATCTCCACCGGCCCGGTCGATACGCCAAACCGTGAAGCCCTGCGTGCATTTTCCGCGGCATGGCCAGCCGCCAGCAGCGCCTTGGACGGAACGCAGCCGGTATTAAGGCAATCACCGCCCATCTTTCCCTTTTCGATCAGGACAACCTTTGCGCCCATCTGAACCGCGCCGGCGGCGACCGAAAGGCCGCCGGATCCAGCCCCGATGACACAAATGTCGGTCGTGATGATCTTATTCATCGGCGTTCGCCCCGATTTTACGTTTTCGCAATTTCTTGTAGGCCACCGGCAAAAGCGCCAGCAAGGCGAGCCCGACGATCGGGGTCAGAATACGAGGTTCAAAGATGATGCCAAGATCAGGTGTCTTGCCCTGATCAAACAGCGCGCCAAGACCATCCCCGATGGAGGCATAGACAAAGGTGCCCGGAATGATGCCGATCATGGTGCCAAAAATAAAGGATCGCAGTTTGACGCCAAGAAGGGCCGGTACAAGATTGACCAGCCAGAAGGGAAAGATCGGGATCAGGCGCAAAACCATCAAATAGCTAAAGGCGTTTTCAGCAAAGCCTTCTTCCATCCTGCGGACGGCGTTTCCGGCCTTTGCGCGCATCAAATCGTAAAACGCATAGCGGGCCGCAAGGTAAACGATCGTCGCGCCGATGGTGGCGGATACCACAACATAACTGGTGGCAAGAAAAGCCCCGAACAGAAAGCCACCCGTGATGGTCAGGATCGACCCGATTGGCAGGGAAAGTGCGACCGAAACGACGTAAAGCCCCATAAAGACCAGAACGCTGGAAACCGGGTTATCGGCAACAAAGCCCTGCAACAGGTCACGGTTTTCACGCAGAGACTCAAATGACAGCAAATCCAGAACGCCGCTGGCCCATGCAATGACAAGCCCGACAATCAGCACAGCCACCGGCAAAAGTTTGCGCCACAGGGGCTTTGAGGTGCCGGTGATTTCCGTTGGGATATCTTGTTTCTGTTCGGACAAGTTTGACGCCATTGAACTGGTTTTTGTCATTGATTTCAGTCTCTTGCAAGTCGTATCGGTGGGACGATCTGCAAATCCTTAAACAGCAGGATCGCATTATTTGATCCAACATTAGAGAGAAATCTCAAAACTTGCTTATGAACTGCCTTCACCATTGCGTGAGGGCAAATTGTACAAAGCCGGACGGGATGGCGCAGGAACATGCGCAATAAACCTGAGGGAGAGGCGCTTGACGTAGGGGAAAACTGGACGTATCGTCTGCCAATCGTGGGATTTGTCGACCGGCTTGCGGCCACGTAAAAAATCGCTAAAGAGGGGTGCTATGGCTTCGGCCCTGACCCATTCATGCCGGTCAGGGTTTTTTTGTGTCCGGATTACGATATGCATATATTTCGGGCATGTAGGAGCAAGACGATGACGACCGACAAAAAGGCTTCCGATAACTGGCGCGCAGCGACCCGATCCGTGCGTGGCGGTACAGCGCGCAGCGGATTCTGCGAGACCTCCGAAGCCATCTTTATGAATTCCGGTTATGTGTATGAAACTGCCGCCGAGGCCGAGGCCTCCTTTGATGGCAGCGGTCCGGAACGTTTTGTGTATTCGCGTTTCGCCAACCCAACCGTTGGCATGTTCGAAGAGCGCCTTGCCCTGATCGAGGGCGCGCAATATTGCCGCGCGACGGCGTCGGGCATGTCGGCTGTCTGGAATGCCTTGGCGGCCAGCACCAAGGCCGGTGGCCGCGTGGTTGGATCGCGTGCGCTGTTCGGGTCGTGCGAATTTATCCTGACCACGCTTTTGCCGCGGTTCGGCGTTGAGACCGAATTGGTGGACGGCACGGACAAGGACGCCTGGGAGAAGGCACTTTCGAAACCGGCCGATGCGGTTTTCCTTGAAACACCGTCGAACCCGACCCTTGAGGTTATTGATATCGCCTTCATTTCCGAACTGGCGCACAAGGCCGGTGCCAAGGTGATTGTCGATAACGTTTTTGCCACACCGATCCTGCAAAAGCCGATGGAACTGGGGGCGGATATTGTCGTCTATTCCGCGACCAAGCATATCGATGGGCAGGGGCGCTGCCTTGGCGGGGCGATCCTGTTTAACGACAAGGAATGGCATGACGAACATCTGACCACCTTCCTGCGTCATACCGGGCCAAGCATGAGCCCGTTCAATGCCTGGGTTCTTCTTAAGGGGCTTGAGACACTTAGCCTGCGTGTGGATCAGCATATTCGCAATGCAACTGCATTGGCTGAGTTTCTTACGGAACAGCCGCAGGTGTCACGCGTTCTGTATCCGGGGCTGAAAAGTCACCCGCAGCATGAACTGGCAATGAAGCAAATGTCTGGCCGTGGTGGTGGATTGATCGCAATCGAGCTTGCCGGTGGTAAGAAAGCAGCCTTCTCGTTGCTTGATAATCTCAAGCTGATTGATATTTCCAACAACCTTGGCGATGCAAAAAGCCTTGCAACCCATCCCTGGACCACCACGCATCAGCGTGTACCGGCCGAGGACAAGGTTGCCATGGGCATTACCGAGGGCATGCTGCGTCTATCTGTCGGTCTGGAAGATATTGATGACCTCAAGGAAGACCTGTTGGCGGCCCTTGCCGTTTAAAAGCATGGACCAACAGTAATCCTGACATCGATCCGGCCCGTACATTGTGCGGGCCTTATCGTTTCCGATCCGGGGGATAATGCCAGTTTGTTTTGACTGCCGACTGGTACTTTCGGGAAGGATTGTCTACATAAAGGGTCCATCCATCGCATTCTTGGCTGATGCAAATTGACTGGAACACACTTGGCCCGGAGATATGCATGTATTCGACCGTAACCCACGACATCAAGGTATCGGTAAAACCGATGTTCCTTGAGGACGAATCAGACCCGGACACCCATCGTTACATTTGGGCTTATCGCATCGAGATCGAGAATCTCGGATCGAAAACTGTTCAGTTGCTTAACCGTCACTGGCGGATTACGGATTCGCGTGGCGAAACCCAGGAAGTCAAAGGCCCGGGGGTTGTCGGCGAACAGCCTGTTTTGGCCTGTGGCGAAAGTTTCAACTACACCAGTGGCGCGCCACTGACCACGCCAAGCGGCTTCATGGTGGGCACTTTCGAAATGACGGATATGGACGGCAATCATTTTGATATTGCGATTCCAGCCTTTTCGCTGGACAGTCCGCATGGGCAACACACTGTGAACTGATCGCATCAAAAAACAGTATCAGGTAGTGCGGGCCGTAAGCCCCACCAAGGCAGGTTCAATCCTGTAATAAAATGACAAAGGATTTGGTATGTGCAGCGAACATAACCCGGTGAAGCGTCCGACACGCGAAGAAGCAGAAGAAGCGGTTCGGACACTTCTGCGTTGGGCCGGGGATGATCCCGACCGCGAAGGTTTGCGCGGAACCCCTGACCGTGTGGCACGGTCTTATGGTGAGTTTTTTGCTGGCTATCAGCAGGACCCGGCCGAGATTCTGCGCCGGACATTCGAAGAAACCGATGGCTATGACGAAATGGTCGTTCTGCGCGACATTCGCGTCGAATCCTATTGCGAACATCACATGGTGCCGATCATTGGTGTGGCACATGTCGCCTATCTGCCGCGCCGCCGTGTTGTTGGCATTTCCAAACTGGCCCGCGTGGTCGAGGTTTATGCCAAGCGCCTGCAGATTCAGGAAAAGATGACTGCACAGGTTGCCAACACCATTCAGGAAGAACTCGATCCGCTTGGTGTGGCGGTGGTGATTGATGCCAATCACCAATGCATGAGCACCCGTGGCGTGCACAAGACCGGCGTGTCGATGGTCACCAGCCGGATGCTTGGCGCATTCCGCGACGACCCGATCACGCGTCGCGAATTCTTTGCCATGATCGGCCGCTAACAACAATCCGATACAGCTATACAAAAAGGCCGCAGCAGATGCTGCGGCCTTTTTGATGACTGAAACTGTTTGAAGTCGGTCTAGTCCTTGAAGTCGCTATGGCAGGACTTGCAGGTCTGCATCATCTGACCAAGGGCGGCCTTGAAGTCGTCTTCCGATCCGCCATTGGTTGCAACTGTTCTGAGGTCCGCGGCCTTGGAATTCAGTTCATTGGCAAGGCCGCTGAATTTCGACCAGTCGTCCCAGATGTCAGAAAGTGCTTCGGAAGGATGTTCGTTGCTGCCTTCGGGGAAAAGGACGGTAAAGGTTTCGCCGGAATTGCCTTCAATAATCGCGGCTGACTTTGCAACCTGTTCGGGGTCATAGGGCAGGGCACCCTTCATCATTGGCACCATGATCTTGACCTGCTGACCGATGGCCTTCATGCCATCCATACGTTCCTTGACGACACCGGTTGCTCCTTCATGCGCAATGGCGGCAATACTGACCGTCATGGTCAAGGCAACTGCGGCACCTAGTAGAATTCTCAACTCTCTCGTCCCCTTTTTTGTGTGTTTGTAGCTTGGCGCGTGGGCGCGCCAATAACCGGCCTATTGACCAAATCGGGCAAGGATATGGTCAACCGAACCGACATAATGGCCGCCAAACAGGCGAACATGGACCAGTAACGGATAAAGATTATACAAATCGCGGCGTTCTTCAAAGAATCCGGGATTGATTGGCAGTATTTCATTATATCGCCCAAAAAATTCCGATGTCAGGTCGCCAAATAGCGTCCCGAAGGCCAGTTCGATTTCCCGGTCTCCGTAATAGATCGCCGGATCAATCAAACCGGCAAGTGTGTCGATCCTGCACAGGATATTGCCACCCCACAGATCACCATGCAGGAGCGAGGGTTTGCTGTCTGTGGGCAAATAGTCCTCAAGCCTGTCAATCAGTCGATCAAGTCGGGCGACAATACTGCCCGGAAGCTTGCCTTCACGCTGCGCACAATGCGCCATATGGCGTAAACGATGTTCGGCGAAAAAGGTGATCCAGCTTTCTTCCTGTGTATTGGGTTGCGCCAGGCCGCCAATTAAAGTGTCAAAGCCAAGTCCGAACATATCGGATGTTACCTGATGCTGGCTTGCCAGCTGTTCGGCAAGGTCGCGCTGCACACGTCCAGTCATTCGGTTGTCGTTGGCGATAAATGTCATCACCAGACAGTTTGCATCGGCATGGATGACCTCGGGGCAGGGTATCGGCGCGTGCGTTTTGAAATAACGCAGCATTTCCGCCTCGATCAAAAGGCCCGCATCATTTGTCGGGCTGTGCTTGATCACCAGTTGCCGCCCATCATCCAGATCGGCGCGCATCACATCGGCAACGCACCCTCCCGAAAGCGGCGTGATGGATCGCACCGACGCCCCGGTGTGGCGTTTGATCAAATCTGCAAGCGCGCGTTTATCCATAATCCATTCCGGGGGCTTAGGATCTAGATTTCGTGTTTTTCGCGGATGTGCGACAGCAGGTTGCTTGAGGCTTCCTCAATCATATCAAACACATCGACAAACCCGTTGGCACCGCCGTAATAGGGATCGGGGACACTTTGTCCGGCCATCGACGGATGATAATCCAGAAACAGCTCAATACGGTGCTGATGGGTATTTGGTGCCTGGCGGCGCATATCGCGCAGATGCCCGTCATCCATGGCCAAAACATAATCGAACTCATGGTAGTCCGTCGGTTTGATCTTGCGGGATCGAATATCGCTGAGATCAATGCCGCGACTTTGCGCCATTTCACGCGATCGCGGGTCGGGCAATTCGCCAACATGATAGGCCGACAACCCGCAGCTATCGACGCTGATATGGTTATCCAGTCCGGCATCGCGAACCATCTTGCGGAAAACGCCATCGGCCGTGGGCGAGCGACAGATATTGCCGGTACAGACGAAAAGAACCTTGATCACGCTATCAATCCGTATTGTCTGGGAAGGGGCAGGAGATGCCTTTCAGAGTGACATGCCCATCCCCCGCGGGCAACGACTTGTCGTTCCGCGCAGTGATCTTCATCTCAAAGAGGTTTACGCAAAACCGGATGAATGTAACAGCTTCGTGACATTTTGAATGCGACACTGACAGGTCAGTCATTAGTTTGTATGATCGCGCCAATTACCTTCAATTTGGCGCGTTTTGATGCAGGAATTTGTTTCTTTTGGTTTGCATGTTGCCCTGATCCGGCAACTGGCATGGTTGCCGCGGGGCTATGACCTTGTCCCGGGCGGGACGGTTGTAACTTCTGCCAAGCTGCGCAGCATCATGCTGGCACTGGAAGAAATCAATGGTCCGGCGGTGCTGGTGCGTCTTGGGCGGTATCTGGCGGCCAAGGAACAGGAACCGATCCTGAACATGTTGCGCCACTCGGCAACGCCGTCGGTGATTGCTGATCGCTGGCGCCGACTTGAAGGCTATTCCCACGCACGTGCGCGCAGCGATTTTTCCGTCACCGGAAAATCCATGACCATCCATCGCGGGGTCGTGCGCGGTCAGCCACCGGCACGGGTGGAAAACCTGCTTTTGCTGGGGTTCCTGATCGGCTTGCTTGAGGCGGCCGGGGCCGAGAATATTGACGCCACCATTTTGCCCAGCCACGGTCCGGCGGTGCGCGTGACTCGCAAGGGCCGCATTAGCGACAAACTGGCATTTTCCGGTCGTGGCCTTCGCTTTCGGATCAATTGGGGCAGTTTCGAACAGGTTTCGTCCTCCTATCCATTCATGGCCAATATGCCCGGCACCGCGCCCTCAATCGGGGCGCAGCGCCCGATCGTGCAACAGCTTTGTACGGTTTTGGAACATGACATCGGTCGCAGCTGGACGATTGATGAAGTTGCTACTGCGCTTGATACATCAGGCCGCACCTTGCAGCGTCGCTTGCAACAGGCCAACAGCCGGTTTTCCGACCTTTTGCGTCTGGTGCGCGTACGCGAAGCCTGCCGACTTTTATATGGCACCACCCTTTCGGTTGGTGAAATCGGGTTCTGGTGCGGCTTTACAGACAATGCGCATTTCTCACGCGATTTCAGACGTTTGATGGCGATGCCGCCCTCTGTCTACCGTGAGGCCAGCATCGGCCATGCCGGTTTGACCCGGGCGTGATACCCAATCCGTCTGGGGTGACCGTGGCTATTTAAGGGGACTAGCTGTTTACCCGGTGATTGACCTGCCCGGTTTCCTTGGGTATCAGCAGCGCCATGAATGATTTCGTTTAAATCATCGTGCCCCTTCGCATCCATGAGGCTGCCATGACTGACCCCATCCGTCCTGCAAACGAATATTCCGGTTTTCTGCCGCCGCGTTTTGACAATCGACCGGATGCCGATGATGTCATCGTCAAAACCTGGACCGTTGGGGACGCACTGACCGATCATAGCGTGCCGGAAATACCAGCCGCTCTTTCGCTATTTTTTGATCTTGTTGCCCCGGCAGCGGGACGGTCAAATGCAACCGGGTTCGCCATGTTGTGGCTTGATCGTCATCCGCATGAAGAACCGGGCTGGCGTCTGTCCATCGGGCATGTCGGATCCGAGGATGATCTGGACTTGGCGGTGGCCAAACCGTTGGCGCGCCTTGTTGATGCCCTGCCGATGGCCAATTTTGAATGCGAAAATTGGCACATGACCCGCCCGCTTTGGCGCAAGTGCGCCGAGCCGGTAAAGCTTGTTTTCTGGGGTGATTTTGCCAAGCATGCCCGCGCAATCCTTGGGCACAGCGATGCGGCATCATTCTATCAGCCGCTTGGTGCAGGACTTCGGTCTGACAATGTCACAAGCATGCTGCCCTTGCTTGAAGACATGCTCGGTGATGCTTTCTTGCAAAACGGCATGGGGTTTGAAGATGCCCTGCGCCTTGGTATCGCATTGGGGCGCGCACACCTGATCGAAAGCTGGATCGAAGCCGGTGGTTCGGAGAAGGAACCCTTTTTCCGGCCAATGAAAATCTGGCATCAGGCATGGCTTGCCAATGCCTTGATTGATCCGGCGGTGGCAAGTCTTGCCATGTCGGGCAAACCACCGATGCCGGCCCTTGATTTCGGGAATGACAGCACACCGGCATCGCGCCGGGCAGCCCTTGATGATGTGTCATCCTGGCTGACGACTGTGTTCTTTAGTGATGAATATCCCGCCCTTCGCAATGCCTTTGTTGCCGGGGTGCAAAATGCTGTTTGGCTTGATCATGACCTGCAACAATATGTTCAGCCGCAACAACGCTCCGAGATATTGCAAGGTCTGATGCCCTATTGCCGCTGGTTCCTGGCCATGGCGCTTTATAACCATCTGGGCAATCTGGCGGCGGGAACAGCGCGGGAGGATCAAATCGCATTTTACGCGATCATGGTTGATGCCTTGCCGGAACTGGCACCGCTTGGCGCGTTTGCCACCCAGCGCGATATCGAACAGCACATCATCCGGATTGATGCCGCGCGCGCCGCATCGGCGTTCTATACACTGGTCCTGCCGTTCTGTGATCTTTTGATGCCGAAGCGCCAATTTGATGCCGCGCGTTCCTAGTCACGTGCATGGCATGGATTAAAAAAATCGCCGACGGGCGAAACCGGCGGCGATTTTTGTTTGTTGGTTCTCGATGCCTAGATCTGTTCGGGATGTTCCGGAATGTCGCGCGATGACACGATCAGGAACCGGATCGCCAGACCGCTGACCGCGATAAGGCTTGCAATCGCAATGCCCCAGAACAGGCCGCGCACCCCCATCTCAAGAACGAATGACAGGTAATAGCCAACCGGGATCATGACAAAGATATAGGACACCAGATGCAAAATCGTTGGTGCCCATTTGTCGCCAGCCCCACGAAGCGCACTGATCGCCGCATTCTGCCCGCCATCGGTCGGGAAAATGATCGGCATCAAAATCAGGACCGAAACCGTGGTGGCAAGCACCGCGACATCCTGGGTAAACAGATGCGCAACCGCATCGGGGAACAGATAAAGCGGAATGCTAAGGGCCAGCATCACACACATCGTGGTCAAAAGGCCAATCCACCCGGCCAGTGCCATGTCCGGTCGGTCCCGCCTGCCATAGGCAATGCCGACCCGAACCGATGTTGCCGACGCCAGACCAAGGGCCACCATAAACATCAGGGCCAAAAGCGTCATGCTGATGCCGTAACTTGCCGCGGCAATCACGCCAAGACGGCCAGCGAAAAGCTGCATGGCGGCAAAGGCACCGGTTTCCATCCCCTGACTGGCACCCGCAGCATAGCCAAGATGGCGGGCATCGCGCGATCCGCGCCACCACCCGGCAAAGCCGTTGCGAATGCCATAAAGATGATGGCTTTTCATCAGCAGGATATAACCCAGCAGACCAAGCGCCATGAACCAGCGAATGACGCTTGATGTCCAAGCCGCACCTTCTGCACCCAGTTCCGGCAAGCCAAACGCCCCGTAAACCAGCCCGTAATCAAGAACGAGGTTGACCAGGTTGGCTGCGATCATCAACACCATGCCTGGCAGCGGACGCTGCAATCCTTCAAGGAAAAAGGCACAGGTAATGTAGATCAGTGCGGCGGGCATCCCGATCGCCAGAATCATGGCCAGATCGCCGGCATGGTCGGTGATTTCGACCGGTTGACCGGTGATTTTAAACAGCCAGTCCGACTGCATGGTCAGAACGGTAAAGACAATGCCGATCAGGACAGCATAAGGCATGGCATTGCGCCACACAGCCCCGGCCGCCATCAGGTTGTCACGGCCCTTGGCATGCGATGTCATGACCATGACCCCGGTCAGAAGTCCGATGCCGGTCACCATCAAGGATGTAAAGGGCGCATGTGCAATATTAAGATAGGCCAGTGCCGCACTGTCATAGTTGCCAACCACGATGGTATCGACAACCGCCATGATCAGCATGCCAAGACGGGCAATCGTCACGGGCAGGGCCAGTCTGAACAATTCGCTCAGATGGCGCTTTACCCGGTTATTGGGATAAAGCGGGGTTGGCGAAAGTGCTGGATCAAGTGCCGGGTCAAGTGGCGGCGGAGCCGGAGCACCATCTTGTGGGGCAATGGACATTGGGCTGTTTCCTGTTTTTATCTGGCGATCAGGCTCTGGGTCGTGGTGGCGATCAGAGCCGTGATGCCGTTTTGCCCTGGTTTGATTTGATCCAGGGTCTATCTGTGGGCGGCGAACGGTCGGCGGGGAATCGCCATCAGCAATTTGGCCGGATCATCGGTAATTACCGATGTTACTCCCCAGGAGAAAAGCTCCTTGGCGCGTTCAACATCATTGATGGTATAGCAAACCAACGGGACACCAGCATCGACAATCTCGGCCGCGCTCACCGGTGTCAGTGCTTTGTGGTCA
>ENA-ORCZ01000506-ORCZ01000506.1-marine-metagenome-genome-assembly--contig:-NODE-506-length-16038-cov-3.070234_pt1 | contig 16038 bp, 14 predicted proteins | sample MGYA00237785_ERZ508519 | MGnify/ENA primary metagenome ERZ508519 (study PRJEB26189, sample SAMN06268790) | marine metagenome | isolation source: Bioluminescent Bay, La Paraguera, Puerto Rico | place...
GGATGGGTCCGGGGCGGACCGGATGGTCAGGTTTACCCGGAGCCCATCGGCTCCGGGTGGGCGCGGCGTCAGTTGACGGCGTCTTTGAGCATCTTGCCCGGTTTGAACGCGACGGTGTTGCTGGCCTTGATGGTCACCGGTTGCCCGGTCTGCGGATTTTTTCCGGTGCGGGCGCCGCGATGGCGCTGAACGAAGGTGCCGAAACCGACCAGGGTGACGCTGTCCTTGCGGTTCAGCGCATTGGTGATTTCATCCAGCACGGCGTTGAGTACGCGATTGGCCTGGTCCTTGGATAGATCAGCCTTCTCGGCAATGGCTGCGGCGAGTTCCGGTTTACGCATTGGGAGCCTCTGAGACGTTTTTGTTGTTGTGTCCGTACTGTTCACAAGAACAGCGCTAAAGGCGCTGCAACAGCTCTAGGCTGGGGCAGACCCAAGGAGAATGGCACGGCGCTAGCACCTGCGCCAGTCCTCGCGGACGCCTTGCGTCGTCAGCCTGGAGACTTTAGCGACAGAATTTGCGGTAGTTCCGCCAATACCGGCGGCAGCTGCTTGTTCAGCGCCAGCCGCTCCTGCACCGCGGCGCCGGTCAGGGCATAGCCGAGCAACTGCCCGGAAGCCCCGAGATAGAGCGCTTTCACATCGTTACCCTGGGCTTCCACGGTCCACGTGCCGGCGCTACCGGTGGCAGGTACGGAGACCACCACTGGGCACGCCGGGGTCTTCACGGTGACCGGCATAGGGCCGTAGCTGACAAAGGTAGGATTGCCAAACAGCGTTTTAGCCAGGGCGCGGGCGCCAGCCATCAGCGGCATCACGTAGAGCAGGTTGAGCCCCTCCACTTCGGCGCAGTCGCCGAGGGCGTAGACGTGTTCCGCCGAGGTCTTGAGCAGGCGATCGACGACGATGCCGCGCTTGACCTCGAGCCCCGCCTCGGCGGCCAGCTCGGTACGCGGGCGCAGGCCGACCGCACTGACCACCAGATCGCAGGCCCGCTGCGAGCCGTCGGACAGGGTCGCCTGCAGAGCGTCGGCGGTGCGCTCAAGACGCTCTAGCGTGAAGCCCAGGTGAAAACGCGCGCCGATGCCCTCCAGGCCGCGCTGAACCGCCTCGGCGGCCTGCAGCGGCAGCAGGCCCGGCATGACCTGCTCGCTGGGGGCAACCAGATCGACCTCGTGGCCGCCCTGCAGCAGGTCGTTGGCGAACTCGCAGCCGATCAGCCCGGCGCCGAGGATCAGCACGCGGCGTTTGCCGGCGGCAGCGGCACGGAAGCGGCCGTAATCGTGCAGGTCGTTGATCGGGAAAATGGCGTCGGCGGCATCGCCTGCGACTGGTACCTGGATCGTCTGCGCGCCCCAGGCCAGCACCAGATCGCGATATGGCACCGGCTCGTTGCCGATCCAGACACGGCGGTGCGCCGGGTCAAGACGGGTGACGCGGGTGTGCGTGCGAATCTCTGCGCCCAGCTGTTCGGCCATGGCCCCGGCGGTGGCCATGCCCAGGCTGTCGGCGTCCTTGTTGGCGGCGAAGCCGGTGGACAGCAGCGGTTTGGAATAGGAACGACCGTCGTCCGCGGTGATCAGCAACAGCGGCGTCTGCGGGTCCAGCTTGCGGAACTCGCGCGCCAGGTTGTAGCCGGCCAGGCCGGTGCCGATGATGACTACGGGTGCGCTCACGTCATGTCCTCGTTTGATGGGTTGGCGAAACGGGATCAGCCGATGGCGATCATTTCGAAATCGAGCTTGCCGACGCCGCAGTCGGGGCAGACCCAGTCTTCCGGCACGTCTTCCCAGCGCGTCCCGGGGGCGATGCCCTCTTCCGGTACGCCCAGCGCTTCGTCATAGATGTAGCCGCACACCACACATTGCCATTTCTTCATGATCAACCTCGACGGTTATCGACTGCGACGCACGCTATACCAGAACGATGCGCCGTACCAACTGCACAAATGAAAACGGGCGGCCTGGGCCGCCCGTCAAACTACCGCCAGGCTTAGCCTGCGGCACCCACCAGCGGATCGCCGATGCCCATCACGTAGAACCCGATCAGGCCGATGCTGCCGGCCAGGATGAGGTAGTACAGGGTTGGCAGCATGGTCTTGCGCAGGGTGATCCCTTCGCGACCAAGCAGGCCGACGGTGGCCGAGGCCGCCACCACGTTGTGGATGGCGATCATGTTGCCCGCCGCCGCACCGACCGACTGCAGCGCCACCATCAGCGCACCGGACAGCCCCAGCAGGCCCGCGGTGTTGAACTGGAACTGCGACAGCATCAGGTTGGACACGGTGTTGGAACCGGCGATGAAGGCGCCCAGCGCACCGACCGCCGGGGCGAAGAATGGATAGACCGAGCCTACGCTGTTGGCCACCAGCTGCGCCATGGCCACCGGCATGGACACCAGATCGGAGCCGTTGACGCCCGAGTTGATCAGGATCCGCACCATGGGAATGGTGAAGATCAGCACGAAGCCCGCGCCGAGCAGGGTCTTGCTCGACTCGGAAATCGCCGCGCCCAGTTCCCGCGCGCTCATGCGATGCAGGAAGAAGGTGATCAGCACCACGATGCAGAGGATGCCACCCGGCAGGTACAGCGGCTCCAGCGTGCCGGAGACGCCGGTCTCACCGAGGATGTCCTTCCAGCCGAACGACAGCGACATCAGCAGCGCCTTGAAGTCCGGGAATACCCGCGAGGCCACCAGCAACGCGGCCAGGATCAGGTACGGCGCCCAGGCCATCGGCACGGAAATCGGCGTCTTGCCGGCGACGTCCTCGATCTTCATCTCGATCTTGCCCATCCACTCGGATGGCCACTCGCTCGCCGGAGCGAAATCCCAGCTGTCCTTCGGCAGCAGGAAACCGGCCTTGGCCGCCGGTACGACGATGGCCAGACCGACCAGCGCACCGATCATCGACGGGAATTCCGGACCGAGGAACACACCGGCCGCGGCGTACGGAATGACGAAGGCCAGACCGGTGAACACGGCGAACGGCGCAATTGCCAGACCCTCGGTCCAGGATTTGTTGCGGCCGAAGTAGCGGGTCATGATGCTGACCATGATCAGCGGCATGAGAATCCCGCACAGCGCATGAATGATCGCCACCCGCGAGAAGATCAGGTGGAAGAACACCTCCCAGTTACTGCCCACCACCGCCAGCTGCTCGCTGATGCCGGTCTTGTCCAGGCCGGCACCGACACCGACCAGAATCGGCGTGCCCACCGCACCCAACGACACCGGTGTGGACTGCACCATCATCCCCATCACCACCGCGGCCAGCGCCGGGAAGCCCAGTGCCACCATCAGCGGTGCCGCCACCGCCGCCGGCGTACCGAAGCCCGAGGCCCCCTCGATGAAGCAGCCGAACAGCCAGGCGACGATCAGCACCTGGACGCGACGGTCAGGGCTGATGTTGGAGAAGCCACGCCGAATCGAACTGATCCCCCCGGAATGTTTCAGCGTGTTGAGCAGCAGGATCGCACCAAAGATGATCCAGAGGATCGCCGCGGTGAGAATCAGGCCCTGGAAGGTCGAGGCGATGACCCGGTTGAGGGTCATGTCCCAGGCCAGCAGGCCGATCAGCGCGGTGAGGACGAAAACCAGCGGCATGGCGTACTTGGCCGGCCAGCGAAAGCCGATCAGCAGCACACCCGCCAGCACCAGCGGCACGAAGGCCAGTATGGACAGTAGTGTTTGACTCATTTGTTGGGTCCCTGCGTTTTTTGTTGTGAACCGCTTCTATTGTGTCCGGGCATGCCCGGTGCTTCGCATGAAGCGCCCCCACGCGGTGCGCTTCCCGACGGCCCGGCCGAAACCGTGCCGCCCATGCTCGAAAGCCCCGGGCGCCATAGGGCACCTGGGGCTCCTGTCCTCACCGCGGGGGCCGAACCTCCGGCCGCACGCGGTTCCCCCTGCTCATCAGCCTTGGGCCGCCTTGAAGCGCTGGCGCCACTGGTGCAGCAGCGGCTCGGTGTAGCCGGACGGCTGCTCACGGCCCTTGAACACCAGATCCGACGCCGCCTGGAACGCGATCGACTGAGTGTAGTCAGCGGACATGGCGCGATAGAGCGGATCGCCAGCGTTCTGCTGGTCGACCACCTTGGCCATGCGCTCCAGGGTTTCCTGCACCTGCTCGCGGCTCACCACACCGTGGTGCAGCCAGTTGGCGATGTGCTGGCTGGAGATGCGCAGGGTGGCGCGGTCTTCCATCAGGCCGACGTTGTGGATGTCCGGCACCTTGGAGCAACCGACGCCCTGCTCGACCCAACGCACCACGTAACCGAGGATGCCCTGGCAGTTGTTGTCCAGCTCCTGCTGCTTTTCCTCGGCGCTCCACTTGTCCTCGGCGACCACCGGGATGGTCAGCAGATCGTTGAGCAGTTGCTCGCGCTCGGCGACCAGGTCGACCTTTTCCAGCTCGCTCTGCACCGCCTGCACGTCGACCTGGTGATAGTGCAGCGCATGCAGGGTGGCACCGGTCGGCGACGGGACCCAGGCGGTGTTGGCGCCGGACTTCGGATGGCCGATCTTCTGCTCGAGCATGGCCGCCATCAGGTCCGGCATGGCCCACATGCCCTTGCCGATCTGCGCCTTGCCGCGCAGGCCGCAGGCCAGGCCGACCAGTACGTTGTTGCGCTCGTAGGACTGGATCCACGGGGTGGACTTCATATCGCCCTTGCGCAGCACCGGGCCGGCTTCCATGCAGGTGTGCATCTCGTCACCGGTACGGTCGAGGAAGCCGGTGTTGATGAACGCCACGCGGTGCTTGGCCGCGGCGATGCAGGCCTTGAGGTTGGCGCTGGTGCGGCGCTCCTCGTCCATGATGCCCATCTTCAGGGTGTAGCGCGGCACGCCGATCAGGTCCTCGACGCGGCCGAACAGCTCGTCGGCGAAGGCGACTTCCTTCGGCCCGTGCATCTTCGGCTTGACGATATAGAAGCTGCCGGTGCGCGAGTTGCCCTTGCGCTTCAAGTCATGCTTGGCGATCAGGCTGGTGAACACGCCGTCCATGATGCCTTCGGGAATCTCGCGGCCGTCTTCCAGCAGGATCGCCGGGTTGGTCATCAGATGGCCGACGTTGCGGATGAACAGCAGCGAGCGGCCGTGCAGCTTCAGCTCGCCGCCGTTGGGCGCACTGTATTCGCGGTCAGGGTTGAGGCGGCGGACGAAGCTCGAGCTGCCCTTGGCCACTTCCTCGCTGAGGGTGCCCTGCACGATGCCCAGCCAGTTGCGGTAGGCCAGCACCTTGTCGTCGGCATCCACCGCGGCGACCGAGTCTTCGCAGTCGAGAATGGTGGAAACCGCGGACTCGACCAGCAGGTCCTTCACGCCGGCGGCATCGGTCTGGCCGATCGGGCTGTTCGGATCGATCTGGATTTCGACGTGCAGGCCGTTGTTCTTCAGCAGCACGGCCTTGGGCTCGACCGCTTCGCCCTGGAAGCCGACGAATTTCTCTGGCTGCTTGAGGCCGGTGACGCTGCCGTTCTCCAGGGTGACCTTGAGCTGGCCATCCTGCACGCGGTAGGCGGTGGCGTCGGCATGGCTGCCTTCGGCCAGCGGCGCGGCCTGGTCGAGGAAGTTGCGTGCGTAGGCGATGACCTTGGCGCCACGGACTTCGTTGTAGCCCGGGCCCTTCTGCGCGCCGCCCTCTTCGGAGATGGCGTCGGTGCCGTAGAGCGCGTCATACAGCGAGCCCCAGCGGGCGTTGGCCGCGTTCAGCGCATAGCGCGCGTTCATGATCGGCACCACCAGCTGCGGACCGGCCTGGGTGGCGATCTCGCTGTCGACGTTGGCGGTCTCGATCTTCACCTCGCCCGGCACCGGCAGCAGGTAGCCGATGGATTCGAGGAAGGCGCGGTAGGCCGCCATGTCCTTGATCGGACCCGGGTTGGCCTTGTGCCAGGCGTCCAGCTCGAGCTGCATGCGGTCGCGCTCGGCGAGCAGCTCGCGGTTCTTCGGCGCCAGGTCATGGACCAGGGCGTCCAGGCCCTGCCAGAAGGCGGCGGCTTCGATACCGGTGCCCGGCAGGACTTCGTCTTCGATGAAACGCTGCAGATTAGCCGCGACTTGCAGGCGGCCCAGGGTTACACGCTCGGTCATCTGTCGTTCTCCTTGTCTGTTCAGTTGGCCAGGGCGGCGACGCCGGCCTTGGCGATCTGGGCGTCCTGCGCGGCGGTCACGCCGGATACGCCGACCGAACCGATGACCTGGCCGTCGACCACCACCGGCACGCCGCCTTCCAGCGAGCAGACCACCGGCGCGGAGAGGAAGGCACTGCGGCCGTTGTTGACCATGTCTTCATAGCCCTTGGTTTCGCGGCGACCGAGCGCGGCGCTGCGGGCCTTCTCGGTGGCGATGTAGGAGGCGATCGGCGCGCAGCCGTCCAGACGCTCCAGCGCCAGCGGATGGCCGCCGTCGTCGGCGACGACGATGGTCACGGCCCAGCCGTTGGCCTGCGCTTCGGCACGGGCGGCGGCGAGGATGGTGGCGACTTCGGTCTGGCTCAGTACGGCTTTGCTTTTCATCTCGATTCTCCTGTTCTCATGTTCCAGTTGTTCGTGCGTGGCGTTAGGTGACGCTCGCGATCCAGTTCCCGTAGGGTGGGCTGAACCCCACCGAAGGTGCCCAAGCTGCATGCTGGTGGGCTGAAGCCCACCCTACGGCCGAGGCTCACCTGCGGTTACTGCATCGACTCCTCGACCACTTCGATCCAGTGCTTGACCGGCGTGCGGCCGGCGCCGTCGAGGTGGGTCTGGCAGCCGATGTTGGCGGTGACGATCACCTCCGGCTTGCCGCTCTCCAGCGCGTTGAGCTTGTTGTCGCGCAGCTGGTGGGAAATCTCCGGCTGGGTGATCGAATAGCTGCCCGCTGAGCCGCAGCACAGGTGCGCATCAGGCACCGCGGTGAGCTGGAAGCCCAGACGGGTGAGCACGTCTTCGACCGCGCCGCCGAGCTTCTGTGCGTGCTGCAGGGTGCACGGGCAATGGAAGGCCATGCGCTTGTCGGCGCGCACGTCGAGCTTTTCCAGCTCGGCGCTGCGCAGCACCTCGACCAGATCCTTGGCCAGCTCGCTGACCCGTGCGGCCTTAGCCGCGTAGGCCGGGTCGTCCTTGAGCAGATGACCGTATTCCTTGACGAAGGCGCCGCAGCCGCTGGCGGTCTGCACGATGGCTTCGGCACCCGCCTCGATGGCCGGCCACCAGGCGTCGATGTTGCGCCGCGCGCGGTCCAGACCGGCATCCTGCGCGTTGAGGTGGTAATCCACCGCGCCACAGCAGCCGGCTTCGCGTGCCGGGCTGACGCTAATGCCCAGGCGGTCGAGCACCCGTGCGGCGGCGGCGTTAGTGTTCGGCGACAGGCTCGGCTGCACGCAACCCTCGAGCATCAGCACGCGACGCTGGTGCATGACCTGCGGGCGCGGTTTGGCCGGGCGAATCTCGCGCGGCAGGTGGTCCTTCAGCGAGGCCGGCATCAACGGCTTGAGCGCATTGCCGGTATCGAGCAGCGCCTTGAACAGCCCCGGACGCGGGATCACCGTGCGCAGGCCGCCGCGCACCAGACGCTCGCCCAGCGGGCGCTGAACCTGGCGTTCGATGAAGTCACGACCGATGTCCAGCAGGTTGTGGTACTTCACCCCGGACGGGCAGGTGGTCTCGCAGTTGCGGCAGGTCAGGCAGCGGTCCAGGTGCAGCTGGGTGCTCTCGGTCACCTCGCCGCCCTCGAACATCTGCTTCATCAGGTAGATGCGCCCGCGCGGGCCATCCAGCTCGTCGCCAAGCAACTGGTAGGTCGGGCAGGTGGCATTGCAGAAGCCGCAATGCACGCAGGAGCGCAGGATGCTTTCGGCTTCCTCGGCGCGCGGCAGTTGCTTGGCGGCTTCGCTCAGATTCGTTTGCATACGTCGTCAGACCTCGGAATACATGCGGCCGGGGTTGAAGATCCCCTGCGGATCGAGCGCGGCCTTGAGCTGGCGGTGGTAGCGCAAGAGCGGCGCCGACAGCGGCTGGAACGGCTCGGCGGCACCGGCGGTGAAACAGGTGGCATGGCCGCCGACTTCGGCAGCGATGGCGCGGATGCTTGCGGCGTCGGCGTCGGACTTCAGCCAGCGCTGGGCGCCGGCCCAGTCGACCAGCTGCTCGCCCGGCAGGGCCATGGCCGGCGTGTTGTTCGGCAGCGACAGGCGCCACAGCGGGCACGGGTCGGCAAAGAAGGCCAGGCGCTGCTCGCGCAGGTCATTCCAGTAGCCAGGGTCGAGGTCCTCGCCACCGATGCGTTCGCGCGCGGCGTTGACCGACCCTTCACCGCCTTCCAGGCGCAGATACAGTGCCTGACCGTCATGGCTGGCGGCGCTGATCGGTACCGGCTGCTGGCCCCACTCGGCGAGCTTGAGCAGCGCGCGTTCGAGATCGATCTCCAGACGCAGGCTGGTGCACAGGCGTGGCTTGGGCAGCACCTTGAGCGAGACTTCGGTGAGCACGCCGAGGCAGCCGAAGCTGCCGGCCATCAGGCGCGACAGGTCGTAGCCGGCGACGTTCTTCATCACCTCGCCGCCGAAACGCAGGTGCTTGCCCTGGCCGGTGATAACCCGCGAGCCGAGCACGAAATCGCGCACCGAACCGCTCCACGGACGACGCGGCCCGGACAGTCCGGCAGCGATCATGCCGCCGACTGTGGCGCCTTCGGCGAAGTGCGGCGGCTCACAAGGCAGCATCTGCCCGGCCTCGTCCAGCGTGGCCTCGAGTTCCGCCAGAGGTGTGCCGGCGCGAACGCTCACCACCAGCTCGGTGGGGTCGTAGCTGACGATGCCGCGGTGCTCGCGCACGTCGAGCAGCTGGCCCTCGACCGCACGGCCGAGAAAGGCTTTGCTGCCGCTGCCCTGGATGCGCAGCGGCGTGTTGGCGGCGAGTGCCTGGTTGACCTGGTCCAGCAACTGCGTGCTGGCGTCGTTGGCAATTACGGACATCAGAAACGCTCCAGTTCGGGGAAAGGCAGCTGGCCGTTGTGGATGTGCATGCGGCCGAATTCGGCGCAGCGATGCAGGGTCGGGATGTTCTTGCCCGGATTGAGCAGGCCGCTCGGGTCGAACGCCGCCTTCACCGCGTGGAACAGCGTCAGCTCATCGGCGTTGAACTGCGAGCACATCTGATTGATCTTCTCGCGGCCGACGCCGTGCTCGCCGGTGATGCTGCCGCCCACCTCGACGCAGAGTTCGAGGATCTTGCCGCCCAGTTCCTCGGCGCGCTCCAGCTCACCGGGTTGGTTGGCATCGAACAGGATCAGCGGGTGCATGTTGCCGTCACCGGCGTGGAACACGTTGGCCACGCGCAGGCCGAACTGCTCGGACAGGTCGGAAATGCCCTTGAGCACGCCCGGCAGCTCGCGGCGCGGGATGGTGCCGTCCATGCAGTAGTAGTCCGGCGAGATGCGGCCGACCGCCGGGAAGGCGTTCTTGCGCCCGGCCCAGAAGCGCACGCGCTCGGCCTCGTCCTTGGCCAGGCGCACTTCGGTGGCGCCGGCCAGCTTGAGCACTTCGCTGACGCGCGCGCAGTCGTCGTGCACGTCGGCTTCCACGCCATCCAGTTCGCAGAGCAGGATCGCTTCGGCATCCACCGGGTAGCCGGCGTGGATGAAATCTTCGGCAGCGCGGATCGACAGGTTGTCCATCATCTCCAGGCCACCGGGGATGATGCCGGCGGCGATGATGTCGCCCACCGCACGCCCGGCCTTTTCCACCGAGTCGAAGGCGGCCAGCAGCACCTTGGCCACCTGCGGTTTGGGCAGCAGCTTGACTGTCACCTCGGTGACGATGCCGAGCATGCCCTCGGAGCCGGTGAACAGCGCCAAGAGGTCGAAGCCCGGTGAATCCAGCGCGTCGGAGCCGAGCGTCATGCGCTCGCCCTCGACAGTGAGAATCTCCACCTTGAGCAGGTTGTGCACGGTCAGGCCGTATTTCAGGCAGTGGACGCCACCGGCGTTCTCGGCGACGTTGCCGCCGATCGAGCAGGCGATCTGCGACGAGGGGTCCGGCGCGTAGTACAGCTCATAGGGTGCGGCGGCCTGGGAAATCGCCAGGTTGCGCACGCCGGGCTGCACGCGGGCGAAACGACCGGCCGGATCGACTTCGAGTATCTTGTTGAAGCGCGCCATGACCAGCAGGATGCCCTGCTCCAGCGGCAGCGCACCGCCGGACAGCCCGGTGCCGGCGCCGCGGGCGACCACCGGCACGCCACGCTGGTGGCAGAGCTTGAGCAGTCTTTCGACCTGCTCGACCCGCTCGGGCAGCACCACCAGCAGTGGCGCGGTGCGGTAGGCGGACAGGCCGTCGCACTCGTAGGGCTTGAGGTCTTCGCTGCGGTGAAGAATGTCCAGATCGGGCAGCTGCGCCTGCAGCTCGGCCAGCAAGGCGGCCTTGTCGACCTTGGGCAACGCACCATCGACGCGTTCGTCGTAGAGAATGTTCATGGCAGGTTCCGCTTTCGTGGGTCACCGTCAGCACGGGCAGCTGCGGTGCAATGACGCATCTTTAGCGCCGATGGGTCTTGGCCGTCCATGCTCGCGACAACTGGTCCTACCAGTTTTTTGTAGTCAGCCAGGGAAAAGCACTACCTGATGGCCGTCTATCCCTCGCGATTAGGCGCTTCCTGCCATCAGGGGTAAACTTCGCACCAACTGGTCCTACCAGCTGGAGAACTGGCATGTCGAACGAACCCAACAATGATCGCCGTCAAGTCGCCGACGTGGTTGCCGAACGCATCGAGCGACTGATCGTCGACGGCGTGCTCAAGGTCGGCCAGGCGCTGCCCTCCGAGCGGCGCCTGTGCGAAAAGCTCGGCATCTCGCGCTCGGCGCTGCGCGAGGGCCTGCGCGTATTGCGCGGGCGCGGCATCATCGAGACCTCCCAGGGCCGCGGATCCTTCGTCGCCGAACTGTCCGGCAACCACGACGCCAGCCCGCTGATGCACCTGTTCAACTCGCAACCGCGTACCCTCTACGACTTGCTGGAAGTGCGTGCGCTGCTCGAAGGCGAGTCGGCGCGATTGGCGGCCTTGCGCGGCACCGAGGCGGATTTCGTCCTGCTGCGCCGGCGCTACGAGGAAATGCTCGCCGCGCATGCCGATGGCGAGGGCGCCGACCCGCGCGAACATGCCCGCCTGGATCACGCGTTTCACCTGGCCATCTGCGAGGCCTCGCACAACCCGGTGCTGGTGCACACGCTGCAGTCGCTGACCGACCTGATGCTCAGCACGGTGTTCGCCTCGGTGAACAACCTCTACCACCGCCCGGCGCAGAAACGGCAGATCGACCGCCAGCACTCGCGGCTCTACCACGCGGTGATCGAACGCCTGCCGGAACAGGCACAGCGCGCCGCGCGCGACCATATCCACGGCATTCGCGACAACCTCAAGGAGATCGAGCAGGAGGAACAGCGCCTGGTGCGCGCCACCATGCGCCTGGAAGGCTGGACCTGAAATCCTGTAGGGCCTGCCGCAAGGGCCTACAACCGACGCGAAGGCCGCATTGTCGCGCGCAGCCTGCAGCGGCCAGGGCGCGTGCTAGACTCGCCGCTCTTTTCGCTATGCCCGAACGCGCCGTGTCCGAATTCCTAGACTGGCTGAGTGCCGATCAGTTGCCCGCCCCCCTCGCTCCCGCCCTGCACGACTGGCTGTACGTCGACAAGGGCTCGCTGACCCGCCGCCTGACCGAGCTGGCCGATGGCGCCTTCAGCGTGATTCCGTTGCACCAGGCCTGGCAGCCGCTGCGCGCCGACGAATGCCTGGCGCTCGGCGTTCCGGCAGCGAGCGAGGGGTGGGTACGCGAGGTCTACCTGTGCGGGCATGAGCAACCCTGGGTCTTCGCCCGCAGCGTCGCCCCCCGCGCCCAGCTGGAAGCCGCCGGACTGGACCTGCAAAGCCTGGGCAATCGCTCCCTCGGCGAGCTGCTGTTCAGCGACCCCGCCTTCGCCCGCGGGCAGCTCGAAGCCTGCCACTACCCGCCGCAATGGCTGCCACAGGCGCAGCGTGTCGACGGTCTCTGGGCACGGCGCTCGTGCTTCCGCCAGAATCGACTCGGCGTGCTGGTCGCCGAGGTGTTCCTGCCCGAGCTGTGGCGGGCCGCCGCCGTCACGCCCTGAGCGAACCGCTGCATGTCCCCCTTCGCCAAGGAGAGCCGCTGATGTACTCGAAGTTGCTGCAATCGTGCAATCGCCTGCACCCGCGTGCCTGGGATTTCATCCAGCTGATGCGCCTGGACCGGCCCATCGGCACCTACCTGCTGCTCTGGCCGACGCTGTGGGCACTGTGGATCGCCGCCGAAGGCGTGCCGAGCGCGAAGAACCTGTTCATCTTCATCACCGGCGTGATCCTCATGCGCGCCGCCGGCTGCGTGGTCAACGACTTCGCCGACCGCAACTTCGACGGTCATGTGCAACGCACCCAGACGCGCCCCATGGCCACCGGCAAGATCAGCTCGCGCGAGGCCTGGACGCTGTTCGCCATCCTGGTGGGGCTGAGTTTCGTGCTGGTGCTGCTGACCAACGCGACCACCGTTTACCTGTCCTTCGGCGCGCTGGCGCTGGCCGCCTGCTACCCCTTCATGAAGCGCTACACCTTCTACCCGCAGGTGGTGCTCGGCGCGGCCTTCTCCTGGGGCATGCCGATGGCCTTCACCGCCGAGACCGGCAGTCTGCCGCCGGAAGCCTGGTTGCTGTTCATCGCCAACCTGTTGTGGACAGTGGCCTACGACACCTACTACGCCATGGCCGATCGCGAGGACGACCTGAAAATCGGCATCAAGTCCACCGCCATCCTCTTCGGCGAAGCCGACCGCATCATCATCGTCACCCTGCAGGGCCTGGCGCTGTTCTGTCTGGTGCTCGCCGGGGTGCGCTTCGAGCTCGGTCAGTGGTTTCACCTGGGGCTGGTGGTGGCCGCTGGCTGCTTCGCCTGGGAGTACTGGAAGACCGCCTCGCGCAAGCCGCAGGCCTGCTTCAAGGCGTTCCTGCACAATCACTGGGCGGGGCTGGCGATTCTCGCGGGTATCGTGCTGGATTACGCGACGAAAGCTTGAGCAAAATGCCAGCACTGAGGGCGATCGCCCTTGCGCGGGTTGCCGCCTGTCTGTCACATGCCTGCAATAATTCCGTTATCTAATGCCGGACGACAAGAACGGACCCGAGGCTTGACCATGAATGGCAAGAGCATACTGATCGTCGATGACGAGGCGCCGATCCGGGAGATGATCGTCGTCGCCCTGGAAATGGCCGGCTACGATTGCCTCGAAGCGGAAAACACCCAGCAGGCCCACGCCCTGATCATCGATCGCAAGCCCGACCTGATCCTGCTCGACTGGATGCTGCCCGGCACTTCGGGCATCGAACTGGCCCGCCGGCTCAAGCGCGACGAGCTGACCGCCGACACGCCGATCATCATGCTCACCGCCAAGGGTGAAGAGGACAACAAGATCCAGGGTCTGGAAGTCGGTGCCGACGACTACATCACCAAGCCGTTCTCCCCGCGCGAACTGGTGGCCCGGCTGAAGGCCGTGCTGCGCCGCGCAGCGCCGGTAGACAGCGAGTCACCGATCGAAATCGGCGGCCTGTTGCTCGATCCGGTCAGTCACCGCGTCACCATCGACGGCAAACCGGCCGAAATGGGCCCCACCGAATACCGTCTGCTGCAGTTCTTCATGACCCACCAGGAACGCGCCTACACCCGCAGCCAACTGCTCGATCAGGTCTGGGGCGGCAATGTCTATGTCGAGGAGCGCACCGTCGACGTGCACATCCGTCGCCTGCGCAAGGCGCTCGGCGAGGCCTACGAGAACCTGGTGCAGACGGTGCGCGGCACCGGCTATCGTTTCTCCAGCAAGAGCTGAGTGCGCCGGGTAACCATGCGGTCCGGCCCACACACCATTATCGCCACCAGCGGGGAGTGCATCGGTTGAATCAGGACTGGCAAGGAGCCCTCGTGCGTCGCCTGCTGCTTCTGCTGGGCGGCTGCCTGCTGCTGGGCCTGATCACCGGCGAGTACGCCTGGGCACTGGTCATCGGCCTGAGCGGCTACCTGGCCTGGACGCTGCGCCAGCTGCTGCGCCTGCAGCGCTGGCTGCGGCGCAGCGACCCCGACGAACCGCCGCCGGATTCGGCCGGGATCTGGGGTGACGTATTCGACAACCTCTACCAGTTGCAGCGCCGCGACCTGCGCCTGCGCGGCCAGCTGCAGAGCATCATCGATCGCGTGCAGGGCTCGACCGCAGCGCTGAAGGACGCGGTCATCATGCTCGACAGCGACGGCAACCTGGAGTGGTGGAACCTCGCCGCCAACCGGCTGCTGGGCCTGAAGAAGCCGCAGGACTCCGGCCATCCCATCACCAATCTGGTGCGTCATCCGGCGTTCAAGGAGTACTTCGACAGCGGCAGCTACGATCAGCCCCTCGAACTGGCCTCGCCGGTGGATGACCGCATCCGCCTGCAGTTCAACATCACCCGCTACGGCAACCGCGAGCACCTGTTGCTGGTCCGTGATGTCACCCGGTTGCATCAGCTGGAGCAGATGCGCAAGGACTTCGTCGCCAATGTCTCGCACGAGCTGCGCACGCCCCTGACGGTCATCGCCGGCTACCTGGAAACCATGCTGGAGAGCGCCGAGGCGGTGAGTCCGCGCTGGCTGCGCGCGCTGCAGCAGATGAACCAGCAGGCGGGCCGCATGCAGCACCTGCTCAACGACCTGCTGTTGCTGGCGCGCCTGGAAGCCAGCAGCCGACCCGCCGACAGCCAGCCGGTGGCGGTGGCGCTGCTGCTGCAGTTGATCGTCAGCGATGCGCGGGCGCTGTCGGGTGCGCGCAGCCACCTGATCAGCCTGGACGCAGCCCCGGAGCTGCTGCTCAAAGGTAGCGAGACCGAACTGCGCAGTGCATTCTCCAACCTGGTATTCAACGCCGTGAAATATACGCCCGACGGCGGCACCATTCATGTTCGCTGGTGGAGCGACGAGGCCGGCGCGCACCTGAGCGTCGAGGACAGCGGTATCGGCATCGAGCAAAAGCACCTGCCGCGTCTGACCGAACGCTTCTACCGCGTCGATTCCAGTCGCGCCAGCAGCACCGGCGGAACGGGTCTGGGCCTGGCCATCGTCAAGCACGTGCTGTTACGTCATCAGGGACGCCTGGATATCACCAGCATTCCCGGTCGGGGCAGCTGCTTCTCCTGTCACTTCCCGCATGGGCAGGCGGTGGTTCGCTAAGCCACGCCGCCGCGCAAAGTCTCGCTCGGGCGCTTGAAAAGCCGACGCGCCGCCTCCATCCTGTCGCGACATTGGCTACCAGACCCCTTCATGGACCCTTCCCCCAGTTACGCCGCCTCTTCCTATTTCGCCGACTTCGGCCTGATTCTCTTCGCCCTGTTCCTGGTGCTGCTCAACGGTTTCTTCGTCGCCGCCGAGTTCGCCATGGTCAAACTGCGCGCCACCAAGGTGGAAGCGATCGCCAACCGCCATGGCTGGCGCGGACACATCCTGCGCACCGTGCACCAGCAGCTGGACGCCTACCTGTCAGCCTGCCAGCTGGGCATCACCCTGGCTTCGCTGGGCCTGGGCTGGGTCGGTGAGCCGGCCTTTGCCCACCTGCTCGAACCACTGCTGGCGAGCATCGGCATCGAATCGCAGGCGCTGGTGCATGGCGTTGCCTTCTTCGCCGCGTTCTTCATCATTTCCTACCTGCACATCGTCATCGGCGAGCTGGCGCCGAAGTCCTGGGCGATCCGCAAGCCGGAACTGCTGTCGCTCTGGACGGCCGCGCCGCTGTACGCGTTCTACTGGCTGATGTATCCGGCGATCTATCTGCTCAACGCCAGCGCCAATGCCATCCTGCGCATCGCCGGCCAAGGCGAGCCAGGCATGCACCACGACCATCACTACAGCCGCGAAGAGCTCAAGCTGATCCTGCACTCCAACCGCGCCCGCGACCCTGGCAATCAGCAGATCCAGGTCCTGGCCTCGGCGGTGGAGCTGAGCGAGCTTGAGGTGGTTGACTGGGCCAACTCTCGCGAGGA
>ENA-ORCZ01000510-ORCZ01000510.1-marine-metagenome-genome-assembly--contig:-NODE-510-length-15941-cov-4.119264_pt1 | contig 15941 bp, 16 predicted proteins | sample MGYA00237785_ERZ508519 | MGnify/ENA primary metagenome ERZ508519 (study PRJEB26189, sample SAMN06268790) | marine metagenome | isolation source: Bioluminescent Bay, La Paraguera, Puerto Rico | place...
GTTTTCGTCCAGTATCTGGGAAATCAGCATCACCTTACCCCTGCTTGTTCTTGTTGTAGACGTCGAAGATCACGGCGGCGAGCAGCACCAGGCCCTTGATCATCTGCTGGTAGTCGATGCCGATGCCCATGATCGACATGCCGTTGTTGAGAACCCCCATCAGGAAGGCACCGACCACGGCGCCGATGATGGTGCCGACCCCGCCGGACATGGATGCCCCGCCGATGAAGACCGCGGCAATCACGTCGAGCTCCAGCGCGAAGCCTGCCTTGGGTGTTGCCGTGTTGAGGCGTGCGGCGAAGACGAGGCCGGCTGCCGCGGCCAGCACGCCCATGTTGGTGAAGGCGAGAAAGGTCAGCCGTTCGGTCTTGATGCCGGACAGCTTGGCGGCCTTCTGGTTGCCGCCGAGCGCATAGATCCGGCGGCCGACCGTGGTGGTTTCGGTGATGAAGGCGTAGATCACCGTCAGGATGCCCATGGTGATCAGCACGTTCGGCAGGCCGCGGAACAGCGACAGCTTGTACATGACGAAGATCAGCGCTGCGGCGACGATGACGTTGCGGGCGATGAAAAAGCTCTTCGGCTCGTCCTCAATGCCATAGGCCTTGTTCTGGGCGCGCTGGCGAAGACCGATCCAGACGACCAGCGCGGCGGCAGCGATGCCGGTCGCAAGCGCCAGGAAGTTGACCTTGCGCTCGCCGAGGATGCCGGCGAGCGTCTCGCCTATGCCTGCCGGGAAGAGGTCCGGCACGAAGCCGGTGGCGATCACCTGGAATTCCTTCGGGAACGGACCGACGGACTGGCCTTCGAGCAGCCACAGCGACAGGCCGCGGAACACCAGCATGCCGGCGAGCGTCACGATGAAGGACGGGATCTTCCAATAGGCAACCCAATAGCCCTGGGCAGCGCCGATCAGGCCGCCGACGGCCAGGCAAAGCACCATCGTGAGGAAGGGCGACATGCCGTAATTGACGATCATCACGGCGGCGAGCGCACCGATGAAGCCCATCACCGAGCCGACGGACAGGTCGATATTGCCCGACACGATGACGATCAGCATGCCGAGCGCCATGATGATGATGTAGGAGTTCTGCAGGAGCAGGTTGGTGACGTTGACCGCGCGCAGCAACGTGCCGTCGGTGACGACCTCGAAGAACGCCATCACCGCGATCAGCGCGAAGAGAAGTCCGTACTGGCGCAGATGCGAGGAGAGATACTCGCCGATGCTCTTGGTCTTGACGGCCTGCGCCGGGTTGGTGTCGCTTTCAGCCAGTTCCATGGTGGTTTCTTTCACTCGTTGACGATGAGCGACATGATGCGCTCCTGGCTCGCATCGCCGGCGGCAAGTTCACCGACAAGAGCCCCTTCGTTCATGACGTAGATCCGGTCGCACATGCCGAGCAGCTCCGGCATTTCGGACGAGATCATGACCACGCCTTTGCCTTCGGCGGCGAGGTCGTTGATGATGGTGTAGATTTCGTACTTGGCGCCGACATCGATGCCGCGGGTCGGCTCGTCCAGGATCAGGACTTCCGGCGCGGTGAAGAGCCACTTGGCCAGGACAACCTTCTGCTGGTTGCCGCCGGAAAGATTGACCGTCTTCTGAAACACGGACGGCGTGCGGATCGCCAGCGCCTTGCGGTAACGTTCCGCAACCCTGGTTTCCTCGTTCCGCTTCAGGATCGGACCGGAGGACACGCCATCCAGATTGGCAAGCGTCGTGTTGAAGCGGATGGTCTCGTCGAGCACCAGGCCCAGCGCCTTGCGGTCCTCGGTGACGTAGGAAATCCCTGCGGAAATCGCGCGGTCGACGGTGCTGACGTCGATGGGCTGGCCCTTGAGCTTTACCGTTCCGGAGATGTTGCGGCCGTAGGAACGGCCGAAGATGGACATGGCGAGCTCCGTCCGGCCGGAGCCCATGAGGCCGGCGATGCCGACCACTTCCCCGGCACGCACATGGAACGAAGCGTTCTTGATCACTCTTCGCTCGGCATGCTCCGGATGCCAGACGGACCAGTCGGAGACCTCCATCAGCACCTCGCCGGGCGTGCGCTCGTGCTCAGGGAAGCGGTGGGTCATGTCCCGGCCAACCATGTCGCGCACGATATCGTCCTCGCTGAGGCCTGCCTTGGCGTCGAGCTTGGACACGGTCATGCCGTCGCGGATCACCGTGACACTGTCGGCGACATAGCGGACTTCGTTCAGCTTGTGCGAGATGATGATGCTGGTGACGCCCTGCGCCTTCAGTTCCAGCATCAGGTCGAGCAGCTTGCGGCTGTCGTTTTCCTGAAGCGCTGCGGTCGGCTCGTCCAGAATCAGGAGCTTGACGTCCTTGGAGAGCGCCTTGGCAATTTCCACCAGTTGCTGCTTGCCGACGCCGATATTGTCGACCTTGGTCGTCGGTGCTTCGGCAAGACCCACCTTTTTCAGGAGCTGCTCGGTGCGCTGGTTGGTCTCGCGCCAATTGATGACGCCGCGCTCGGCGCATTCGTTGCCGAGGAAGATATTCTCGGCAATAGAGAGCTGCGGCACCAGTGCCAGCTCCTGATGAATGATGATGATGCCCTGCTTTTCGCTGTCCGAGATACCGGAGAACCGAGCGGGCGCGCCGTTGTAGATGATTTCGCCGTCATACTGGCCGTGCGGATATACGCCGGACAGAACCTTCATCAGCGTGGATTTGCCGGCGCCGTTCTCGCCGACCACAGCGTGAATTTCACCCTGCTTGACATCCAGGTTGACCCGGTCGAGCGCCTTCACGCCGGGAAAGGTCTTGCTGATGTTCTGCATGGAAAGGAGTGCCATCGACCCCGATCTCCAAAATTCCTGGAAAAGAGCCCGCCCGCCGGCCCGGAGAACCTCCGGCTCCGACTGCCGTCCCGCTTTCCCGTGGCTGCACGGGAAAGCGGGAGGCCGGGCCGATGGGCGGGAAGTGTGCTTGGGAGGTTTTTATTATTTAACCTGGTCGGCGGTGTAGTAGCCGCTGCCGATCAGAATTTCTTCCCAGTTGCTGGCATCGACCGAAACCGGCTCCAGCAGGTAAGACGGAACAACCTTCACGCCGTTGTCGTAGGTCGTGGTGTCGTTGATTTCCGGCTCGCCGCCGCCCAGCAGCGAGTCGACCATGCCCACCGTGACGCGGGCCAGTTCGCGGGTGTCCTTGAATACGGTCGAATACTGCTCGCCGGCGAGGATCGACTTGACGGACGGCACTTCCGCGTCCTGGCCGGTGACGATCGGCATTTTCTGGTCGCCGGAACCATACCCGACGCCCTTGAGAGACGACAGGATGCCGATGGAGAGGCCGTCATAGGGGCTGAGCGCACCATGCAGCGGCTTATCGGTGTAGTGGGCCGACAGAAGGTTGTCCATGCGGGACTGGGCGACAGCGCCGTCCCAGCGGAGGGTGCCGACCGTATCCATGCCCATCTGGCCGGACTGGATGACGATGGTGCCGTCGTCGATCAGGGGCTGCAGCACGGACATGGCGCCGTTGTAAAAGAAATAGGCGTTGTTGTCGTCCGGGGAGCCGCCGAAGAGCTCGACATTGTACGGACCGTCGCCGAAACGCTCTTTCAGGCCGTTCACCAGAGAGGTCGCCTGCTGCACGCCGACCTTGAAGTTGTCGAAGGTGGCGTAGTAGTCGACATCGCCGCTGTCGCGGATCAGGCGGTCATAGGCAATGACCTTGATGCCGGCGGCTGCGGCATTTTCCAGCGCGTTGGAGAGCGTGGTGCCGTCGATGGCGGCAATCACCAGAACATCCACGCCCTTGGTGATCATGTTTTCGATCTGGGCGAGCTGGTTCGGAATATCGTCTTCCGCATATTGCAGGTCGGCTTCATATCCGGCCGCGGTGAACTGCTCGACCATCGAATTGCCGTCGGAAATCCAGCGGGCCGAGGACTTCGTCGGCATGGCGATGCCGATGGTGCCCTTGTCCTGGGCCAGGGCCGCACCCGACAGGGCGACGCCGGACATGAGGGTTGCTGCTGCCGCGACCGCGACCAGCGCTTTGGAAACAAATTTCATATCGTCCTCCCGGACCGGGTCATTGCCGGCCCCTATTCAGTCTGAGGCATGCACGAGATGATGCCGGGGGCTAAAAAACGCAAAATAAACATGACGGTCAAATTATTATCCATTATCTTTTCATGCCATTCTTGATATGTGACTGTTGGAAGACACCATGAGCCTTGACCTGCTGCGACGCGGCATGAAGATGTCTCACCTGAGACTTCTCGCAGAGCTTGCAAGCCACTCGCGCCTCACCGATGCGGCGACTGCCCTCGGCATGACCCAGCCGGCTGCGTCCCGGCTGATGGCGGAGATCGAGCGCATTGCCGAAGCCGAGATCTATCTTCGCAGCGGACGCGGCATCGAACTGACGGAAATCGGCCGGAAACTTGCCGAGCGTTGCGTGCGCATCCTGCAGGAATTCACCGACGCCGGGCGCGACGTCGAAGAGCACAAGTCGGGTCAGAGGGGGCATGTCAGCATCGGTTCGGTAACGGGACCCGCCATTGAATATGTGCTGCCGGCGATCCGTCACATCCGGCTCAGCTATCCGGATATCTCCATCTCGGTGGAGGTGGGGCCGAGTATTGGTCTGGCACCGATGCTGGAGGACGGGCGGCTGGATTTTTCGCTGAGCCGCGTGCCGCTCGACGAGGATCCGGATCTCTTCGAGGAACGCCCCCTCCTGCGCGAACCCGCCTGCATGGTTGCGCGCGCCGACCATCCGCTGACGCGGGTGACGCCCCCCATTCCGGCCGAAGCCCTGCTCGGCTTCGACTGGGTGTTGCCGCCAGTAGGCGCACCGATCCGCACGACCGCGGAACAGGCGTTGCGCGACAAGGGGCTCGGTCTGCCGTCACGCGTTTTGACGACGTCCTCGTTCCTGTTCACCCTGGCAACCGTTCAGCGCACCAACGCCATCGCCGCCGTCGCCCAGTCCGTCGCCGACGGTTTCAGCCAGGGACCGGGCGGAATGCCGGGCACCATCGTCGCCCTCGACAGCGCTCTGCCGCTCTCCGTCGAGACATATTCCTTCCTGACGCGCAAGGGTCAGGTGCTGACACCGGTTGCGCGGATCGTGGCAAGGGAAGTCCTGAGGTCGATCACCGGGGAAACGGTGCTTTAGTGTGTGCAGGTCTGGCCCGCTACTACGACTTGCCTGAACAGCCGACGTCGCGAATGCGTCTGGCTGACCGTAGCATCGAAGAAGCTCAATGGCACCCAGGGCAGAACAAACGCCACGTTCATTCCCGAGCACGATTTTCTTTCAAAACAACGACGCAAGCCGTCGTCCCTGCATCTGCCAATTGCCCGGTTATCTGCGCGGCAAAGTTTCTTTCCCGACGCCATAGTTGAAACTCGCGCCGACCCAACCCATGAGTAGTATTTCGTCTGGAAAAAATTTCGTACATTACGTAACGTAATTTCCATTGAAATCTGGCGCACCAAGGAATTTCAGGGGGTGTCTATCATGCAAGACTGGGAGATCCACGGCCGGGAGCTGGCATCGTGCAACTGTGTCTATGCCTGCCCGTGCCAATTCAATGCCCTTCCCGACAAAGGTCATTGCCAAGCCGTTGTTGTCTATGAAATCGAGCGCGGCCATTACGGAGGCATTTCGCTGGACGGCCTGCGTATGGGAGCAACCTACAAGTGGCCAGGCGCGGTCCATGAAGGCAATGGAACCATGCAGCTTTTCATAGATGACCGGGCGACGGACGAGCAGGCCTCAGCTCTCGAAAAGATCATGTCCGGGGGCGATACCGCGGACATGGCGACCATGTGGTGGATATTCCATGCCATGTCCCCGAACCGGCTTGAGACGAAGCGGGTTCCCATCGAATTGACCCTTGATATCGAGAACCGAACCGGATCGGGCCGCGTCGGCGAAATTTTCGACGTGGCGGCCGAGCCGATCCGCAATCCGGTGACCGGTCTTCCCCATCGCGTGCGGATCGAGCTGCCCAACGGCTTTGAGTACCGTGTGGCGGAAATCGCATCGGGCAAGGCGAATGTGCGCGGGGATATCCCGATTAATGAAATCGGCAGCACTTACGCCCAGCTCGCCGAGCTGCACCTCTCCGGCAACGGGGTCCTGGAAGCGGCCTGACAACATGTCCGCTAGTCTTGTTGAAACCGCACTCGGGCGGGATCGCGCACTGCTGATCGGTGCGATGGCGGTCCTGTTCCTGCTGTCCGGCCTTTATACCGTCCTCGGCGTCGGCATGGACATGTCCGCCATCGACATGACACGCATGGCAGGAATGCGCGACATGCCGGGTATGCGCGAAGCCGGTTCCTGGGGCCCGGGTTACTTCGTGCTGGTGTTCCTGATGTGGTGGGTGATGATGGTGGCAATGATGCTGCCGAGCGTTGCCCCGACCGTCCTCCTCTATGCTGCGCTTCTGCGCAAAACGGGTAGTTCGGTTCAGGTTCCAGTGACGACCGCAATGTTCCTGGCGGGATACCTCGCCGTCTGGGCCGGATTCAGCATCGCGGCGGCGGTCGTTCAGCACAGTCTGGAAACTGCCGGGATCGTCTCGGCAACAATGATGACCCTTGTCGAGACGGTGCCCGGCGCGGTTGTCCTCATTGTTGCGGGCGCTTTTCAGTTCACCCCGTGGAAAGACCGGTGCCTCTCCCACTGCCGCTCACCGGCCGAGTTTATCGCCCGCCGTCGCCGCGCCGGCGTTTCGGGAGCCTTCACGATGGGGCTGGAACACGGCCTTTACTGTCTTGGCTGCTGCTGGTTCCTGATGGCGCTGCTGTTTGTCGGCGGCATCATGAATCTCTACTGGATCGTTGGCCTCGCAGCCTTCGTTGCACTGGAAAAGCTCACGCCTTATGGAAAACTGGCTTCGAAGGCTGCTGGCGTCTTGCTGATCGCCTGGGGCCTATGGGTGATACTCGTTTGACAGTTTCCAGCCAGCCACGCCTTATCGAACAAGACGCTGGAACTATGCGCGCGTTGCAACCTCATACGTGCCGTCGGCCACGCGGAGGGGGAGCCAAAAACGCTTCAGCAAGTGCGATACTCGCCTGCTTGATCTTGTCAAATCGGGAGGAAGAGTGGTGCCCAGAGCCGGAATCGAACCAGCGACACGCGGATTTTCAATCCGCTGCTCTACCAACTGAGCTATCTGGGCGTGCCTGCGAGTGGCCGGGGCGAGCCCCGTTCGCTGAAAGCCCGGTCCTTATAGAGGCTCCCCGAAACCTTGTCCAGCACCCCGGCAAAGTTTTTTGACAATCATCGAAGCCTATCCTGTTGAAAACGCACGATCCGCACAACAACCTGAAAAACAACAGGAATTTCCAAAAGATAATACTCCGGGCGATCCACCCTGCCCTGTCGAATCTCACTCGAGGCGGTACGTTGACCGGCCGGGAAGCCAGGACGGCACGAAAGTCGACGATGACGCCGTCATGATTGGAATTCAGGCCGCGTCCCCTGCAAGGGCCAAACGGCACTCAAAACGAAAAGGCGCGCCAGCATGCGGCGCGCCTTTCCAAATCGCGATGAAGTCCTCGACGAATTATTTCGCCGTGATGCGCTCGTCTGTATAGGCCTTGTAGCCGTTCTGTTCGATCAGGTATTCGGCAACGACATCAGCGAGATCCGGCCCAAAATCATAGGCGTTCATGCCATTTGAGGCGAAGATCTTGTAACCGTCACCGCCGCTGCGCATGTAGTTGTTGGAAACCACACCATAGGTTTTTTCCGGATCGATCGGTACGAAACCGTCTCCTTCCTTCACCATGACATCGGAGATGCGCTCGCCGGCAGGCTTGGACTTGTCGAAGCTATATTTCAAACCGGCGACCTGAGGGAAGCGCCCGGCCCCCTCTTCCACCTGGCTGACGCCGTTCTCAAGCGCGGCGACCACATCGGCGCCCTTCAGCTGGAAGGTGGACAATGTGTTCTGGAACGGCAGCACCGTCAGCACTTCGCCCATGGTGATCTCGCCCGCATCGATGGAGGCGCGCAGGCCGCCGCCGTTCTGGATGGCGATCTGGATGCCCTGATCCATGACGCGGTCAAGCATGGCTTCGGCGACCAGGTTGCCCATCTGGCATTCACCAGCACGGCAGGTATCACGGCCACCGTCAATCAGGTTTTCCGTAGAGCCGATAACCTTCGCCTTGAGTTCTTCCAGCGGCGCAGCCAGTTCGGCGACACGTGCCAGATAAGCCTCATCCGGCGTAACGGATGCGTCGAGAAGGATGGGTTCGCCAACTGCGCCTATCACATTGCCTTCGTCGTCCCAGGTGACCTCGACTTCACCAAGGAATTTGCCGTAGGCATAAGCCTGAACGATAGGAACGTCCTTGCCTTCCGGATTCGTGACGATGACCGGATAAGGACCTTCCGCTCTTTCCTGGGTGTTTGACAGCAAGGTGTGCGAATGACCGCCGACGATTATGTCGATGCCGGGAACACTTGCCGCGATCTGCTTGTCGCGCGGCAAGCCCATATGGGTCACGGCGATGATCTTGTTGATGCCTGCCGCTTCCAGTCCTTCTACAGCGCCTTTCAGATAGTCTTCGGCCTGGATGAACCGAACCCCAGCACCCGGCGAGGACGTATCCACCGTGTCTTCCGCCAAGGCGGACACGATACCGATTTTCTCGCCGCCCTTTTCCAGAACGAGGACGCCTGGCACCTTGCCCTTGAGCGTCGGCTCCCCATTGACGTCTATGTTTCCGGAAATTACCGGAAACTCGACTTTCCCGATAAAATTGGCCAATCCGTCAGGACCGTCATCGAATTCATGGTTGCCGACCGCCATCAATTCGATGCCCATGCCGTTCATGAATTCTGCAGCGGCATCACCCTTGTAGGTCGTATAGAACAAGGATCCCTGGAACTGGTCGCCTGCATCGACGGTAAGAACATTCTTGCCTTCGGAACTCAACGCCGACCGACGCTCGTCCAGTTTGGACTTGACCCGTGCGATACCTCCGAAACACTCGCCCTTGCCTTCTGCCTCAGCATCGCATGTCGAGTCGTACTTGTTGATCGACTCGATGCGGGAGTGCAAGTCGTTCAAATGCAAGATCGTCAGGGAATAGTCGGCATAGGCTGCCGTCGACAGTGCCGTTGTCACGGACAGCACCGCTGCGCTCAAAAGACGTTTTTTCATCGGACCCTCGCCCTTGGATAGGTTGGTGTCGCCGTTCCCCGGACACATTCGTCCCGGACCGGCCTCCCGGTGTTCTTGTTGACCCGGCACCTTCCTCCGCAAAAGATGTCGTCCTCCTCGGACACAACCGGATCCGAAGGTGCCTGGATCGCCGGTATAGAAGGATCTTGGTGCAGTTTCATGACAGCTGCAAGAGCCGACGGGCGCAAAACTGAAAAAATTTTTGCTCGATAAATATTTTTGCAGACCTGCCGAAAAATCGCGCATTCCCGCCACCTCGCGAGCTTTCAAGGTATCTCTGCCAGCGCAGGCGGAGGCTCGCCGGGCGATCGAAAATGATCGCCCAGCGCCGCCCAAAGTTAAGCCGGCAAAGGATGTTTCGGGTTTGGGATCATTCGACGAGACCACCTCGCGGCCTCAGTCCTCGGGCAGGTTGCTCTCGTCGATATCGTCGGTTTCCACGACCGGTATGGTATAGCCTTCGGAGAACCAGCGGTTCAGATCGATCTTGGCGCAGCGGTCGGAGCAGAAGGGGTAGTCGTCCGGGGTCGAGAGCTTTGAGCAGATCGGACAGGGGCGCATGCGCCTTTCGGGTTTCTGGCTTTTGGCCATCGGATGTCTCCGCAGGTCTGCTGAAATGCCGCCCGTCCGAAGCTCAGGCGGCTGCCGTCGCCCAGCCACGGTGAACCGGGTAGCCCGCCGAGCTTAGCAAATTCGCCGTTTCCACCAAAGGCAGACCGACAACGGCCGGATAGGAGCCCACCAGCTTGACGACGAAACTGCCGGCAAGACCCTGGATGGCGTATCCGCCGGCCTTGCCCCGCCATTCGCCGGAAGCGATGTAATCGTCCATATCGTTGCGCGACAGGCGCTTGAAGCGCACGCGGGTCTCGACCAGCTTGGAACGCACCTTGCCGTTTGCTTCGGCAACGGCGACGCCGGTGAACACGCGGTGACCGCGACCGGAAAGCAGCGACAGGCACATCAGCGCCTGGTCGGTCAGTTCGGCCTTCGGCAAGGCCCGGCGGCCAACGGCCACCACCGTGTCGGCAGCCAGAACGACGCTGTTCTGCAACGCTTCGGAGGCATCGGCAGTCTGGCGGACAGCTTCCGCCTTGGCCCGCGCCAGGCGCAGCGCAAGGCTGCGCGGCGTTTCGTGCCTCTTGGGCGCTTCGTCGATGTCGGCCGGCAGGAGGTGATCCGGCTCCAGCCCGATCTGCTGCAGCAGCGCGAGGCGCCGCGGCGATGCGGAGGCCAGGATCAACTGTGGGGCAGTGGTCATCAATGCGCGAGCCTTGCAGCCGGCGTCACCTTTCAAATGCCGCTTACTTGAAGCGGTAGGTGATCCGCCCCTTGGTGAGATCATACGGGGTCATTTCGACAAGAACCTTGTCGCCCGCAAGAACGCGGATCCGGTTCTTGCGCATGCGCCCGGCCGTGTGGGCAATAATTTCGTGATCATTTTCCAGTTTTACGCGGAACGTCGCATTCGGCAACAGTTCTGTTACGACGCCCGGAAACTCCAGAGCTTCTTCTTTGGCCATTGGATATCCTGAATAAAGCGGGCCCTGCCCGCGGGTGCCGGGGAAACTAACGGATTAGGCACGGAAAGTGAACCTTTCTTTCCACCGCCATGCAAAGAAACTGCCAGAACTTCACGTTCTTTGCGCAACATCCCGGTTTGCCGCCGATTTCCGGCCCGTTTCCGGGGTTTCACCCTGCTGTTGCCGCCACTCGTCTTCCAGAATCGCGTAGTAATACTCCTCGTCCCACCCGCCCTTGAACAGCGCATGTTCGCGGAAATGGGCCTCGCGGCGCATGCCCAGACGTTCCATGACCTTCCAGGAGGCCGTGTTGCGGGTGTCGCAGCAGGCGAAGATACGGTGAAGATGCAGGTCGCCGAAGCCGCGCTCGAGCAGCGCGCGGGCAGTTTCCGTCGCATAGCCCCTGCCCTGGGATCCAGGACTCAGGCTGAAGCCGATGGTACCCTGCCTTGCCGCAACGTCGGTCACCCGCAGCGACGCATCGCCGATCAGCTTCCCGTCTTCCCGCGTCAGGACGGCGAAGGCCAGCGTGCCCTCGCCATTCAGCCGGCGCATGCCCGTCCATTCGGCGAGCTTTGCGCGGATCTCTTCGAGGCTTCTGGGTTCCCAGTACTGATAGCGCGCGATTTCGGGCAGCGACTGGTAAGCATGAAGCGCCTCGGCATCGCTCTCTTCAAAAGGCCGCAGCAGCAGCCGATCCGTTTGGATCGGAGCCGTGATTTCGTATTGCATCGTCTTTTCCAGTAGTCAGCCGCTCGGCGGCGGGGTCCAGCCAAGCCGTTTCTTGATGCGCATCATCAGCTGGTCGCGCACAGTGCGGTATTCCCCGAGGATCTGCTCGCGGCTGCCGGTGGCAAGCGTCGGGTCCATGGTCGGCCAGTATTCGACGTCGACCGATTCCGTTCGCGTCATGTCCAGTGCCTTGTGGTGAGCTTCCGGCGCCAGTGTCACCACAAGGTCGAAGCCGGATTCGTCAAGATCCTCGAAGGTCTTGGGATGATGCCTGCTCATGTCGATGCCGATCTCCGCCATGACTGCATCGACAAAGGGGTCGACCTTGCCGGACCGGACGCCGGCGGAACGCACGTAGATCTGCCCGGGAAAAAGCTTGGCCGTCAGCGCCTCCGCCATGGGCGAGCGCACGGAGTTCATCCCGCAGGCGAAGAGAACCGCAGTCGGCCGCAGGCCCGGCCCGGTCATGCCCGTCAGCCCTTCCAGTGCAGTGCGTAGACAAGGGTGAACAGCCGCCGCGCGGTCTGCATGTCGACTTCGATCTTGCCCTCCAGCCGCTCCATCAGCACGGTGGAGCCCTCGTTGTGGACACCGCGCCGGCCCATGTCGATCGCCTCGATCTGGCTCGGCGTCGCGTGCCGGATCGCCTCGTAATAGCTTTCACAGATGAGGTCGTAGTCCTTGACGATCTTGCGCAGGGGAGACAGCGACAGGACGTGTGTCACCACGTCCTCCTCGTCTTCGGTGCGGATGCGAAAGACCAGCTTCTTTTCCACCACCGACAGGTTCAGCACGTATTTGCCGGCCGGATGACCGACGGGCTGAAAGCTGTTTTCCTCGATGAGGTCATAGATGGCGACCGCGCGGTCATGCTCGACTTCCGGTGTCGAACGGGCAATGGAGGCTTCGTCCAGTACCACGTCGACAAGCCGGCTGCCGGTGCTCTGCGGTTCCGTATCCGGTTGCGGGTCGCTCATCGAATCGAAGCCTCTATGGGGTCCAGCGCTACATGTTCAGCCTGATGGAAACAGAGCGCGCGTGCGCCGACAACCCCTCCGATTCACCAAGGGCGATGGCCGCCGGCCCGAGCAGGCGCAGATTGTCCGCGTTGCACTTGAGGACCGAGGTGCGCTTGACGAATTCCAGGACGCTCAAACCAGATGAAAACCGGGCGGAACGGGCCGTGGGCAGCACGTGGTTGGATCCGCCGACATAGTCGCCGATGGCCTCGGGCGTATAATGCCCCAGGAAGACGGCCCCCGCGTTGCGGACCTTCTTCAGGAGCGCTTCCGGATCGGCGACGGCCAGTTCCAGATGCTCCGGCGCAATGCGGTTGGCAAGCGGCATTGCCGCTTCCAGGTCATCGACCAGGATGATGGCGCCGAAGTCGCGCCAGCTTGCCCGGGCAACGTCCTCGCGCGGCAGTGTCTTCAGCTGCGCCTCGACGGCGGCTTCCACCTGGTCCGCCAGTTCGGTGCTGTCGGTGATCAGGATCGACTGCGCCGCCGTGTCGTGTTCGGCCTGGGCCAGAAGATCTGCCGCCACCCAGTCCGGATTGTTGCCGCTGTCTGCCAGGATCAGCACTTCAGAGGGGCCCGCGATCATGTCGATGCCGACCGTGCCGAAGACCCGGCGTTTTGCGGCCGCCACGAATGCGTTGCCGGGACCGACGATCTTGGCGACCGGCGCGATCGTCTCGGTGCCATAGGCAAGCGCCGCCACCGCCTGGGCGCCGCCGATGCGGTAGATCTCGGAGACGCCGGCAACCCTGGCGGCCGCCAGCACCAGCGGGTTCAGCACCCCGTCCGGGCTCGGCACCACCATGACGATGCGCTCGACACCGGCGACCTTTGCCGGCACCACATTCATCAGGACGGAACTCGGATAGCTGGCAAGACCGCCCGGCACATAGACGCCGACCGCTTCGACCGCCGTCCAGAGCGAGCCGAGCTCCACTCCGAGCGGATCGGTGTAGCGGTCGTCCTGCGGCATCTGGCGGGCATGGTGGGAAAGGATGCGGTCATGGGCGAGCTGCAGCGCGTCCAGCGTTTCCCGCGGGACTTCGGCAATCGCTGCCTCGATTTCCTGCCGCGAGACGATGAGGTCCTGAAGGCTTGCCGCCTCCAGCCGGTCAAACTTGCGGGTATAGTCCAGCACCGCGCTGTCGCCTTGGGTGCGCACACGCTCCAGGATGTCGCGCACGATCTGGTCGACATCCTCGGAAACTTCCCGCTTGCCGGCGAGAAGCGCCCTGAAATCCTTTTCGAAACCGGCATCGGCGCTGTTGAGGCGGAGAACCACGCGTTTCATCCTTCTGTGCGGGCGGCTTTGCACCGGTGAGACAACTCGGGCGAACGGTCAGCCCAGATCGTGATGCGGCAGGTTGGACGTCGCCCAGGCGGCGCCGAGATCCGAAAGCTGCGCCTCGATGCATTCCACGTCGAGCGCCAGGCTGCCGCCGCCGGCAAAGGCAAGCTGGATCGTGCCCGACGGCTCTTCACCCGGCTCGAAGGTGACGGCCAGAAGTTCCAGCACCGCGCCCTTGGCCATCTGGTTGATGTTCTGCGCCCGCATCGCTTTCACCTGGGAAAAGGCCAGGGCCGAGCGGCGGCGCTCATGCTGCTTGGAGCGCTTGTCGGCTTCCTTGTCCCAGACGAAGCGGTTCATGACGAAGAGCGCCTTCTTTTCCTTCGGCAGATAGCGGATATCGGCAACGATCAGGACCGCGTCCTGCAGATGGGCCGAGAGGACCTGAAGGTCTTCCTGATCGAGGGCGGCAAGTTTCAGCTGATCCATTTGGTCTTGTTCTGATCCGGTCATGCGTTGTCGGGCAGAAGCCATATAAGCGATTTCCGCCCCGGTCCCAAGGCTGTTGACCTAACCATGCCGGAAGGATTTGGCAATGGCTGTGTGCCGTGGAGAGGAAAATCCACCTTCCGGACGGTCACGGCCCCTCGTCCACCCTCTGGCGCAGATCCGCCTTGATCTCGTCAAGCGTCGCCCGGCGGATGAACAGACGGCGCCCCAGCCAGAGGCCCAGGACAAGGAGGATGGTCCCCAGAACAAATCCATAGGGCGAGGGCAGAAAGACAACGGCGACCAGGCCGGCAAACGCGAAGGCAATCTGGACCAGAAAACGGAGTGCCTGGGCACCTATCATGTCTCCCCCCCCGCGTTGTCTGAGGAACCGGATCCGGGCCCAGGCGAAGCTGTCGGCAGCTATAGCTCAGGCCGAAATACGCTCGATCCGGGCGCCGCAGCGGGTGAGCTTGTCTTCCAGGCGCTCGAAGCCGCGGTCGAGGTGGTAGACGCGGCTGACCATCGTCTCGCCTTCGGCGGCAAGACCCGCGATCACCAGAGACACGGAGGCTCTGAGGTCGGTTGCCATCACCGGTGCACCGCGCAGGGTGGAAACGCCGTCGACAGTTGCCGTGCGGCCGTCGATATGGATCTGCGCGCCGAGACGGGCGAGTTCCTGCACGTGCATGAAGCGGTTTTCGAAGATGGTTTCGGTGATGCGGCTGGCGCCACCGGCTTTCGTCATCAGCGCCATGAACTGGGCCTGGAGGTCGGTCGGAAAGCCCGGGAACGGCTCGGTGGTGATGTCCACCGGCTGAATGCCGTTGCCGTTGCGATAGACCTTGATGCCCTCCGGCGTCTCGGTGATGTCCGCGCCGGTCCGGCGCAGGGTTTCCAGCGCGCTTTCCAGAAGCTCCGCACGCGCCCCTTGAAGCAGAACGTCGCCGCCGGTCATGGCGACCGCCATGGCATAAGTGCCGGTCTCGATCCGGTCCGGCACAACGGCGTGGTGGGCCCCGTGCAGGCGCGGCACACCCTGGATGCGGATGGTCGAGGTGCCCTCGCCCTCGATCTGCGCGCCCATGGCCCTGAGGCATTTGGCAAGGTCGACTACTTCCGGCTCGCGCGCCGCATTGACGATTTCGGTCTCGCCGCTCGCCAGCGTCGCCGCCATCATGATGGTGTGGGTCGCGCCGACCGAAACCTTCGGAAATTCGACGCGGGCGCCCTTGAGGCCGCCGGGTGCCCGGACGACCACATAGCCGCCCTCGATCTCGATATCGGCGCCGAGCGCGGTCAGACCGTCGATGAAGAAATCGACCGGGCGCGTGCCGATGGCGCAGCCGCCGGGCAGCGACACGCGCGCCTCGTGACAACGGGCAACCAGCGGGCCGACGACCCAGAAGCTGGCGCGCATCTTGGAGACAAGCTCGTAAGGGGCGGTGGTGTCGACAATTTCGCGCGCGGTCAGGTTCAGCGTCTGGCCGGCGAGATCGTCCTGGCCGTTGCGCTTGCCGTTGACGGAATAATCGACGCCGTGATTGGAGAGGATCTGCATCAGCTGAGCAACGTCGCGCAGGCGCGGCACGTTGGAAAGCGTCAGGGTCTCGTCCGTCAGGAGCGAAGCGATCATCAACGGCAGGGCCGCATTCTTGGCACCGGAAATCGGAATGACACCACTGAGCTGCGCGCCGCCGACGACCTTTAT
>ENA-ORCZ01000513-ORCZ01000513.1-marine-metagenome-genome-assembly--contig:-NODE-513-length-15672-cov-3.949471_pt1 | contig 15672 bp, 12 predicted proteins | sample MGYA00237785_ERZ508519 | MGnify/ENA primary metagenome ERZ508519 (study PRJEB26189, sample SAMN06268790) | marine metagenome | isolation source: Bioluminescent Bay, La Paraguera, Puerto Rico | place...
CTCGGCCCGACGATGAGCCACACAAGAAAGGCCAGCACGGCGACGGCGACCACCGTCGGCACGAAGTAACCTGCGACCTTGTCGGCAAGCCCCTGGATCGGCGCACGCGAACGCTGCGCCGAGGCGACCATGTCGACGATCTTCGACAGCATGGTGTCGGCCCCGACGTGCCTTGCCTCCATGACGAAGGAGCCGGTCTTGTTGAGCGTGCCGCCGGTGACCTTGTCGCCCGGGGTTTTCTCCACCGGCACAGGTTCGCCGGTGACCAGGCTTTCATCCACGGACGAGCCGCCGTCGAGCACCTCGCCGTCAACGGGCACGGCTTCGCCCGGGCGCACCCGCAGCCTGTCGCCGGCAAGAATGTTCTCCAACGGCGCATCGTATTCGTCACCTTCGGGAGTGATCCGCCGGGCGGTCTTCGGCGCCAGATCCAACAAGGCGCGGATGGCATCGCCGGTGCGCTCGCGCGCCCTCAGTTCCAATACCTGACCCACGTATACCAGCGCGATGATCACCACCGCGGCCTCGAAATAGACCGGCATGTGACCGCTCGGTCCCTTCAGCGTTTCCGGGAACAGGAAGGGCAGGAAGGCGGCGACCATGGAATAGAGATAGGCCGCGCCGACACCGATCATGATCAGTGTCCACATGTTGAAATGCCGGGTCACGAGCGAGATCCAGCCGCGCCTGAAGAAGGGCAGCGCCGCCCAAAGCACCACAGGTGTCGCCAGCAGCGCTTCCAGATAGATGGCGAGGCCCTCGCCGATCCAGTCGCGCACCGGCACGCCCAGCATCGGGCCCATGGTCAGGATCAGCAGCGGGATCGCCGCAAGCGCGCTGACATGGAGACTGCGGGTGAAATCGATCAGTTCGTGATTGGGCTCGTCCGAGACACCGCTCATCGGCTCCAATGCCATGCCGCAGATCGGGCAGGTGCCCGGACCTTCCTGAACGATTTCCGGATCCATCGGGCAGGTATAAAGCGCGCCCTTGGCCGAGCGTTCGGCCTCCAGCGCCTTCTTCTTCCGGTTGTTTCCGGATAGGTAGAACCAGGGATCGTCCTCAAACCTGTCGTGGCATTTCGGATTGCAGAAATGGTAGTCCGTGCCCTTGTATTTCAGGCTCGGCTTGCCTTTGCCAAGCGTGACCGACATGCCGCAAACCGGGTCGGTGACCTTCTCGGCATCCTCGGTTTTTTCCGGCGTGATGGCTGTCTCTTGCATGGTGTTCACGGCTCTGATGGTTCCTGGTGAAGCAGCAGTTAGGACCTCCAGTCACTGGAAGGTCAAGCCGTGAAAACGCGTAAGCCCCACCGCGCTTCGGCAGAACGGCATGATGCTGTTCCAAAGCGAGAATGCCGCTGTCCCGAAGCACTCTCGCTTCGGCGTAAAACCGCGCGAAGAACAGTTAAATCACAGCGTGTGCCGCGACGACACCACCGGCCCTTCACGCCCCGTTAACCATAAGCGTCAATAAACTGATGCACTCATAGCGCGAATCCTCGCGCCGAATCCATAAACGGTGTTCCGGTGATGAAATGTCTTTTTCTGTCGCTGCCGGCAGTGTTTTGCCTGGCATATCCTTCCCTTGCGGGTGACGTCGCCTATCCCGGGTCGCCGGAGCTCTACCAGACGTCGAGCCTTCGCGGCAGTATCGGCCTCAGATACTGGTACAGCCAGTCGCGCACGGATCTCGACAACGAAAGCTTCAACATTTCCGGCACTTCCGGCGTGACCTCCCATACCGTGGAACTGGTGGGCACGCTGGAGGACACCACGACAAACGCCTTCGTGCGCAGCTATGTCGGCCTCGGCAGGAACGTCGACGGGGCCGCCGAATTCTCCGGCTTCGACATGGACGATTACCAGGAGACAAGCCTCGGTTACCTTGTCGTGGACGGCGGCTGGCAGCTTGCAACCTTTGCGAACAATCAGGTGCGGCTGAAGGGGTTCCTCGGCTACCAGTACCTGAGCGATAACATCTCGGCGCTCTACCAGACGATCAGCGTTGAACAGGAGCGCGAATGGCATGCCATGCGCCTCGGCTTGAGTGCGGACGGCGATCTCGGCCAGCGGATCGGCTGGTCGGTCGACGTCGCCGGCGTACCGTGGAGCTACAACAGGGTCGAAACCTGGGAAAGCGACTGGGCCTGGGGCGTGGAAGCCGATGCGATGCTGAATGTCGACCTCACTCGCAACTGGCAGATGGGCGTCGGCGGCCGCTATTGGTGGCTGCATTCGAATTTCGATCGCCGCTATGTCTATACCGGCGAAAAAGTCGTCCTTGACCAGAACTATTCCCGCTACGGCGTGCTCCTGGAGAGCAAGTATACGTTCTGACTTCAGGGGAGCGTCTGGGGAGAGCCTGCTGAGGCCGGAGGAGGCCGACGGCCGGTTCTCCGGCTCGGTGCATCGAATTCACCAAGAATAGTACCTGCACAAGACTGCTATTCGCCGCCATTCCCGCAATGCGCATCGACCAGCGTCACCGCGATGGCCTTCGCCGTCTGCGCAGCCTCGGGCATGCCGCGCACGTGCGCCGTGGCGATGGCGCCTTCCTTCAGCAGCGCCAGTTTTTCCGCCAGATCCCGGGGCGCATCGGCGCCAGCTTCGGCGCATAGACCCTCGAGGTGATCGACGATGCGCTGCTTGTGTGCGGCAGCGGTCTGGTGGGCGGGATGCTTCAGGTCACAGAATTCGCTCGCCGCATTGATGAATGCGCAGCCGTTGAACCCGAGCGGCTTGAAAGCCTGACCGAGAAACCAGCTCTCCAGTGCGTCGAACATTGCCAGCAGCTGTCCGCGCGCGTCGGGTCCGGCTTTTTCCATCTCCGCCACCAGCCAGGCGCGGAACTGCTCGTCGCGGCGTTGCAGCACCGCCAGGATGAGATCGTCCTTGGATGGAAAGTGCTTGTAGAGCGTCATCTTGGCGACGCCCGCCTCGGCCAGGATCTTGTCAATGCCGGTGGCATTGAAGCCCCTAGTGTAGAAGAGCCGGAGGGCCGTATCGATAAGGTCGTCACGACGTGACTTCAATTTTTTGCTCCATAAGTCAGACTGGTCTGTCTATTCAACTCCGGATTTAGCAACAGTTTCAATCTCTTTCAAGATCACGAATTGCTGATCACGGCATCAGCTTGACAAATAGACAGACCTGTCTGTATATATTCTCACGACGCTAGAAACGTCTGACCCAAACCAAACCGGAGACAGAAAATGCCGCGTATCAACCTGCCTGCATCCATCGAAGCCGCCCCCGAAGCCTCCCGCCCGCAGCTGGAAGCTGTGAACAAGATGCTCGGTTCGGTGCCGAACCTCTTCCGCCTCACCAGCAACAGCCCGGCTGCGCTGGAAGGCTATCTCGGCCTGAACGGCGCCCTCGCGAAAGGCAACCTAACGGCCCAGACGCGCGAGCGGATCGCGCTGGCAGTCGCACAGATCAACGGCTGCGATTACTGCCTGTCGGCGCACACCTATCTGGCGAAGAACCTCGCCAAGCTCGACGATGCCGAGATTGCCGCCAACAGGAACGGCGCGTCCTCCGACTCGAGGGCCGATGCCGCCGTCCGATTTGCCGTCAAGCTTGTCCACGAACGCGGCCGCGTTTCCTCTGCCGATGTCGCGGAAGTCAAGATGGCCGGATACAGCGAGGCCGAGGTCGTCGAGATCGTTGCCCATGTCGCTCTCAACACGCTCACCAACTACCTCAACGAGGCCTTCGACACGCCGATCGACTTCCCGGTTATCAGCACCGGCGTCAACGCCGCCTGAACCGGAAGCAGAGCCGCGGGAGGCCCGTCGCCCCGGGGCCTTCCGCGGTCAAAAGAGATCCAGCAAGCCGTCGCATGACGATCCCCGCGCGACGTTTCGGCAGCTTTCAGGAAAGGACCCTCGACATGCGCACAAATCAGATCATCCCCCAAGGCAACGGCCCGGCCGGCATTGCGGCCCTGCTTTCGATCGATCCTTGCCTCGACGAACCGGAACGGGGCCCATCCGCTGACGATGCCTTCGGCAATGCCCTGTCGATCGTGGCGCATGACCTGAAGGGGCCACTTGCCAACCTCGCGCTTCTCATCGAGGACATCGCGCAATCTGCCGAGAACGGCGGCGAGACGCGCATCATGCGCAAGGCCGGCAGCGCCGACCGGATCATCGGCCAGATGTCGCGGATGCTGAACGCGGTGCTGAAGCGGGCCCGCGACGGCCGGGACCCGCTGTCGGGCACCATGGCATCCGTCAACCTGATCGAGGTTCTCCAACTCGCCTTTGCCGTCAACCAGCCCGCGGCGCGGCGAAAATCGATCACCTTCCGCTGCCTGGCCATCGATCCGCTTCCGGTGCAAGGCGATGCAGAACTTCTGTTCGAGGCTTTCGACAATCTCATCGGTAACGCCGTCAGGCATTCGCCGGAGGGCGGCACGATCACCTGCGACACCGGCCCGGCTGACGATGGCAGCATTCAGGTGCGGATCGGCGACGAAGGACCCGGCTTCAAGGCCTCAGACCTGTTGCGGGCCTTTCGCCCCTTCGTCGGCTTCTCTGCAAAGGCCGGCGGCGGCCAGGGCTCCAGCGGCCTCGGGCTCTGGATCACCCGCCTGATCGCGGAACGGCACGGCGGGCAGGTCTCGGCCCGGAACCGGCCGGAGGGCGGCGCCGTGATGACGTTCCTTCTCCCCGCCAAAAGGCCAGGCACCTAACGCCGGACGTTCCCGGCCCTGAACTTCGGCGCTTTCCCGGCGCCGATCCCCAAGGAAGGCGACCGAAATCCCTCATCGACCGCGGCCAGCACCTGGCCGCGAACGGGAAAGCCATGCCGCCCGGCAACCGGCTCAGGACCGCCGTCCTCGCCGCGCACAAAGGATCGCGCGGCCCACCACCTGAAAGGAGTACAGACATGACAACCAAGCACGACCATGACTGCAGCTGTGGAATTACCGAGGAAACGGTGGACCTTGCCCGGCGCCGCCTGCTTGCGGGGGCTGCCGGTGCGGCAGCCGCAGGCGCGGCGGGCCTCACCCCTGGAGCCGCGTCCGCGGCGAGCGAAGAAGCCCGTGCGCTCTATGCCGATCCGGAAAAGCCCGGCCTGCCGCAGATCGACATGGAGATCGTTCCCGGCCGCACCGCGCTGGTCGTCACCGATCCGCAGATCGATTTCCTCTCCAAAGACGGCGTGACCTGGGGCGTCGTCGGCGAGAGCGTCACCGAACAGGGCACCGTCGACAACATCGAGCGCCTGTTCAAGGCCGCCAAGGCCGCGGGCATGCCGGTGTTCATCTCGCCGCATTATTACTACCCGCACGATCACAAGTGGCAATTCGAGGGCACTCTGGAAAAGACCATGCATTCGATCGGCATGTTCGACCGGCTCGGCCCGCTGTCGCTGGAGAATTTCGAAGGCTCCGGCGCTGACTGGATGCCGCAATACAAGAAATATATCGAGGACGGCGAGACCATCGTCTGTTCGCCGCACAAGGTCTACAGCCCGGCACAGAACGACCTCAACCTGCAGATGCGCAAGCGCGGCATCGACAAGGTCATCCTCGCCGGCATGTCCGCCAACCTGTGCACCCAGGCACATCTCTACGACCTGCTCGAACTCGGCTACGAGGTCGCCGTGGTGCGCGATGCGACCGCCGGGGCGAAGGTGCCGGAAGGCGACGGTTATCTCGCCGCCATCATCAACTTCCGCATGGTCGCCAACGGCGTCTGGTGGACCGACGACGCGGTCGAGCGCATTGCCCGCTCAGCCTGAAAAACCTGTCTCCTTCAACACCTGAAGAACCGAACCGAAAGGACCAATCCGATGAAGACAAGACTTGCCCTGACCACGCTTGCGGCCGCCGCCGTCCTGACCCTCTCCCCGGCCGCCTTCGCCGCCGACGAATACAACGTCAACAACGGGCTGACTCTGACCGGCAACCCGCTCGGCATGCACGGCATCGATCCGGTCACCATGTTCGCGGGCGACGTGCCGGGCGCCGGCAGCGCCGTCCATACGTCCGCGCATGACGGCGTCGACTATTACTTCGCCTCCGAGGAGACCCAAAAGCAGTTCGAAGCCGACCCGCAGGCCTACCTGCCTCAATTCGGCGGCTTCTGCGCCTTCGGCGTCTTTGTCGGCAAGAAGCTCGACGGCGACGTCCGCTATGCCGACATCGTCGACGGCAAGCTCTACCTTTTCGTGAACAAGGTCATCTTCGACAAGTATCTGGAACAGAAGGACGAGGTCATCGCCGGTGCCTTTTCCAAATGGCCAAAGATCCGTTCCAAGGCCGTAAGCGAGCTTTGATCGGCTCGACGGCACAGCCGGGCCTCGATACCTCGAGGCTCGTCCAATTCAAGACGCACGATGCGCACCCTTCCATCTCTGGCACGGCCCGGTTTCAGCCCGTTTTCCCAGTCGGCTGTCCGGTCCGAGCACGATTCCTGTTGGCGTCTCGCCATTTCGCCTCCATGTATGTGTTCACACCACAGGATCAGGACCTGTACCCGGTGCAGGACGACCTGCACCGTCCATTCAAGTTCCGGGACGGCCCGGCCTCATCTGGGAGAGCTATTCCGTGGCTTGGGTCTATCTCGTTTTTGCCGGTATTCTGGAAATCGTCTGGGCATTCTTCATGAAGAAGTCCGCCGGGTTCACGCTGGTGGTACCCAGCGCGATCACCATTGTGACAATGATCGCGAGTTTCGCGCTTCTCTCGATCTCGATGCGCACGCTACCGCTCGGCACCGCCTACACGGTCTGGACCGGCATCGGCGCCGTCGGCGCCTTCTCGGTGGGTGTCATTGTGCTCGGCGAGGCCGTCACGCCGATGCGGCTGATTGCAGCCCTTCTGATCATCGCCGGCATACTGCTCATGAAGCTGTCCGGCTCTGCCTCCTAGGCTTTCTATTCCGGCATCTCAGTATTTCGCGGCGGCCGTTGCGACGGTCGGAATTTCATCCGACGTCTCTTGGACGTCATGGGGTTCGCCGATACTGCGCGCATCGTCCGGTTGTCGGCGCATTCTTTCAGGACCGCCATTTTGACCGAGATCGCCGACGTGCGAAGGACGGCCCAACAGGAATCCCTGACCTTCATCACAGCCTTCCTGCCGCAGGATCGACATCTGTTCAGGCGTTTCGATTCCTTCGGCGAGAACCGGGATATCAAGACTCTTCCCCAGGGCAAGTACCGCGCGAACGATGGCCTTGGACTGACGATCCTTTTCCATGCCTCCCACGAATGCCCGGTCCAGCTTGATCTTGTCGAAGGGAAACGTACGCAAGGTTTCAAGTGAGGAGTAACCTGTCCCGAAATCATCAAGAGCCAGTCCAACACCGAGATCCTTGATCTGGCGCATGATGTGCAAGGATCGGACCTTGTCTTTCACGAGGGCGGTTTCGGTCAGCTCGAGTTCAAGCCGATGCGGCGAAAGTCCGGACTTTACAAGCGCTTCGTGGACGAGGCGAGGGAGATTGGAGTCCATGAACTGAACCGCGGAAACATTGACCGCAACCTTGTATGCCGGTTCCCATTCAGCAGCATCCTCACAGGCCTGATGAAGGACCCAGGCCCCAAGCGGCGCAATGAGGCCGTTCTCCTCAGCGACCGGGATAAACTCGGCAGGCGAGATCGGACCGAGCACGGGATGTGTCCAACGCACCAGTGCCTCGTAACCTCGGATGTTCCGGCCGGAATCGAGTGACATCTGGACCTGGTAATGGACTTCAAGCTCACCGCGCTCGAGCGCTTGCCGCAGATCTTCCGCAATTTGCCGCCGGCTGCGCACCGACGCACCGATCTGCGCGTCGTAAAAGCAAATGGTTTCGAGAAAGGCATGCTTGGCGTGGTACATGGCAAAGTCGGCGTTGTTGACGAGTTCATCAGGACTACCGGCATCATCCGGCCATACCGCCGCCCCGAGGCTCGCCCCCACGACGCTCTCCATCGGACCGATCCTCACCATTCGTGCAAAGACACCTTCGATTCGTTCGGCGAAATTTATGACCTCGCTTTTCGATTCGAACGGCTTGATCGCCGCGAATTCATCCCCGCCAATTCGGGCAATGAACTCGTCTTCTTTCAGGATTTGCTCCAGCCGGCGGGCGAGAATGCGTAAAACCTCGTCCCCGGCCGCGTGGCCGAACGTGTCGTTGATTTCCTTGAAGCGGTTGAGATCGATACCGATCACGGCCAACTTCCCGTCCGAGGCTGCGCTGGCATTGAGGAGACGTTTCAGCTGCGTCTGGAAACTCGACCGGTTCGGCAGCCCGGTCAGCGCGTCGTGCGAGGCAACATGATGAAGCTGTCGTCGTGACACGGCGCGGACATTCGTGTCGATCAGGAAACTCGTCAGTCCGGTGCCCACAACTATGAGAGCAACGACCGCAATGGCGAGCGCGAGGGCGACAATCGCCTGGGTATCGACCTCCCGGAAACTCTGCGACATTGGCGTTACCCGGAACGCGGTCATTCCGGTGAAATGCAAACTCACGATGCCGGTCACCATCAGGCCGACGGACGCCCAATAGAGCCTCGTACCAAGATAGGTTCGCCAAATAAGCGAGACTGCGACGGCAGCGCAGACGGACGACAGCAGGACAGAAGCCAGGACATATTCGAATTGCCATTCGACAAGGCCGACAACGCGATAGGCGAACATTCCCGTGTAGTGCATCGCGGCAAAAGAAAGACCGGCAAGTGCACCACCGGTTCCTGCAAAAGCCTTGCTGGAGCCCAGTCCGCTCAGCACAAAACTGGCGAAGAGACCGCCAATCGCAATGACCAGCGACAGCAGCGTCAAAACCGGATCGAAGGAAACGTCCGCCTTTGGCTCGAAAGACAACATTGCAACGAAATGGGTCGTCCACACACCGCCGCCGCCGGCAACGGCTGCAAGAAACTGCCAGCCGAGCCGCTGCGTTCCACGCGCCCTCACGGCGCGCCGCAACAAGCGCAATGTGACGGCTGAACTGCACAGGCAGACAAAGGCGGCCAGAACGACGAGAACAATATTATGCTCGAAAAAAATACAGTCGAGAACGGTCATCATTTCCGGAAATATCCGTATAAACCCCTACATTCCCAATGCGTTTATCAGGCAGAAGTTACGATTAAATTGACCGTATGAATGTTTCGACGATGACCTGCCTTGCCGGGGGTTGTGCTGCCTCGGCAATTGTCTCCATGCCGAACTTCGTGCGGATGCATGCCCGAAGAACAGCGCGTTGACCCGCAGGCCGGCAACCCGCCTCCGACGCCCCTTGTCAAAACGAAAAAAGCCCCGGAAAACCGGAGCTTTTTCGTTTGTTTCTGGATCGAATTCGACGATCCGAAACCGGAATTTGGTGCCCAGGAGAGGACTCGAACCTCCACGCCCTTGCGAGCGCTAGCACCTGAAGCTAGTGCGTCTACCAATTCCGCCACCTGGGCTGTGAGGGGGGCTTGTAAGGGTGGTTCCGGGGCTTGTCAATCATTCTGTGACACTTTTTTTAGCCCTTCCTTATTCTGTCGCGCCAAGCCCTTCACAGGCCCGTCGCAAAGGGCTAAGAAACAGCAAAGCCGGCCCGCGGAATCCCAGGGCCGCTCTCCCTTTTGGACCGACAGAAGGCCTATTTCGGATGTCCACAGCACTTAACGGCAAACTCGTCACGGTTTTCGGCGGCTCCGGCTTTCTCGGCCGCCATATCGTCCAGGCCCTCGCCCGGCGCGGTTACCGCGTGCGTGCGGCGGTGCGCCGGCCGGATCTTGCCACGCACCTGCAGCCGCTCGGCGCCGTCGGCCAGATCATGCCGGTGCAGGCGAACCTGCGCTACCGCTGGTCGGTCGACCGGGCGGTGATCGGCGCGGATGCCGTCGTCAATGCCGTCGGCATCCTGGCCCCGACCGGCAAGCAGAGCTTCGATGCCGTGCAGACTTTCGGACCGCGCGCCATCGCGGAAGCCGCCCGCGCCGCCGGTCTTGACCGTATCACCCATATTTCCGCCATCGGTGCGGATGCCGACAGCGCATCCGACTACGCCCGTTCCAAGGCGGCCGGCGAGGCCGGCGTCCTGGAAACGCTGCCCGGCAGTATCATCCTGCGCCCCTCCATCGTCTTCGGCCCGGAAGACAAGTTCTTCAACACATTCGCCGACATGGCGCGTTTCGCACCCGCCCTGCCGCTGATCGGCGGCGGCGTGACGAAGTTCCAGCCGGTCTATGTCTGCGATGTTGCCGAGGCGGTCGCCCGCGCGGTCGATGGCCAGCTTGCCGGCGGCACGACCTATGAGCTCGGCGGACCGGAGGTCAAAAGCTTCAAGGAGTGCATCGAGGAAACGCTCGCGATCACCCGCCGCAAGCGCGCGCTGGTGCCGCTGCCCTTCCCGGTCGCGTCGGCCATGGGCAAGGTGCTGCAGCTCTTCCCCTATGCCCCCTTCACCGCAGACCAGGTCGAACTGCTCAAGACCGACAACGTGGTTTCCGAAGCGGCCCGGAAGGACGGCCGCACGCTGGAAGGCCTCGGCATGAAGCCGGCGACCCTTGCCGCCGTGCTGCCGACCTATCTGGAGCGCTACCGCGAACACGGCCAGTACGACGCCCACCGGCCGGCCTGAACCGCACTGGCGGGACTAACTCTCGGCGGGCCCTTCGGGGCCCGTCTTTCGTTTGGTTGCCTTGTTGGTCCTTCCGGATGCGGTGCCGTAACGATCGCCCGGTCCCTTCGCCGGGTGATGCTATCGGTCCTCGAAGCTGGAAAGGCTTTTGCCTCCCCGGTCCCGGCTCGCGCTTCGCTTGGCCGGGATGACGCGGGTGCGGCGGAGTATGCCGACGGGTCGTCCCTCGGCCCGTCACGGAGAGGCGCAGCGCAAACAAATCAAGGGCGGACCAACGCCGCCCTTGAACTTTTCCACCTTGCCCTTCCTGGTCTCAGTTGGCGGTGACGTTCACTGCCAGGAGATCCGGCAAGGTCTGCGGTGCGGCGAGCGAGCCGAGGATCTGCGCGAGCGGCACCGGCTTGGCCGGGCGCATGGTGATCTTCAGTTCGCCCGGATTGCGCAGGAAGCTGGAGGCTGCCTCGCTCACCATGCTGGTGAAGGCTTCGTTCTGGATCGGGGCGGTCATCTGAACCGCCTGGGCCACCAGCGCCTCGCGGAAGACGTTTTCCGGGATGCCCTCGGCTTCGGCGACATGCGCCAGCCCCTTGCTGGCAAGGCCCGCATCCTTGAAGGTCAGCGAGGCATCGACGAACTGGGCCACCACCAGCGCCATCTGGCCCTGGTTTTCGGGATCCTCGAAGAGCGACTTCGGAACGTTCGCCAGATGGGCGCTGAGTTCGGCCCGCCCCAGCCCTTCAATATCCACCATCATGCGCTCAAGGCGCAGGTCCAGCGTCGCCTCGTCCCAGTAGAACCGGGTCTCGTCCGAGAGAACGATCTCTTCCAGGCCGAGCGCAGTGAAAAGCGCCTCGGCTTCCGGATCCTCGATCGTGCTCACCGGCACCCGGATACCCTGGTTTCGCATGTGGAAGCTGGTCGGCACGGGCGAGAACGTGGTCGAGACCGTCATTTCCGCCTTGCCGATCCGCGTACGGCCGGTGTCCGGCACGGTCATGTCGAGGCCTTCGATCTCGTAGCCGAAGGAAAGCGGCAGGAAAGCCCGGGCGACCTCGAGCGGATGCTCCTCGCCGAAATCGGGATCCGCCACCAGTGTCGAGATCATGGCGCGCATGGTCGCATAGTCCGCGAACTCGATGCCGCCGATCGCTGCCCAGTCCAGCTTGAAGGATGCGCCCTCCGGCAGATCCGGTGCGTCGAGCCCCACCACCAGCATCTCGCCGATGCCGTCGGAGCTGACATCGCTCATCGCCATTTCCTTGACCGTGACGTCGATGGGTTTCTGCGGGCCGATTGCGGGAACGGCGAACTTGATGCCGCTCATGCGCGCATCGGTCACGCCGAGGGAGCGGTAGAGCTGAAAGATGCCGGTGATGAGTTCCTCGGACGCCGGCTCCTTCTTGGCGAGGAGACCGTCGAAAAGTGCGAGAAAATTGTTGTCCCGCTTGAGGATCGTCATCTCATCCATCGACATCCTGTCGATGGTGACTTCGAGCAGAGCCCCGTCGCCAAGGTCCTGGCTGGACCTGTAGTCGATCGCCGACGCCGAACCGAGCGCAACCGTTGCTTCCGTCGCTTCCGGCACATCCGGGTCGAAGAGATCGAGCATCGCCCCCATGTCCAGATCCGAATAGACGGTCTTCCCCTGGCTGGTCTTCTGAGCCAGCATCCCGCCCGAGACGGGATCGATCGTGTCGATGTTCTGGGTCATGCTGTCGATGGAATATTCGCCGACAAGGCCGTCCACGACATCCGCCATCCGGTAGCCGTCGAGCGCCATCGTGCCGGAGACCACCAGGGTTTCCTTGCCGTCTTCTTCGGCCCAGGCCTCGACGGTCATGCCGAAATCGTCCACCTTCACCTCGTCGTAGGAGGTCAGGACGAGGGCCCTGGCAAAAGGCAGCCAGCGGCTCACCTGGTGATCCGGGTCCTCGGCCGGGATTTCCGGCATGGTGAAGCTGTAATTCGTGGCGACGGTGCCTTTCAGGCGGCCGTCAATCTCCATCCGGCCCTTGCCCGTCGCCGAGCCCGACAGGACCATCGAGGAATCGTCCGAATAGGTCCAGCTGGCGGCGTCGAATGCACCGTCTTCGTGACTGAGACCCGTGATCGTCACCGTTCCGCTGGAGAATGTGAAGGAATAGTCGAGATCGGTCAGCTTGGGCGGTTCGGCCGGCGCCGCGCCGTCATCGGTCGAGGCACCCATGTCTTCGGCCGGAAGATCCTTGATGGTGCCGCTGAAGATCAGCCGGCTGTCGGAAACGGTCAGCGTGTCGCTGCCCTCGTCATAGTCGACGGCCCCGTTTTCAACCTGAAACCCCAGCGCCTCCAATCCAGCGACATAGGCCTCGAAGGCGGTTTCGCCCTTGTCCTCGGCAATTGCGCTTCCCGAGACGAACGCCAGCGCGGTGCTGAGACAAAGAAGCCGGGCACGGGCCCTGGCCGGACGGGGGAATGAGGAAAACTGCGGCTGTGAAATCAATGTCTTGGCTCCAAATCGGATGATCGGTGTCGACAGGCTGAAATAAGGTCGATCCCGATATAGGTGGACATCTGTGGCCAGTCCATGACTATGAACCAAACTCATGACAACGTCGAATCGCGAAACACGACCGCGCGCAGTCTCTCATGCCTGCCATTCCCCGAGCACGCTCGGGTCGGTCTCGCCGGCAAGCGCCCTGTCCTTGCGGGACAGGAACGCCTGCGGCTCCGACAGCCGGCGCAAGGCCCAGACCGCGGCGCCGCGCACGACGGGATCCGGATCGGCCAGCAGATTTTCAACGCTTTCCAGCAGCTCCGGTGCGCCGGAATTGCCGGCGGCAATCAGAACGTTGCGCAGGAACCTGCCGCGCCCGATCCGCTTTACGGGAGAGCCGGAAAAGAGCTTGCGGAAGGCCGCATCGTCGAGGCTGAGGAGGTCGGCAAGCGGCGGGTTGACCAGGTCCTCACGCGCGATCAGCTTGGCTTCGCGGGCAGCCTCGGCAAACTTGTTCCACGGGCAGGCGGCCAGGCAGTCGTCGCAGCCATAGATGCGGTTGCCGATCGCTTCCCGGAATTCCGCCGGAATGGGACCGGGATGCTCGATCGTGAGGTAGGAGATGCAGCGCCTGGCATCGAGCTGATAGGGCGCGGGGAAGGCATTGGTCGGGCAGGCATCGAGACAGGCGCGGCAGGAGCCGCAGTGATCACGTTCCGCGCCGCTCGGCGGCAGCTCCAGCGTCGTGAAAATCGATCCCAAAAAGAACCAGGAGCCGAGTTCGCGCGAGACCAGGTTGGTGTGCTTGCCCTGCCAGCCGAGACCGGCCGCCTCCCCCAGCGGCTTTTCCATCACGGGCGCGGTATCGACGAAAACCTTCACGTCGCCGCCGGCACGTTTGACGAGGAAGCTCGCCAGTTCCTTCAAGCGGCCCTTGATGATGTCATGATAGTCGCGGTGCCGGGCATAGACGGAAATGCCGCCCTTTCGCCCGTCCTTCAGGTGGGCGAGCGGATGATGCTCCGGCGCATCGTCCGGACCGTAATTCATTGCCAGCATGATCACCGAGCGGACTTCCGGCCAGAGGCTTGCCGGCGAAGACCGCCTTTCCGCCGTCTCTGCGATCCAGCCCATGGTGCCGTGATAGCCCTTGTCCAGGAAGGTCCTCAGGCGCTCGCCCGCAGACGGAATGCTGCCGGCGGCGGCGACCTTGACGCTGTCGAAACCGAGTTCACGCGCCTTTTCCTCAAAGGCGGTCAGAAGCTTTTGGGTCTTCGGGTCCAAGGCACTCAGGGCTTTTGGCTAGAAATCCAGATCCGCATAGGTCTGTGCGGGCGGCATGCCCAGCAGCTTTTCGCCGAGGAGCGGACGCATGGAGGGGCGTGATTTCACGCGGGCATACCAGCCCCTGACGTCTTCTTCCGTGGTCCAGGGCACTTCCCCCAGATAATCGGCGCAGGACAGGCTGGCTGCAAGGGCAAAGTCGGCGAAGGTCAGCCGGTCGCCTGCAAGCCAGCGGCGGGATGCGACCAGATAACCGAAATATTTGAGGTGATGGTGAATGTTGGCGCGGGCGACCCTGAGCGCTGCTGAATCAGGTTCCCCGCCGCCGGTCGATTTCGGCATGATCTGCTTGTAGATGCGCTCGCGCACCAGATGGCCGATCACCTCCTGGTCGAACTTGCCGAGGCACCACTCCACCAGCCGGCGCGTTTCCCCCCTCGCATCGGGATGATCCGGCATCAGCCGCCTGTCGGCGACGGCATAGCCGCGGGTCTCGTCCAGATATTCCATGATCGGCCCAGGGCCGCAGATGGCCGGGCCTTCGTTCTCCACCATCACCGGCACCGTGCCGGCGGCGTTCAGCATCAGGAGAACCTGCGGCCTCTCCCAGGGATTGACGATGGTCTCTTCGAAAGCTGCACCGTATTCGCTCAGGATGAGGCGGATGAACCGGGACGACGGCGAGAACGGATGGTGATAAAGCGTCAGCATTTAGCGGATAAGAGCCTGAACTGTGGCAAGACTAGGGTGTAAACGCACAAATGTCGGATCTTCGGAACGCGTTAGCGGTGAGTTTGCCCCGAATATGGTTATCAAGGGTTTGACGGAGCCGCGCCCTTTCTTCAAATAGGCGGCGGCCCGGGGATAACCCTGAGTCGCGAGACATACTTGCTCTGACTGGTTTTCTTCAAGCCATTTGCTGCACGGGATTTGAGATGGACGGGCAAACGATTGTAAACGCGCTGATATTGGGGATTGTCGAGGGACTGACCGAGTTCATTCCGGTCTCTTCGACGGGCCATATCCTGCTGCTCGGCCATTTTCTCGGCTTTGAGAGCACAGGCAAGACCTTCGAGGTTCTGATTCAGCTCGGGGCCATTCTGGCGATCCTTTCGGTCTATTTCGGCCGGCTGTGGGGACTGGCAAAGTCCCTGCCGGGCGATCCGGCGAGCCGCCGATTTGTTGCGGGCATCCTCATTGCCTTCCTGCCGGCAGCCGTTATCGGCGTGCTGCTGCACGGCTTCATCAAGGAAGTCCTGTTCGAGACCCCGGCGCTGATCTGTACCACCCTGCTGGTCGGCGGCATCATTCTTCTGTGGATCGACCGGCTGCC
>ENA-ORCZ01000514-ORCZ01000514.1-marine-metagenome-genome-assembly--contig:-NODE-514-length-15644-cov-4.192201_pt1 | contig 15644 bp, 15 predicted proteins | sample MGYA00237785_ERZ508519 | MGnify/ENA primary metagenome ERZ508519 (study PRJEB26189, sample SAMN06268790) | marine metagenome | isolation source: Bioluminescent Bay, La Paraguera, Puerto Rico | place...
GGCCCAGCCGATCCTCTTCGCGGCGACCGCCGAGGGCTCCGGGCAGGCCTTCGCGCCGGAAAGCGCTGCCACCGCGCTGGAAAAATTGCGCGCGCTGGAGCCGCGCCCCTATCCGCCGCAGCGGGCGGAACTCAGCCTCGGCCTGCGCAAGGCTGCCCAGAAGACGCCGCCGAGCGCCGTCATCTGGCTTTCCGACAACACGCGCATCAACGACAGTTTCGTGACCGACCTCGCCGGCATCGTCGGCGACGTTCCGGTCACGGTTCTAACGGGTCTTGAAACACCCATGGGCCTCAAGGACCTCAACAACGATGCCGAAGCCCTCTCGCTCACCGTCGTCCGCCACCCGGACCAGCAGCTGAGCTCGGCGACCGTGCAGGCCCTTGACCTCAAGGGTCTCGTCCTCGGCGAGGTACAGGCCTCTTTCGACAGGGGTGAAAGCGAAGCGGAGGCCCGGTTCGAACTTCCGAGCGAATTGCGCAACGACATCGCGAGGGTGGAGATCACCGGCGAAGCGGCCGCCGGCGCCGTGCAACTGGTCGATGACAGTTGGCGCCGCCGAACCGTCGGCCTGATCTCGGGCCAGTCCGGCGATCTCGACCAGCCGCTGCTCTCGCCGCTTTATTACCTGGAGCGGGCGCTTGCGCCCTTCTCCGATATCCGCCTCCCCCGCGATGCCGATATTGCGAGCGCGGTGCCTTCGCTGATCGACCAGGGCATCTCCGTGCTCGTCCTTGCCGATGTCGGCCGGCTTCCGGACACGACGACCGAAACCCTGCGCGAGTGGGTGCAGAACGGCGGCATGCTGGTGCGCTTTGCCGGTCCGCGGACGGCGGGCGGCAGCGATGATCTCATCCCCGTGCGCCTGAGGGCAGGTGACCGTTCGCTCGGCGGCTCGCTCAGCTGGAAACAGCCGCAGCATCTTACCGATTTCCCAGAAGGATCACCCTTTTCCGGCCTCAAGGTGCCAGAGGAAGTGACCGTCACCCGGCAGGTTCTCGCCGAGCCGACGTCAGACCTGCCCGACCGGACCTGGGCCATGCTGGAGGACGGCACACCGCTCGTGACCGCATCCCCCCTGGGAGCGGGCACGATGGTGTTGTTTCATGTCACTGCCGACAGCGCCTGGTCCAACCTGCCGCTTTCCGGCGTCTTCCTGAACATGCTGCGCCGGATCCTCGCCGTCTCGAACGTTGCTGCCGCCACCGAGACGGCCGAGGACGGCACCCCGGCGACAAGCGTTCTGCCGCCGCTGCGTCTCCTGGACGGCTATGGCCGCTTCGGCCCGCCACCGGTGGAAGTCACACCCGTCAGCGCCGCAGACTTCCGCGAGGCCGCTGCAAGCCGGCGCACGCCGCCCGGCCTCTATGGCACCGAGGACGGCTTCCGCGCCCTCAACCTGATGCAGAGGGACGACGGACTTGAACCACTGGATCTCTCCGTTCTTGGTGACGGGGTGGTGGAAGCGCCCTATCCGGCTTCTGATCCCTTCGACCTGCGCTCCCTGTTCTTCACCCTTGCTTTCCTCCTGATGGTGGCGGACGCGATCGCTGTCTTCCTGCTGGCCGGCGGCCTCAGCCGCATCGGCCTGCGCAGCCGCACCGTCGGCGCCGCGCTGGCGCTCGGTCTCTGCACCACGCTCTTCGCTGTCTCAGGCAGCGAGCGTGCCCTGGCACAGTCGGGCTCCGACGATCTCCAGGCGCTGGAATCGACACTCGAGACGCGCCTCGCCTATGTGCTGACAGGCAACCCGGAAATCGACGACGCCAGTGCCGCGGGCCTCGCCGGCCTGACCCAGTTCCTGGCCGAGCGCACCGCGCTGGAACCGGGCGCCCCCATCGCGATCGACATCGCGCGTGACGAACTCGCCTTCTATTCCCTGCTTTACTGGCCCATCGATGCGGCGATGGACAAGCCGAGCGACCAGACGATCGCCCGCATCGACACATTCATGCGCAACGGCGGCACGATCCTGTTCGACACCCGCGATCATATCAACGCCTCTGCCAACAGCTTCGCCTCGACACCGGCCACCATCAAGCTGCGCGAAGTGCTGGAGGATCTGGACGTGCCGCCGCTGGAACCGGTGCCGCCGGACCATGTCCTGACCAAGGCATTTTATCTTCTCGACACTTTCCCCGGCCGCTACGCCACCAGTCCGCTCTGGGTCGAGAGCCTTGAGGAAGTGGCCGCGCGCGGCGATCGCCCGGTGCGCGCCGGCGACGGCGTTTCGCCGATCCTGATCACCGGCAACGACTTCGCCGCTGCCTGGGCGATCACGGAAGCGGGAGAATTCATGTACCCGACGGTGCCCAACAACCCGATGCAGCGCGACTATGCCTTCCGCTCCGGGGTCAACATCGTCATGTACAGCCTGACCGGCAACTACAAGGCCGACCAGGTTCACATCCCCGCCCTTCTCGAGCGGCTTGGTCAATAGGAGTCTCGATGGTCTGGTCCCTTGCCTTCGATCCTCTCGTTCCGCTCTGGGCGCTTTTCTCAGGTATCGTCCTTGCCGTTCTGCTCACCGGCCTTTCGGGATTTTTGAACCTGCGCGGCTGGGTGCTGCGGTCCCTCACCATGGCACTCCTGCTGCTGGCCCTTGCCAATCCCGCCATCGAACGCGAGGACAGGGAACCGCTGTCCAGCGTCGTCGCGCTTGTGGTCGACAAGAGCCAGAGCCAGCGCCTTGCCGACCGGCAGACCGCCACGGACGAGGCCGCTGAAGAAATCAAGCGGCGTATCGGGTCGCTGGACGGCTTCGACCTGCGCGTGCTGGAAGCCCGCAATTCCGGCTCCGGCGACGGCACGCAGGTTTTCCAGACGCTTGCCAACGGGCTGGCGGACGTCCCGCCGGAACGGGTCGGCGGCGCCATCATCGTCACCGACGGCCAGATCCACGACATTCCCGACAATGCAGGCGCGCTCGGTTTCGACGCGCCCGTGCACGGCCTCGTTACCGGCACTGTCGATGAGCGTGACCGCCGCATCGTGCTTGGCACCGCACCGCGCTTCGGCCTTGTCGGGTCAGAGCAGACGGTCAGCCTGACCGTCGTCGACCAGGGCCAGGGCACCGGTCCGGGCGATGGCGTGCGCCTGACCATCAAGCGCGACGGCGACGTCATCACCGAACGCAGCGCCCGCACAGGCGAAAAGGTCGACATTCCGGTCGAGATCGCCCATGGCGGCGACAACATTTTCGAGTTCGAGGCCGAGCCGCTGGACGACGAGCTGACCCTGCTCAACAACCGCGTCGTCGTGACCATAGACGGCATCCGCGAGAACCTGCGTGTGCTCCTGGTATCCGGCTCGCCCCATGCCGGCGAGCGTACCTGGCGCAATCTTCTGAAGTCGGATGCCTCCGTCGACCTCGTTCATTTCACCATCCTGCGTCCGCCGGAAAAGCAGGACGGCACGCCGATCAACGAGCTGTCGCTGATCGCCTTCCCGACCCGCGAACTGTTTTCGGTCAAGATCGACGAATTCGACCTCATCATTTTCGACCGCTACGTGCGCCGCGGCGTGCTGCCGATGCTCTATTTCGACAACATCGCCCGTTATGTGCGCGAAGGCGGCGCCGTGCTCATCGCCGGCGGCCCGGACTATGCCGAGGGCGGCAGCCTCTACCGCACGCCGCTGGCGCCGATCCTGCCGGCGCGGCCGACGGGAACCGTGCTCGAACAGCCCTATCACGCGGTTCTTGCCGATCTCGGCGAACGGCATCCGGTCACCCGCGGCCTGCCCGGATCCGAACAGAATCCGCCCGCCTGGAGCCGCTGGTTCCGCGCCGTCGATACGGAAATCGATGCCGGCCAGACGCTGATGTCCGGCCCCAGCGAAACGCCGCTTCTGGTCCTGAACCGCGAGAGCGAAGGCCGAGTGGCGATGCTCCTGTCGGATCATGTCTGGCTGTGGGCGCGCGGCTATGAGGGCGGTGGCCCGCACGTGCCGCTGCTGCGCCGCCTGGCCCACTGGCTGATGCAGGAGCCGGACCTTGAGGAAGAGGCGCTGGATGTGAGCCTGCGCGGGCCTGAGCTGGTGATCGAGCGCCAGACGCTGGGAGAAAGCGTCGGCGAGGTCACCGTCACGTCCCCCACCGGCGACCAGTCGCAAATAACCATGAGCGAACAGGAACCGGGGCTTTGGCGCGGTACGATGCCGGCGACCGAAACCGGGCTCTTTTCCGTTTCAGAAGGCGAGATGAGCGCGTTGATTCATGTTGGACCGCAGAACCCGCGTGAATTCACCGACGTCCTGTCGACGCCAGAGAAATTGACGCCCCTGAGCGAGGCAACCGGCGGCTCCGCCGAACGCCTGAGCGACGTCGGCGGCGAGATGAGCGTGCCCCGTGTCGTCTCCATGCGCCCCTCCGCCAGCTATTCCGGCAACGGCTGGATCGGACTCAAGGCGACGGAGGCCAGCGTTTTGAACGGCGTCGACCGCTATCCGCTGATGATCGGCCTGCTCGGCCTGGCCCTCCTGCTCGGCGCCCTGTCGCTGACCTGGTACCGGGAGGGTCGGTAACCCTCATTTGAAGGCATGTCGGGGAACTACCGGATCCAGAGCGGGTTTTCTGAGGAACGGCAATTCACGGATCAGGAGACAAGATGCTTTCGCCCCAACAGGAAAAAACCTGCGCCGAGGCTGGAAAAATCGGTGAAGGACTGTCGGCGGTGTTGGTGAACGCGACCCTCAAACATCCTTCCGAGGCCTCCCACACCGACACGCTTCTGGATGTGGTTGCCGAAATTTTCGAACGGCAGGGAACGCAGACCGACCGCCTTCGGCTCAGCAGCTACCTTCTGGCCCCCGGCGTCTACCCTGACATGACTGAACACGGGTGGGAGCGCGACGACTGGCCCGGGATTTCCAGCCGGGTGCTAGACGCTGATATCTGCGTCCTGGGCACGCCCATTTGGCTGGGGGAGAAAAGCTCCCTGGCGCAGGCATTCATCGAAAAGCTCTACGCCCATTCGGGGGAAACCAACGACAAGGGGCAGCATCTTTTCTACGGCAAGGTTGGCGGTTGCGTCGTGACCGGCAACGAAGACGGTATCAAACATGTCGGCATGGGCATTCTCTATGCGCTGCAACATGTCGGCTATTCCATACCGCCACAGGCAGATTGTGGCTGGATCGGGGAAGCCGGTCCCGGCCCCTCTTACGGCGACATGACTGAAAACGGCGAGCGCGCTGGGTTCGACAATGTCTTTACCCAGCGCAACACGACTTTCATGGCCTTCAATCTCCTGCATCTGGCAAGGCTCTTGAAGACCAGCGGCGGCTATCCCGCCTGTGGAAATGTGCGTACGGAGTGGGACGACGGCAGCAAACCGGGTTGGCCCAATCCCGAACATCGTCTCGAATACTGATCTGTCGACGGTGCCTCCGGGTCAGGCCCCGCCATGCACCATGCCGCTCGGCAGGTCGCCATCATTCAGGAGTGCGATCAGCAGCCGGGCCGGATCGACTGGTCCCGGCAGGGTAATCCGCCCGGGCGGCACCTGCCGGAAGCCGAAGGGGCTGTAATAGGGCGCATCACCCACAAGCAGCACGATCCTGTCTCCCGCCGCCGCGGCCGCTTCCATCGCGGTCCGCATCAGCGCCTTGCCGAGACCGCGGTTCTTGAAATCCGGCGACACGGTCAGGGGGCCGAGGAGAAGTGCATCCGTTCCGCCGATGGTAATGGGCGTCAGCCGGATGGAGCCGGCGACTTCCCCGCCGGCAAGGCCGACAAAGGAGAGATCCTCCCGGTGGGCGACGTTTTCGCGGATGCGGAAGGCTGTCCGCGCAAAGCGTCCGGGACCGAAGGCTTCTGCCTGCAATGCTTCGATGGCGTCGTTGTCGGTGGCGTCTTCGGGCCGGATGACCCAGGTGGTCTGTTTCATTTGGCTGATCCCAGCAAGCAGTCTTTGTGACAAAGCGCGCCTGCCGGAAGCCGGATGAAACGTAGAAGGAAATCCGGGGTCAGGTCAGCCGCGACGGTGCGGACGAGAGACATCTCGTCGGCTGGTTCGTCGTCGAAGTATCAGACCTGCGGTCATTGTTACCGAACACCTCAGGGCCGGGTGCCAAAGCATACCGGCATTTCGTCAAGGAGGAGAAGCGGTTACCACGCATTGGCCGCCCCGGTCCAGCGTTTTTTACCGAATGGCCCCGAATGGTCGGTCTGGACGCCCTCATTGTTCAGCCAGCCGGAACAGAGCATTCAATTGGTTGATTTCACGTCTGCACGCACAACCTTATTTCACAGAAACAAAGGAGCACATCATGGGACTGCTGGTAGACGGCGAATGGAAAGACCGTTGGTACGACACGAAATCCACCGGCGGGCGGTTCGTGCGCAAGGAGTCGTCGTTTCGCAACTGGATCACCGCGGACGGCTTCGCCGGCCCGAGCGGCGAGCCTGGTTTCAAAGCGGAGCCCGGCCGCTACCACCTCATCGTTTCCTATGCCTGTCCCTGGGCACACCGCACGCTGGTCTTCCGCAAGCTGAAAGGTCTTGAGGACATGATCACGGTCTCCGCCGTTCAGCCGCTGATGCTGGAAAACGGCTGGGAGTTCTCGGAGATCGAGCCCTTCACCGGTGCGAAATATGCCTGGCATGTCTATGTCAAGGCAGACCCGCAGTATACGGGCCGTGCCACGGTGCCAATCCTCTGGGACAAGCAACGCGAGACGATTGTCAGCAACGAGTCCTCCGAAATCATCCGCATGTTCAACTCCGCCTTTGATGGCCTCACCGGATCGAAGCTCGACTTCCATCCTGAAAAGCTTCGCCCTGCCATCGACGAGATCAACGAGCGCGTCTATCACACGGTCAATAACGGCGTTTACAAGGCCGGCTTCGCCACGACGCAGGAAGCCTACGAGGAAGCGGTCACCGAACTGTTCGACACCCTGGACTTTCTCGAGGACCTTCTCGGCCGTCAGCGCTATCTCGTCGGCGACCGGCTGACGGAAGCCGACTGGCGGCTCTTCACGACGATGGTACGCTTCGATGCGGTCTATTTCGGTCATTTCAAATGCAACATCCGCCGCATCGAGGATTATCCGAACCTTTCCCACTATCTGCGCGAGCTCTACCAGGTGCCGGGCGTTTCCGGGACGGTCGATCTGGCGACCATCAAGCAGCATTATTACGGCTCGCATGAAAGCGTGAACCCGACCCGGATCATCCCTGCCGGACCGGACCTCGACTTCTCACGGCCGCATAACCGCGACCGGCTGAAGGCCGCCGCCTGAGCCCTGGCTGCCAAAGGGAATGGCGGGGAAATTCACCACCTGTCGCCGCCGTCCCGATTGCCGGCCGCAAACTCTTCCAGCCGCCGCAGGGTCGCCGCACTGACTGCTTCCGGCAGGAGGTCAAGCGCAAAGAACGCCGCTTCGGCGATCTCGGCATTGGGCGTGAGGAACTTCTCGCCCTTGCGCCAGCTCTTCAGGTGGAACAGTCCGACATGGTCGCGGCCCGTCGCTTCTTCGTTCAGGAAGATACCAAGCAGTTGCGGCAGCTCTTCGTGATGAATGCCCGCTTCCTCGAGCACCTCCCGGCAGGCCGCTTCGGCCATGGTCTCGGCCTTGTCCACACCACCGCCGGGCAGATACCAGCCAGACAGATAACTGTGCCTCACGAGCAGCACCCGCCCGTCACCGTCCTCCACGATGACCCTGACGCCAAGCGTGAAGGGATTGCGCACAAGGCCGATCCCCTGGATCAGGCGTTTGGTCACCGGCTTCGGCAAGAGGGCGAGAATCTTCAGCATTTCTCCGAAGGTAGCCGCTCGAACCGTGAAGGAAAACTTAATTTACCGGCGGCTAACCCATGCATTCCGCGCAGGGCAGCCCCACTGGAATAACGCTGCTCGTTCGGGCAAGGAGTGCATATATATCGGGCAACTTGATGAATATGAGGGCAGCCCTTCTGACCGCCCGAACCTGAAGGAAAGAAACATGTTGAACGCACTCTTCGGCAAACGCCGCCGCAACCGCAGCCACTACCAGTGGAAGCCGGCTGTCGACCTGACCAACCCGCGCATCGTCGCAACCCTGACGACCTTCCCGTCCAACTAAGGCCGGGTAAAGGATCTGACCGGAGAACTCCCATGCTCGCATTCGTGAATGTTGTTGGCGCGACGTTGCGCGAGACCACGCGCTCCGCAGACAACAATACCGTGAAACCGCCGAAAGCCGCCAAGACAGTCAAGCCGGTCAAGTAACCGGTTTCCGGCACAGATCCGGTTCTGAACAAAGGCGCCGCGTCATTTCCCCTTGACGTGGCGCCTTTGGCTTTCAAGATGCGCGTCATGTTCACACTCGCGCATATCTCCGACCCGCATCTCGGCCCGCTGCCGGACCCCAAACTTCTCCAGCTCTTTTCAAAACGCATCCTCGGCTACCTCAACTGGCGCCGCAACCGCTCCAGGATCATGGGCGGCAGCTATCTGGATCAGCTGGTCGAGGACATGAAGGCCAAGACGCCGGACCACATCGCGGTGACCGGCGATCTGGTCAACATCGCCCTGCCGCTGGAAATCTCGGGCGCCCGCACCTGGCTGGAAGAGATCGGTGAGCCGGAAAATGTCTCTGTCGTCCCCGGCAATCACGACGCCTATGTTCCAGGGGCTGTACGCAGGGCCCGTGCCGCGTGGTGGCCGTATATGTGCGGCGACGGCGCGACCGCCGGCGTTCCGGCGAAAGACACCGGTTCGCAGGCAACTTTTCCCTATGTGCGCAAGCGCGACGGCATCGCCCTTGTCGGTGTTTCCACCGGCCGGGCCAGTGCGCCCTGGTTCGCGACCGGACGTGTCGGCAGCAAGCAGAGCAAACGCCTCAAGGGCGTTCTGGAGGAGCTCGGCCACGACGGCTTCTTCCGGGTCGTCATGCTGCATCACCCGCCCTTCCGGAAGGCAACCGGCTGGCACAAGCGCCTCTCCGACGCCTCCCGTGTCCGCGCCGTCGTCAAGCGCGCCGGGGCCGAGCTGATCCTGCACGGCCACACACATGTCGACAGTTTCGAGACCATCGAAGGCCCGGCTGGTCCCGTGCCGGTCGTCGGCGTTCCCTCGGCCACGAGCGCGCCCGGCGGCAAGAAGCCGGCGGCACGCTACAATCTGTTTCGAATAGAAAAGACGAATGAAGGCTGGCGCTGCGGGATGGAAGAACACGGCTTTGCCGCGCCGAACGAGCCGGTGACGCTGCTGAAGGAACGGCAGGTTGAGATCCCGGTGTAAGCCGATAGGTCCGGCAAGCTGATACCAGCTTGTCCACCGGCTCGAATCGCTCCTTCGTCATCCCTGGCAGCGCACTGCAGAGACCAGGTACCCAGAGTTGCCAGGGCGGTCAATTTGGGCAAAAGCTGCTAGGGTCAACCGTATCGGGTACCGGCATTCCAGGGGATGACTGCCGAGTGATCTGCCCTTGTTGCGACGAATGTCTTCGCCGTCAAAGCGGATTGGCGAACCAGGCAAAGGCGATGAGGCCCACGACCCCCAGGGCGAGGCCGACACCGAAGGCGCCGGCAACCGCGAGCACCGGCGTGCGGCTTTCGCGCACGCGAACCACTTTGCTGTCCATCGCCACCTGGCGCAGGCGGTTGTTCAGCCAGTCGCCTTCCAGCGCCTTTTCCCGCTCCAGCACGCGTTCGGCGATGTATTCGGTCAGGCAGTCGGCCATGTCGTCGATATTGGCGGTCTCCAGGATGACGACGCGGCCAAGACGCGTGTCCTTCAGGAACCGGTAGGTGCGCCGGTCGCCGCCCACCGCCACATGGCTGGTGGCATCGATCCACAGGCGCGGCGTCGAACCGGAAATGATCTGCAGCGAGAACTGGTCGTCGTCTTCCGGTATTTCCTTGAAGACATCCTTCAGCTCATCGGCAAGCATGTCGAGACGGGCGCGCTCGGTCTCCTGCAGTTCCACCACCACGTCCGAACGTTCGACTTCACCGAGTTGAACCTTGCGGATCGCATCGCGCAGGGACCGCATGCGCGTATGGGGGACGACGTTATCCTGCATCTCAGACATGGGGTACTGACGACTCCGTTCTACTGCCTTTGGTGAATCAAGTCTTAACCGACTCTCGCCGGAGAGGAACAGCCGCGCGGCATTCCCGCCCACGCTATCCACCGGCGATCCCTATATGGTTAATAAAGATTAACGCTTTTTTTGCTCCGAAGCCAGCAAGGCGGCACTGGCCACCTGCACTGATCTTGGGTTATGCAAGAAGAAACCGCACTTTCCGGAGGACCGGTCATGAAAGTCGACGGCCAGAAATACCGCACGATCTGGCTTGCGGAGGACGGTGCCGCGGTCGAAATCATTGACCAGACAAAGTTTCCCTTCACCTTCGAGATCGCCAGGCTGCACACGATGGAGGATGCCGCCCACGCGATCCGCGTCATGCAGGTGCGCGGCGCGCCGCTGATCGGGGCAACGGCCGCCTATGGTGTCGCCCTGGCGATGCGCACCGACCCTTCCGACGCCAATCTCCACGCCGCCTGTTCCGCGCTTCTGGAAACCCGACCCACCGCCGTCAACCTGCATTGGGCTCTCGACAAGGCGCGCAAGTCCCTGATCCAGGTGGCGCCGGAAGCCCGCGAGGCAGCCGCCTTCACGCTCGCCAACAACATCTGCGACGAGGACATCGCCATCAACATGGCGATCGGCATTCACGGCATGGAACTGATCGCAGCCCTGGCGCGCACCAAGCGGGCCGGCGAGCCGGTCAACATCCTCACCCATTGCAACGCGGGCTGGCTGGCAACCGTCGACTGGGGCACGGCGACCGCGCCCATCTACATGTCCCACGACAGCGGCATTCCGGTCCATGTCTGGGTCGACGAGACGAGGCCGCGCAACCAGGGCGCATTCCTCACCGCCTGGGAGCTTGGCCATCACGGCGTGCCGCACACGGTGATCGTCGACAATGCCGGCGGCCACCTGATGCAGCATGGCGAGGTCGATATCGTCATCACCGGGACCGACCGCACCACGGCCACCGGTGACGTCTGCAACAAGATCGGCACCTATCTGAAGGCGCTGGCGGCGAAGGACAACAACGTGCCTTTCTATGTCGCCCTGCCCTCGCCGACCATCGACTTCTCCCTGTCGGACGGCGTCCGCGAGATCCCGATCGAGGAGCGCGGCGGCACGGAGCTCAGCCGCATGACCGGCCGCACCGAGGCCGGCGCCATCGAGACGGTCGAGATCGTTGCGGACGGTTCGCCCGTCGGCAATCCGGCCTTCGACGTGACCCCGGCACGCCTCGTCACCGGCCTCATCACCGAACGCGGCGTTCTGGAGGCAAACCGCAAGTCCATCGCGGATGCCTTCCCGGAGCGGGTGCGGATGAGCGCCTGAACTCATTTCTCCTCATCCTGAGGAGGACCGAAAGGTCCGTCTCGAAGGATGGGCGGCACGCTCAGGCGCAAGTGGCCCATCCTTCGAGACAGCGCTGACGCGCTTCCTCAGGATGAGGGTCTCTTCCGGGTCTCGCTGACGAAGCTATTCCTGCAAGAGCCCTTAACATCCACATCAAGACAGAACGAAATTACTGGCGGCCTTACCCGATTACCGGCACGTGCGGCGCCCGCTTCCGCTCGAGCAGTCCCATGAGCCGCGGGTCGTCCGCCACCTCTATGGCACGCTTGTAGGGCTTGAAGCCGCAGGCCTGATAAAAGTGCAAAGCCTGCGGGCTGTCGCCGGTGCAGGTATGCACCCAGAGCCTTTTCGTCTCAGGCTGCGACCAGACCATGTCCAGCGCCCGCGCCATCAGCCAGCGGCCGAGACCGCCCCCGATCGCTCCCGGCACGAGGCCGAAATAGGCCAGCTCAGGCTCTTCCCGGTTGGAATAGTCCAGCTCCAGCATCCCGACAGGTTTGCCGTCCTTCATCGGCAGGAAATTTTCCCGCGAAGGTTCGGCCAGAAGCTTCTCGAGCGTCGCGTCGTCATGAACCAGCCGGCCGAACCAGATCCAGTCCTCGCCGACCTCCCGGAACAGTCTGCGGTATTGCTCCAGGTCCGGGCTCGGCCAGCGCTCAAGGGAGACATCGTCGCGCTCGGGCGCAAGAGGTATCGCCGGTGGCTCAAGCATTTCCAGAAAGGTCACCACGAAAGCCACCTTGCCGTCGGGAATATCGGTGTAACCATCCAGGTCAAGCACGTCCGCCACCATCGTTTCTCCTTTGATCGAATTCGGCAAAGGGCCATAGCAGCCCGCACCTGGCCGACCAAGGGGCAAATGGCGTATTGCGGGAAATTAACTGCCCGTTAACCACGTCTTGCGACAGTTGGATCACATCCAGGAAAGATGCATCCCATGGCCAAAGTCGGCAACTACGTCCAGCGTGACTACCACAAGACATTCCGCACCCAGCGGAAATCGACCTGGTCCGACTACAACAAGGCCTGGAACAACAAGAGACAGGCCTCGGCCCAGAAGATGGAGCAGCTGCGCAACATCGCCAGCACGTTTTCTGCCATCGGCACACAGGCTTCCCAGGCCAACACCGTCTTCGTGATGCAGAACCAGGGCCGGCTCGGCACCTATGCCAACCAGACGGCCGCCATGGCCCGCGTCAACATCGTGGTCTGACGGGCCTCTCCGCTGACCGCGGGCTACGTCCCCTCGCCAGATCGAACGCCACAACAATTACGCTACGGAAGATCAATCTGTGGTGCCTTAAGCCATTTTTCACACACCCGGGAGCTATGCTGATTCGATCTTCTGAAAAGGCAACCCGAATGTCGTCGATCGGCAACTACAGCCAACGGAATTATCAGAACCGCTTCCGCACTCAGAAACCCTCCTGGGCGGCCTATAACAAGGCCTGGACCAAGCGCAGGCAAGCCGCGGAAAAGCGATTTGATCAACTGAGCAACATGGCCTACGCCATGCAGGTCGCCAACACCCAGGCCTCCCAGGCCAATGCCTTGTTTGTCCTGCAGAACCAGGGCCGGCTCGGAACCTACGCCAGTCAGACCGCCGCCATGGCGCGGATCAACATAGTGGTGTAAGCCGCGCGCATCCTATCCGACGACCAAGCCTGCTACGGTGTACGCCCTGGCCGACTTTCCGCCCTCCCTAAACCATCAAGAGAGAATTGCGGCGGCAGAACAGTCCCGAAGAAACTCGCTGCGCATCTCAACCCAATTGCATAGACATAATCGTATCGGCAACTTGGTATTATCCACGTGGTAGTCATTGTCGTACCAGGTCAGGCACAATGTACAATTGGAACGATCTAAGGTTCCTGATTGCGGTGGCAAGGGAGGGTTCCACTCTTCAGGCGGCGCGAAAGCTGGGCGTTGATCAGACCACGGTCGCGCGTCGCATCGGCGCCCTTGAACGATCCCTGGGCGTCATTCTGTTTGAAAGGCGGGCGGAAGGTTACACGCTCACCCGACGAGGCCGTGACGCGCTGTTGTTGGCTGAAAGGGTTGAACGCAATGCCATTGCCCTTTCGGAAGCGGCGGGATCGTGGCAGCGCGACGTGACCGGATTGCTGCGCGTGACGACGACAGAAGCGATTGCCATGAGTGTGGTCGCGCCGCTGGTGGCGGAGCAGCATGGGGCCTGGCCGGAATTGAACGTCGAACTGCTGGCAGAGGATCGCAGGCTGGACCTGCGGGCTGGAGAAGCGGATATCGCGATCCGGCTCGGCGACCCGGATCTGGAGCCCGATATCGTCGGACGTCGCATTGGTGACAGCTACTGGGCGCTCTTCTGTGCCCGCTCCTACGCGGAGCAGCGAGGTCTTCCGGCTGAACCGGCCGATCTGGCGGGCTGTCAGTTCATTGCAGGCAGCGGCACGATGACCCAACATCCGGCGCACCGATGGCTGTCCAAACTGGCTCCCGAGGCTCCGGTCGCGCTGCGCTGCAACTCGATCCAGAATCTCCTCGCCGCCGTGCGCGCCGGAAATGGCATCGCGCCCTTGCCGCTTCTTCTTGCGGACGAGGACCCGACACTCGTTCGCTGCCTCCCGCAGCTTTGGATGAGCGCACCGATCTGGTTGATGTACCGTTCCGGCCAGCGCGACGACCGCCTGTTGCGGATCTTCGTCGACGCGGTGTCGGAACGGTTTCTGTCGCTGCGAAACAGACTTGACGTTAATCCGGGTTAAGCCGCTTTCGCACCGGGCTTTTCCGCAGGTGCCGGGAAGCCGAGTTGCCGCGCCTGCGCCGCGCCGTCCCGGGCGCCCCAGCGACCGGCGATGCGCCCATTGGCAATCTCGAACCACTCGATTGCGACAAGTTCATAGGTTTTTCCGGTTGGTTCGGTGAAACCAAGAAAAGGCGCGGTCCAGCAGCCGTGCTCGCGGTATCGCACGGCGACGATATCGCCCTCGGCCACCATTTCCTGCACCACGAGTGCCATGTTCAGTCCATCATGCAGCTGCTTCCAGATCGGCAGGGCAAAATCCAGTCCTCCCGAACCCGTGACCCCCTGGATTCGGGCGTCAGGGGCAAACAGTGAGAGCAGCCTGTCCCAGTCGCCTGCATTCATCGCTTCGACATAGGCAGAAACCACGGCCTTGTTGCGCTCGATACTCGTCATGCCTGAATTCCTTGCTCCATATGCCGCGAACATCGCGGCTGCCGGCGAAGTCATACAATCGGGGGAATTCTGGTGGGAGCGGCGATGTTGCAGTGGGTTTCTGCACAAATGCAGATGGTTCGCAACAGATGCCGCCGGCCCAGACGGAGACACCACCCAGAAGAGAGCAGCAAGTTAGCTGGAGTTCGTCCCACCCTGAAACCGGTCAGATTACCGGTGTTGAACGGATCGCCATTTACCGCCCTGAGCCAGGCAGCCTCAGATCGACCCGATGGTCTTCAGCTTGATGCGCGGATGGACTTCCGCCTGGCTCATGATGGTGGTGTGGGCGCGGAATCGCTCGACGATGGAGCGGACGAACGGCCGGGTCTGCGGCGAGGTCAGGAGCACCGGGACCTCGCCCTGCTGGGCGGCCTGCTCGAAGGCATCGCGCACCCGGCCGACAAACTCCTGCAGCTTGCTCGGCTGCATGGCGAGCTGGCGGTCGTCGCCGTCGCCGACGATGGCTTCCAGGAAGGCCTGTTCCCATTGCGGCGACAGGGCGATCAGCGGCAGGTAGCCGCCCGGCGCCAGGTTGGCGGCACAGATCTGCCGGCCGAGCCGCATGCGCACATGTTCCGCGATATTGTCGGTGTTGCGGGTCATGCCGGTTGCCTCCGACACGCCTTCCAGGATCGTGCCGAGATCGCGCACGGAAATGCGCTCGCTGAGCAGCGTCTGCAACACCCGCTGCAGGCCGGAGACGGTGATCTGCGACGGCACGAGGTCCTCGACCAACTTGGCCTGCTCACCCTTCAGTTCCTTCAGCAGCTTCTGGACGTCGCCATACGTCAGGAGCTCGCTGATATTGGCCTTGATGGTTTCGGTGAGATGGGTCGACAGCACCGTTGCCGGATCGACCACCGTATAGCCGCGCAGCGACGCGTCCTCGCGGTACTGCGCTTCCACCCAGGTTGCCGGCAGGCCGAAGGTCGGTTCGGTCGTATGGGTGCCGGGCAGCTTCACCTGGCCGCCGGCCGGGTCCATCACCATGAAATGGTTCGGATAGAGAACGCCGCGGCCGGCCTCCCCTTCCTTCACCTTGATG
>ENA-ORCZ01000515-ORCZ01000515.1-marine-metagenome-genome-assembly--contig:-NODE-515-length-15609-cov-3.525174_pt1 | contig 15609 bp, 12 predicted proteins | sample MGYA00237785_ERZ508519 | MGnify/ENA primary metagenome ERZ508519 (study PRJEB26189, sample SAMN06268790) | marine metagenome | isolation source: Bioluminescent Bay, La Paraguera, Puerto Rico | place...
CGTCTGGTGCGCCTGCATTCCGGGGATGCCACGTCGTCTGAGTTTCATGAATTCGAAATCTGGCGCGCCCAAAGTGCGGCGCATGAACGTGCCACCCGCGATGCGGAAGGACTGCTTGGTGCGCTTGGCGAAACCGAGGCTGCCCGGAACTCTGACTGGCGCGAAACGGTTGATACTCAAAGCGCTTCGATTGCTTCGGCTGTTGCCAAAAAGCTATCGGCATCTGCACTGACGGGTGGCTTTATCCGCCGTCGGCCGGTTGTATCCGCATTCGCAGGTCTGGCGGCGATGTTGATGTTTATGATTGTCGGTATCGAAGTTGGCGACTTATGGGCGCGCTATCATGCGGATTATGTGACCGAGACGGGGCAGTATCAGACCATCGAGCTTCCCGACGGGTCTGTGGCGCATATGAATACGGCATCTGCGTTCTCGATTGATTTCTCGGGTGATGTACGGCGTGTCAATCTGGCATCCGGTGAAGTCATCTTTGATGTTGCAAAGGATGCCGGTCATCCGTTTGTCGTCGCAGCCCTTGATGGCGAAGCCATGGCTGTTGGCACGGTATATGGCGTTCGTATCAAGGATGACTGCGCAAAGGTCACCGTGCAGGAAGGTATTGTCGAGGTCCGCAATAGCGCGGGTCCGGCACTTCGTTTGTCTGCGGGGGAACAAGGCGCCTATCAAAGCGGGCAGGCACCGGAACTCAGTGATAGTGCCGATATTGCCACCTATGGCAGCTGGCAGCGCGGCAAGCTGATCTTTAACAGCCAGCCGCTGGGCGCGGTGATTGCCGAAGCGCAGCGTCATACATCCGGGCGGATCGTTGTCGCCCGTGACGCGCTGCGCGATATGAAAGTCACCGGGGTGTTTGAGACGGCCGGACTGGATGATTTGCTGCAATCCATTGAGCAAACCACCGGTGCGCATGTTCTGAAATTGCCGCTCCTGACGGTAATTTATTAGGCCCGGTTTCTGGGCGTTTTGCAAAAAAAGTCCAAAAAAATTGAAAAATCTGGTGCAAGTCTCGTTGGGTGAGATCGTCTTAAGGCCAAAAGCGAATGATTGCGGTTCTGAATATCATTCGCAATGGAGAATCCAGTTAGAAGGCCTTATGATGAATTCAGTAAATGCGATGACGAAAACGACCACCGATGCGTCGGTTAATCTTCGTCATGGGGGAAAGCGCAGCCTTTGGATGCGCAGGCTTGTTGCAACCACACTCATTTCCGGCTCGGCCATCCTGAGCCCGTGGCAGGCAGAAGCCAACAGTATTGCACCAGATACCAAGGCCGGTGTTGAAGTTGCTCAATCGAGCATGGTCACGGTTGATATCCCGGCGCAAAGCCTTGATCGGGCGCTCACCAGCCTGGCAGATCAGGCCAACCTGAAACTGTTCTTCCCGTCCGAAGGACTTGGCGGCCTTGAAGCGCCAGCCCTGCAGGGAGAGATGGCCATTGACGCAGCGCTCACGACGTTATTGCGCGGCTCTGGCTACACGTGGCGTTATACCGATGGTGGCACAGTGACCATCGAAAAGCTTTCCGCCAATGGCGAAGAGGTTCTTGATCCGGTTGTGGTCGAGGGACAGTCGGATCTCGAAACAGCACAAAGTCATGTGGATGGTTATGTGGCAAAGCGGACGACCGCAGGGACAAAAACAGATACGGCGCTTGTCGAGGTTCCTCAAACCGTCTCTGTCGTTACCAGTGACGAAATCAAAGACCGGAATAGCAAAACCCTGTCGGAGGTCACAAAATACTCACCGGGTGTCCTGAGCGATCTGTACGGTGCTGATCCACGTGGGTTTGATAAATTATATATGCGTGGCTTTACCAACTACCAGTCAGGTGATTTCCGCGATGGCTTGCGAATGGCAAGTGCCGGCTTTGCAGTTTACGCGACCGAACCGTATGGCTTGGAACGCGTGGATATTCTTAAGGGGGCGAACGCATCCATTTATGGTCAAGGAGATGCCGGTGGTGTCGTGAACCGTGTCACCAAGCGCCCGGATGCGGATCAGCAACAGGAGATCGTTGCCGAAGCCGGAAGCTGGAATCATTTTCAGGGGGCATTTGACATTGGCGGGGCTGCGACAGAGGACGAAAGTGTTCTGTTCCGCGTAAATGGTGTTGTCCGCGATGCCAACGGCGAATACGAGTTCCTGAATGGCGAAGAGCAGAAGAACAATCGGATATATTTGGCGCCATCGATTACCTATCAGCCCAACTCAGATACCTCGCTGACAGTTCTGAGCGATTATCTTTTCGATGACCGTTCTGCTTCTTATGCCCTGGTCACACTAGATGGCACAAACCATGGATTTTTGTCTGGTGAGCCGGGGTTTGACGAGTTTGAAAACCAACAGTTTTCTGTAACCTCAATACTTGACCATCGCGTGAATGATACGTGGAAGCTTAATCAGAAAACGAATTACACAAGCATCGATACCCAAACACTTGGTGTTGTTGGATTGGGGCAGTCTGGCTCAACCATCTATCGCCGCGCTTATATGGCAGATAACCATGTTCAGTCCTTGGCCGTGGATAACTATGCTGAAGGCAAGTTCGGCGGCGGAGATTTTGAGCAAACTGTTCTTGTCGGTGCCGACTTTGGCTATAGCTTCAACGACTATAAATACATGCAGAGCTATCCTGCGGATACAATCGACCTGAACAATCCGGCAATCACTGGCGCAACGTCATATTCATTGTCTCCGTCTTCAACCGGCACGACGACCACCGATTATGAGCAAACAACCAAGCAGTTTGGCCTGTATGCTCAGGATCAAATTCGACTGGATGAGAAATGGCTTGTCACCCTTGGCGGGCGTTACTCCTATGTCGAAAACGATTTTGATTTCGAGCCGACTGGTTTCTCAACAAAACAAGAAGACGATGCGTTTACCGGGCGCGTCGCGTTGAGCTACTTGTTTGAAAACGGCGTTTCGCCCTACGTTAGTTATTCGGAGGGATTTGCTCCGACATCCGGAACCGATTCTTCTGGCAATGTCTTCGATCCGGAAGAGTCAGAGCAATATGAGGTTGGCGTTAAGTATCAACCGGTTGGAACGGATGCACTTGTTACAGCATCAGTTTACCAGTTGACGAAGGAAAACGCTTTGGCGACTGATCCGAGTAACAGTTCATTTAAGGTTCAGACCGACGAGGTGCGTTCGCGCGGCTTCGAGTTTGAAGCCAAGGCCGGTCTTGGCGGTGGTTGGGATATCACAGCTGCCTATGCTTATACTGACTCGGAAATTATCAAAAGTGTGGATGGTAATGCTGGCAATGAAGGAACTTGGGTTCCGACCAATACAGCATCAAGCTGGTTGAATTACACATTTACCGAAGGTCAGTTTGACGGCTTGCGCGTTGGTGTTGGTGCGCGTTATGTCGGATCATATTACGTCAATCAGACGAACACCCTAAAGATTGATTCCTATGCGTTGATGGATATGGGGATCGATTACGCGGTGACCGAAAACATTACCCTTGGTGTGAATGCAACCAATCTGCTCGACAAGGAGTATGTAACAACATGCGATGTCAGCAGTGTGTGTTACGCAGGTGATGGTCGGAAAGTCTATGCAAACCTGACTTATAACTGGTGAGTTTCCTTCGACACTCTATCAATCAAGGCCGCAGCTTCATGCTGCGGCCTTTTGCGTTTTGGGTGGATGATTATATAAGGCAGCAGAGAGAGGCCGTGAAACAAGACAAGCCCGCACCAAGCTATGACGACGAAAACGCGCCAAAACATCACGTTTGAGATGCTTCAGGCCAAAGCCCGTGAAATCGGCTTTGATGTCTGTGGTGTGGCGCGGCCAAAGATTGATGCGCGCAATCAGCAACGTCTTGATGAATTTGTCGCGGGTGGTGAATACGGATCCATGGCGTGGATGAATGATCCTGAACGCCTGCCGCGTCGGCGCGATCCGGAAATCCTGTGGCCCGATGTCAAATCAGTGATTGTCCTTGGCTGCAATTATGGCCCGGCGGAAAATCCGATGGCATTGCTTGATCATCCCGACCGGGCGATGATTTCGGTTTATGCCAAGAACAAGGATTACCACGACCTGATCAAAAAGCGCCTGAAACAGCTCGCACGCTGGGTCGTTGAACAGTCGGGCGGGGCGGAACAGGTCAAGGTTTTCGTCGATACTGCGCCGGTTCTCGAAAAGCCGTTGGGGCAGGCATCCGGGATCGGGTGGCAGGGAAAGCACACCAACCTTGTGTCGCGCGAATTTGGCAGTTGGCTGTTTCTGGGCGAGATTTTTACGACCCTTGATTTGCCGGAAGCGGAACCTGAAATCGATCATTGCGGATCGTGCACCAAATGCCTGTCGGCCTGTCCGACAAATGCGTTTCCGGCCCCCTATAAGCTTGATGCGCGCAAATGCATTTCGTATCTGACGATTGAGCATGACGGACCGATCCCGCATGAGTTCCGCAAACCAATGGGCAATCGCATCTATGGCTGTGACGATTGTCTGGCCGTGTGCCCGTGGAACAAGTTTGCCAGCCGGACCGAAGAACTGGCCTTTATCCCGCGCGTCGAACTGACCGCACCACGATTGGCCGATTTCCTTGATCTTGATGACGCAGGGTTTCGGGCGTTCTTTACCGGATCGCCGATCAAGCGGATTGGTCGGGCGAAGTTCCTGCGCAATGTTCTGATTGCAGCTGGCAATAGCGGGGCACCGCGCCTGATCCCGCGCATTGAAAATCTGCTGTCAGATGAAAGTGCGCTGATCCGTGCCAGTGCGGTCTGGGCCCTGTCGCAACTGATGAGTGCTGCTTCATTTGCCAGCCTCAAGGACATTCACGCTAAAATCGAAAGTGATCCGGTTGTTCTGGTGGAATGGGATCAGGCCAGTAACGCCGCCTGATCACAATTGCATATCGAACTTCACGAAATTGAAGTGATAACGAAGCCCGCCCTTGGCATCGGCAAAGGCAATGCCATAGCCCGGTCCAAGCGGATTGGGATCCTGAAGCTCTTCTTCTTTCTCATGGCGGAAATCAAGTGGTTCGCCCGACTGGGTGCTGTTGCCCAAAACAAACGGCACGCCCAGCCAGGTACCTGTTGCCGGGCGATGCAGATGGCCAAAGAACAGATGTTTGATTTGCGGGTTGCTTGATACGATTTCACCAAGTGCGTCTTCGGCATCCAGGCGGATGGTATCCATAAACGGTAGGCCCATTGCCATTGGCGGATGATGCATGAACAGGAAGGTTGGCGTGTCCCGATGTGCCGTCAATTCATCGCGCAGCCAGTTAAGGCGTTGCGCACAAAGCGTGCCGTGATGGTGGCCGGGAACGATGCTATCCATCATGACAAAGCGCACGCCGTTGAAGGTTTGCCCAAAATTGACAAAGCCGTGGGTGTCGGTTTCGGTCGTCGGGAAGGCATCACAAAATGCTTCGCGGATGTCGTGATTGCCCGGAATGATCAGATAGGGAATGGCAAGATCAGATAAAATATCGACAGCATTCTCATACTGTTCCGGCGTGCCGCGGTGGGTAATGTCGCCGGTGATGATGCAGATTTCCGCGTCGCTGTGATAGGTGTTTACCTCGTCAATGACCTTGCGCAGCGTCGCGGCCGCATCGGGCAGGCGCGACACATCATTTCGCGCCAGAATGTGAAGGTCGGAAAGATGTATGAATTTCATGTCGATGGCCTATCATAGCGGAAAGCTTTTGAAATCATGGTCGTTTTTACCATTCGTGAAAAGATATAAACGCCGATGGAAGATGCCGTTCGTAAAAGATCAGTGACAATTGCCGGGCACCGGACCAGTTTCTCGCTTGAAGATGCCTTCTGGGAAGAACTGGTCGGCATTGCACAACGTCGCACCATGACGCTGGCTGAACTGGTTGTCGAAATTGATACCGACCGCGAAGGCAACTTGTCGAGTGCGCTCCGCCTTTATGTTTTGCGCGACCTGCAAAATCGGTTGGCAGGGGGCGCGGGCGAAGTTGAACCGTCCGATCCTGAAAGCCTCAGCGACCAGAATTAAGCAGGGCATCCATGTGTGGCATCGCGGGCTCAACCCAACCAGACGATCACCGTGCCGTGGAGGCGATGCGCCAACGTCTTGCCCATCGGGGGCCGGACGGTTCAGGTGTCTGGTCTGACCCAACTGGAAAGATCGCCCTTGGCTGCGCACGTCTTGCCACCACCGATCTGACGGGGCAGGCCAACCAACCGCTTGTGAGCACGGAGGGGCGATTTGTTCTGGTTTTCAACGGTTATATCGCGGGACATCGGTGCAAGATACAGGCGGCAACGCGCGACGGCCTGACATTCCAAACCCGGAATGATGCGGAACTTGTTCTTCAATTGATGTCCAACGCAATCCGGCAGGGAAGTGATCTAGCACAGGTACTCCAAACCTTGTCGGGGCAATACGCGATTGCATTATGGGATGTGGAGCAATCCTGCCTGTGGCTAGCGCGTGATCCGCTGGGCATCAAACCGCTCTATGTTTTGAGCCGTCCAGACGGTCATATTGCCTTTGCCTCAGAGATATCTGCGTTTTCTGCAATTGCTCCGCTTGTCCGTGATGAGGGCATCAAGCCGACATATCTGGCCCATCTGTTTGTCCCCGCACCGAACACCGGGAAAGAGGCCATAAAACTTCTTTCACCCGGTACGCTCATGCGCTGGCAGGCGGGCGAGGTTTCCACAGGCCACATCGTGCACCCGGCATATCGGGCCGATAAGGATGTGCAGATGCCGACACCTGGCGACCTGTTGTCTGCCGTTCGTCAATCGGTTGCCGATGCGATGGATGCGGATTGCGAAGTGGGATGTCTCGTTTCGGGTGGGATGGATAGTGCGGGTGTCGCGGCATTGGCGTGCGATATTGCGCGCAAACGCGGACAGAATATTCCCGAGGCATTCGTGATGGGGTTTGATGATCCGGCCCTTGATGAAACGGAAGCTGCGCAAAAACTCTGTCGGCATCTCAGGCAAGAGCTGCATGTTGTTGCAGCCCCGACGCAGCCAGAGGACATCTATCAGGAGCTTGTGGCAGTCTTGCGCAGTGTCGGCGGGCCCTTTGCCAATCCGTCGATTGTCCTGATGCGGTGCCTTGCAAAAGCGGTGAGCGGGAATGTCAAAGTGTGTCTGTCAGGTGATGGCGGGGATGAGCTGTTTGGCGGCTATCCGCGATATCGGGCCGCACAGCTTTACGAGACATATTGGCGCCATGCGCCAAGACCTTGGCGGCGAATGGCGGCAAAGCTGTATGGCGCTGGAAAACGACGGGAAATCCATCGCTTTCTTGCTGGCGGGTCAGGGGCGCGCAGCCATGCCTTCGCCGTCTGGAACAACAGGTGTGTAATTCCCGAGTGCAATGCCAGAATTGTTCCGCATCCTGATTTAGGCGGCAGCCTGACAGACGCGATGATGCATTTTGATCGCGATGTGACGCTTCCAGGCAATCAACTTTTGATGTCGGATCGTTGCGGGATGGCGCATGGGCTTGAATATCGCTTGCCGCTTTTGGGGCACGATGTCGTGCGTATTGCGGCGTCAGTAACAGCGAAGCAACACCTGAAACATGGTCCCAAATCCCTGTGGCGTCAGGCAATCACTCCCTATCTGCCAGCGGGGCATGTTCAACACCACAAGATCGGCTTTAATCCGCCCGTCGCAAGGTGGCTTCTGGGGGTTGCCCGATATCTGTGGGGGGATGAGAACCGAATTCTTGAGGCAATCTTCGCTGATATCGCGATTTCGCAGGGTCGCAAGACGGCATATTGGAATCGTGCCATTTCGGGCAAGGATCTGGATATGGCGCTTAGTGTCTGGGCGCTGATGGTCTGGCAAATCTGGGTTGAACTGGATGGATCAGATATGGGGGGCGCTGCTGATACTGCGTGATCTGCGATACAGATTGAGCGCAGTCAGGGCCGTCGGGGCCAGTTGCACCACTTGGCGGGAGAGTGACAGCAGGCGGTCTTCATCCGGATCATTGTCTTCGAAGACGGATTGGGTGGTTTCGCAAAGTTCGGAAAGCTGGCGCAGCCCAAAGGTTCCAGAGGTGCTTTTAAGCGCATGGACCTCATTGCGAACAGTGGTCAAGTCATCCTCGGACAAGGCCTTGTCGATCTTGACCAGACGAGACTCTGTTTCATTGATGAAGATTTCAATCCCGCATCCCGCACCTTCGTCCCCGGCATCGGTATAAAGCTGCTCAAGAATGCGAACATCAAGAACCGGGCTGGTCAGGGATTCCGGGCGGTAAGCGCGACCAATTCGTGCGCCCTTGCTGCGTTTTTGGGCTGCGTTCGGATCCCCTGTGGTGCCGCTGCGCCGGATGATCAGTTCCTGCATGGTCTCGATCAGTTTTTGGCGCTGAATGGGTTTGTTGATGAAATCATCCACGCCGGATTGGCGGGCGATGACGTTCCAGTCACGCGACTGATGGGCGGATAATGCAATGATCGGTGTGCGCGAAACCGGTCCACTCATATGGCGGATGCGCCTGGTGGTGTGCAGCCCGTCCATATCGGGCATTTCGACATCCATCAGGATCAGGTCGGCATTCACCCCGCGCTTGAGCATGTTCAGCACCGTCTGGCCATTGCTGGCCTCGACAATCCCATATCCCTCGGCCTGCAGGATGCGGCGTGCCACCATGCGGTTGCTTTCGCTGTCATCGGCAATGATGACGGTGCCGATTTTGGCATCATTGGCAGAGCTGGCCGTTTCACGACGTTCGGACTGCGGGACTTGCGGCTTGACGAAGCACACCGAAATCATGCCGCCATCGGCAAGCTCGGTCTCATTGAAGATCAGGTCTTCCTCGGCAATCCCGGAGATCAATTGTTCCCACGCCGGATTGGCAAAGACAATCCGTTCGTCTGCATCAAACAGCGCAATGCCTGTCTGTGCCTGATTAAGGGCCTCGATGATCTTTGTTTCCATTGGACATCGACCGATTCGGTGCCCCGGTTTCCACCAAAGGGCACATTTGAATTTCCCGTATGAAACGCAAAGGTTTCATCTGTGAGTCCATTTATTTTTACAGTTTTTTCTAATAAGTCCATGTTTTTTAGGCGTCACACCGAATGTTCCCGGCCCAGAGATGAAACAGGAAGACGAAACAGATGTTTCGTGTGATATAATTTTTGAAACATGTGTTGTGTGTCGCGGCTGCCTGTGGCGTAATCTTGGTCTTCCTGACAGGGCATGGATATTCGGGTGATGGGTTTGCAAACTGATCTGCGTGAAAAGCTGATTTCGGATTACGCAAAGCTTAGTCCGCAAATGCAAAAGGCTGCGCGCTATATCCTGGATCATCCAAATGATGTCGCCCTGCGTTCCATGCGGGCACTGGCCCGTGCCGCAGATGTGCCGCCAAGTACGGTTACTCGGTTGATGACTGCGATTGGCGTCGAAACCTGGCAGGATTTCCGAGACCATTATCAAAGCCGGTTGCTTGATCAGCCCGCGAGCTATGCCCGGCGCGCGCGCGAAACGCAAAAGACCGATAACGATGTCGACCGGGACCAACATCTTCTTGAAAGCATTTGCCGCACCGAAATCGACAATATCAGCGCAGCCTATTCCCCGGATCTTGTTTCGCGCATGATTGCGACCTGCGAGGCGATTGAAACCGCCCGTCAGGTGTTCATTGTCGGGCGCGGGGCTGCCTATCCGGCCGCGTTCCAGTTTGCTTATGCTTATCGGTTGTTTTGCGACAATGGCGTTCTGGTCGATGGCCATTCCGGTACCTTTGGCGATGAACTGCGCGGTATCGGGCGACGTGACATCATGATTGCTGTCGGAGCAAAACCCTATATCCGCGATACGGTGCGTGCTGTTGAGTTTGCCTGTTCCCAGCATTGCCCGGTCATTGCCGTGACAGACTCTGATGTTTCACCGATTGCGATGGATGCGCATTGCAAGCTTGTGGTGCGCGACACCTCGCAGTCGTTTTTCCAAAGTTTTACCGCCGCCCTTTCCGTGATGCAGGTACTTGTTGCCCTGCTGGTCGCGCGCGGCGGCCCCAAGGCTCTGCAACGGATTGCCGCTGCAGAAGAACAACTCGCTGTCTTTGATACATATCTCGAAGACTAGGCACTTTACGGAACGCCCGATCATGACCAACGCGTCAAACTCTGCCCAATCCCCTGTCCCGAACGCCGGAAGCCGTGTTCTGCACCGCACGAGTACATCCATCCCGCCGCGCGCAGTCAGGGGGGAGGGGATCTATATTTTTGATCAGAATGGAAAGAGTTATCTCGATGCCTGCGGTGGGGCGGCCGTGTCATGCCTTGGTCATTCCGACCCGGATGTCCGTGCTGCCATGCATGCCCAGATTGATCAGATTGCCTATGCCCATTCCGGGTTCTTTTCATCCGATGCAATGGAAGAACTGGCCGATGAACTGGTCGCCTCGGCACCCGAAGGCATCAACAAAGTCTATTTTGTTTCTGGCGGATCAGAGGCAACTGAAGCAGCCCTTAAAATGGCGCGCCAGTACTTTCTGGAAATCGGGCAGCCGGACCGTAAATACGTCATCGCCCGTCGCCAATCCTATCACGGCAATACGCTTGGCGCGTTGTCAGTTGGCGGCAATATGTGGCGGCGCAAACAGTTTGAGCCGCTTCTGATCACCGCAAGTCACATCGCACCTGTTTACCAGTATCGTGATCAACGCGATGATGAAACGCCAGAGGCCTATGGTCTTCGGGTTGCCAATGAACTTGAAGCGGCGATCCTTGAGCTTGGGGCGGAAAACGTCGCGGCATTCGTGGCCGAGCCGGTTGTCGGGGCAACGGCCGGTGCGCTGGCACCAGTGCCGGGTTACTTCAAACGCGTGCGCGAAATTTGCGACCAATATGGTGTGTTGCTGATCCTTGATGAGGTCATGTGCGGCATGGGCCGCACCGGCACCCTTCACGCGATTGAGCAGGAAGGCATTTCTGGCGATCTGCAAACCATCGCCAAGGGGCTGGGCGCCGGATATCAGCCGATTGGCGCGGTGCTTGTGTCTAAGAAAATCAATGATGCCATCGCGACAGGGTCCGGCTTCTTCCAGCACGGGCATACCTATCAGGGGCATGCGACGGCGTGTGCGGCTGCGCTTGCGACCCAACGTGCCATCAAGGATCGCAACCTTCTGGCCAATGTCGTTAAGCAGGGGGAAAACCTTGTCGCGGCACTTCAGGCAAAGCTCGGCCAGCATCCGTTTGTCGGCGATATCCGCGGACGCGGCCTGTTTCGCGGGGTGGAGCTTGTGGCGGACCGGGAAACCAAGGACCCGTTTGACCCGGCCCTTAAAATCAATGCCAAGATCAAGAAGGCGGCCTTTGCACGCGGTCTGATGGCTTATCCGATGGGCGGCACAATTGATGGCGTTCGCGGTGACCATGTGTTGTTTGCCCCGGCCTTCATCATTGATGAAAACGACGTCGCCGAGATCGTCGATCTGTTCGCAGATGCCCTTGATGATGTCTTTAGGGCAGAGGGACTGGCGTGATGGGATATGGTGACAAACCGTTTGTGATTGCATCCGCCCCCAATGGTGCGCGCAAGACAAAGGCTGATCTGCCAAATATTCCGATCACGCCAGCCGAAGTCGCAAGGACGGCATTGGAATGCAAGGCTGCCGGTGCATCGATGATGCATCTGCATGTCCGCGATGAGGATCAGAAACACAGCCTTGATGTTGGCCGTTATCGGGAAATGCTGACCGAGGTCAGATCATTGGTTGGTGACGATATGCTGTTGCAGGTCACGACCGAGGCGGTTGGCATCTATACAGCCCAGCAGCAGATGGAAATGATCAGAAACCTGCTGCCAGAAGCGGTATCAATCGCTGTGCGTGAAATTGCACCCGTCGATGCGGACCTCAATGCGCTCAAATCTTTTTTCGAATTCATGCGCGAAGCCAAAATCGCGCCGCAACTGATCCTGTATGCGCCCGAAGATGTGGCACGCTTTAATCAGCTTGTTGAAATCGGCGTTCTGCCCGGCGACAAATTCCCGGTCTTGTTCGTGCTGGGGCGCTACACCGCAGGGCAGGTGTCGCAACCCTTCGAACTTTTGCCATTTATCGGGGCCAGTCCTTATGTCTCGGAATGGATGCTGTGTGCGTTTGGACCTTATGAAAACGCCTGCATTCTGACGGGTGCTGGACTGGGTGGTCATGCGCGTATCGGATTTGAAAATAATCACCTTAGGGTTGACGGATCGCCTGCTTCGAACAATGCTGATCTTATTGCCCAGGCACATGATGGTTCGATCCTGATGGGGCGGAAGATCGCGACAGGTGAACAGGCCCGCCAGATTATGCAACCCATGTGGTAGGAGGGGCAAAAAGAACCGGACAATACGCACAAATACTGAATTTCGTCAGGAGGTTTCGGGGTTATAGGGTTTTATTCCGCCAAGTCGGACACTATAATCCCCATCGTCGAAACATCTGATTCTTCTGATGTTTCCGTTTGATTCAGTTGTTCGATGTCGAACATTTGAATGCCTAATAATAGGGTGTAAAAAGGGAGCGAATCCTAATGAAAAAACTTATCGCTGTAGCGGGTGCAGTCGCTGCGATTGCTGGCGCCTCGCTGTTTGCCGGTCAGGCCTCGGCACAGGAAAACCGTTTCATTACCATCGGTACCGGTGGTGTGACTGGTGTGTACTATCCGACCGGTGGCGCGATTTGCCGTCTGGTCAACAAGGATCGCAAAGAGCACGGCATTCGTTGCTCGGTCGAATCCACGGGTGGTTCGGTCTACAACATTAACACCATTCGTACCGGCGAGCTGGACATGGGTGTTGCCCAGTCTGACTGGCAGTACCATGCCTATAACGGTACTTCGAAATTCGAAGACCAGGGTCCGTTCGAAGACCTGCGCGCTGTATTCTCCGTCCATCCGGAGCCGTTCACCGTTGTTGCCCGTGCAGATGCCGGCATCAAGACCTTTGATGACCTCAAAGGCAAGCGCGTGAACATCGGTAACCCGGGTTCCGGTCAGCGCGGCACCATGGACATCGTTCTTGCTGCCAAAGGCTGGACCCTTGATGACTTCTCGCTGGCATCCGAACTGAAGCCGGCTGAGCAGTCCCAGGCGCTTTGCGACAACAAGATCGACGCGATGATCTACACCGTTGGTCACCCGTCCGGTTCGATCCAGGAAGCAACCACTGCCTGTGATTCGGTTCTGGTTGAAGTTGCTGGCCCGGAAATTGAAAAGCTGATCGCTGACAACCCGTACTACCGTGCAGCCACCATCCCGGGCGGCATGTATCGTGGTAACCCGGATGATGTTGTGACCTTTGGTGTCGGTGCGACCTTTGTGTCCTCGACCAACACCGATGCCGACATCGTCTACAACGTTGTCAAAGCAGTCTTTGAAAACTTCGACGACTTCAAAAAGCTGCATCCGGCATTTGAAGTCCTGAAAAAAGAAGAAATGATCAAGGACGGCCTGTCGGCTCCGCTGCATGACGGCGCAGCTCAGTACTACAAAGAAGCTGGCCTGATGTAATTAGGCTTGGGACGGAGGGCGTTTTTCGCCCTCCGTTTTTCTTTTGCGCCCGACGGGTTTGCTCACAAAAATTGAATAAAATGAACACCGTCATTTAGGTGTTGGAGTACTCCGTAGGGGACCGGGTGTGTGTCGACGGAGGCTTTTTGTTTCTGGATCCCAGTTCAAATGGCTTTCGTAGTGACCGGGAGTTTGTGATGACTGACGACAAGAATACGGAAAATGTGTCCGTCGATCAGGGGCTGCAGGACCTGATTGCGGAAAATGATACAGGGGCCCGTCAGCCAAGTGGTTTGACGGCGAAAATATTGCTGTGGCTTGCGGTCGCATGGTCACTGTTCCAGCTTTGGCTGGCCTCGCCATTGCCATTTATCTTTAATTTCGGCGTTTTGAACTCGACCGAGGCACGGTCGATCCATCTCGCTTTTGCAATTTTCCTGGCCTTTATGGCCTATCCGGCCTTCAAGAATTCGCCGCGCAGTTATATCCCGATCATGGATTGGGTGCTGGCGGCGGTTGGCGCGTTTTGCGCGGCATATATTTACATTTTCTATCGTGAAATCTCTGATCGTCCCGGGCTTCCGACGACGGGCGACCTTGTTGCTGCGGGCGTTGGTCTTGTCATGTTGCTTGAGGCAACCCGTCGCGCACTTGGCCCGCCCTTGATGATCGTTGCGATGGTGTTCCTGGCATATGTCTTCTTTGGTAATGCGCCGTGGGTGCCCGACGTTCTGCAATGGAGTGGGGCAAGCTTCTCCAAGGCGATGTCGCATCAGTGGATCACCACCGAGGGCGTGTTTGGTATCGCGCTTGGCGTATCAACCAGCTTTGTGTTCCTGTTTGTCCTGTTTGGATCGCTTCTCGATAAGGCGGGTGCAGGCAACTATTTCATCAAGGTTGCATTTGCCGCCCTTGGTCACATGCGCGGTGGTCCGGCAAAGGCCGCTGTTTTGTCATCGGCGATGACCGGCCTTATTTCAGGGTCCTCGATTGCCAACGTTGTGACGACCGGTACCTTTACCATTCCGCTGATGAAGCGCGTTGGTTTCTCGGGCGAGAAGGCCGGTGCGGTGGAAGTCGCATCCTCGGTCAATGGTCAGATCATGCCGCCTGTGATGGGGGCTGCGGCCTTCCTGATGGTGGAATATGTCGGCATTCCCTATCCGGAAGTCATCAAGCATGCCTTCCTGCCCGCAACGATTTCCTATATCGCGCTGATTTACATTGTTCACCTTGAGGCGCTTAAGGCGAACATGAAGGGCCTGCCGAAACGGGTGACCTCGACCCTTGGTCAGACGTTGATCAGATCGCTTCTGTTCGTGTTGTCGCTGGTGGTGCTTTCGGGGCTGGTTTACTACGCCATTGTCTTCCAGAAACAACTGTTCGGTGATGCCGTTGGTTGGGTTGTCGCACTCGAGTGCGCTGCGATTTATCTGGCAGGGCTTTATTACGCGGCAAGATATCCCGATCTTGAAATGGATGATCCCAACCAGCCGGTGGTCGAATTGCCGGCTCTGGGGGAAACCGCCAAGGCTGGCTTGCATTACCTGCTGCCGGTTGTGGTTCTGGTCTGGTTCCTGATGATTGAATTGAAATCACCGGGACTTTCGGCCTTCTGGGCAACGGTTCTGATGATCTTCATCATGCTGACCCAGCATGCTGCCAAGGGCATCTTCCGTAAAAGCCGCAATGTTTCCAACGACCTCAAGCTTGGCTTGATCGACGTGATTGACGGTTTTGCCACCGGTGCCCGCAACATGATCGGTATCGGGGTGGCAACGGCCGCCGCCGGGATCATCGTTGGGACGGTTTCGCTGACCGGTATCGGTCAGGTGATGGTTGAATTCGTCGAACTGATTTCGGGCGGCAATTTGATGCTGATCCTGATCTTTACCGCCGTGATCAGCCTGATCCTTGGTATGGGGCTGCCTACCACGGCAAACTACATCGTGGTTTCGAGCCTGATGGCACCGGTGATTGTCGAGCTTGGTGCGGCAAACGGCTTGATCGTGCCGTTGATTGCAGTTCACCTGTTCGTCTTCTATTTCGGCATCATGGCCGATGTGACACCACCCGTGGGTCTGGCATCCTT